>WNGK01000288.1_pt1 | contig 63125 bp, 52 predicted proteins | sample 5400601 | NCBI WGS metagenome assembly WNGK01 (sample SAMN13153376, study PRJNA577476) | soil metagenome | isolation source: 60 cm soil or saprolite under Garry oak tree replicate 1 | place: USA:California | collected 2016-06-15
TTGCGAAGCCTCTTCGCTCTGCTGCTATGTTGTCAACGTCTTCGGCGAGGAAGAATGCCCCTCTCTGCTTGCCTGATGGCAGGCGTTTTTGGATGCGTTTGGCTTTGACGTAATCATAAAAGGTTGTTTTGCTTACCCCTAGTTTCTGCAAGGCCTCGTCCAGCTCGTAATAGCGTTCGGGGTTTGTCATTTTGCTCTCCTTTCATGGAAAAAGTTTGTGTTTTACTAATCTTACCATATCTGTGCTAAATCGGCAAATATTGGACTTGACAGGACTTATTTTCCGTAGTAAAATTGACTTAATCGTACTTGTCCGTACTTAATAGTTCTTGAAAGCGAGGTGATGCGTTATGGTGAGTACTGTACCGATGAGAACACAGGTTTCCCCGTTGACTGTCGCTGATTTTGTCGAAATGCCCTATTCCCCTGTGTTGCTACTTGACTCCAAGTTCGATGTATTGATAACCGATGACTCTGAGTTTCGTGAGGCCTGCGAGGATGGGTTTAAGGCCTACTTCGAGGGGATGTATGAGATGGATGACGAGGACGACGATGTGTTTGTAGAACGCTGCTACACCTGGGCCGAGGTGATAGAGAGTGTGGTGGATAACGCACTTTCGGAGGGGGAGCCTGGGCGTTTGCTGCCGTGTGTGGAGCGTGCGGGGTTTGCGCTTGGCTGGCTGTCGGCGTTGGCTCTGACTGATCGTCCGATGGCAAGACGGGCCTTGACGGTGCTAGAGGCCTTGCTTGCTCCCTCTGAGAAGCGGCTGCGGCGGGGGTTAGTAGCCTAATGGCAAGCCGTGAGGGGGAGACGGGGACTGACGAGCGGGTGGCGGTACAGCGAGACGGGCAGGGTGAGGGCATTCATGAGGGGGATGTGTACGATGTGCGTGAGGGTGGGAAGTGGTGGCCTGCTCGTCTGGTGTGCGGTGAGTTGGGATGGTACCTGATTGCGGAAGATGGGCGGCACTCCTGGCCGCTGGTTTCGTTGTGGCGCTGGCAGGCACTTGGACAGGGCAAGCATTGGGAGGGGGCCTTGAGTGGCGGATGTGGAAACGTGGTGTGTGTGGGAACGGCTGCCCCTGGTGCAGCGGAACTGATTGAGCAGCTGATGGTGGATATGTCAGTATTGCTGATCGATGTTCGCTATGCAGCGCGTTCGCGGTGGTGTCGGCAGTGGAACAAAAGCGCGTTATGTGCGCGATGGGGAGCTAGGTATACCCATGAGCGGGGGTTAGGCAATGCCAACTATCGTGATCGGGACAAGCCGGTGATGCTGGTCAATCCTGGGCCTGCGGTTGAGGGGGCGGTTGATCTACTCACCAAAGGGTATAGTTTGGTGCTGCTGTGTGCCTGTGATGGGGAGCTTACGGCTTGCCATTGCCGGGAAGTGGTGCGACTCATTGAGGAGCGGCTACAGCAAGTGATGCCCGATAGCCCGCTTGTGGCCTGGATACGGCGGGTCATCGGGGGTGGTGGGGCGGGTCGCGCCAGCGGCGGTCAAGCATCTTTGGGAGCTTGAGGCAGGGGGGCGTTCCGCCTGGGTGGAGCAAGCGATGCCCACGTCTTGGCCCTTGACATGGCGGGTACACTCGCAGAGCGAGAGCGACCAAGCGATGCAGGGCGGTGGGGTTGGTGCGCGGGGTCAATGCAGAACTAGGTCGCTCTCGGCACGCAGTGCTGTCCCGCCAATGTCAAGGGCGGCATCGCCCACCCAGGCGGGGCGCAGGTGGTTGGGGGTCTACGAGGCCGCGAAGCGGTACCTTTTGGTTGGGCGGTTGGGTGGTGGTTATCGGTGGCAGTGGGGTCGGTCATGGCGTGGGCAGGGTACCCACGCGCTTGACCGACCCCCAGGGCGCGAGGCAAGTAAACCGCGCCTAGTAAAAGACAAGAAGTGAGGTGAGATGTGTTGGTGCAACGATACCCTCTGGCGGTGGTGCTGGTGGTTGGAGAGGGAGAGAGGGGCTGAGGCGTTGCGCCCATTGATGTTCGTGCGCAAGCATGAGAAAGGGAGGTGTGTATGGGGATGAGTGAGACATGGATAGTAGCGCGTGGGGTGGATACGCTGGTGGTGAATGCGTTCTATGCCAACGAGCGTGGGGAGCCGGTCAAGGGTGTGCTCTTGAATGAGGACTTATTTCCCCAATTGGATGCGTGGAAGTCGGGGGCGCAGCAACTACACGAGGAGGTGCCGACGGAGTTGGTTTTTCATGGCAAGACGTTACACATGTGTCCCAATGGCGCGGGTCGTGGGCAATGGCCCTGGATGCTCAAAACCAGGGATATCACGCTCTACATTTCGCGGGGCAACTGGAACGGCAATGCAACGGTACGCTTCAGTTCGGAATACCTGTGGTCATGCGGGCGGCTGCTGGATGCCATCGTAGAGGTACAGGTGTTTCTGGATGAGGCGTTTCGGGGTGAGATGTACCTGCAAGTCTCCGAGGTGCATCTGTGCGCGGATATCGCAGGATGGCATGGGGTAGACAAGCTTGATCGTTCTCAGCATTTCGTGTCACATTCGCGCAAGCGGTCGGCACGCTTTACGCCGGATTGGGGCTTTGACTCGCAGATACAGGAACATTCCTATGGGCTGCAAGGGACGGGCTTTGAGTTCTCGTCTGGTGGCTCCGTGTCCTGCGTCATCTACGAGAAGTCGCGGGAGATACGGCGGTCGGGCAAGGAATGGTTTGAAGATATCTGGCGGGCCAATGGCTGGTCGGATGTGGATGAGCAAAAGATATGGCGGGTAGAGATGCGCTTCAAGCGCGAGGCGTTGCACGAGTTGCAGTTAGAGGGAGCCTTTCATGGGGTAGAGGACGTGTACGCGCTGCCTGATCTGCTGCCGCTCTTGTGGGCCTATGGCGTGGGCAGTCCTTTGCGGGGAATGGACGAGGAGGCGCCTGATGGCTGGCTGCGCTGTGTGCTGCCTGGGAACGATACAAAGCGGTCGCGCTGGCCGACGTGTCCCGCCTGGGAAGTGGTACAGCGTGCGTTTTTGGCTGATACGTCGGTGCCTGAGCAGGTGGGTAAGGTGGTACGCAAGCGACATGAGGAGCACAACATCGACAAGGGGCTTGAGGCGGTGATGGGCTATCTGACTTCACTGGCGGCGTGGGCTGGCGGTGAGTTGGCTGACCCCTGCAATGATCTCTCTATTGTGTTGCACTGGTTGTATGTCAAGGGCAATGAGTACCTTGAGCGAGTAGATCGGGATTTCGGGGCGGAAGTTCAACGGAAGCGGGCGCGGTTCGGTGTTGGTGACGCCTAGATTGATACAGATGGATTGAAGCGAGAAAGGAGGACAATGGCAGGCCGTTAGAGAGAAGAAAGTGAGGTGGTGCTATGGCAGTACAAAAGAAAGAGGTGATGCAACACTCGTTATTGCTGACGATACCAGAGGCGGCGATGTCGCTGCGGCTGAGTCGGGCGAAAGTCTATAGGCTGATCGATTTTGAGGACTTACCGGTGGTGCGCTTTGGGCGTGCGGTGCGTGTGTCGGTCAAGGCGTTGGAACAGTGGCTAGAGCGGCGTGAGCAGGGCGCATAAACCCTGCTAGGGAGGTGTGATTATGGGGCGTAGAGGACATGGTGAGGGTTCCATTTATCAGAGGAAGAAAGATGGCCGGTGGGTTGCGGCTATCATGTTGGAGAACCACAAGCGCAAGTACATCTATGGTGATACCCGCAGAGAAGTGCAAGAGGCGCTCAAAAAGGCACTGCATGAGCAACAGCAAGGAACGCTTTCTACTGGTCCACAGCAAACGCTCAAGGTGTACCTGGAACGCTGGTTAGAGCAGGTATGCAAGCTGACGATGAGGCCAAATACCTATAATCAGTATCGCTCCATCGTGCGTCGTCATTTAGTGCCTGCTCTTGGCTCTATCAAACTTGAGAAGCTAACACCTGAGAGAATACAGTCATTCTGTGCACAGAAGCAGGATGAGGGTCTATCTGCTAAAACAGTGGTGATTATTCATGGCGTGCTTAGTAGTGCCTTGGACAATGCATTTAAGTGGGGGCTTATTCCTCGCAATGTGGCGCGATTGGTAAGTCTTCCTCGTATCGAGCGGTATGAGGCACAGACTTTAACAGTAGGGCAGGCGTTGAAGCTGCTAGGAGTGGCGCGTGGTTCTCGAATAGAAGCATTACTTTTGGTTGCGCTTACAACAGGTATGAGGCGTGGTGAGTTGCTGGCGTTACGTTGGGAAGATATAGATTTGGAGGCGAGTATACTGCACGTGCGGCGTACTGTCAACCCTATTACAGGGCTTGGATATAAGGAGGGTGAGCCGAAGTCGAAAGCAGGACGCCGTAAGATTGTCCTGTCAGAAGTAACGATAGAGGCGCTCAAAGAGCACCGGCAAGGCCAGGAGCAGGTACGCGCTAGGGTTGGTGCAAGATGGCAGGAGCATGGAATAGTGTTTTGCAACAAGTATGGTGGTTTTTTCAATCCTACAACCGTTCTCAATGCGTTTAAGAAGTTGCTGCGTGATGCTGGTCTGCCGGATATACGTATTCATGATCTACGGCATAGTGCTGCTACGATTTTGGCGGCAGCACGTGTAGACTTGAAGACGATACAAGAGAGGTTGGGGCATAGTTCGATAGCGATAACAGCGGATATCTATTCTCATGTATCAGCCGACATGCAGCAAGAGGCAGCGGGGAAGATAGATAGTTTGTTCAGGCGTTCATGAGTTTTTAGCGGTAGATCATTCACGAGAGAAGTAAGCTTCCGTTGCTTTATGTAGTATGTAAGCCAGTTCGCGGGCGGAAATGAGAGCATAGGCTTGAAGTAAGGGAGTTTGCCATATAAAAGCAGCAACTACTACAACAATAATGTGCCAAGCTATTGAAGTATAGAAACAAGCTGTATATCTTATTTCTATGTCCAATTTATTCTTGCTCGATTTTGCTCCATGTTTCCCTTGACAAGAAGCCTTGTAGGATGTATGCTTGTTGTTGTTAGGAGAACGCGAATCGGATTGATGTCTGTTTTTGCGCATAAAACCTCCTGGCGGAGGCTACAAGTCTTGCGTGGACGGGGAAGCCTCCGCTGATATGGCAAGCCGTTAGCGCTGCTACGCTGACGGCTTTTGCCTTGTTATGAATGACCTACTACGTAGGTATCATAAGCAATTTCAATTTATGTACTTCGCATCCTATCATACCACATCAGTAAGTGGCCTGTCAACTAAATGTTAACTAAATGGGATATTTTCAATATAAGCAATTGGAATTATTTGTATTATACACTATAGTACATAATATAATCAACAAATACAAATTCAGCATGTTGGAGGAAACGCATCTTGCACCATGCTTCTAGCGAAGAGATAACACGTATGAACGAGCGGAACCCTGATCTGTCGGCGCGAGAGCATGACTGCTCCAGGTGAAACAGTGTGACAGAGACAGGGAGAAGGATGAAAGTGATGCCTGCTACGTCGCTGAATTATGTTGAGCTAGGGGACTTCGGTAGACCAACAGTGGTTCTGCTCCATGGGATGGGTGTGGGACATCGCATGTGGCAACCACAGTTGGCTCCCTTGAGCGAAAGATACCATGTCCTAGCTCCAGACCTTCCAGGAAATGCTGGTTCGATCGCCAGCGGCCCATTTACCATGACTGGTGCAGCCTCTGCCACTCTCGATTTGTTGCGGGAACGGGGCAGAGAAACTGCACATCTGTGCGGTCTCTCGGATGGGGCGCCGGTCGCCCTCCAAATGTACCTGCTTGACCCAAGCCGAGTTGCCAGTCTCATTCTCAGCGGCAGTCCGCCGCCCAACGGCAATCGTTTGCTCATGATGATCCCGCGCCTCATTCTCGCTGCTCTCCCCTTAGACACATTACTGAATCTTCTTTTTAAAGACATTCCCGCTACCTATAAGGATCTGGTGGAGGCGATGAAGGGGGATATGCGACGAGTTGGCAAGCGGGGACTTTCCACTATGATAAGGGAAGCAGGTTCGATACGTTTGCGCGAATCTCTCCGGCAGATCAACGTCCCCACCTTGGTCTTATGTGGAAAGAAGGATGGTCTAGGCGAAAGAAAGGCGGCTCAGGAGTTAGCTGCTTCTATCCCTCATGCTGCACTTCAGATCATCCCGGAAGCGGGACATATCTGGAATTTGGAATGGCCAGAACTGTTCACGCAAACGGTGATGGATTTTGTGCAAAAGGTCGAGGGAACTGCTTAGATATCCCAACCCATGGGTAAAGGGAGATATGTTCCTGCCCGCTTATGCCTGCATTCTTCCACACCAGACAACCCCTCCTAAGCAGTTACGTTGGAGGTTAATGCTTAGGGTATGGGTATGCATAAAGTCCTACTTCGGCGCTGCTGTCAAGTTTGCTGTCAGGAGCGTATGATTTCTTCTTTCGAGTCGTTTATAGTAGATGGGGAGCGGTCTGAGGAAGGTTGTGGGTGAGTTGAGGTCATAGTACGAGCCATAGCCATTTTGCCCTACGCTTGCCGTCGAAACTTGACCACCACAGATGATGGTGTTACTTTGACTAGAAAGTCATGGGGTTGTAGCAAAAACGAGGATTAATACGTATGCTTTGTCCGTCTTGTCATATCGTGCGGCCTGAAAATACCGCACCGTGTCCACAGTGCTTTGCGCCTTCACCACTGGTTGGAGGGCAGGGAGGCGGCGATTATGCTTCATTTTCACCGGCAACGTGGGGAGAGCCAATGACATCCAACTCCAACGGCCAATGGGACAATCCGGTTCCTCCCTACGGATTTCAAGCGCATGATAATTCGCTGTGGGCGCAGGTAATGGCTCCTCAGTCAATGCAGGGCATACAAGGTCAAGGCGCTCAAAACGTGAACCAGAACGAGCAACAGGCTACAATGCTCCCCGTACCATACGCTGGAGGACAACTGCCTTTTCCTGTGATGCTGTCTCCCGATCTCACTGCCATCCAGTTAGCAGAAAATGGGGGCACAGGCGGCGCATTAGTACCCGCGCCGCCCAACGAAGAAGGCACGATTTACGTGCCTCCGATGTATACCAAACCCCGCCCTATTATCCCCCGCTATCGCATCATAAGCGGGTTCATCAGCTTTTTCGTGGTCATCGGACTATTATGTGGTGGAACTGCCTATTACGCCAAAGTAACTGGAAGGCTTACGTTCTTGCGCCAGCTCTATGATCCACACTTTGCAAATATCCAGTCTTCGCAAGCAACACCTCTACCAGACCCAAGCGCAGTTGCCACATTTGGGCCAGCCCATTCCATTATCAATTCGGCCACTACTGCTTCCAGTATTGAGCCGACGACCAGTGAACCGCGCAACCCAACCAATAAATTTCAGGTGGGTGATACCATTTACGTTACCTACAGTGTGCACGCGCCCAAAGCGGGGGTGGTAACGTTCAAGTGGTATATGGGTAATCTGATCTATGTGACCAAACCTTTCAACATTCCTTACGCAAAAAACGGGGTCAGCGCTTACACGACTGAGATTTATGCGAGACCTGCCGAGGGTATGGTAGAACTCTACTGGAACGGACAACTTGCCATTCAGCTCTATTTTGTCGTCGAGCCAAACCCGAATGCCACCAACGGATTGTAGAGGCTAAGAACATCGCGTTTCAACGTCGACATCCCCGTAAACCTCAACCTGGCAGGCCAGCCGTATATTAGGATTCTTTTTGAGGTCATTGCGCAGCCAGAATTTCTCCATGAAAGTCAGTGTATTCGTATTAGTTGAGGGTGAAACGGCGACACGATCAGTCCCACACAATCCGTTACCGTGACAATTGGCAAATTTCCACAGGCCGCAGTAGACAGGTACATCGTTTTCCAGCGCCGGATAGCGGACATGATCGCCCTCTGGCACTTCTACCTGTAGATTCTCACGCACAAAAGTAATAGTTGGCACAGCTCAATCCTCCGCGATGATGATGTAGGTGTTCATGGAGGCGCCAAATAAAACAATACGGCCTCCATAGACTCCCTTATTAGGAGTGTAACACAGCGAGTAAAGAGCGTCAACGCACTTTACGACACAGTTACGGTCACTGTGATCGTTTGTGGCGTCACCGGCGTACCCGCATCCGTATCCTTCACCTGCAAGGTTGCCGTGTAGGTACCAGGAGACAGGTGCGTACTATCACACGTCACATTCACAAAGTCAAGTCCGGAAGGAACCAGCGTACCACCTGAATTATCTACCGAGAGCCACTGGATAGGAGAGCTATTCGAGATCTGTATCGTCCAGTTGAGGGGCGCGGAACCTGTATCAGTAATGAGAAGCGGCTGGGTAGATACTGTAACAGTACTGTCGTGGGTAAAGGCTATCTGATTCGAGCTTACGTAGATGACCGCCTGGTTTACGATGGTAAATGTCACTTTGACCTGTTGGCTCTTCACAGTTGATCCTGCATCGGTATCAACTATCGTAATAAACCCGTCCACCACTCCCGCAGTTACCTGGGTAATCATGGGCGTCACTGTAATCGCGATGCTGCCTGATGGAGCAAGCGTGCCGCGTGATGGTGAGACAGGGGCGATGGGTGCGATATTTGCATCTTCTTTAATACCCCAGTTCAAGGGTGCATTACCCGTATTGGAAATTGTGAAGCTCTTCGGGAGTGGGTTCTGCCCCTGGATCGCGTTAAAGGCGAGATTGTTCGTCGTCACAGCCAGTTTCGCGACAGGCGGCGGGCTAACTATCAATGTCACCATCACGGGTGTAGCCGTTGCCCCGGCATAGCTAAAAGTGAGCGTTCCCTGGTAGTTGCCAACTCCCAGTCCAACCGAACTGGCGATTACAGCCATCGTAGTCTGGGTGCCAGGCAGCAGATGACCATTGCTAGACGAAAGCGACAGCCAGTTACCACCAGTCGCGGTAGAGAGCACAGCAGTCCAATCGAGCGGCTGACCGCCGGTATTTTGGATGGTGATACTCTGATTGACAGGATTTTGTGCCGGTGTTCCATTAAAAGTAAGAGCCGCGTTCGACAGGACCAGGTTCGCTGAGGCAGGGTTGACCGCCATCGTGATTGTCAATACTAGCGGTTTATTATTGCCACCCTGCTCCGTGAAGGTAATATGACCGGTATACGATTGAGCATTGAGATTACTGCGGTCAACCACAATGGTCACCACCTGGCTTCCCGCGAACGTTCCATTTGACGGTGTGATCGTCAGCCAGGGTAATGAATCACTGCTGGTCTGCCAGTTCACCTGGCTGCCGCCGGCGTTGGTGAGCGTAAAATCCTTACGGGAGACGACGCTGGAGCTATCCGCGCCCAGGTCAATGCTGGTAGTAGTCAATTGCAAAAGTGGTGGCGTGGGTGGCGTTGATTGTATAGTAATGGTAGTCGAGGCTCTGTTATTATCCTGGTCTGTAGCATAGATCATATGCTTTCCCGGCGCCCAGCTATCGGGGATGGGAATCTGTACGGAAAAGTTGCCTGTACTCCAGGTGGATACCTGTAAAGGGGCGTCTCCATTCAAAATGGGAATGTTGGCGTCATCGCGGGTAAAATTCATCAGGGCATTGGCCCGAAATCCACTCCCCGAAAGCTCCAGAATATCGATCGCGCGCAGAGAATTTGGCTCAGCAAATAATTTCGGCTTCAGCGCTGTTGTCGGCCTGCTATCGAGCAATAGAAATGCTAGAATGCTCGTTGCTACCAAAAACAAAAAACACGATGTAATCAAGAGAATTGGCACGGCCCGCCCTCGAATCCTGCGTTTACGCACAGGAGTTGCGATCTCAAGCGGTAATGGATTGGGGGTATTGGGAGGCTGTGTGGGACTATAGGTCTGGTATGCCTCACTCTGTTCAGGTTGCTCATCGTGTTCAGGCTCAACTTCATACTGTTGTACCTGGGAAGCGTGAAAGATTTGTCCATTGGTTTGTAAGCTGCGCTGCGGCCCTGGTTCAGGGGATGGGGAGAAGGATGCGATACGGCGTTTTGGAGCCGAGATCGGCGCGGGAGCGAGTGATGAATCCACTGCCCTTGTAGGGGCGCGATAAATCGCGCCCTCCTCTGCTTCCTCCTCGAAGATGTGGTGAGTTGGCGCAGGGGGACGCTGCACCGGTAAAAAGCTCGACTGGTATGGTTGATCTTCAGGATGCAATCCGGAATAATGACCCGCGCGATGAGGGGATGCAGGAGGGTTGGACGGGATCGATGGCGGCTCTTTCGTTGCTCCGGTACGCCCGGTTCGGGCATGCGTCACCTGCAAGAAGTCAAGCGCACCACATCGATTGCACACTGGCGCATCGGCTCGCAACAATTTATGACATCGCTGACAGCGTTTGGTCTCCATCTCCCAAATCCGTTCATTGCCCATCTATGCCAGTAAAATACAATGATACATGTTGATATAGTATTACACACTATCGATAAAAGCGCAAGAGGACTTCCTTAACCAGGAAATACCTGGAGCGTGACGCCTGGCGAATTGGCCTTCACAGTCAGTGGGATACCCGTCGTTAAGTAGTGGATATTGTTGCTATCGGTGCCGCTTATGCTGACGGTATAACTGCCGGGAGCAAGGCCAGCGAAGGTATAATTGCCGGAAATGTCAGCTGTGGTGGTTGCTACCGTCACCCCTGAGCCGTTCAGCAGGGTCAGTGAAGCCAACGGTAAAGGCACAGGTGTCGAGCAAGTAGGAGCAGGCCCGGAGCAGGCAACAACTGTCCCGCTCACTGTAGCGGTGACGTTTATGGTCACGGAAATAGTGAATATACCCAGTACAGCAGCTCCAGTGCTATCAAATGCAGAAACTGTAATAGTGCCGTTAGATGTGCCAGGCACTATACTTGCGGCATTGACATTCACGCTGAGTGTGCTGCCACTCCCGCTATCCAGTGCGGGTGGAGTGAGGACCAGCCACGCGCTGCTGTTAGCATCTCCTACCGCCGTCCAGGTGATGGGGCGAGAACACTTGCCCGTGGCACTGAGCGACACATTCTGCGCGGTTGACGATGTCTGACCCTGAGCTACAGTGAAGGTGAGAGACGCGTTCGCCTGCACGATAGTGCAAGGGGGGGGCAGTACGGTTAGCGTCACGGAGAAGGTCTGCTGGCTGCCCTGGGCCGTCACGCCCGCGCTGTCGGTCGCGGAGATTGTGACCTGCTTAGTGTAAACGCCGGTCTGCAACCGTTGAGTATTGGCAGCGACATTGAAACTGGCGGACTGGCCGCTTCCTTTAATACTGCCCGTCATGGGGGTGATCGTCAGCCAGGGCGCATTCGAGGGAATGCTGGCAGACCAGAGCAGGGGCCAGGTGCAATTGCCAGTTCCCGTAATCAGAAGATTTTGCGATGTGGGATTATACCCTCCCTGCACCCCACTAAACGCAATTGCACTGGACGAGGGCTGTGTGAGCGTACAGGGAGGCTGGATGACAAGGTTAATGGACACAAGTTGCGGACTGCCACTGGCAGTGTTGCCATTGTTGTCCCTGCCATTGAGCGTAATCTGCCCCGAGTATGTACCGGGCGTCAAGTGTGAGGTATCCACATTGACGACCAGTTGCCCGGTTTGCCCCAGCTGTACACTTCCGCCTGTTGGGGACACATTCAACCAGGATGACGATAGAATGTTTACATTCGTATTCCATTTGAGCAGGCTCCCACCATTATTAGCGATGGTTACGACCTGGCCCTTGGGATTCGGCTGCCCCTGCGTGTTACTAAAATTGATATTGAGCGAGGATACACTCATGAGGGGTTCATTAGACTGCGGCTGCGGCTGCACAATCAACTCCACCTGTACCGTCTGGGTACTTTGCTGCGTTGTAAATGCAATACTGCCGAAATATATTTTGGGCGTAAGCCCCGTCGCATTCACCCCTATTGAGAGAAATTCACTCGCCGTTCCCTTGAGTTGCCCGCTGGTGGGCGACACATTGAGCCAACTCGATGAAAGCGCTGCTTTCCAGGAGATGGGGGTGCCAGCACAGCTTGCTGTCTCATTTAAGCCTAACGCCTGGTTGATTGGATTCGGTTTGCCCAGGACAGCTGTAAACTGCAGTAATCCCAGATTCGTGACCAGGCCGCAATGCGGTTGCACGGTGAGCGAGACACTGACTGTTTGAGATGGATCAGCCGCCCCAGGCGCCGTGAACGTCAGTGTTCCCAGGTAGGCGCCCGGCAAGAGGTTGACGCTTGCCACAGACACATATACCTGCTGGGGGGGCGATCCCGCCGGAATACTGCCTGAAGATGGACTGGCGCTCAGCCAGCCGCTTTTCACTCCCAGGATATGTGAAATGGATATCTGCGTCGTCTCTGTGGCGGGAGCATTGACGCTCAGCGACCAGTTCAACATCTGCTTTCCAGGATTCGCGATGGTCAATGGCAGTGCCCCTGGAGAACTTGAACCGTCGGTTGCCGTGAAAGAGAGAACAGCGGGACTCAACGACAGCACAGGTCCTCCGTTGGGCAGGGGCAGCACACTCATTGTTACATTGATCGTCCGCGGAGGATCTACACTCGAGAACAGGGTGATGCTCCCTAGATTATTTCCAGGTTTGAGATTGGTGCGCTGAACCGCTATATTTATGATCTGGCTCTGGCTAAACATACCCTGGTTGGGTGAGATGAGCAACCAGGATTCATGGCTACTGGCCGACCAACTAATCGATCCACTGCCACTATTTCTCAAGTGCAGCGATTTCACAGTATTTGCTCCCACGATGTCTGCGCCAAAATCGAGTGTATTTTTATTCTTGAGCTCATCAATCTCCAGGTGCGCTGGCTTGGTGGATGTCGAGGGTATCACGACCTGTAGTGTGGCGCTGGCTGTATAGCGCGTGGTGATATCTTCCGCCACGATCAAGTGAAAACCTGGCCCCCAGTCACTACTCACCATAATCGTGGCAGTAGCCGAGCCATCTGACTCGATGGAAACGATGGAAGCGCCGCTGTTGGTGATTACTTTTTCCTGGATATCATGCGACAAAAAGACTTTGGTTCCTGGAGCAAAGTTTACAATGTGTAGTACCGTTTGCGCAGTATTGACTACAGTGACGACACTGGGAGAGAGCGTCAGGGTGGTGGCAGCAGAGCCACCGGCAGCGCCAGGCAGGTGTCGGGGATGGTTGGAGACGACCGAGAGTAGCACTCCATCCACGACCAGGGCAATCACGGCGAAGATAGCCAGGACCGCAAAGGCGATGCGCGCGCGCGAAGTTCGATGCTTCCTCACCCTGGTCAGTAGATGGTCGGTTTGGATGCCTTCTGCCCTGGCGCGCCTGATGTCTTCTTCCTCGATACGTGCCGATTCAGCGCTATTTGGAATATGGCGCGAGATGAGTGGATCTGTGCTATTGGCCCAGGTGTCTTCGTGCTCTTGCTCCTCCACGTCAGAATCCAACCAGGGCCACAGGTCGGGCAGCGCGGCATCATTTTCCCGGATTCTGCTCTCATGCTGCGATGAGTCAGGTTTTCCTGCCTGTTGCGCCTCTCTGGAAGCGGAACTGTCACTATCCTGAGCATCTGCCTTCTCGTGGGCATCTGTCTTATAGCGCATCTTCGAAAATTTGGGCAGGGGAGTACTCTCGCGCCGAATATCGGCGGATATATCGCGAAAGGGAGCTAAACGCGAGGCGCGAGGCAGGCGACGACTGGGCTGGGCAGCCACTTTGGAGATACGCTGGGCAGCCTCACTCAGGCGCGTGATCGCCTGCTCGGTGACATCTTGATGAGTGATCAGAGTGGGAGGATGCGGCGTCACCGGAGTTTTGAGGACCGGGGTAACTGGCTGAGGTGGTGAAAGTGGTGCAGCCCTGCCCTCGGTGCCGCCTTGCTGCTCTAAGTGCTCCTTCACATTTGAAGAGATGCTGCTGGTAACAGCTATCGAGGGAGACGCTTGTACGCCATAGGCCGCACGCGAAACAGATCCCCGGCGAAACTCCGTTCGCAGCCGGGACCGGCACTCGTCACAAAATACAGCAGTTGCTTCACAAGGCTTGCGACAACGCAAACACTGGCTCATATGTCCACTCTTCTCACCTGCCTGAACGACAATTCGTCGCAGCCACACAATACGCTTGTGTGTTTTCCCTCAAGAACTGCGTCCAGGCCATGGTTTGAGCCTGACAAATAAACTTAGACCCGATGAGTTCTTGTACTAATACAACGTTGAAGCTGGTGTATTTGTCACATCAAGCAAGCAGAGAAACAGGCCATCACAGTATGACCGTCATTGTGATGGAAACAGCCTGTGGGCTTCCTTGTACTGTAACTCCCCCCTTCTCCACCGCAGTCAACGTTATTTGCCCCGTATACGTCCCCAATAATTTCCCGCTTGCATTCACATTCACTACAATAGTACCTCCATTGTTCCCTAGCACACCAGAGGTTGCTGAGAGGTGTAGCCAATTTTGACTATTCGCACTGACAAAGGCCGTCCATGTAACAGGCTGCGCACAGTTGCCCACGGTTTTTAGGACAACTTGTTGTCCAGGCGGATTTGGATTAGTCAAACTGGCGATAAATGCCAGATTCAACGGCGCTACCTGCAATGTGCATGGCTGCGGTGTTGGTGTTGGCGTCAGAGTCGGCGTTCCTGGAGTACTGGTTGGTATGGGCGTTGGACTGCCCGGCGCAGGTGTATTTGACGAGCCAGATGAAGGCGTTCCCGGCGAGATTACTACCGTGCTTGCAGAAGATACTACCTTGACCTGCACGAGCAGTGTTTGTGAACGCAACTCGGTGAGAAAGTCAATCCAGCCGCTATATATTCCTGGGACAAGCTTACCCGCATCTATGATAAGGGTGGCGCTTCTGCCGGTACCGGGCTGCAACTGACCGCCAACAGGGGTGATGCTTAGCCAGTCTGGCTGGGGAAAACTCTGCCAGTTGGTGACGTCGGTGCAACCTGGTGTTGTACTCAAGATCAAGGACTGGCTGATTGACGAGCGCTGGCCTGCCCCGAATGTGAAAGAGAGACTTGCCTGGTTGGTGGCTACACCGCAGCGCTGCTGCACAGTCAAGGAGATAGCGACCGATTGAGGTGCATTCATGGCATTTCCATCGGCGTTCAACAGCAGCAGGCCGCTATATACTCCGGGCAGCAGGTTGGAACTATGTACGATCACTTGTATCTGCGCAGCCCCACCTGGAGCGATTGTTCCCGATGTTCCATTTGTGTTTAACCAGGATACATCCTGACTATCTATACTCTGAGCGGCGAGATTCTCAGGCGCATTGACCGCCAGTGTCCAGTTAAGTGGCGTTACACCGGCATTACGAATATCCAATTGCTGGGAAGGGGAGTCCTTCGAGCCATCCGTCGTGGTAAAGGATAGCACAGGCGGCCCAATCACCATAAACGCCGTAGTGATCTTCGGCAGTGGAAGTGTCGTCATCATCACTTGAACAATAACGGTACTACCGGTGTTGGAGACAATCGTAATCATCCCCTGATAATCTCCAGGCTTTAGATGCGCGCGAGTTGCCGCGATAAAAATGGTCTGGTTATCTGGGAAGATGCCCTGTATGGGAGCCATCATCAACCAGGGTTGATTACTTGTGGCCTTCCACGAAATCCAGCTTCCACCGGTGTTGCGTAAGAGCAGTGATTGAATAGTGTTCGCGCCCTGCACCTGGGCACCCATTTGCAGCGGACTTGTCAGTCCTCCAGGTTGATCGGGTGAAGCCACGACGAGATGCGGGGGCCGAGCGGGGAAATTACTGATCACCTGGAGAGAGACGCTGGCGGTATAATGGGTGTGCGTATCTTCAGCTACCAGCATATGGTTTCCTGGCTCCCAGCTATCCTGCACGAGTACGCGCACATCGGCATCTCCATTCGCTCCCATTTTGATAAGTGAAGAACCAGCATCGGTTCGCACCATCTGTTGAATATCGTGTAACAAGAGTACCTGGGTCGACGTGGGAAAATTACTGAGATGTGCAACAATTACCTGTCCTGGACGTGCTGTAGCTGGTGCCACTGTGAGCGTTGGATGCGTACCTGGCATCTGTACTGAGGGTTGATGATTGCTATTCTTAAAGAGAATCATTAGACAGTCCAATATCAACATGAGCGCCAGGACGACAACCAGTACAATCAATAAGCGGCGTTTACCCCTGGATAACACTGTACGCGAACGGCGAACTACCTGTGGTGCAGGACCAGGAGATGGCTGAGGAGACGACGCGGGCGAAGCTTGATACATGCTCGTCTCGCTTTGGGCTGAGGTTGATGGGATATCTTCTTTTACAGGGGTTGTTTGCACTTTTCTTCGATACATGGTAACGCCCTACTATGATTGCTCTATACAACTCTCAAAAAAAACAAAAATTTGATTAACATATCTTAATACGAATGAATGAAAATCTGGGGATTGCACCCTATTACTTTTCTCCCCCTGTTGCGTGCTCAGAACGCACATAAGCAAAAGAAGATGCATCAAGCTATATCTCATTATGTCAGGCTACTAGCCGAAACAAGTTATCCACAAGTTATCCACTACGTCCAGGAAATTTTGGTGGATAACACCCTTTTCCCTTGACGAAATGTAATGGTATACTGTTGTGGGGAGAAGTGGGGGGTTGTGGTGAATGGATGAAGGAAATGGAAACAAATTATTGCCGGGTGGCGAGAGGTGGAGAGTGGAAGGACGATTAGGAGGAGGTTTTCAGGAATGCGGGAGAACATCCTTGAGAACTTCCTTAGAGCCACCCGGATGTAGGGACTGGCCCGGTTCCTGGCAGAAAGCAACGCGCAACTATGTTTCTCGGTGAACATGAACATACAATCGATGCCAAGGGACGTATGGCGGTTCCCGCGAAATTTCGCACGCAACTGAACAAGGGAGCAGTGATCAGTAAGGGCATGGGTACGTGCTTATCGGTCTATACTACGGTACGCTGGGAGGAGAAGTCGGCGGAGTTAGTGGCGGGGAAAACCAGCGAGGAACTGCGCGATTTCGAGCGGCGCATTTATCCGAGCGCGAGCGAGATTGAACTGGATGGGCAAGGCCGCCTGGTGATTCCCGCCAAGTTGCGCGCCTACGCTCACCTTGAAAACGAGGTGACGGTGGCAGGCGTGCGCGATCATTTTGAAATATGGGACCGCGCAACCTGGCAGGACTATCAGAATAGACTTGATGCAGAGGGAAATGGCATTCCTTTTTAAGTTTGGAATAGATATGCAAACAGGACAACCCGGTCATCAACCTGTACTCCTGGAAGAGGTGTTGAAGTATCTTTCGCCTAAACCGGGGGGCACGTACATTGATGGCACAGTAGGTGGAGGCGGTCACACAGAGGCTATTCTCGCACGATCAGCGCCAGATGGCAAGGTACTCGGTATCGATACCGATGCGCAGGCTCTGGAGCGCGTTGGTAAACGCTTTGCGAGTATGGTCAACAATGGACGATTAACGCTGGTACAGGGAAACTTCGTGGAACTGGCCCGTATTGTACAGAACGAGGCCGATTTTGTGTCTTCTATAGATGGTGGACGCGATCAATCGCGTCCCTACAATGGTATTTTAATCGATCTAGGGTTTTCATCCTATCAAATGGATGATCCCCAGCGCGGCTTTTCTTTCAGCGCGGACGGCCCGCTCGATATGCGACTTGATCAATCGCAGGAACTGACCGCCGCTGACCTGGTGAATACGGCCAGTGAAGAGGAGCTTGCTCGTATCTTCCGGCAATATGGCGAGGAGAATCGCTCGCGTCAGATCGCCTGGCGCATTGTACGGGCCAGGGCGCGCGGGCCAATTACGCGCACGGGTCAACTGGCGCAACTGGCAGCGACTGGCGTCTCTTACAAGCCGGGCATGATCCACCCGGCAACTCGCGTCTTTCAGGCGCTGCGCATCGCGGTGAATGGCGAACTTGAACGGCTGGAAGCCGTGCTGCCACAAATGCTCGATGTGCTAAGCGCAGCCACAATACAGAAAACAGGTGGGGATGGAGGAAGAATGGTCATTATCTCGTTTCACTCGTTGGAGGATCGGCTGGTGAAGGGCTTTATGCGGCGTGAGGCAAGTGATTGTATTTGCCCACCTGGCTTACCCATCTGCGTATGCGGCCACAAGGCGCGCCTGCGCATTCTCACGCCAAAACCCGTCACACCAACCAGTTCGGAGGTCAGTGCTAACCCCCGCGCTCGCAGCGCCAAACTGCGGGCCGCTGAAATAATTGTTGCGCCTTAACGTAGGGTTTTCCCTGCACATCAGTTGTTTGTGTGGCGAACCCTTTGATAGCCAGCTTGCCAACGAACTGTATTCTACGCTTCGCGTCAGGCAAGCTGCAAGGAACGTAGTGCGTCATACCAGTGTATTAGAGAGAGCTATCTTGCAGGTACAAAAGCCTATTCTAGCTGCCAAGCGGCGCCGACAACTGCATCCGTTTTTTTACCGTATAGGGCCTGTCGGCTTGAGTATCTGTAGTGTTTTACTCGTCAGCCTGATGGCGGTTCTCTACCTCTCACAATTGAGCCAGGCAGTTACCGCCAATCAGGAAATTTCGCGCTTACATAGACAAGCAGCGGCGCTGGAACGCGAGAATCAGGACCTGGTCTATCTCATTGCCCAGGAGCAATCACCAGTTTATATTGCCGCACATGCCAAAGCAATGGGGTTGATTCCCGCCGATCCCAGCACGATAATCGTCCTGGTTGTACCGCATCTCAAAACGATACCACCAGCTGACCAGCATATGCAGCCATAAAGGGAACTAGTTTTTCGGAAAGGAGGCCAGAACATGAACGCTGAGTTACAGCGCGCGCGGCATCGACAGATGTTCATTTTCTTGCTGGTCTCTTTCGGTATGTTGGTTCTCCTGGGCAGGTTGTATTACTGGCAGATTCTCCAATCGCATAGCGGTTATAATCTTGCGCAGCGGGCTAACGATGAACACATTCAAAACCAGGTACTTGATGCGCCACGCGGGCTGATTTTCGATAGCCAGGGGCATATTCTGGCCGCCAACATCATACGCGATGATGTCTATGTCGAGCCGGTGCAGTACTCCATTGACCATCCAGACACCTCGCAAAGCGACCTGAACACGTTGATCAACAGCCTGCACCAGGTTTTGCCTCAGGTGTCAATCGCAAAATTGCAAAACGCCTTTAGCGTTGGCACGTCCCAGGGTTTATGGGCAATACGTGTGGCTGTTCGTATTGACCCGCAGCAAAGTCAGAAATTGCGGGATTTGCAACTCTCTGATGTGTTTCTCCAGCCACGCACCTGGCGTATCTACCCCGGCGGCCCGCTGGCGGCGCAAATCCTTGGCTTCGTGACGCAGAATGATACGAATAATCATGGCGTGTATGGCATTGAAAAACAGTACGATACGTTGTTGGAAGGCACACCGGGCAATTTCACCGCCGAGACCGATCTGCAAGGCAACCCCCTGACGGTGGGGGCCAATAACGAGCAACCGGCCCTCAGTGGTGCAAATCTGACGCTTACTCTCGACAGTACAATGGAATACATGGTGGAGAATGCGCTGGCGGATGCCGTCAAGAAATTACAGGCCCAGGGTGGAACGGCAGTGGTCATCAACGCACGCACAGGTGCCGTGGTGGCAATGGCGGGCTACCCCACCTTTGATCCCAACCAGTATGCAGATTATTCCACCCAGCGAGGCTGCCTGGGAAGTGAAGAAGTCTACTTCAATCCCGCGATCTTCTGCGACTATGAACCAGGTTCAACCATGAAGGCGGTAACCATGGCAGCCGCACTCGATCAGGGATTAATCACGCCAACCACCACGTTCGATGACCAGGGATGTATCTCGTTTCCGCATGTGACTGAGGTCTGTAACTGGCAGTATACGGCCTACGGCCCTGAGACCATGACCGGCGTACTCATACACTCCGCGAATGTTGGGGCGGCGTATGTGGCATACAACATTCTTGGGCCGGATCACTACTACCCATACCTGGCGCGGTTCGGCTTTGGGCAAGCTTACAGTATCGATGGACCCGAAGATCCGGGATCATATCGCACGCCGCATGACAAAGCAACCTGGACGATCAGCGATCTCACGCGCCAGGCCTTTGGGGAGTCCATTTTCGCTACACCGTTGCAGGTCGCGATGGCCTACGAAGCTATTGCCAATGGCGGTGTGATGATGCAGCCCTACCTGGTGCAGTCGATCAACAATGATGGGCATATCACCACAATGCAGCCCGTCGTTAAGCGGCAAGTTATCAGCGTGCATGCCGCGCAGTTGTTGACCGGTATGCTCGAACAGGCGGCCATTCACGGGTATGCACAGCTGGCGCAGGTTTCAGGATACAGCATCGCGGCCAAAACCGGCACCGCCACGACGCAGGGTATCTCAGCCGACAAGACTGAGGCGTCGGTGGCAGGCTTTATCCCTGCATCGAATCCGCAGTTTGTTATCCTGGTCAAAATAGATCGGCCAACGCAGAAAATTTATGGCAGTACGGCGGCGGCCCCGTTATGGGGGTATATCGCACAACATCTGATGTGGTATTACAATATTCCGCCCGATCAGCCGCTCTAAGTATATATAAGCTATAGATAATTTTTAGTCAAAGGTGAAAAGATGCAGACACAAGATTCTAACAGAGGCCAGAACAATGATGATTTTGAGAAAAAGCTAGAGTTGAGTGAAGCCTGGCGTCAGTTACTCGGCATGGAAGCAGGAGCGATGTCTCTACCGGTCTCATTCGGCCACGCCAGGACACCTGGCAACACCCAGGAGGAAACGCCGCTCTTAACTGGCGATCCCTGGGCTAGCCTGGTTCACGCTAAGGGCATCCAGGTCGTTGACTTGCGACAGATCCATTTGCATACAGCGCACTCGCCGATGAACGAGCAGGACGTAGAACAAGCGCTGGATATTATTCAGGAAAAACTCTAGAGGAATGGAGCACCCTTGTGGTCGCCCACTGTGGACATATTCCACTTATGGTAATCAGGGAGTAGTATTCGCAGCCCATCGGTGTATTTATCCCAGCAGGGCAATGTCTGTTCGGGTAAGCCTCCGCTTTACCCGAACAGATATCCAGGGCGAGTGACTCGCCCCACAATATGGTTCGAAAATAAGTATACTAGAAAATTTGTTCTATGTCAAGTGGTAAAGGTAGGGACGCGATTTATCGCGTCCACATTGGAACTTGATTATTCGGTTGGTGGATGCGATTTATCGCGTCCACCTTGAACATTGATCCGGTTGGTGGACGCGATAAATCGCGTCCCTACAAGGATGACAGGATGACACGCGACAGCCGCCGAGAATTGAATAAGGGTAGACAGCAGAAGCCGCGCAGCCGCCTGGAACATTCCCTGCGCTCTCCCGCTCTGGAAGCGTTAGAGCAGCAGAGAAATGCAAGAGAGAACACGTCCAGGGGGTCTACCGCGTCATCGCGTCGACTGGCCAACGGTAGAGCTATGCGCTATGCGGCGGAAGAGTCGGTAGAGAACCTGGAACCGCATGCGGTCAGCCGCAAAAAGCTGCCTCCTCTGCGTCTAGACGGTGGACGAGGTTTATCACGTCCCTACATCGCGCAGCGTGGTGACGAGCGACAACATACAGGGATAACCGCTGGTTGGCGATTACGGTCGCGCAAGAAGCAGGCAGAGGCAGACTTGCCTGCTGCCCCTGCTGTACAGGCAGTGCCCGGCATCAGCGAGGAAGAGGAAGCTCGGCTGGCAGAGTTAGAAATGCGCCTGCCGCGTCAGGCGGGCAAGATCGACTCGTGGCTGCTGGTAATTGTGCTGAGCTTACTCTGTATCGGCATAGTTATGGTCTACAGCGCCAGTTCGTTTCAGGCCGCGCGCTACCAGGGCGATGCCTCCTACTACTTTCAGCGCGAGATGATATGGATGATCCTGGGCATCATTGCTATGCTGATTACCATGCGCATAGATTATCGGGTGTGGCGACGTTATTCACTTGTCGGTATGATCATTATCCTGCCATTGCTGGTTATTGTTCTGAAGTTCGGAACGAACGTGTATGGCGCATCGCGCTGGCTCACATTCGGCTCCTTCTTCTCATTTCAACCCAGCGAACTGACCAAGCTGGTCTTAGCCCTGTACATCGCCGACTGGCTGGCACGCAAAGGGAAGCAGGTAAGCACGTTCCTGTATGGTCTGGCCCCCTTCGTCATCCTGGTTGGATTTATCCTGGGACTGGTGTTATTAGAGAACGACCTGGGAACGGCTATTATCATCGCCGGTTTCGCGACGGCCATGTTTTTCACAGCGGGAGCCAATATCGTGCAGTTTCTTCTGGCGCTAGTCTGCGGCAGTTCGGTTTTCCTGCTGGAAGCATTCAAAGGCTATCGCTATTATCGTATCACCGGGTTTCTTGACCCTTTCAAGGATATTACGGGCATTAACTTGCAGTTGTACCAGGGTTTGCTCGCGTTGGGCTCAGGCGGATGGTTCGGTCTGGGGTTGGGAGCCAGCCGTGAAAAGACGGGCTATCTCCCGTTTCCATTTAGTGACTCCATCTTTCCGATCATTGGTGAAGAGCTGGGGTTCGTCGTATGCGCCTTGGTCGTGCTGTTGTACCTGTTTCTAGCATTTCGTGGCTTCCGACTGGCGCGGCGCACGCGTGATCTCTATGGCGCGCTTCTGGCGACAGGCATTACCACCTGGTTGGTTTTACAAGCTATGATCAATATCGGAGCGAACACGGGCAGCATCCCCTATACCGGGGTGCCGCTGCCATTTATCAGCTTTGGCGGCTCATCACTGGTTGTCTCGCTGGCGGCTATCGGCGTACTCTTGAACATTTCGCGCTACATCCAGGAGCCGGAGTCGCCAGCTTTATCGAGGCAAACTATGACACTACACAAAAAGCGTGTAGGAGCGGGCTATATCACATCATCGCAAGGATAAATATGCGAGTACTTGTTTCAGGCGGCGGCACCGGAGGCCATATTTACCCGGCCCTGGCAATTGCCACCCAGTTACGGACACAACATCAGGCCGAGATATTGTTTCTTGGCAGTGATGATGGTCTGGAAAACGAGATTGTTCCGGCGGCAGGCTTTCGCTTAGCCACCGTCAAAGCGGGCAAGTTGCGCCGCTATCTCTCGTTTAAGACCATCACGGGTGTCCTACGGGTACCGCTTGGTATGATACAGGCGTTTCGAATCGTACGCAAGTTTCGACCAGATGCCGCTTTTACAAGCGGCGGTTATGTTGCGGTTCCAGCAGCGCTGGCAACGCGACTGAACGGAGTACCATTGTTGCTGCACCAGCAGGATGTACCGCCAAACCTGTCGAACAGGCTGGCTGCGCCACTGGCGACACGCATCTCGGTGGCCTTTGCCGACTCGCTGCCCTATTTTCCGGCGCGCAAAACGCTGGTGCTGGGCAACCCGATACGGCAGTCCATGCTGGATGTGCGCGCCACTACTCCGCAGCAAGCGCGTACATCTCTGGGGTTTGACGCTGCAACACCGCTGCTGCTGGTGACAGGCGGTAGTCAAGGAGCAAGACACCTGAACCAGGTAGTATGCCACGCGCTTCCGCAGCTCCTGGCCCACTGCCAGGTGCTGCAGATCAGTGGCAAGGATTTGTATAACGAAACTCGTAGTTTGGCGAATAGTGTCCTGGCGGACCAGGACGAAGCATTACAGCAGCGCTATCGACTGGTACCCTATCTGAATGAGGAAATGCCGTTGGCAATGCAAGCAGCAGACCTGGTGCTATGTCGATCCGGGGCTTCGACTCTGACTGAACTGGCAATCTTAGGCAAACCGAGCATTCTGGTGCCACTGCCGCCAGCCATCGGGAGTTCGCCCCAGGAAGCCAATGCAGCCATGTTCGGGCGCAAACAGGCTGCATTAGTTATTCTAAACGATGATTTGAAACCTGAAATACTCGTAGAGCGTGTAAAGTCCATTCTTACTTCTTCTACACTATTAGAAGCAATGTCGCAAGCAGTAAGCGAATTTGCGAAGCCAGAGGCGACGCAAGACATTACAAAGGAAATTATCAAAATCGCGAAAAGGAATGCCGTATGACGTTCGACATCGAGGCCGTGTACACAGAGCTACACCTGCATTTCCAGGAGAGCGTGCGACGCAACGAATCCCTGGCGCGCCATTGCACCTTTGGCGTTGGCGGCCCCGCGGACATCTGGGTTTCAGTCAATAAGTCGCAAGATCTGACTGAACTGGTACGCCTGTGCGCCGAGCGCGCATGGCCTCTACTGGTGGTCGGCAATGGCACTAACGTTCTGTACGCAGACGCGGGCGTGCGCGGCATCGTGGCCCGCATTGCGCTCGACTATTACAGCATTCAGGATCATGGAGACGGCACAGCTCTACTGATCGCTGAAGCCGGGACTAACTGGCCGCGGCTGTTGAATGAACTGGCGGCGCAGGGCTGGGGTGGTCTTGAATTTGGGCCTGGCATTCCTGGCACCCTGGGCGGCGGCGTCATCTCGAATGCGGGTGCGCACAATAGCGAGCTGAGTGAAGTGCTGGCCTGGGTTGAAGTAGTAGATGCGCGGGGCAGTTCACTGCACCAAACCGGCATTACCGTCCCAATGGTGCGACGCTATATGCATAATGAAATAGACCTCGGTTATCGTCAAAGTCGCTTTCGCGCAGGTCGGCACATCGCGTTTGATGCGCACGGATATCCTATCGTGCCGCCGCGCGGGCTGATCGAGCCAGCCGAAATCATCGTCCAGTTGGGCGTGCGGCTGCACCGCGAAGGCCCTGAGCGGCTCAAAGCGATTATCGAAGATCATAAACAACACCGGAAGAGAACACAGCCGTCGCAGAAGAGCGCAGGTTCGGTTTTCAAAAACCCGCCGGGCGATTTCGCCGGACGCCTGATCGATCAGGCCGGGATGAAGGGAACCACCCATGGCAAAGCGCAAATTTCGCAGCGCCATGCGAACTTTATCGTCAACCTGGGCGGTGCCAGTGCAGCCGACGTGGTCGCGCTGATAGTAGAAGCTCGCAAGCGAGTTCTCGACCAGTTCGGAGTGGAACTGGAGCTAGAGGTCGAACTGCGCGGCGAGTGGGGAATAGGAACACCACAATGAACCAAAAGAATCAAAGGATGCCTGAGCAAATCGCTTTCGAATATAGGGATCGGACACAACCATCATCGTCTGTCTCTCGTCATAGAGAGGCTGATATGAGGACGGATGGAAGACGTTTGAGCCATATCAATACATATAATGCGCCGGATACTCGCCAGCGCAACGTCTACACACCAGAGGTCATGGCGCAGCCAATGACATGGTCAGAGCGGCGCGCGCGCTATCGCCGACCGCCAGCGCAGCCGCGCGGTGGGAACAGGCTGGTCAAGCGCACACTTGCTCATACGGGGGTTCCTGCTCCTGAGGGACAGGTACGCATCGTCCGCCCGCTCCCGCAGTCGCCTATGCGTTCAGCGGTACCGGTGCGCAGTGGGCGGCGTGTGCGTAAAGCGGGTTTCTGGCGACGCTTTCTGGGAATGTTTGCGGTGCTTGTGCTGGCTATCGTGGCCATCAGTTTTGCCCTGTTCAGTCCAAATTTTCGTGTGCGACAGGTGACAGTGGCGGGAAGCACCAATCCAACACTGGTACATAGCATTCAAACGATGGGCATGCAGGGCCAGAACATTTTTCTGATCGATATCGCCAGTCTGACAGCTCATATCGATGCGCTGCCGATGGTAGACTCGGCCAGTATCGAGAAGCAATGGCCCGATCAGCTGACTGTCACCGTTGTCGAGCGTTTGCCCATTCTACTGTGGCAGGCGCAGAACAAAACGTTTAGCGTAGATAGCCATGGCGTCATCATCGGCCTTGCCAGCGATACCGTTGGCGCTGCGCATTTGATGACCGTTGTAGATACGCGCAGTAAGGCACTCATCCAGAGCCTACGCCCGGGAGTGCACCTGAATGCGGGGGATGTGACATTCGTGCTCCAGGTGTTCGAGCGCCTGCCGCAAGTGGCGGGTGTTACTACCTTTACACTGCGCTATGGCCCGGTAACTTCCGGGGGGGGTTCGTCGTCTAACGGCAATGAGTCTTTTATCGTTGCAAGTCCGCAGGGCTGGATCGCCTACCTGGGAGGTGCGGACGACACTAATCCGCTGGACAATCGACTGATTGAGCTCCAGCAGATTTTGACCAGGGCGCAGCAGCAACAACTGAACCTGGCAACCATTGACCTGCGCTTCGCTCTGCACCCTGTCTTTACTGTTAAACCGTAGTTATGTCTCTGTAGGGGCGAAAGTCTTGCGCCCATAGCATAAGAACGTATCGTAGTGCGCGGGTACTTCGAGGAGTACCCATACAACCTCCCTAAGGAGCGTTTATCGTGCAAGAGCGGGTGATAGCTAGTATCGACGTTGGAACAACAAAAATCTGCGTACTCGTCGGCGTCCTGGAACGCGACGGGAAGCTGAATATTGTTGGCGTTGGCACCTGCCCTTCACAGGGGTTGCGCCGCGGGGTGGTGGTGAACATCGAAGAAACGGTCACTTCCATTGCAGCGGCGCTTGATCGGGCAGAACGCCTTTCTGGAAAAACCATTACTACCGCGTATGTTGGCATTGCGGGCAGCCATATCGATTCGGAAAATAGCAAAGGGTTTGTCGCCATCTCACCCAGTCACCGCGACATTGTGCAGAACGACATCAGCCGCGCTATCGAAGTGGCGCGCGCCATCGCTATTCCCGCGAACCGTGAGGTCATTCATGTCATCCCACGCGGGTATGTGGTTGATGGGCAGGAGGGCATTAAGAACCCTATCGGGATGTCCGGTTTCCGCCTGGAAGTGGAGACGCATATCATTACAGGTGCAGTATCGTCTATTCACAATTTGATTAAGTGTGTTCATAAGGCGCGCGTCGAAATTGAAGACCTCGTCCTGGAGCCGTTGGCCTCGAGTGAGGCGGTGCTGGAGGATGGGGAAACCGATCTGGGCGTCGCACTGGTAGACATCGGTGGCGGCACCACCGACATCGCTATCTTTACCGATGGGGCCATCTGGCAAACAGTTATCTTGCCCATCGGCGGGCATCTGATTACCAGCGATATCGCCATCGGCCTGCGCTTGCCGATCCCGGTAGCGGAGGAACTCAAAGTCACCTACGGTCATTGTAATCCGGACACCATCGCGGACGACGACATGATCGACCTGTCGCATTACATGCCCGATTGCAATGACCTTGTGCCGCGCAAACTGCTAGCCGAAATCATCCAGGCGCGAGTGGAAGAGCTGTTTGAGATGGTACACGAGGAGATCAAGAAATCCGGCTATGATGGGCTGCTCCCGGCTGGCCTGGTGGTCACCGGTGGCACTGCCGAACTGCCCGGCATCCTGGATGCAGCGGGACAGACTCTTGATCTGCCGGCCCGCATAGGCTCACCGCTGGGCTTGCACGGTCTGGCTGACTCGATCAGCCACCCGGCTTACGCCACATCCGTAGGGCTTTTGCTGTGGGGATTGCGCCATACCTCACAATTTTCTGAGGATGAAGAAGAGCTATCCGGCGGAGATATGCTCTCCCGTCTGGGTCGCTGGTTCCGCGCGTTTATACCATAAGAGTGTTTTAAGGAGGCCACACCATGGTACCATTGGGAAATCATCAAGTTGAGGGCTTCGCCCAAATTCGTGTTATCGGCGTTGGAGGAGGCGGCAGCAATGCAGTCAACCGTATGATCCAGGCCAACATGATGGGTATCGAGTTTATTGCGGTAAATACCGATGCCCAGGCCTTGCTGTTGACCGAATCGCCGCATCGAATCCGCATAGGCGACAAACTCACGCGTGGCCTCGGTGCGGGCGGCAACCCCAGTGTCGGGTGCAAGGCCGCCGAAGAGAATGCCGAAGAACTCTACGAAGCCCTCAAAGGCTCCGACATGGTCTTCATCACTGCAGGCATGGGCGGAGGCACCGGCACAGGCGCAAGCCCTGTTGTCGCTCAGATCGCACGCGAACTGGGCGCGTTGACGGTGGGCGTCGTTACCAAGCCGTTCACCTTCGAGGGCAATAAACGCCGCATGGCTGCCGAGGAGGGCATCACCAACCTCAAACAGCATGTTGACACGCTGATTACTGTCCCCAATGATCGACTGTTGCAGGTCGCCGATAAGAAAATGCCCCTCAAAGAGGCATTCCGGCTGGCAGATGATGTCCTGCGCCAGGGCATCCAGGGCATCAGCGATCTGATTACCGTCCCCGGTCTGATCAACCTGGACTTCGCCGACGTGAAGACCATCATGTCGGCGGCAGGTTCGGCGTTGATGGCGATTGGCGAGGCCAGCGGCGAATCACGTGCCATCGATGCGGCGCACATGGCAATTGCCAGCCCCCTGCTCGATATCGATATCAACGGTGCGCGCGGTGTACTGTTCAATATCACCGGCGGCATGGACCTGACACTGTACGAAGTCAACGAGGCGGCTGACATCATCAGCAAGGCGGCGCACCCGGAGGCCAATATCATCTTCGGCGCGGTGCAAGAACCAGCCTACGAAGGCAAAGTCAAGATCACCGTCATTGCCACCGGCTTCGATGGGCGCACACCCGTCGGGACGACACAGCAGGGCCGTATGGATTACAACCGCAGCATGTTCTATCAGGCGGCTCCTTCTGCCAACGGCAATGGAGCGCCGCGCCAGCAATCACCCGTCTCACCGGGTTACAGCTCGATGCCTGTCACTCCGCCGCCCATGAATAACATTGCCCGGCGTCCAACAGGCCCGATGCCAGCTGTAGCGCGTCCTGCGCCGCCAGTTCCTGTCATGCAGGAACCAGCGCGCCAGCCCATCATGCGCAATGATGGAAGAAACGATATGCGCAGCGACGTTCGCAGTGATGGCTTCGACCTGGACGACGAAGCAGACGAGATGGAAAGGCATGTGCCACCAGTTCCACAGCCAAGACTGCCCGTACCGGAGCCAGAGGCGCAGCCCGCGCAGCGTCCCGCCTCCGACTCGCGCCAGCAACGCTCCATCCGCCGCATGGACCCGAAGGCGCTCGACCTCCCACGCGGCACCCGCAACGCCCCTCCAGGCGATGTGATCGATATTCCGGCGTTCCTGCGCAAGCGGTAAGAAAATGTGAGTTATCTCCAGGGCGACCGCCAGAGTCGTCCTGGAGATCTTCCAGCCATTATTCACAGATTCACCCTATAACAGCCATATCACTTGCGACCCAGACCCTCGTAGAGCATTAGAACAATGAAGCGAGTTACCATTTCTGCGCCATCAGGCCCATCAGTATATGGGCGCATTTGATTTTCAATTGTAAGCATAGTCACACCGTGCAGAAGAGACCACAAGACACCGGCCTTTCGCGCTACCTTGCGCAGATCAAGGCAGCTGCTCCACCTTCTGAGAGCAGTTCAAGCCCGGCCTGGATCAAAGCGTTCCGTAAATCCCCGTGATGATAGGATTTCGGTCGCTGGCAAGCGAAATTATTCCAGTGGTCGAGTCCATCCCGATCGCCAATTGATGAGGTATTTGGCTCTGCATATCACGGGTTTGTTGTAAAATAACACAATGACCACTTTCGTAGTGGTCATTGTCTATATCTCAATCTCGAATCTAAAGATATTGCTATATACGCGCTATCCTGTTCGAAGTTTTGCCCAGGTTCCCCGGAATATCCTTATTCAAACCGATATGGTTGATCACCACGCGCGCACCCGGTATTCCGGTGATTTCCCGTTCCAGCATGTACTTCATCTCTGGCGTCGGGACTTCACCATACAGGCTCACGATGTAGTTTTCGACCAGCGCAGAAATGTCTTTCGCGCCTTCCAGTTTACCGGAAGCCTTCAGCTTATCGATCAAGCGATTGACGGCATTCAAAAGCTCATCTTCGGCCACGAGGAAGTTCATCACATCAATCACGCCCGGCATCTCGCGTAAAGCCCCCTCAACTGCCTCTTTTTGGGCCTCCAGTTCAACCTTACCGTACAACGAAAAAATAACTCCTTCACGCTCGATAAACACCTTGACGGGATGCGCGCTCCATGCGGTACTGCTTACTGTGACGGTCCTATCAACCACGTCCTCAGCCTCGCGCAGCGCAATCTCTCCCAGCATAGTTGGCTTGCCGGTGATCGCGGCCTCAGCATATGACATCGTGTACTCACCTGGCTTCACTTTCGGCGTTTTAGGAGCCATCGGGTTTTCCAACGCCCAGCCCAAAATGCCAATGAACACCAGCGGAAGGCCAATAATCGTAATCCAGGGTTGGCTATTGATGAATAGAAAGCCGCCAATGGTTATCAGAAGTGCTACACCCAAAAAAATTGGCCAGAAACTAGGTCCGGGCAGGTGAATGTGGCCTTCTTCACCCTGAGCGTCTTCTTCCTCCTGCTCTCCAGTAATTGGCTCTGCCAATTCCATTTCGTCCCCGGTAACACTTGTGTTTTGAAGAGGAGTATTCATGAGTTCTCGCTTTCATTCGAGAATAACTTACGACCCAGCGGCATACTGTTTTCAACAGTACCCTTTTTATAAGAATAGCAGGAATAAGCCTATCTTGCAAGTCCTCGGAGCAGCTCATCAACGACACCTGGCACCATTTCGTTAGCCGCACGGTTCCACTCACGATACTCCCGAACCTTCGCCGTCAACCCATCACTCGTCTTGCCCATCTTGCTCAGCACACGTATCGCTTCACATTGCTGCTCAAATTTCAGCGCGACCCGTCCCAACCCATGCCGTTCCATAAATTCCAGGTTGCCCTTTTCCTGGCCTGGAAAATAGGTCGTGGCAACAAACGGTTTATCCAACACCACCGCCTCGAACAACACGTTCGGCCCTACCTTCCCCATAATAACATCCGAGGCAGCCATAAACGGCGCGATCTCTTTCAAAAAAGGCAAGACATGCAGCCGTTTTATACCTCTCAATCTCCTGACCAACCCCGCATTTGTCCCCGCCGAAAGTATAATCTGGATATCCTTATTGACCGCCAGCAAACGCTCTGCAGAACGCCAGTAGTTCGTCGCGCCATCGCCCCCTCCTTGTAGAAAAACTGTAAAACGATCTGGCTCAAGCTCAATACCGCACAGCACTTCATCCCGCTTCGCCCCATCGGCTTGATAAAACTGCTCGCGTACAGGCCACCCAACGATATGCAAACGGCTGGGATCAAAACCGGCCACCAGCGCCAGTTCATGCGATTCGCGTGTTGGAGCAAAACTAGCCTCCGCGTTAAGCTCAGAGAACCACGTTTCATGCACGCTATATGGATCAGAAAACAGCATACCCAGCGGAATACCAGGCGCGTGTTCCCTCATCACCTGCTTCACTGAATGCGATAGCAATGAATGGGTCGTAATCACCATAGCAGGCCGTACCTCATCCAACGCCCGCTTGAGCCTGGCATCAATAGCCGAAGCCAGCAAACGCTGATACGCCAGTGCTTCTCTCGGCCTATTACTGAAATGAAATTCGATAGCCCACATCCACAACGCATACCGCCCCACAAAACGATAATGACGATGAATGAACGCGGGCAACATATCAACAGTAGTTACAACATAGTGCTCTTCTAACAGGTCCTGTAAGGCATCAGCAAGACTAAGATGACCACCACCTGTCTGGGCGGTCAGTATGAGGATATTGGGTTGATTGGGCATGTATACTCTTTTCTGGCGGATTATCTACCGAATTCCGTATTCATAGTTGCTGTGATTATAGCATGTCTTTCTCGCTTAACATCATTTCCATCTATTCAACTCACCCAAAGAATGATATAATGAGAACGCAAGTTCTATTTTTTCGTAGTTACCCAGACCAATACCCATTGGCTAAGAAAGAGAACACCCATGCTCCGTGATGTAATGCGCGAGACACGCGAATTTCCAAACCTTCCCTACGAAGGACACGAAGAGGAACTTCCACAGCGATTTCAGCAGGCTTTTATACAGGGGTTACACCAGGCCCACAAAGAAATCTTGCAAGAACTGCGTCAAACGCTCTTAAAGATCGTCCGCATACGCTTCCCCAACGCGCTGCGCCTTGCCAAAAAGCAAACGCTTATGATAGAGGATTCAGTCATCCTGCGCGACTTAATCGTAAAAATGAGCATCGCGCAATGTACCGAGGAAGCTGTTATGCACCTGCTCGAAGTTGACGAGGAGGAAGAAGAGGAGTAGCCCTAAGTATATTCGAGCTATGCACGAGCTTGTTGAGCCATCTACGTGAGTATGGTAGGGGCGACCATCGCGGTCGCCCTGGAACTCCTTTTCTGCCCTGGCTGTCGCCCTTTAGCTAGGAGTTCGCTATTCCCCCAGCAACACCTTCAAATCAGCAGTCAATTGCGTGGGAGTGAAATCATCATCCAGCAAGACACGCTCGCGACCCTCTTTATCGATCACATAGATGTATGAGCTATGCGTCACAACCCCCGCGCTGGTCGCGGCCTGCGCATCAACGCTGTAGTCCGACCACACGGGGGAAAGTTCCTCGTGTGAGCCGACCAGGAAATGCCAGTAACTCACCATCTTATGCACTTTGGAGAAATTGAGCGCGGCAGCTATAGTATCACCCTTGGGGTCCATACTGACCGCTAGCACCGCAATATGGTTGGCATTGCTGCCAAGTGCCTGCATTGTCGAATGTAATTTATCTGCAATAACCGGGCAAATATCGGGACAATGCGTATACAGAAAGGTCACCACCACAGGCCGGGCCTTGAACTGTGAGAGCGATACCGGCTTCCCAAATTGATCCTTCAGGCGAAAATCTGGCGCAGGAATACTGCCGAGGTCGGTTCCTTGCAATCCCGACTGGCTAACTCCAGGAGTGGACGCGGTAGTTGAACCCGTGGCATTACGCAGGCTGAAAATCGCTACCACAAGTACGACCAGCAGCGCCAGGATGATGACTGACAGGCGAGACGCCAGACGCCAGCTCATGCTCATATCAAGTCCTTGATCTCAATGAATCACTCGATCCAGCACCATGACCGCGAAAATCAGCGCGAGGTAGCAGTTCGAGTACCAGAAAAGCGTACGCGCCCATTTTTTCGTCTGATCGCGAAAGAGGCGTACTGCCATGTACACCAGTATACCACCCAGCAAAAGAGCACACACCAGGTAAAAATAGCCCATGGCGCGCATAGCAAACAAAACCATCGTTACCGCCAGCAGCAGCAGCGAATACAGGAGGATTTGCTTGCGCGTCTCACGTTCGCCCATCACCACAGGCAACATGGGAATGCTGGCCTTCTCGTAATCTTTCTGAATGAGCAGCGAAAGCGCCCAGAAATGTGGCGGCGTCCAATAAAAGATGATAGCAAACAGCCAGATAGCAGGCAACGTAATACTATTGGTGACTGCCGCCCACCCAACCAACACAGGCACCGCGCCCGCCGCTCCACCGATCACGATATTTTGCGCGGAAGAACGCTTAAGCCATAGCGTATAGACAAATACATAGAAAAGGATCGCCGAACACGCTAGTTCCGCGCTGAGCAGATTGACAAAGGCCGTCAAAACGATGAAGGCTCCCACGCCCAATACAATGCCGAAAATAAGCGCCTGCGTAGGCTGTACTCTGCCGGAGGGCAACGAACGGCGTTGTGTGCGCCCCATAATCAAGTCAATGTCCCGGTCGATATAACAGTTGATGCAGTTCGCACTGCCAGCTGCCATCGCGCCGCCCAGCAACGTCGCGAAGACCAGGTCCAGGCGCGGTAATCCTTGTTTCGCAATCGCCATCGCCGCCACCGTCGTTCCAAGCAGCAGCACAGTGACATGGGGCTTCATCAGGTCGATATAGCTGGAGATAGTTTGCCGGACAGGGCTGACTTCCTTCTTCTCCTCTTCGATTGTTTCCAACTCAGCACCATGCGGGGCCGCACGCAGTTGACGAGCCGCCAGCACTGCCAGTATCACCAGCATACCCCATACGGCAGTAGCAAGCGCAAGATGTAAGACTGCGATAAATTCCGGCTTTTTCAGCAGCACAATCAGGCCGCCGACCCCCGCCTGCGCTACAAACAGCAAGCCAGCTACCAGTGCAACCCTGGCCTGTCCTGGCGCGACATTACGTCTACGCAGGGCCGAGATCAGTGTCCAGATCATCACCAGTCCTACAAAGGTGGCCACGAGACGGTGGAAAATATTGATGTCCGCCAGGTGATATTGGATAGCCCAGTCGGGCGCATTGCCGCATAATGGCCAGCCTGGGCAGGCCAGTGAGGCTTGTGAATTGGTGACATACGAGCCACTCAGCAGCAATCCATACACCAGCAGGGTAGTTGTCATCGCCAATCGCATAAATTTGCGTGTCTTCGCGGGGTGCTCTTTACTGGGTTGCGCCTTCCCCGACATAACGGCAACCGTAATCACCATCGCGAAGATCACCAGGGCAGTGGCAAGATGCGCGGTGATGATCTCCGGCGGCAGCTTCCACAAGACCGTCAGTCCACCCAGGATAATCTGCACCACCAGGAACACCGGCGCAATCAGGGCCGGTATCAATATCTGTCGCTCTTTACGCGCATAAATCACAGCCAGCACTGCCAGGCCAATCACGAGTACGCTCACGATTGACGCCCCAAAACGATGATATTGCTCCAGAAGCACCTGATAATCCAGTGCAGCATAAAGCCGTCCATGGCATAGAGGCCAATCAGGGCAACTCAAGCCGGAGTCGGTTGCGCGCACGGTACCACCAAGCGCGATAAGCAAATAAGTAAACCCGACTGCGGCCCACGCAACTCGACGTAATAATTTCATAGAACCAGGCATCCTTTTACGAACATAATCTGACCTATTGTATTTTCACGAAGCTTCCTGATTCCCTCCTTGCAAAGAAGGATAGATGCCTTACAAATACCTGAACATGTCACTCCACTCCTTGTCCCATTTCCACATCACTGGTATAGTATCTAACGAAAGGGACATACATAGGAAAAGCAGGGTCTGTGAATTCTCGCCAGGGCTACCGCAAGGGTCGCCCAAGAGGCATCAACCTAAGCCGAGAAGCCAGGCACAGGGCCAGATAATCCGTAGGGGCGAGGGTAGACGATGAGGGGTGATGAGGGCCTTTATGGTCGCCCGCGGGGTGGGGTGTGGTCATGTTCCCGCAAGATTTGAGCCTGATGAACAGGTACGCGGGCGACCATAAAGGCCCTCCCAACCCCTCATCCGCCGCTCTCGCCCCTACGGATGTTGATGGGCTTGTTGGTAGGGTGATGCGTATTGGGTGACCCTTGCGGTCGCCCTGGCCTTTCCAGACCCTTTCGGTCGAAAGGCCAACGCTATGGCAAACATCGGACCCGATTTCTGGCTCACACAATGGAATTGGGAGCCATCAATACTCATCGGCACAGCCCTTATAGTTGGTTTCTATCTTTATGCCATCGGGCCGGTGCGCAAACGCCACCAATTCGAGCCAGCCAAACGCGGCCAGGTCTTCTCTTTTCTATTGGGCGTGAGCATTATGTTCCTGGCACTTGTCTCCCCATTGGACGAACTGGGCGATAGCTACTTATTCAGCGCGCACATGGTGCAGCACCTATGCCTCACAGTTATCGGACCACCACTGATGCTGATTGGCACACCCGCGTGGTTCATCCAGCCCATAGTGCGCAACAAAGCGCTTTTTCAAGTCGCTCGCTTTCTCACTTATCCCGCTATCGCCTTCGCTCTGTACAATATCGATTTCTGGCTCTGGCACGCGCCCCCGCTCTATAACGCGACGCTGGAAAACCAGAACATTCATATCCTTGAGCACCTCACCTTCATCATCTTTGGCATACTGAACTGGTGGCCCATCTTCAGCCCATCGCCAGAACTGCCGCGTCTCTCCATCGGAGGTCAGATTCTCTATCTCTTCCTGAGCGGCATGCCCAGTGTCCTGCTGGGAGCAGGTCTAACCTTCGCCCCTCCACTCTACGCACCCTACATCGCCGCACCACGCGCCTGGGGCATCTCAGCCGCCACCGACCAACAACTTGGCGGCCTCATCATGTGGGTACCCGTCAATATCATCTACATCATCATCATGAGTGTCCTCTTCCTGCGCTGGATGCAGAAAAAAGAAGCTGAACAAGCCGCCCACGAAAGAGCTTTATATGAGCAGGAGGATGCAGAGAATGCAGTATTGTAGAGACTCTTTCCCATCCATGTTATAATGCGCCTGTACATTTCCGCATTCTTGAGGGTGAGAAAGAAAAGGAAAGTGGGAGACAGACATTCTGCGAACCTGCTGGGAAGGCTGCTTCATCATCATGCTCATTACACGTATTGAACTCGAAAACATCAAGAGTTATCGTCATCTAACCGTCGATTTCCGGCGCGGCACCACCGCCATCAGCGGAGCCAACGGTGCGGGCAAAACTACGCTCGTCGAAGCCATTGGCTATGCACTTTTTAATTACCTGCCGTATAATCAGAACCAGTTTGTGCGCGAAGGCGAAAAATCTGGCAAGGTGGTCATTCACCTCGTCGGCAGCGATGACCGCCCATATGAAGTCGAGCGTCGCTGTGGAGCGGGCGCGCACTGGCTGGTCTATGACCGTGAGGCCGACCATCGCGTTGAACAGCGCACCGATGTCCTGGACAAACTGCACGAGCTCTTCGGCATAGATCGTGAACGCCCGCTGGAAAACCTCTTCCGCGATGCCCTGGGCGTCCCACAGGGAACCTTCACCGCTATTTTTCTCGAAGCCGCCGCAAAACGTAAACAGACCTTTGATGCCCTGCTCCAGATTGAAGATTACAAGACCGCCTTCGATTACCTGCTAGAGGTACGCAAACAGTACGAAGAGCAGATACAGGAGCAGAAAGGCGAAATTCAGCGCTTTGAGATTGAAACACGCGAACTATCTGATTGGCGCATAGCCCTGAAAAACGCGCGACAGGAAGACGAGCAGAAGAAAATCCAGAATGTGCAAAGCAACCAGCGACTGGCAACGTGCAAAGAACGTTCAGAACTGCTCAAACAGCGCCGGGACAATCTCCACCGCAGCCAGTCTCATCACGCGCAACAAAAAACCATCCACAATGCCGCGCAGCAACTGTTATCCAACAGCCAGAAGTCGGTCAGCGAGGCGCAGGCTGCGCAGCATGCTGTTGAAAATAGCAAGTCCGACTATGAACGCTACCTGCAAGCCGATGCGCGCTTGCAGCAGCTCCGGCGGGATGAACGCCAGCGCAACGCCCTCCAAAAGCAGCACAATGATTTTAATAACACGCTTGCTACTGTGCAGGCCAACATCCATAACTTGCATACGCGGCTGCGTGAAGTAAATACAGCGCGTCAAAGAGTGGTCGAGTTGGCTCCGCTTCTCGAACAGCAATATGCATTAGAGAACCAGCGTGACATGCTGAAACAGCAGGTAACACAATATGACAGGCTGGTCAAAGAGGTCAAACGCCTGGACTCACAGCAAACTACCAGCCTGCAAGAACTTGCAAAGATTCAGCGACACATCGCAGACATTGAGCCATTGCTTCCATTGGCAGAAAAACTTAACGAGCGTCTTGAGAAAGTGAGCAGGCTACAGGCAAAATTAGATGAGCGTGGCTCCAAACGCCTACAATTTGAGGATAAAAAACAGCAATTGCAGGAGAAACTAGAAGAGCGTGAGCAATTCGCTACTAAATTACGCCAGGCAGAGGATTTTCTCACCAAACTAGAAGAGCACCGCCAGGAAGCCGAAGAATTACCGGAGCTGCAAAACCAGTATGATGAACTGTCTGCCCAGCAACATCGACTTGAAGGCAACATCGAAGGCTATAAGAAGTCCCGCAAACTCTCGGCTGGTGGTCAATGTCCCTTACTGTACGAACCCTGCCAGAACATCAAAGCGCGGGGACTGGTCAGCCTGGAATTTTACTTTGATGCCGAATTAAAGAAGGATCACGAAATACTTGCAACCCTCACCAACCAGCTGACAACGGTAACAGAGCGCATGAAATCTGTGAAGCGTTATGCCGATGAATTGAGCAAAATGGGTCACTACGTTGATCGGCGTGATGGCTTTGTCGAACGTCTCAAACAGGCAGCACAGGATATTACTCGCCTGGAGCGCGAAGTGAATGATCTGAAAGATGATCTGGATGCTCTCAAACTCATCGATCAACAAATTGTCCAGGCGAAATCAGAACTTGAGGAAAGCCAGAAAGCCGATCAGCAGGTGCGCATGCTAGATGGCATGTATCAGAAGGTGCAACATTTACAAACCCTGTTAGAGCAGATTGCCAACGACATCGAGGAACGTACCCACCTTGCCAGCGGGCTACGCGATAGCCAGGCTCAACTAGACCAGGTTCAACAGCAACTTCATGCCCTCAATGACCCACGCTCAGATAGCAAAGCCCAGCAGGAAATCATTAAACATGAAGCTAGCTACCAACAGCAATTACAAGAGCAGCAGCAGAAACGCCAGGAGATCGAGCAGCAATTACAGGCCTTACAGCAAGAACTTCAGCGCTACATTGACCTGGATACACACATCGGCGAACAGGAAGCCGTCCGCCAGATGTGTATCGCCAACTACAACATCTATCTGAAAAACCAGGATGCTGCCCGGCAACTTCCCGAACGAGAACAGACCCATCAGAAAGCCTTACGTGAAGCTGAACAGGCTGAGCGAGATCTGCTGGCTGCTGAACAGGCCTTTATCGAGGCACAGACCGTGTTTAACGAGCAGGAACTTACGGCAGTCGAAAAAGAAATCAATGACCTCTATGGCGAGTTATCAGCGCTTGCCGAGTCTATGCGCAAGCTCCAGCTTGAAATCAACGGCCTCACGCAAAAGATCGAACATGCTGAGGCGTTACTGGTGCAGTTGGAGGCAGCTGAGAAGGAGAAGCGCACGCTCGAAGATCTGCAGAGGATGCTGGAACAGTTCCGCAAACTCATTCGTGATGCCGCACCTCACGTGTTGAAGGCTTTGTTAAACGATATTTCCAGCGAAGCCAACCGCATCTTCGGTGAGATCATGGGCGATCGCAGTGCGCAGCTTACCTGGGAAAACGACTACGAGATCGTCCTGCGTCGCCAGGGCGTCAATCGCACCTTCGCGCAGCTAAGCGGCGGCGAGCAGATGAGCGCAGCCCTTGCCGTGCGCCTGGCCCTGCTCAAGAAACTATCCACGCTCAATGTGGCCTTCTTCGATGAGCCAACGCAGAACATGGATGAATTGCGCCGCACCAACCTGGCGGAACAGATCCGTCGTGTGCGCGGCTTCGACCAGCTCTTCGTTATTAGCCACGACGACACCTTCGAACAAAGCCTCGACAGCCTTGTTCGCTTGCGCAAGAAAGACGGCGAGACACTCCTTGTATCTGACGAAGAGGTCATGATGGGAGAAGAGCAGGTAAAAGTATATGCTTCGTGAAGTACCCTACGCCATAGCGAGAGCTTCTACAGTCCATGATAAAACTGTTGGCCTCTTCCAGGCCGATGTTCATTACATTCACATGAAGCGGCTGGTGGGCTCTAAAAGACTTCATGTATCGAATGGCATCTGAAAGAAAACGCAAGTACTTTTACCCGTAGGAACGATTTACTACGGAACCTGCAAGTGCTTTTCTATTCTTCAAGTGCTTTGAACTACAGCAATAATACTGAACAGAAAGATAGTTGTCAAGATGCTCCACAAAGGCAAACTCCAGGCAGCGTTGAACGGGAAGCGCGGACAATTCACCGCCGACAACGCCGCCTTTAATGACCAGCTGAAAGCGTACCGCTACGCCCTCGAAACGCTCTATCAACGCTACTCATCGGGTGAAGAACTCGAGCGCCTGCTGCCACCCGATAAAGACGGCATGCCATCGGCTGGAGCGCGTCCAAGCCTCGAATTTGATCGCTGGCTGGTAAGCGCGCCCTATAACGAGTATCGCGGCCCGCTTTTCCCCTTTGGGCGCGAGTTCGCCAATCATGAGCAGGCCCGTCAATGGGCAGAATGTATCGAGGGCATCACCACCCTGGCGGTTGATGGCAGCCAGCTCCAGCCCTGGCGTGACGCCTCGATTCCCGTCGCATTGATTCAGGTCGGCCTGTTTGCCAACCCACACATGCAGGGTCAATCCTACACTAAAGATGTAGTCATAGAGGTACTTTCCCCCGACGAAATCATGGAGGAGTCGCGCACCGAGAATAAAGACCCGGACAGCTACCCCTATTCTGAATTGCAGGTCACGCTGCGCCGCTACACCCTGGAAGTCGAAACCCTCTGCAACCAGATGGAGCAGTACGCCCGCAAGCGCCGCGCAAGCGATCCGGCCCATAGCCCCGTCGTTTTTTTCGATGGCTCCCTTGTCGTCTCCTTCGCCCTCACCATGCCCAGTCCCTACCGCGAACGCTACATCACATCCGCCGTCTCCCTGCTCAAAACATCCGAACAGTGCCGTATCCCCCTGATTGGCTACATCGACACCAGCTATGCGCGAGACACCATCACCATGCTGCTGCGCCTGGACAACATGCAGCCCCAACCTACGCTGCGCGAAACCAAAAAGATACATGATGCCCTGCTCTGGAGGGATCACATGCGCTGGGGAGACCGCACCCCCGCCATGATCTGCGCCCGCGGCGATGTCCTGCAAGGATACGGCGACTACCGCGAAAGCGTCGCCTTCTGCTACTTGAAAACCACGGCCGCGCAACCACCCGCTCGCCTGGAATTCCCCCGCTGGCTCCTGGACGACGGCATCCTCGAACCGGTCCTTGATGTAGTGCGTGCCGAAGTCATCGCCGGAAACGGCTACCCCTACGCCATCGAAACCGCCGACGCCGTAGCCGTGATCACGCAACAAGACCGCCTGGAATTCTACGCCCAATTCCAGGAATTTATGAAGAGACAGGGAGCCGACTTTACGTTTTCGAGGAAGGCGGTGAGTAAGAGTCGTAGAAGGTGATAGCTCTTATTTTGATGCCTTTTGCTTATGCCGATCGCTCTGCTTCAACCTTTGTGTATCATGGTGTTTCGACTTCTCAGTGTCATCCTGTTTCTGAGTATTAGTATTTTTATTTTGCTTATTTAACCAATTTTGAATTTTTTCTCTCGCTTGACGTGTCCGAGCGAATAAGTAATTTGTCTTTCCTTGCTCATCCTTGCTCATCGCAAGCCAGTCAGGGCTTGGTCCTGATCTTGCACGAGAAGTTATAAGCTCCACGATTTCACCATTTTTCAGTTCGTAATCTAAACGCACAATGTGATTATCAACCCTGGCCCCTGTATATCGATGGCCGAGATCAGTATGAATACGGTATGCAAAGTCTAGCGGCGTTGCGCCTCTACGAAGATCAATAACATGACCTTGAGGAGTTATAACATAGATATGATCCTTAAGAAGACTTTGCTGCATCAAAGTTGCAGCTTCCTGTCCATTATTGAGCTTCTTACGCACTTCAACTAACTGCTTTCCCCAGTTAATGTCCTTTTCTTTCGTTACTCTTGGTACTTTCCCTTTTCTATATATCTTCGGGTCTTTATAGCGCCAATGTTCCGCAGCCGCTCCATACTCGGCTGTTTCATGCATTTCATGAGTGCGAATCTGAACTTCCACGATTTTGTTATCAACTTCGATGGTAGTATGTAAGGACTGATAACCATTTTCTTTTGGAGTAGCTATCCAGTCTCTTCCCATATCACCATCATAAAAAGAAGTGACAGGGGACCATATATAATGAATTATTTCCTGAACGAGGTAACATTCTTCGGGTTTGTCTACAATAATACGGACACCCAACAGATCATTAATTTGCTCCAATGCTAATTGTTTCGCTTCCATCTTTTTGTAAATGCTATAGATATGTTTAGCTCTCCCCGTAACCTCAGCATGGATGTCGTATTCTGCTAGAGCAGCCTCAATCATCGGCACGATATCGTTTACTGCTTGCGCTCTCTCATGCTTTTTGGCATGGAGTTGTTCACCAATCTTCTTATACGTCTCTCTATCAAGCAGTCGAAATGACATATCTTCAAGCTCTGATTTGAGTTGCCACAGACCCAACCTGTCTGCAAGAGGTGCATAGACAGTTAGCGAGATTCGAGCAAGGCGCGTACAATGTACTTCCTCTTTTTCAGTCTCTGTGAGATTTTTAAGCAGTCTCATAAATTGCAGGCGATCAGCAAGTTTGATAATAAGAGCTAGAATATCCGTTACCCCGGCTAAAAACATCCTGATAATATTCTCAACCTGCTTTTCTTTCTTCTGGAAGTGAATTGCTGTTAACGCATGTTGCTCTTGTTCTTCATTTTTCTCTCCATCAATAGCTAAGAGAGACATTTTGAGCAAAATCTCTTTTCGTTCCCCATTTTTATTGCTTTCTGAGGACTCAGGCCAGACATCCCATTCAAGATTACTCAACTGAAATATCTCTTCCACGAGCTTCACCAGTTCCACCTGATCGTTAAATGTTGCCTTAAGATCACTTAGAATCAGAGGATAGATGGATAATGGAGGGGAGATGATGGCAGCCGCGATAACAATTGGTACAGAGTCAAGATCGGCCAGTATTTTAGCCACACTCAACGCATACTCAGAATAAGGTATGCCTGTCGGATGGTTTCTTGAAGCATAATGCTTTTCAGCAAAAGCACAAGCTTGTTTGACAAGGTCTATATCACTTAGAGAAAAACGGCATTGCACATATTCGATCAATTTTTCACTAGGTACATGTGTTTCCGTTGCCATCACACCCTCCCAACAACCTCTTTACTCAAAGAAACAGAACGCTTCGACAAGTCGTCGAAAAATCTCTCGAACCCTAGAAAAAGCGGATTTCCATCTCGCTTTATTTGTAGCATCTTTGCATGATGATCATTCTTAGGCCCATCCTCTGCAAATGAGCTTACAAACATCACATCATCGAAAAGCAATATTTTGAAATTTGGTCGCTCATCGTAGCATTTGACCTCAAAGTTCTTGATGCGCTCGGCTAGAAGGTTGAGATAATGAAACACAGCGCGCATTTTTGCTCGAATTTCTTCCGCAGATTCATGATCAAGCTTCGACGCCAGATCATCGGAGATATGCTTCGAGTCCGGTGATAGCACTAGCACCTCAATGGTAGAATCCTTTGATCTCTTTGTTGTACAAAGATGGTAAAGATAGCTATTCGGCCCCAAAAAATATTTCTCCCCCCGAATCGTCAGAATCTTAACCTTCTTTGCATTATGCGCAGCTTCACGTATATGAGGCTCACAAGACGCCTGATTCATGAATTCTACCACTGAGCTATTCCCTTGAAGCTGCACCCCTGCATTTTCAAGCTGAACCCGTTCTATAATTTTCGCTTTGAAGACTACCTTCTCCTCGTCAGTCTCATTTTCCTTTACATTGAGAGCCTGATCGAGGAGCCGTTTCGTTCGCCTTCTCTTATAGCGTGGATAATGCTTCCTGGCTACCAGGAAGAGTACCGCAAACCCAAAAAGTACGCCCGTTGCTACAGTAACAGTCGTTTGGGTATTCACCCCAAATACGAAAAGGATGAATCCGACTATCGTAGATAAACCCAGGGATATGGCGTTAGCAATTACGCTCTCAAGTACGCTGTTCATCTGCACCTCTGGTTCTCTTATGCTTTTTCAGCTTGAACTGGTACTTTTCATCCTCAATACATTTTTTCTTTCTAATTATATATCCTTAATTCATTAGACGCAACAGTTAATAAAAATTCAAATATTAAAGTACTAGATAAATTGTTCTACTTCTTTCTACTATACCATCTCACTACAATTTTTATACCTGAAAGAGCTTGCTTGTTGATATCGTTCTCATTTAGGCTAAAGATGAGGATGTGCATACAAAAAATGTTTATTTATTATAATAAATGACGAACATCATAAGAATGAATAAAATACTCATTTACTCGTAGTACTAATAGACATGATCTTTTACCGGCCCACTTCTTACTGCTCATCCTCCCCCACCCTCCTCATATGATATACTTATTCTAGTAAGCTCATTGTTACCGTTTACCCTAGAAAAACTCATATGTCTCGTTCAACCAATTACAAATTTACCTGCCCTTGCGGGGAGACCTTTATCAGCCCCATTTACGAATATGTGAATGTGGCGAAGGACCCGCAATTACAATATACTGTGCTGGCTGGGCTGCTGAACGTCTCCACCTGTCCATCGTGCGGGCGGAGAGTGGCGCAATCGCGGCCTTTTATCTACTCCGACCCGGCGCATAACCTGCTGGCCTATGTACACCCGCGCAACGATGTACCAGAGGAAGCGCGCATGCTCATCCTCGAAAAATTGCGTACCGTGTACGTCAATATCGTTGGCGAGAACGAATATGCAGAGGATGAAGAGAACGAAGCCAACGGCAACGGTCATGTAGATCAGTCGTCGCCCGAAACACCGCCGCTTCAAGTCATCTTTGGCCTGGATCAACTAAACGAGGTCATTAACGCCGTATTGAACCAGGACGAGCGGATGGGCAGGCTCGCTCTCAGCACGCACAGCCGCGATGAAGCTGAGCGCGGGCAGCTGCTCCATATCGCGCGCAAACTGGCCTCAGAGATGCAATGCCAGGTAGAGGTAGAGGACATGCCCGACGAATATACCGTCTGGCTCTTTGGAGCACGCCGCCAGATCGGAGCCATAATGCGCGAACTGGCAACCAGGGAGTAGTTATGATAACCATCGGAGTACTGACCATCAGCGATAGCGGTGCGAAAGGCGCGCGCCAGGACACCAGCGGCGAAAACATCCGCGCTATGGTGGCGCAACTGCCCGATGCCGTCATCAGCGCAGGCGCGATCATCCCCGATGAGCGACCCCTCATCGAGTCTACCATGTGTGAATGGAGCGACGAGCAGCATCTCAACCTCATTCTCACCACAGGCGGTACCGGCTTAGCTCCGCGTGATGTCACACCAGAAGCTACAAAAGCCGTCATTGAGCGCGAAGCCCCCGGTATCGCCGAGGCTATGCGCGCCATCAGCCTGCAACATACGCCTTTCGGCATGCTTTCACGAGGGGTAGCAGGCACTCGCGGCCACACCCTGATCATCAACCTCCCCGGTAGCCCTAAAGCTGTCAAGGAATGCCTGGAATACATCCTGCCCGTCCTGCCTCACGCTATCAATCTCCTAACGGAGGGACCGCGAGAGCATTAGCCAATGCCTGATGACACCATCTCTTTCACACGCACCGGTCATAGCGATTACATTTTTGCCCTTGCATTCTCGCCCGATAGCATTTATCTCGCTTCTGCCTCCCGCGATACCACGGTGCGCGTCTGGCATGTGCATTCACACAATGTAGGGGCGCGATTTATCGCGCCCTCTTCGGACAAGAATTGGAAATCATCGGCAGAGGGCGCGATAAATCGCGCCCCTACATCTATCAACAACAATATCGAACAGTACATCGTCTACCACGAACACGTCCACCCTCTCCTCTCCATCGCCTGGTCACCCGATGGCAAATACATCGCATCAGGCGACACTGGCGGCATCATCCATATCTGGGAAGCTGAGATAGAAAAAACCATCCTCACCTATCACGGCCATATCCGCTTTGTGCGCAGCATCGCCTGGTCGCCGGATGGCCTATATATCGCTTCTGGCGGAGACTACGGAGATAGTACTGTACAGGTATGGGAAGCTCTTACCGGCAAGCTCATCTATACCCACCATCGTCAGTACCGCATCTTCTCTGTATCATGGGAACCTGGTGGACAACATATCGCCTCGTGCAGCTTTGATGGCAGCGTACAACTATGGGAGCCTTTTACAGGCAAGGTTATCTTGAGCTACTCCGGCCACACCGGGCCAGTCTACGCCACCTCCTGGTCGCCAGATGGCAAATACATCGCCTCTGGTGGGCAGGATGCAACAATACAAATATGGGAGGCCACTACAGGCAAGACGGTTTGCACCTATAAAGGGCATACCGGAGCGGTAAAGGCTCTCGCCTGGTCGCCCGATAGCAAACGCATCGTCTCAGGGGGTGATGATACAACTGTGCAGGTGTGGGAAGCCACTACAGGAGAGCAGATCATCTCCTTTAATGACTATACGAAGTGGATACGCACGGTGGCATGGTCAACTGATGGGAAGTATATTGCTTTTGCTTTTGATAAGACTGCATGGATCGTAACAAACATGCCTTAGAGACCATGCACAATTCGTATCTCGCGAATCTCCTCGATATGCTCGACAGAATGCCTGATCGCAAACGTCACCAAATCACCGAAACTCACCTGGCGTCCTCCATCGCGCACCGAATAGCGTTCCCAGGCGCCAGGAAGCTGCGCTAATTCCAAAACATAGTCATGTACAGCCCGTGAGAGCGCAAGCGCCGGTGCAAGTAGAGACATCGGTGCATCCTTTCCTATTCCTCATGTAATCCTTTTTTCAGTTCTTGTACAAAACCGAAGAAGCCCTCGACCCATGTCATTTGCGGCTCGCTCCTGGCCTGGGCTTGCTGGCGACGCAGTTTGGCGCGGAGTGCTGCCTCAGCGCGTTGCTCATCATATGCGGCGCGCTTGACGGGGTCGCGTAAGACCTCGTAGGCTTCATTGAGACGTTTGATGTGGCTATCCAGAGCTTTTTGGTTGAGATCAGGATGATACTGCCGCGCAAGACGACGATAGGAGCGCTTGATTTCTGTCAACGTCGCTGTGGGTAAAACTTCGAGGGTCTTGTAGTAATCTTGCATTGTACACCTGCTCTCACCTGCACATTTAGGCACCTGTGCTGCCAAAACCGCCTCGACCTTTGCCCATTCCCTCAACTTCGGTCCAGGTGACACGCTGTATAGGAACAAATATGCCCTGGGCAATGCGCTCTCCACGCTTGACCAGCACCGCCTCTTCGCGGAAATTGAGTACCTGCACCTTCAATTCATCCCCTTCGCCGCAGTAATCTTGATCGATGATGCCCAACCCATTGGGAATCAACAGCCCTTTGCGCAGCGGCGTGCTGCTCCTGAGCGTCAGCATCAGCATATATCCTTCTGGTATACGCACAATCACGTTGCTGGGGATCAGTTCGATGGTACGCGGCGCGATCTCAGTATCTTCACGACAGAGCAGGTCGAACCCCACTGACCCGGCTGTAGCATAAGTGGGCAGCGGTAAATCCTTATCGATGCGTTTGATCATGACCTGTAACGGTTGCGCGGATATGTTCATATCTGCTATTCTAGGGTAGAGTTCTCACATCGTCAAGTATAGGGCTTGATTTAATTTATCACGCCCCTTTATGATTTAACACGCCCGTGTAGGAGCGGCCATTAGTGAGTGCGCGTATAAAACTGATCGGCACAGGGATGCTGCTATGCCTCGCTCTGGCAGCGACCATTTTCTGTGCAATACAGACATTGCAGGCCCTCCAGCGCTTTGAAAAGAGCAGAAATCTGGCGCTGTCCGGCGACGTGAGCACCATTGATGACTGGATGACCCTTCCCTACATAGCGCGTGTCTACCACGTTCCCGAAAACTATCTCGACCAATGGCTGCATATTCGCGACAGGCAGTCAACTCGTCATACCACGCTGCATGCTCTCGCGGATCGTTATAACCGTCCTGTCGATAGCCTGATTCATGATATTCAGAGAGCTATCGTGACCTACCGCAAGCAGCATGCACTCCATACCGGCAATACCCGGCAGGATAAAGGGCAGCCACCGACAGGGAGGAAGAAGCCTTGAGCATATTCCTCTCGACTTTACTAAACAGTTTACAAAGTTATGGCTATCCGGCGCTCTGGCTCTCCATCTTTGTTGCTTCGGTCGGCCTACCACTTCCTATTGCGCTCGTATTACTCGCGGCTGGCGCATTTGCTGCGCTTGGCGATTTTAACGTTATCGTCCTGGCCCTCATTGCCACCAGCGCATCGGTTGCCGGCGATTGCCTCGGCTACCTCATCGGACGACTTCTGGGAAACAAGCCTCTGGAATGGCTGGAACAATCCAGATCGGGCAAACGCTTTATTTCTCCACGTACCGTCGCTCGTTCTCGCCTTTATTTCAAACGGCGCGGTGCCTGGGCCATCTTTCTCAGTCGCTTCCTCTTCTCAGCGTTAGGGGGAATTATCAACCTGCTCGCGGGCATAGAACTCTTTCCCTTTCGCTATTTCCTTTTCTGCGATATCTCCGGCGTAGCACTGGGTGTAGTCATACCACTAGCGCTCGGCTTTGCCTTTGGCGCGAGCTGGGAAGCAGTGGGAGACGTGCTTGGAGCCTTTTCGCTCTTCGCGCTTGGTCTACTGCTCGTGATTGTCCTGCTCATACGTTTGATACGCTATATGCGCAGTGTTCAACGGGTAAAAACCGGACATCAGCTCACCGATGTCCAGAATGTTACCGATGTTGCCCCTATCACTGATCCGCCCGCGCCATCATCCGGCCATTTGCCACTTTCTTAACCTTCATACGTATATCTTTATAAGCAGTCATGTGCAAGCATGCAGGATGAAAGGAGAAGGAAAACTCAACTAGATGCGGCAATCAGTTGATGAAAAGACGGTTTTGCGTTATAATTAGTACAGTGAAGGAATATTTCCTGTTGTCTCTGTGTTTCTAATAGTAGAGAGACAGAACTTGTGCGTCATAGATTTCCTCCCACTCGGTATTCGGACTCAGTGTCCAAATCGAAGGACCGCTTTCCCTGAGTGTAGGACCGAACCGACGGAAGATACTGCTATCTTGCTGCTTGAGATACTACTGTTCATGGAGGGCGAAATATGATTGATCTACAGCTAGCTACACCTGACGCTACGCTTACCCAGGATGATACAAAACAAATGAATAACGATCTGACTAAGCAATACAACGATATCGTTGGACGATTGCTGACGAAGGATCTTCCATATATTGAGGATGATGGAGAGTGCCCTGGCAAAGATGAACCGGAGTTAGAAGAGGACATCGCGAATATGGACACCGCGCCTCTTGAGCTAGAGGATATGCACGATATGCAGGAAGAATTGGCTCAAGGTCCAAGTTCACCCACAATGGAAACCACCTCCATCCTTTCCCTACCGACCATGAGCGCCGAAGATGTTTCACCTTCGCGACGTGTACCCATGCGGCGCCGCCGGTCTGAAGATCAGGACGAACATGCCGTGAACCCGGCTGACGCAGGTGAATCGGATGCCGTCATGACTTATCTACGGGAAATTGGCCGCGTACCCATGATTACGCACGATCGGGAAATCGAACTGGCCAAGCGCATTGAAGCGGGCGACCGCGATGCCATGAAGCAATTCATCCTGGCAAACTTGCGCCTGGTCGTGAGCATCGCCAAACGCTACGTTGGTCGCGGATTGACGCTGCTCGACCTGATTCAAGAGGGCAATATTGGACTGATCCGCGCGGTACAACGCTACGACTGGCGTCGCGGGCATCGCTTCTCCACTCACGCTACGTGGTGGATTCGCCAGGCCATCAGCCGCGCCGTTGCCGACAAAGGCCGCACCATTCGCCTGCCCGTCTACGTCAACACCGCGCTCAATCGCATTCGCCGCGAACGCCAGCGCCTCCTGCAGGAACTTGGTCGCGAACCAACCGAACAGGAACTGGCCGATGCGACCGGCTTAGACCCCATCCGCATGGTTGAACTCCAGGCGGCCCCAGGGGCCCCAGTCTCGCTCGAACTGCCCGTCGGCGAAGACGAAGAGCAGGAACTGGGAGATGTGCTTGCCGATACTGAATCGGCTTCGCCCGAAGATATCGCCACTACGCAAACCTTGAAAGACGAAGTGCAGCGCGTCCTCGAATCCGTGCTGACCCCGCGCGAACGCCTGGTTTTGCAGTTACGCTTCGGCCTCGGTAACAGCCAGGCCCACCCACTCGAACAGGTGGGACGCGAACTAGGCATCACTCGCGAACGAGTCCGCCAGATCGAAGCTGGCGCTCTGGCCAAACTCCGCCAGCCTCCCGTCCTGGAGCGGCTGCGACCCTCTTTCTTTTTGCCTTCAATGATTCGTTGCCTATCATCCGCCTAAAGCTTCCACAAACTACCAGGCTCTATGCATCCCCCTCGAGGCCCGACAGATTAATGCCGAGTTCTGGCATGGCATCGCCCGAAGCATCCTCAACGAACTGAATTTGTTGTTCGTCCTCGTTGAGGATTTCAACGTTGATACCCAAGCTTTGCAACTCTTTGACCAGCACTTTGCAGGCGCTTGTAGACCTTCCGGTAAGGTGTCTCGATGAAGCCAAATGGGTTGACACGCGCATAGGTTGCCAGGTTGCCGACCAGGCCGATGTTCTGGCCTTCGGGCGTCTCTATCGGGCAGATGCGGCCATAGTGTGACTGGTGCACGTCCCGCACATCAAAGCCTGCGCGTTCGCGAGAAAGACCGCCGGGCCCCAGCGCCGAGAGACGGCGCTTCAGCCCTATCTCGGCTAAAGCATTGGTCTGCTCCATGAACTGGGAGAGCTGGCTTCCGCCGAAGAACTCGCGCATCGCCGCCACGACAGGACGAATATTGATCAGCGCATTTGGCGTAGCCTGTCCCAGCTCGTGTACGCTCATGCGCTCTTTCACGACGCGCTCCATGCGCAGCAGGCCAACTCGGAAGGATGCCTGGATTAATTCCCCGACGGAGCGCACGCGCCGGTTGCCCAGGTGGTCGATATCGTCTTTGCGACCGTGCCCGTTGTTCAAGGCAATGAGTTGGTGCACGATAGCCACAAGGTCATCTAGAGTCAAGGTACGTTGGCTGAGTGGTATCGAGAGGTCAAGTTTTCTATTGAGTTTGTAACGACCGACGCTGCCCAGGTCATAGCGGCGCGCGTTGAAAAACAGGTTCTTGACGAGCGAACGCGCATTCTCGACGGTGGCGGGATCACCGGGTCGCAGCTTCCGGTAGAGTTCGAGCAGGGCCTCGTCCTCTTTTTTCACCGGATCGCGCTCCAGTGTAGCCTGGATATAGCGCACGTCAGGGCCGTTGTCGACCCTGGCGAAGGCATCGAGGATGCCCTGGTCTGTTGACATGTCCAGGTCCTCGCGGTGATAGGAATCACGCGCCAGGCTGGCTATAGCTCGCAGCAGTGTCGTGACCGGCAACTTGCGCTTACGATCGACCTTTACGGTGAGCAGGTGCTTACTGCTCGTTTCAAGCTCCAACCATGCCCCTCGATTGGGAATGAGCCTGGCGGAAAAGAGACTCTTCCCGGTCATAGGCTTCTCATCCGAGCTAAAGTAGACACCGGGAGAACGCACCAGCTGGCTCACGACTACGCGCTCGGTTCCGTTGATTATGAACGTTCCTTCGCTTGTCATCAGGGGAAAATCGCCCATGAAGATGTCCTTCTCGATAATCTCACCGGTCTCTTTATTGGTGAGCCGCGCCAGTACATGCAAAGGGGCCGCATAGGTGGCGTCACGATCACGACACTCATCCTCACTGTACTTCGGCTTGCCGAAAGGTTCGAGAGGCACGATAAATTCAAGGCTGAGATTTTTTCCAGTAAAGTCTTCAATAGGAGAAATTTCTTCAAAAACCTCGCGCAAACCCTCCCTTTTAAACCACTCGAAAGAATCGAGCTGGATTTGAAGAAGGCCTGGCATAGGCATTATGTCGGGCATACGTGCGAACGAGAGACGCTGGGAATGAGTAACAGTCTGTGAGCTTACAGCCATAGGTGAAATGCTCCTTTCGCGAGTTGCTCATAGAGGATTGCAAGTGCTACGTCAAACTGCCCACGAGGTGATAGAGGTACGCTGCTAGAATACCTTGAAACGCGGCAAAATACACCGGTCGATTGGACGATGTATTTTGCGAGCAGATCAGGTATAATCTATATAGAAGAAAGAAATTCACCGATGAAGCAGCAAGGGGGTCGAAATAGTGTGCAAATATCACTCATTTTGCGTGGGCCGTTCTTCAATACACTGAAAGCCTGCATTGATAAAGTTGAAATAGTGTGCAAATACCGCGCAAAATGCGCGGTATTATTTTTGAATGGTTGAGGTTTACCATTTATTGCCACGTATTTTCCAAAAGCACCTGGTACAGCTTCTTCTGGCGTTCCGCAGCCAATTGATAAATGGCGTGCAACCTCTCCTCAGGCAGCACAGGAGCTTCCAGTTTCACCGGAACCTGTGCGACATCAGAAACAATATCCAGGCTCTCCAATGCTAACAGGGCGACGCCCCGAGCGGAGGCTTCCCGTTCGAGCGAGGGATAGAGGGGCGTATCGAGAGTATTGGCGAGAATACTTTGCAGTGTAGGTGAATTGAGCAACGCGCCGCCGCTGCCGATGAGCGTGGGAGCAATTTCACGCTGTGCGGTTGATTGCAGCAATTCATCGTAGACTATACCCAGTTGGTAGGCCATGGCTTCCAGGCTCGCGCGCAGGATGTCAGCGGGTGTTGTATGCGCGTTGAGGCCGATAATGTCCATAGCCGCGTCCGTATGCCAGCCAGGGCTACGTTCGCCCGTGATAAAGGGCAGGATGGTCAGGCCCTGTCCATCTGGGGACAGAGCCGCGATCAGCGGATCGGCCGCGATTAGCGGGGGTAACTTCATGGTTGCTTCGAGCCACGCCAGGAGATTCCCTCCCTCGCTCAATGCCCCTCCGAGCAGGCCGCGTCGTGCATCCAGCAGGTAGAGCCAGAGTCCGGTGGAGGGCACCACCTCGTCGGGCGAGACCACCACGCGTATAGCGCTGGATGTGCCAATAGTCAGCGCCCAGTTCTCTTCAGAGGCGCAGCCCGAACCCACATTGGCCGCCGCGCCATCACCGATGGCGGGAAACCAGGGGACATCGCGCAGGGCGGGCCAGCGCGACGCAAACTCAGGTACTAAGCCTTGCACGCTATCGCGCAAATCGCCCAACGGCGGAAGTTGTTCCGGCTGCACACCCAGTACGCGCTGCAGTTCGCTATCCCAGGCACGGGCGCGGGTCACCAGCATACCGGTACCGGAGGCCATGGAGAGACTACAAACGGACTTCCCTAAGAAGCGGCGATGCAGGTATTCACCGAAGGAGAGCCATTGAGCTGTATTGCTAAAACTATCTGGCATAGATGTTGCCAACCAGAGCAACTTAGCGGGCCAGTAGCTCGTATGCAGCCGCGCTCCGGTCCGCTGGTGAATCGCCTGGGGATCCAGCTGCTTGCATAACTCCGCAACCGCCTGGCGCGAACGACTATCTTCCCAGATGAGTACGGGTGTAAGCGCCTTATTCTCTTTATCGACCCCAATAAGGCTATGCCAGAAAGTATCAGTGGCGACTGCCGCTATGTGCGAGGCAAGGTTGCCCGCAGCCGTGAGCGCTCCATCAATGGTCTGCGCGACCATCTCGACCAACGGATCAGCCTCTACACTGGATTCGCCCTCGCTTGAAGTGGTCAGTTGATAGGGAATCTGGGACTGAACATGCAGCAGAGCGGATCCTGTTGCATCGAAGAGCAGCGCGCGCACCGAGGAGGTACCAATGTCGAGCGCGAGGATGTAGGGAGGTTGGTAATCGGCATGTGCTGTTTCCCCTGGCGTGGCATGTTGTGACATTGATGCACCTCTTCTCTTAGTATACTATACTGCCGGCGAACCCCAGGGCGACCGCAGTATCATTTCAAATGAGAAAGGCCCTTTTACAATAGACACGTAACAGCCACCATATCGTATATTATAAACAACCTGAGCTTCGTTCCCGCGTACATGCTACGATAGACAAACAGCGAAGGGAGAACCAACATGCAGCAACAATTCTATGAACAACCACCGCCGTCAGAACGCCAGCAGCATCAGCAGCAAAATCAACAACAGGCAATGCCAGGTATGATGTTCGTTCCGCTTTCCGGGCGGCGATCAACGCTGAACAACATCCTATACCTGCTCTTCGCGCTCCCTCTAGGGATCGTGTACTTCGTCCTGCTGGTGACAGGCCTATCTATGGGCTTTGGCATGCTCGCCATCTGGGTTGGTTTCCCCATCCTGTACATAACTATGCTTATCTGGCTGGGCCTGGCCTCTTTCGAGCGGCAGCTCACCATGAGCTTGCTCAACGTCTATATCCCGCCTATGTCGTATCCATCTCTCTACAACGCAGGCTGGTGGCACTCATTCAGGGCGCGCCTGACCAATCCCGTCACCTGGAAGAGCCTGGTCTACCTGCTGGTCAAGTTCCCGTTCGGCATCTTCTCCTTTACATTGACAGTGACGCTGATGGTAACTTCGCTAGCGTTTATCCTGGCGCCGGTGGTTTACCTGGTGGATACGCTGCTCCTCAACCTGAAAGCAGTTCCAGCGCATACCCTTGATGTGTTCGACTTTGGAAAGCAGGCGGCCTACAATATCGTGGTAGATGGGCAAATTCGCGGGTCTTCACTGGTTGAATTGCTGATCGTAATGATAATCGGCATTGCGCTCTTCTTTGTTTCACGCCTCATTTTGAACTTTATCGCGTATGTGTGGGGTGAATTTGCCCGTTTCATGCTCAGCAGGAACAGCGTGGGGCAACCGTTGGATGCCAGGGAGGGAGATCTGAGATAAGAGCGTCTTATACATGGGGATGTCAGTAACTCGCGGGGTTTGTATTTGGAAGACCATTCCCACGAGATACGCAACGAGGTTGTGTAACCAAGATTGGTAGTGGGGAAATCGTCGAGATACTGGCAAAAGAGACACAAACTGTGTCTTCTTGACAAGGGAAATAGCAATATTACGAACTTTCCCGAGAAAGAAGGCACGGAAAAAGTATGACACACCTTTCAGTTCATGTCCAAATTGCCCCAACCTCCGTTCCCTCCACGCCCTCGTGGCTCGGAGAAGTGGCCGTTGTGGCGCATGTGTTCAGCCAGTTGGGCCTCCAGAAAGCCATCGAGGAGCGCGTGCGGTTTGCACGCGCTCGGATGGGGAACTACGAAGTGATTGATTTTGTCGTAATGCTCATTGGCTACGCTGTGAGTGGGGAACGAACCCTGCAGTCCTTTTATCAACGACTCCTTCCCTTTGCCGAGCCGTTCATGGCACTGTTTGGGAGAGCAAACCTGCCGCATCCTGCGACGCTTTCCCGCTTTCTTGCGGCCCTTGATCAAGCACCGGTGGAGGCGCTGCGCACGCTCTTTCGAGGCGCGATCTGGTGGCGCGGTCTGCGTTCGCTTCTCCACTTGGTGGGGTGTGGGATCGCCTGGGAAGCCATTGGACCGTGGTGGATGTCGATGGCACAAAACAGGCAGTCAGACAACGGGCACTTCCCCAGACCGCAGACCTTCCTACGCCCCATCGCCGCTTTGAGCTGGTCGCGGCTCCCGCATACCTGGGACGCAAACGGGGAGAAATCGCCCGCACGAGAACGACGATTCTGCAAGCGCATACGCACCAATGGCTGGGCACGTTCGGCAACGCCGACAATGGTGATTACCGGGGGAATTGCTGCGAGCCCGAGCGGTGATCAGCAGCTATGCCAGCGCGCTTGCGCTTCCTCTCTCCCACGTCTTGACTCGTCTGGACGGATTGTATAGCAATGCCGCTCCGCTGGCCGATCTCCTTAGCGCTGGTGGACCTGGGGTCATTGTGCGCGGGAAGGACTATCACCTCTTGAACCTGCCTGCCGTGAGTGCGCGTTTGCAGCAACCAACCGATCAACAGACGAGGCATCCTGAGTCGGGAACCAGTCGTGCGCTCTACGATTGTCTGGATATTCCCCTCACGCCCACAGGGCCGCGGGTGCGCAAGAAGACTCCATACAACCAGTCTACAACTGCTTCCGTCTACGCGCTACCAGTACATAGAGACGCTCGCCACCCTGCGCAGGGTGGCGAGCGTCTCTATGTACTGGTAGCGCGTAGATAACTGAGCTTGCGATGTGGGCTGAGCATTAGATGCGCACAAAGGGGTTTACTGTACAAGATCCCGATCGCTGGGTTTCTCATACGCGTCTCTCGGCAAGAGTTCTGGCAAATCCTCTCGCAATGGGTGTGGAACCTCCGGCTGGAACTGGGGCATCAGCTCTCGCCAACTCCGCTGCGCACGACTGAGTTTGCTCCCCCGGTCACCCAGACTACACTGAAGCAGGCACCTGTGCAGGGCTATAGCAAACCTGCGGTCGCCTTGCCCTGGAAAGCGGGTCGTTTCTGCGGGCGGGATTTCGCTCTCCAGCCCGATGGGACGCTGGCCTGTCCGGCGAGCAAGACGTTGCGCCCCACCGAGCAGCGCCGCGCCTGTAGGCAGTTCGTGCGACACCAACGCGTCGAGGTGAGCCTGCCGCCGTCGCTTCGCCACGTCAAGCGGATGTGATCCTTTCCCGTGCGCAGCGTGCGCACTCTCGCCTTTCGTGGGCAGAACGCCTTGCTCGCAATGCGCGGGATCCAACGGCTGGCCAGGTCACGATCAAGTTGTTCGGCATCCCAGAACGCTTTGCCGCCTCGCTCGGGTTCGCAACGGAAACATCGACGTAACACGGCCTCGTCTGCCACTGTGTGCCTTCTCCTCGGACATCTGTGCTTCTCCGAGTGGAGCCTTATGGCCTCTTTTCCTCGCTTCTCCTCATCTTCTGCCCTTTTTGCTCTCCTTCCCTCTGGATTTACCCTGCTCACGAGCAGGATGTCCAGTTCTGCGCCACTTTGGCTCGCTCGATCAAGGATTAGCTCTTCCACAACCTCGTTGCGCAATTCGTGGGAGGGGCAGGTGTAAGGCTTCGTAATAGGTCGTGCGTTTGCGGGCAAAGTCTTTTGGCAGGTCGTCATTCGGATCGCGGAAGCGGCTGGCGTGCCGGACCCAGACTTCTTTACTGCGGACTTTCTCGCGCAGGGTTTGCAGGACGCAGAGTTCGTAATTGACGCGGCTGACCTGTTCGGTCTTGCCCGTTTTGTCGCTCGTGATAACGGCTTTGCGCCAGGTCGTTGGCACGATCTCGTCGAGGGGAACGATCTCCGTGCTGGCAAAATGGGGCTGTGTCAGGGGGACATCGATGTACTTCTTGAGGAGTTCCAAAGCCTGGATGATGGGTTGGTGCGCTTCATTGTTGGAGCAGAACATCAGGTGCTTCAAGATGACCGGGATCATGCGTCGATAGTGTTTGCTGTAGGGTCCGCGCATCGCCTTCTGCACCTGCTACTGGTACCCTGAGCCACCGGCCTTGTATTCTTTAACCAGGTCGCGCAAGGTCTGCTCACTGACGACCGGAAAGACGACCTCGCGGATGGTCCCATCAGGCTTGTCAACGGCGGCTTCCGCTACGCGAAACAGCAGGTTGGTTTTCCCGGACACCTTTTTGATATCCTTGACGAAGGCTTTCTCGACGCGCCGCTCGGCCTTGGTACTCAGATGATGGGCCACCTCCAGCAGCAGGTCGACCAGGGTATCCACGATCTCCTGCCGCCTGCGCCAACAATAGGCAGCAAGCAAGGTGAAGCGGATGGGATCAGGATGGCGGCGCACCTCCTGGAGTTCCTCGACGGCGATGCGGTTGCGGTAGCTGTCCAGCGTCTTAACAGAAACCTGTGCGAACAGGTCAGCAGGCAAGCCGAGCTGGTCAAGACGCTCCAGCTTGTCGATTTCCTGCAGCACTCGCTCCAGGCTGAGGGGACCAACATCCTGTTTGAGCGCGTGCAGGACCGACTGAGGACGCGGCAGTGCTGGTTCCAGCGGGGCTTCTTCTGTCTCTGCCTCAATGGGTGTGCCCAGATCAGCAGACACGGTTTCCTCCCGCGCCTGTGTCTCAGGAATCTCGACGGTGAGCAGTGCATCCAGCTGCGTGCGTGTCTGCACAGAGAGCTGCTGCAGAATGGAAGCGCAGAGCCGTTCATCAAAGCGGTGGATCGCGGTATGCACGAGACGGCGGACACGATCGGGTGTCGGAGGGTCGACGTACTCGTCTTTGCAATGGGTATAGAAGGAGGCGATGAGGGCTTCCTCCTCTCGTTGCTCTGCCAACACCTCCTGACAGAGCCAGTCGACCACTGCCTCCTCATCGGCGAGCGTGGCCTCGTGAACCTCGAGAAAGCTGCGGATGGCGGCGCGATGAGCTTTGATCGTGCGTCCTTCCCAGTCGTAGGGAATGATCTTCTCTGGAACCACGCCCAACTGCTGGGCCAGATGCACGACCACGATGGGGGGAACGTCTTGCTTCTGAGAAGGAAAGCGCCCCTCATACTGGAAATACTTCAACAGGCAGGCCGCTCCGAGCAGATTGTGATCGGTCTTGCTGTCGCCGATCAGATCGAGTTCTTTGGACGAGAGGGTCCAGTGTGCAACCAATTCTTCGTTGGTCCAATGTCGTTTCATGTGCATTACCTTCTTTCCTATATTGAGCGATGCTCATGAGGCGCATTATAGCAAGCAAAGTCAAAAGAGCGAAAGTCGAAACGAACATCGAGATCGGCACAGAGATTCGTCGATTGAGAGGCGAAAATGGATGGAAAACATGTGTTACGGTTGCGCTTTGTGTGGTAGAATAGGGTCGGTAAATGTCAATTTGCCGACCCTAAAGAGCACCCATAATGAAGTGAGAAGCGCCCAATGGATCAGGCTTTCAGTCCTGCAATCATCCTCGATATCACCGACGTGACGGGACAACTGAGCACCCGTTCTGAGCGTATCTATCGCCATGACGCCGAAGTCTTTGCGAGTTTCCTTCTTGATCAAGGGCTGACCGTGGGAACACTGCACCTGCTCACCCGTTCTCACTTGATCGCATACCGGAAATATCTGGGCGAGAGCTATGCCAAAGCAACGGCCTCTCGCATGTTCTCCGTGGCGAGGCGCATTCTGCAAGAGTATGTGTATAGGGGAACACTCGCGACCAATCCTGCTGCTGGGATCAAGACCTTTTCAGTTGCCAACGAAACACCTTATACCACGCTGGAAAAGGACGAGGCCAAGGCCCTCCTCAAAACTATTGATACCACCAAAACCAAGGGCAAGCGAGACTACGCCATCCTCTCGCTGCTTCTACGTACTGGTTTGCGCCGCTCCGAGTGCAGTGCGCTTAATCTGGAGGATCTCAAGCAAGAACAGGGCCATACCATCGCAGTGATAGAGCATGGCAAAGGCGACAAACGTGGCATCGTGAAGGTGCCTGTCGATGTCATGCGAGCCATTGATCTCTATCTGGAGGCTGCAGGAAGAAGCGACGTTCCCTCTGATGCACCACTCTTTGTCGGCTTTGACCGGGGCGATCATCCGACAGCAGAGCGAGTAAGTGATAAGCTGCTCGAGCGCCTTGTGAAGCAAGCAGGAACGAAAATTGGGAAGAATCTCTCACCACACAGTTTGCGGGCCAGCTTCATCACACTCACATCTGAAGGCGGAGCCCAGCTCGAACAGGTGCAATACGCTTCGCGCCATGCCGATCCACGCACCACCCAACGCTATAGGAAGCGCAAGCTCAATCTGGATGATAACGCTGTGGATTACCTCAAACTCTGAAAGGCTTCTGTGATGATATATAGATACAAGTGGTTAGTGCAAACACAATGGACTTCTTTCCTGTCAGGAAAAGCCATCTGAATTTGCCTCTCTCTCGCTTGATAGACCCTCTATTGATTGGATGAAGATATTCTAAAAGTTTCTGAGGAAAGAAGATTCTCTATGGGCAACCAAGTAGGTGAACAATTTGGGAATTACCGCCTGACGAAGAGACTCGGAGGAGGCGGTTTTGGCGATGTGTACCTGGCAGAAAATATCTATACTCATCATCTCGTAGCAGTAAAGATTCCCAACGAGAGGGTACCCCTTGGAGCAGAGGAGTTATTTTTCGATGAAGCACGTACCTTCGCCCAGTTCGACCATCCGCATATTGCTCGACTGCTTGATTTTGGAGTGAAAGACAATACACCGTACCTGGTTATAGAGTATGCAAAACAGGGATCACTCCGAGACCGCCACCAAAAAGGCACACAAGTGGACTTGGCAACGGTTATTGTCTATGTAAAGCAGATCGCAGGTGCCCTTCAGTATGCCCATGATCGGAAGATTACCCATCGAGACATCAAGCCGGACAACGTTTTGATGAAGAGTCAGGGAGAGATACTCTTGACCGACTTTGGAATTGCCATCGATTCTTATAGCTGGAAACATATACTGCAAATCCCAGCAGGTTCACTTCCCTATATGGCACCAGAACAAACCCTCGGCAAGGCCGGGTCATCCAGTGATCAGTACGCCTTGGCGATCACCGTTTATGAATGGTTATGCGGTACTGTCCCTTTCAAAGGGACTAGGGCCGAGATTGAGGAGCAACATAAGCGAACCCTGCCTCGTCCTTTGCATACCCACATCTCGATTGCTCTCTCTGTTGAGGAGGCCATCCTCAAAGCACTTGCCAAAGAATCAGCGCAGCGCTTCCAGAGCGTCCAAGAATTTGCTCAGACGTTGGAGCAAGCCTACCAGGAACAGATAAGCATTCTTCTCAAACAATCCGAACTCACAGTGGATATGTTGCGCCAGGAGCATCTTCAACAGATGCTCCTTGATCTCATCATTGCGAACCCCAAGTGGTGGAATGACGCTGGACGAGCAAAGATTGTCGGCCTACGCATGCAAGCTGACGCCAAACCTTCTATGGCCCAACCTATTAAGGGAGCACTGAATGCGCTTGCCGCGAAAGCTGTCGATCGAGTGGTAGCAAGCATTGAGTGTGAAGATTTGGAAGGATGTAGTAATCTTCTTGACCTGATTTCTGAGGCGGTTCCCCCTTCTACTGACCCAAATACCTGGATCTCGCTTCTTGAGACTTTGTCAACCAAACCGAAAACGATGAAAGCTCTCCTCGGAAATTGGAAGATACACTCCTGGCTCCTGGAACACTGGGGGAGTTCTTCCTTATCTACGGGGAACAAGCATATCCGCTCATGGTTCCCTACAACATGGCCCGAACTCTGGCCTTTCCTGCGCCTTGCTTTGCCAGAGGAGTGGTATGATGTGGCTCTCACACATCTGCTCACTACCACTGGAACTAATCCGCTCCCGCCAGATGTTGTTCGCATTATTGAACAAGATCACCGTTCCGCACTCGAAAGCTACATGCGTCGCTCCTTCAGCACCTATCCTTACCGAATCACTACAGTGCGCCTATTTGCTAAGCTTGTCGAAAGTGGCTACACAAAAAAAATGGAATTGCTTTCTATCCTGCTCTCTGCTTCAGACGTTCCTCAAAATGAGAAACAGGACTACATAGAGAGAGTGTTGACAGCAGCTAATCCGACGAAGGAAGAGATTGCAATTGTCCTTGAGCAACAGTGGTCGCAATTGAGGCCATATTTTCATTTACCCAAAGTATCAGACTCTACCAGACAATATCTGCTTGCTTTTACCCTCAAGGACTTAGATCGTCCTTCTGCTCGGCAGTTTCTCCAATTCCTACACAGCAGTTCCTCGGTACCATACTCTCAAGAGATACACATAGTAGTAGAAAGTTGGTTTACTATAAGCACATTTCTTGAGCAGCCTACCATTAGCAAGAAACGGTTGGTGTCTCTTGCCAGCGCCATCACCCAACTGCCATCTGCGATTCATGCACCACTTCTTGACAAACTCAACAAACTATTCATTGCTTGTATCAATAGTGAAGCTGACCTCCTCTGTGTGACAGAGGCAATGAGTACGGTTCTCAAGGACCCAGAACTGCTTAGTTTCTTGCATCACTTGGCAGAGCTAGTTGGAGAAGAGTACCAGCAAAAGCGTTCGGAAACTTTCTTAGTACCATATATTCAGATCGCTCTCCAGGCAGCAACTGTCTTTCAAAGTATGTCAGATACTGGGCAAGATGCGTTTATGATCCAGTTTTTGGATGTGCTCTTACGGCATTGCAGATAAACAGACCTACAAGAAACTCAAGATTATCATAACGCATTGGCCTCCTCACCTCTCTGCCAAATGGTATGCCTATGCGATCACACATAATCGCCAGACCACCAAGGTCCCTGGGTGGTCTGGTAGTATTCCACAATTTTTCCGCTGGGGCCTATTCATACTGCTTTTCATCTCTATAGATGCTTTCTATATTGCTTTACATTATAGAAGAAGTGATGAATGGTTTTTTGGGATAATGCTGCTATTATTTACTGGAGGGGTAGGAGTTCTCACGGGAGGAAAGCAAAGGAAATGGTGGACCCTAGGGCTAGTCTTTTTCTTCGTGAATGCTGTGGGATATTATACTACCATCCTCTTGAGTGCAACTATATGGAAGACGTGCTTACCATGGGTAGTTACAATTTGTCCACAAACAGATGTGAACGCACTCTCGAACTTCCTTTTTTATCCTTTGGGAGTGGGTATAGCAGGTGGAGTAATAGGCGGGGCAATGAAACTAGTAAGTACCCGGCTTCCGACCTCACTGCGAACTGTCTTAGTAGTGCTTACCCTTCTCCCTACTTTCATCGGTATACTGGTCTATAGTAACCATGTTACTCCTTACCCTCTCTACCTGCCCGGCCAAGGATCTCTCGCTTTTCATGATCCTCTTCACGATAAGGGGAGTAGCAGTGGATGGGAGGAGTATACAAATACGGACGGATCTGGTTGTAAGTTCACTGGAGGAGCATACAATGCTAACGCAGTAGATGGATATTACACCCCCTGCTATGCAACGGCCACTGACTTTGGCAATTTTGCTATTGAAGCAGATATGAAAATTACCGCAGGTGCCGGCTGCGGTGGAATCATCTTTCGGGCCGATGAGAAGACGGATCAACTCTATTTCTTTCGAGTTTGCCAAGATGGAACAGAGGGGCTCATTAAGTATGTGGATAATACAGCTGGTGATGCTACCCACTTGATGGATGCTGATAATAGCTCAGTAGTTAACACAGGGGTAGGACAACCTAATCAGCTTGCAGTGCTGGCTGAAGGAGCCGCTATCACCCTCTATGTAAACGGTCAACCCATTGGTAGTGTGTCCGATGACACCTATGCTAGGGGACAAATTGCTCTTTTCGCAGATGCAAGTAATGGTTCAACTGAAGTTGTGTTCAGCAACGTAAATATCTGGGATCTCTGAATGCTCTTAGGCAAAAGATTCCCATGCATATATGGGCAAAGCAGACAAGAATGGGGAGGCTGATCCCGACAGGAGTTAGTGCCGATGCTTGCAGAAGTGGTTTTATTCTCCATACCACGTTTATAGAAAAGGGCTGCCCAGCAATATTGCTAACTTGCCCCCGGTGACACGAATGTATGTATTAAGCCTACTTGCGGTGTAATTCGTGATTTCTGTCATCACGCGTTGAATGGTTGCGTATGTATCCATAGAATGGCAAAAAGAGTATGCTTTGCCACGAAGGGTGGGTCTTCCCTACTTGAGGCACATGAATCAGCACCAGGACAG
>WNGK01000998.1_pt1 | contig 63096 bp, 60 predicted proteins | sample 5400601 | NCBI WGS metagenome assembly WNGK01 (sample SAMN13153376, study PRJNA577476) | soil metagenome | isolation source: 60 cm soil or saprolite under Garry oak tree replicate 1 | place: USA:California | collected 2016-06-15
ATTTTTCGTAGATGGGTCACAGGGATAACCTCCTTGTGACCCTTAATTTATCTGGGTCTAACAACCACGGCTGTCGACCTCACCCACGCGGCAGCGTCCGCCGCGCCAGCGGCTTCGTTCTGACGGGCTAACCGGAAACTACCTATCCAGGGGGCCAGGCCAGCAGGCGGCCACCGAGGAGATGCACGTGGAGATGAAAGACCGACTGGCCGGCGCCGGGGCCGACGTTGAGGACGGTGCGGTATCCCTGTTCGATGTTGCGCTGGCGAGCGACGTGGGCGGCGGCGAGGTGGCAGCGACCGATGAGTTCGGCGTCGGCGGCCTGAGCTTCTTTCAGTCCAGCAAAATGTTTCTTCGGAATGATGAGAATGTGCGTGGGGGCTTGCGGATCGATGTCTTCGAAGGCGAAGACGCAGTCGTCCTCGTAAACTTTTTTGGTGGGAATTTCGCCGCGGAGGATGCGGCAGAAGAGGCAGTTGGCGGTAGCGTCAGTCATGGGGAGATGTGGTTGCAATCAGCCGATAAGAACCATAGCACCTGGCACGGGAGGATGTCAGCAGGAGCGGTATCCGCGAGGTTCGTGGGTTCTTTCAGGCGTCCTTACCGGACGCTGTTTGGTTTTGGTTCCGGTAACCCGCCAGTGGGACTGGCGGGCTATTTTCAGTTGCCCCTCCGGGGCGCTCCCGCGGGCGCTCGTCCGAAACGAGAGCGCGGGCGGGGGCGCCCGCGCCACATAGACCTAGTCGAGGCGCACCAGGAAGACTGCGCCTTCGGGGGTTTGGGTTTCGGCGGCGAGTTTCTGGGCGCGGTCGCGGTCGTCGTCGAGGACGCGGATGCGGATCCACCAGTCTCCGGCAGGACTGTTGAAGCATAGGATTTTCGCCGTTCGATAGCGGCGCTTGAGATGATCCGCGAGTTTGGTGGCGGCGGGTTCGTGGGGAAATCCGCCGATTTGAACGGCCCATTTTCCGGAGGCACCCGCGGCCGCGGCGGCGGACTGCATCAATTCGACTTTCACTTCCGCGACGCCGGGCTTCCAGACGTCGAGCTTTTGGGCGGCGGCGAGGGAGAGATCGAGGACACGTCCGGGAATGAATGGGCCGCGGTCAGTAATGCGAACGAGCGCGGCGTGTCCCGTCTTGACGTTGGTGACGCGCACGATTGAGCCGAGCGGATAGGTGCGGTGGGCAGCCGTCATGGCGTGCATGTTGTAGACTTCGCCATTCGATCCACGGCGGTTGTGGTAGGGGGGACCGTACCAGCTGGCCAGTCCGGTCTCGGTGGCGATGGGCTTGGCGCCGGCGGGGAGGGTGGGCTCGGCGAGGTCGGCGGCTTCAGTTTCTTCGTCAGGCTTGGCGGGAAGAGGATTCTCTTTTGTGGCTGGGCGCTTTGCGCGCGGTTGGGGGGGAGGAGGCTCAGTAGTTGAAGCCGGCGGTGGAGGCGGGGGGACGTTCACCTGCGCTTTGGGATGGCCGCAGCCGCTGAGAAGAAGAATCGCAATGAGAACTAGCAGGAGCATGGCGATGACGACGAAGCGGCGCAGAGTCGTCCCTGCAAATCGAGTATCCGACTGCGCTATTTCGGCGGATGGTGGTGCTGCTCCATGTAGTCGGCGAATTCGGTGAGCTTTCGTGAGGCCACGCGCAGGGCTTTGGTGGAGTGCGTGCGCACCGCTGGGACGACCTCGTCGTTGAGATACTTGATGAATTCGGGAATCTCTTTTTCCAGGCGCTCGGCAGCGTCGCCGATGGTTTGGCTGACGCGTGCCGAAGCGTCTTCCACCTTGCGGTCGAAGTCGTTCATGGTGCTCCTTGCGATGACTTGGCGTGAATGGACTCACGCTGGGTTGCGGCTGCCAGGCAGGGCTATTATTTCGTGCCCGGAAGGGTGGGGTCAATGGAGGGCGACGGAATTCGATGGTTCGCCCGGATCGGGCGCGGACGCGTGGATGGAGTTCTTCCCTGCCGTAAAATGCTGGCTCTAGCAATGAATCCCATGGAATCTAGATCGCACCCCAAGTTGCGTGAGCAAACGTTTCGCACGCGACTGCTGGCGTGGTATGACGCGCATGCGCGCGACTTGCCGTGGCGCGAGAGCCGGGATCCATACCGGGTGTGGTTGTCGGAGATCATGCTGCAGCAGACGCGGGTGGCGGCGGTGATTGCGCATTATCACGAGTTTCTCCGGCGGTTTCCGACGGTGGAGAAGCTGGCGCGGGCGCGGGAGGCCTCAGTGCTGGCGGCGTGGAGTGGCCTCGGATACTACCGGCGGGCGCGCATGCTGCATGCGGCGGCCAAGGTGGTAGTGAGGGAACTGGGTGGGAAGTTTCCTTCGACCGCTGAGGGCTTGCTGGAGCTGCCTGGCGTGGGGCGGTATACGGCGGCGGCGATTGCTAGCATTGCGTTTGGTAAGGCCGTGGCGGTGGTTGACGGAAATGTGGAGCGGGTGTTGCAGCGTTTTTCCGGCCGGCGGTTGGCTGGCGAAGATTTTTGGCGGGCTGCTGAGGAATGGCTGGATCGTGGGCGTCCGGGCGATTTTAATCAGGCGATGATGGAACTGGGGGCGACGGTGTGTACGCCGCGGGCGCCGGCGTGTCTGACTTGTCCGGTGGTGGAGTTGTGCGCGACGCGCGGGGAGATCGCGGGTGCGTCGAAGGCGGCGCGGCAGAAGAAGCGGGAGATTCATTACGCGCTGGATTGCCGCGATGATGCAGTGTTTCTGGTGCAGCGGGCGCGAGATGCGCGGCTGATGGCCGGGATGTGGGAGTTGCCGGAGATTCCCGCGGGGGCTAAAGCCCGGCTCAATGGGGCGGGTGAGATCGCAGCGCTGAAAGCGCTGCGCCAGCCAAAGGCAAGAGTCGGGGACAATCGGGAGGCCTGCTTCACGCTCAAACATTCGATCACTGTGACGGATTACACCGTACGCGTTTGGCGGCATAACGTGCCCGAAGGCCTTCCGGGCAAGAGGGTCGCTCTTTCCGGGCTGCCGAGGCTGGCACTGACCGGAGTCACCCGCAAGATTCTGCGCCACGCAGGCCTGATGATGGCGGGCAACCTGCAATCCGATCGCACATCCACTAGACTGTCTCCATGAGATCGCAGTCGCTCACTGCGTTGATTTCGCTCTGCATCCTCACTTCGCTGCACGGGTCTGCCCAAGATGCCGCCAGCGCTAAGACGCCGCAGACTGGCGTTGTCTTAGTCAAGCTGTCGCCGCCGGTTTATTCTCCGCTGCGCGACAAGCGCGGATCATGGGGGACGTGAAGGTGCAAGTCTCGATCCACAAAGATGGAAGCGTTGAATCGGCTGAGGTGGTTAGCTGGCATCCCATGCTGAAACAGGCGGCTTTGGAGAGCGCGCAAAAGTCGCAGTTCGAATGCAACGGATGCGCCGAAGGGACAACATCGATAGAAATGACATATACATTCGCCGTGGACATAGCAAAGCTCGATCCCGATCGTTGCTGCTGCTCACACCCAAGGCGGGAGCGACCCGCGGAAACTCAGTTTAGCCAACTCGGGAATCACGTAGCGGTAACGGTCGATCCGGGGTTCGTATGCATGTGTCCGGATGAATGTACTGCAAGGTGGGCAGAGGAACATTCGCATTACCGGTCTCTCAAATGCCTCTATTTGTGGAAGTGCGGCTTTCGTCAGATATACATCCAATGATGTCCTTGGGGCGAAGCCCGGTTCACGTTTATTCATCCGAAGCGCGGGTCGGGTCATCCAAACATTTAGGATCCACCGCTTGCAAGAACGAGGCCGAACAATGACAGCACTAGTTACGGGCACGAAGGCCCCCGAGTTCGAGTTGAGGACTTTGGATGGGAAACCGTTTTCGCTAAATGACGAACTGGCGCATGGGCCGGTGGTGCTGGTGTTTTTCAAGGTGTCGTGTCCGACTTGCCAGTATGCGCTGCCGTTTTTCGAGCGGCTGCACAAGGCTTACCGGGGCAAGAGAATCTCTCTGGTGGGCGTTTCGCAGAACGGCGCCAAAGACACGGCCACGTTTAATAAGGAATTCGGGATCACGTTCCCCACGCTGCTCGATGACACCCACTCTTACCCCGTCTCGAATGCCTACGGGCTGACCAATGTCCCTACGATCTTCTGGATCGCGCAGGATGGCGAGATCGAAGTCTCGAGCGTGGCGTGGGTCAAGGCAGATTTTGAAGAGATCAATCGCAGGATGGCGGAGGCGGGAAAGATTACACCGGCGGCGATGTTCAAGCCGGGAGAAGATGTGCGGGATTTCCGCGCGGGTTGAGGGTCGAAGAATTAGCCGCCGGTCCGGCGGATGAACAGAGAGCCGAGCTTCGCTCGGCGGACGGGCGAAGGCGCCCGTCCCCACACGAACCTCCCCACACAAGCCGTCGCCACACAAACCTCTATACCAAGGTTCGGGTATGCCAGGTTCCGGGAGTGGGTGCACTCTCGTGCAGCGGGCTCCCGCACTTCTCGTACAACGGTGACGCGGGCCTCCTTTACAATTCTTTGCAGAACTTCAAAAAACAGTCTTCCAGCTAGTGTGCAGCTTCGTTGGGGGAGCCCTATCAATGCAAGGAAAGCTGAGAATTATTTCGGCGGGTCTGATCGTGTGCACCGGTCTGCTCGCTTGGGCGGACGGCGGCGCCAGTGGTTCGAAGGGGGCGAAGACTGCTCCTTCGATCAAGCTGCCGGGTACCGCGTTTGTGGCGCTGGAGACGATCACGCCGGAGCACATTCGCTGGCACGTCCGCTATTTATCGCACGATCTGCTGGAAGGGCGCGGGACGGGGCAGCGCGGGGGTGACATCGCGGCGGAATACATCGCCACTCAGTTTGCCGAATACGGGCTGAAGCCGGCAGGAGACCACGGGACCTACATGCAGAAAGTTCCGCTGGTCGGGATCACGACGCTGCCCGAGACCAAGTTTTCCCTGGTGCCGAAGCAGGGCGAGACCATGAATCTGAAGCCACTCGACGAGTATGTCGCCTACGACCAGACGCAGCAGGCGCAGTCGGACGTGGATGCGGACATTGTTTTTGTGGGATATGGGATTGAGGCGCCGGAGTACGGCTGGGACGATTACAAAGGGCTGGACGTGCATGGCAAAGTCCTGCTGATGCTGGTGAATGAGCCGGCTTCGGACGATCCCAAATTTTTCAAGGGCAAGGCGCTGACCTACTACGGACGCTGGACTTACAAGTATGAAGAGGCGGCGCGCAAGGGCGCGGTGGGAGTGATTCTGGTCCACCAGGCACAGATGGCGAGTTATCCGTGGGAAGTGGTGCGGAACTCGAATTCGGGGGAAAAATCGTCACTGAAGCTGGAGGGTCCGGCGCTGAAAGTGGCTTCTTGGATTCATCTGGATGTGGCGTCGAGGCTGGCTTCGGCCTCCGGGATGAATCTGGAAAAGATGTTGAAGGAGGCGCAGACGCGGGATTTTCGTCCGGTGAATCTGGGGGCGCGGTTGAAGGCTCACATGGTGAGCAGGGTTCGGAATTTCGAATCGAACAATGTGTTGGCGATCCTGCCGGGTGCGGATCGCAAGTCGGCCGACGAGGCAGTGATCTATACGGCGCACTACGACCATTTCGGGATCCGCGCGGACATGCCCGGGGACAACATTTTCAACGGGGCCGACGATAACGCCACGGGATGCGGAATTCTGTTGGAGCTGGCACGGGCCTTCGGGACGGCGGCGCAGCGGCCCCGGCGGTCCATTCTGTTTGCCGCGGTTACTGCCGAGGAGCAGGGGCTACTGGGATCGGAATATCTGGGGAAGCACCCGCCGGTGCCGGCGGAAAAGATCACACTGGATTTGAATTATGACGATGTGAAGCCGCTGGGAGCGCCGGAGGAAGTGGAAGTATCCGGGGCGGAGCGGACGACTTTTTATCCGGCGGTTGAGGCGACGGCGAAGGAGTTCCGGCTGGCAATTCGTGCGGATGCGCGGCCTGAGGCGGGACACTTCTACCGCTCCGACCACTTCAGCCTGGCGCGAGTGGGCATTCCGTCCTTTTCGATCAACGAAGGGATGAAGTACAAGGGGCACAGCGAGGCCTGGGGACTCGAGCGGGAGCACGAGTACGTGGAGAAGCGCTATCACCAACCCAGTGATGAGTACCATCCAGAGATGGATTTTGTGGGGGATTCGGCGATGGCGCGGTTTGGATTCGCTCTGGGATGGGAAGCCGCGAGTCTGCCTAAGCGGATTGAATGGCTGAAGGGCGATGAGTTCGAGGCGGCGCGGGCAAAGAGCGGCGGCCAGTAATTAGTGGTTAGCGGTCAGCAAGCACTGTCTGCATCAAGAGGTTGGCAAGCCTACCGCAGTGGCGAGCTTGGCCTGCCGCTCATCAAACGTCCAGAAAGCCTCGGCTCCGAACTCGAGGGCTGAAGCAACATGCAGGCTGTCTAAGGTGCGAATGCCAAGCTTGGGTCCATGCTTGCGCGCTAGTTCTGTGCAGGTCTTCCAAATTGCTTCCGGCAAGTCAGCCTCAAGCCACAGGCCGTCTCCGTAATCGCGCTCCCATTCATCGCTTGCCTGCCGCGCCTCGTGTAGCGAAATTTCTTTCCGGAACACATGTTGCGATACGGCATGCGTCCACTCCGCAACGTGCAGGGGAGTGAGCCAGATCTGTGGCTTTGATGCCATGCGCTGCGCTGTCACGGCCGAGTGACGATCAGGCAAATAGAGCGAGACGAAGAAGCTGGTATCGGCGTAGGTGCTCAAAAGCGGCCGCGCTCTTCGATCAGCAGGTCGGCCCCCGGCAGAATTCGCTTTCCAAAAATCCTCTGCCGACGGCCGGCAAAGTCTGGCCAATGTTCGGGGCTCGTGTGTGGTTGGGCGGCGGGCACGATGCGGGCGATCACTTCCCGGCGGTCACGCAGCTCCACCGTCTTTCCTGAGCGTAACCAGGCCTTGAGGCGACGGGTGTCCCGCAATTCGCGGATGTTGACGGATGGCATGATTCTCATTGTGCCACAAATATGTGGCACAATACAAGGTCAGGTCCGCTGCCTTGGTTGATCGGCGAGAATCGACTCGCAAGGTGCTCCTTCGCCCGAGCCGAACAGAATCAGATGGTTAAGCCAGTAACCTAGGTAACTTTAGCGCCTCTCCGGTGCGTGCTAATCTCGACATGTCCGTTTGAAATCAGCGACTTCCGAATACTTCTGATCTAGCATGCCGAGAATTCCTATTTTTCGTCTAGGCGGAGCGCCGGAGAAACCGGCGCTGCCGAATCTGGCTGCTTCGACGCCCTTTGTCTCGCTCGAGGGACTCTCGGTCGGGGTCGATAACCTGCGGCACGATGTGGTGCTCAGTCCGAAATTTGTGGAGTTGGGGCGGGCGCAGCTTGCGCGGTTGATCGCGCGGCATGGCGACCTGGAAGGGTTGCTTTCGGCGGAGATAACGCGATCGACGCAGGGCCCATCGTGGATGACGCATCAGGCGGCAAAGACGGCCCGGCCGAAGAACGATACCGGCGGGTGGAAATCGGCGCTCGCCGAGCTGCAGGTCGGCTCGCTCAATCGAGCCAAAAAGGAATTCAAAATATCAGTGGATCTGCTGGCGCGGCTGGCGGTCACGAAATTTCTGCGCACCGAAATGAACCTGCAGTTCTCGCAGGTGCTGGAGCGCTGCCGCGTGCTGCTGAAGAGCTACGACAACATGCGGCAGGAAAAGGCGCATGAGTACCGCGAACGACTGGCGACGTTCCAGGTACGGAAGAGGACCATCCTGCGCAAGACTGGGCAGGAAATCTTTGAGACCTTGCGCGAGGTGGAGAAGAGCACGCTGGCGCGCACACGGCGGTCGCTGTTTGGGGAAGAGACCAGCGGCGGAAGCTATTTTACGTATCCGCTGTTTCTGAACCGGCTGCTGTTTTCAGAAGATGGGCGCGACGACCACCTGTGCGCCGAGCATTACGTGATGCTGGGAAATTGGGACCGCGACCCCGATCGCTATGGCCGGATACGGGAAGTGGCCTCGGTCTTTCTGCGCTCGCAATATGGCGAGGAAGTGAGCGCGGATACTCTCGACTCGTGGATGAACGTCCCGGAAAATGCGCGGAAACTGGTGGGCACAGGGACGCCGGAAGACTCCGGCGAGGGACTGGCACAGCAGGAGCGCCTCGCGGCGTGGGTACGGCTGTTGGAGGACGAGCGCGTCATGGAAAACGTGATCGCCTCGTATCACGTCGTGCCGCTGCTGAGCGAGTATGCGCCGCGGATTAACGCGCAGCAACTGAAGAACGCGCTCATCGACCGGACGGAGTGCGACCGGGTCGAACGCATGATTCAGGAGCATGGCAAGCTCTCGCCGAACAGTTTATATACGGCGGTGGCCAAGGTCGCCAGCTGCCGCGGGGCTGAGCGAGCGAAGGTGGCGGCGCGATTCCTGGGAGATTTCTTCCATTATCACCGCGATCTGCGCCGCCTGGAGATTCTGAACGCGGCTCTGGATTCCGTGAACCTTGTGAGCAACGAGCGCTTGCAGGAACTGTCGCGGGTGAATGGAACTCTTTATGAATTTCTGCTTCCCGAAGAACAGGGGCAGACGGACTCGGAACGTGTGCTGCGCCACGTGGTCCTTAAAGCCGATGTGCGCGACTCGACGCGGCTGACGCGCACGATGATGGAGAAGGGGCTGAATCCGGCATCGTACTTCAGTCTGAATTTTTACGATCCGGTGAACAAACTGCTGGAGAAGTATGGCGCGCAGAAAGTCTTTCTGGAAGGCGATGCCATCATTCTGGCCATCCTGGAGCGCGAAGGCGAGCCTGGACTGGCAGTGAGCCGCATGTGCGTGCTGGCGCGGGAGATCATCGAGATCGTGCGCGGGTATAACGAACTGATGCAGCGATCGGGCATGCCGGGGCTGGAGTTGGGTGTCGGCATCACGGCTCAAGAGTCGGCGCCGCTGTACCTGATGGATGGCGAACATCAGATCATGATTTCGGAAGCGCTGAACGAAAGCGACCGCCTGTCTTCGTGCAATAAGAGGGCGCGCAAAGTCATGGAGCCCCAGGCGGGGCCGTTCCACGTGTACGCGTTTCAGGCGGAGGAACTGGACGAAAATGGCAATCCCGAAGACGTGATTCTGAGCTTCAACCTTGGCGGCATTCGCATGAACGAAATGGCCTTCCGCAAGCTGGAGAAAGAGATTACGCTCGAGCCGCTTAAGGTGAAGCTGCCTGCGTCGCTGGCGTCGGATAAAGGGGAGTATCGGCTCTTCAGCGCCACGGTTCCGGTGGATCGGGACATCTTTCGCAAGATAGTAGTGCGCGAGAGCCGCATTCCACGGATCGATCCCGCGGACTTTTCGGTCAAGGGATGGACTGAGCGCTCGTACTACGAGGTCTGCACCGATCCCGCGATTTATGCGGCGCTGGAGAAGCGGAAGGGAGCGGCAAGATAAGTTCCACGCGGGAATAGCGCCCACACCGGCTCGCGAATGCATATACTGAGGCCGCTTCAGCCTCAATCGTACTGTCATCCTGACACGACGAAGAGATCCAACGAAAGCTTAGAAGTTCGTCCCCACACGCGCCGGACGGAACGGAATGCGGAACGTCGCTTCGACGTCGACTGGCGAGCCGTTTTTCATGGCGGGCTGGAATTGCCATTGCGCTACCGCCTGGCTGGCAAATTGGTCGAGACGGTCGTCGACGCCGCGCAGGACGCGCACGTTGCCGACCGTGCCGTCGGCGTGGATGATCGCGTAGAGAATCACTGTCCCGGCAACGTTCTCGCGCATGAGTTGCAGAGGGTACGCGGGATCGACCTTGCGCGTGGCAGCGGGCTGGGAGAGATCGGCCGGCGGCGTGGTCGAGTCATGATTACTTGAATCATGATTGTTTGATTCGTGATTGAGTTCCGCGAAGTGGATCACCCAACTGCCGCCGGCGGAATTCAGGTTCGGCATGTTGAGGGTGACGGAATAGAACTTGCGGTTGCCGAAAACTTCCCGTTCGGCTTCCGACAACCTGGTTGCGCTTTCGGGTTGCATAGGTCGCGACGGGGCGCTGGTCACGCGGGGTGGACGCACGCTCGCCATGAGGTTCGGGTTGACTGAGTTGGAGGAGGATTGGTTGGGATCGCCCGCAACGGGCGATGCTTTCGACGGCGCACTTCCAATGTAGAGTCCCGCCGGCACATCACCGGTTCCCTTCCGCGAGGATCCACCTGTATTTTCTTTGCTGCTGCTGTTGGCACCGGTTCCGGCGGTGGCGCCGGCAGAGTTGACACCGGGCGAGCCAGTCGCTCCGGGATGTCCTTCTGGCGAAGCGGCGAAAGTGCCGCGACGGTTGCCGGGTGGAGGATTGGGTGGAGCGCCCACGGCGGGATGCAGGCTCAGCGCTATGATACGGCCACGCGCTCCAAAAGACTCCCCAGAAGATCCGGAGGCGGAAACCAACGGGGGTGGAGCTACAACATTCGCAGCGCCTCCGACGCCGGGGGCGGATCGGGATTCGAAATCAGCGCGCTGTTCGCTGACCGGAAGTTGCGGCGCAGGGGCGATCACGGCACTCCGCCCAATGTTCAAATCGCCGAGCGGACGAGCGGATGCGGCATCGACGCTGGGCGGAGGCGCGACCACGGATGTTTGCAGCGTGGGCGAATTCCGATTCGCGAGATGGGATGCGTCGGGCGGCGGAGACACGACCGAATTTTCCATCCGGGGCGCGATGCGGGTAATCTCGGCGGCGGGCGTCAGCGGCACCGGAGGGATCGCAAGGCGCGGCTTCGCAATGTTGTTAAATATTTTCTCCGACCACGCCACGATATTGGGCAGCGCAACGTCGCGGTTCAGCTTGACGTTGGGCGGCGTGACGATGGTCTGCGAGCGGTTATCGGCTTCGCGGGGAAGAGAAATGATCGGCTGGCGAGAGAATTCTGGGTCGGCCTTTGCGGGCTGCGCGGTGCGTGCGCTGCGAGTATCGAGTGGAGGAAGGTATTCCGAGGGCTGGTAATAGATCACCTGGGCGTGATCAAAGGCCGGCCTCGGTACCACTCGCGGTTGGAGTGCGAAGAAGCGGGTGAATCCAATCAGCAGCCCGAATGCGATGACGTGATAGGCGCCGGATTGAGCGAAGCGGCCCCATGGGAGCGCGTGTCTCACGAATACATCAGACCAGAACGGCGCTGGAGAAGAGCGAAGTTCGAGCGGCGGGAGCCTGTTCGGAAAGACGAAGTCGCGCAGGTTGCCGAAAAAGACGCGCCGCCACGAAGGCAACTCGACCAGTAGTCGCAGATCGGGCGCGGGCTGCGGTATTTCGCCGAGAGGCACGGTTGCGGTCATCTCACCCATATCTTCTTATCTTCTTATCTTCTTTTCTTTAATCTTTTACCCATAGTAGATGCGGAAACAGGAGTTGGGATAGCCGGGAGGACATCAGTCGGGTTGGAATTTCACGTCCGACGGGAACCGTTGCGCTCTGTCTACCTGTTCCCCGCAAGTCCCATACAGAAAGAGCGTTTATAATCATGTGTTTCGGCACCACGCCGCAATCCTCACTGTTAAGGACACACTTTGCTCGATTTCTTGGGAGACTTACGACGGACTCATATGTGCGGGAACCTGCGCCCTTCTGACGCGGGCAAAAAGGCCGTGCTCATGGGGTGGGTCAACCGGCGGCGCGATCTGGGCAACCTCATTTTTATTGACTTGCGCGACCGCACCGGCGTGACCCAGGTTGTGCTCAATCGCGAACTGGACGTCGCGGCGCACGACAAGGCGAGCGCGGTGCGGAACGAATACATCATCGCCGTGATCGGCACAGTGAAAGGCCGCGACGCCGATACGGTGAACAAGAACATTCCCACGGGCGAGGTCGAGCTGGTCGCCCACGAGATTCGCATTCTCAACGAGTCGAAGCTGCCGCCGTTTTTGCCGTCGGACACGGCGCTAACCAATGAAGAGACGCGCCTGAAGTATCGCTATATCGATCTGCGGCGCGATGTGATGCAGTTCAACATCGAAACGCGGCACAAGGTGGCGAAGGCGATCCGCGACTATCTTTCGGCGCAGGGATTTTTCGAGATTGAAACGCCGTTCATGACGCGGTCGACGCCGGAAGGCGCGCGCGATTATCTGGTGCCGAGCCGCGTGCAGCCGGGGACATTTTATGCGCTGCCGCAGTCGCCGCAGTTGTTCAAACAGATTCTGATGATCTCGGGGTTCGATAGATATTTTCAGATCGTCCGCTGCTTCCGCGATGAGGACCTGCGCGCCGACCGCCAGCCGGAATTTACCCAGATTGATCTGGAGATGTCGTATCCGCAGGCAGAGCGCGTGTGGGAAGTGGTCGAAGGATTTCTGACGGCGGCGTTCCAAGCGGCGGGCAGCGCGATCAAGACGCCGTTTCCGCGCATGGATTACGATGAGGCCATCCGGCTGTATGGCATCGACAAGCCGGATTTGCGGCTGCCCGAGTTTACCGACATGCGGGACTGTTTTACTGCGGAGAATCTGCAGGAACTGGCGGTCAACGCGAACCTGCCCGTGATTGCCATCCGCACACCCAAGGTCGGCGAGCTTTCACGCAAGGAGCGCGACGATATCAAGCCCATGTTCCACGCCAAGGGTGGGGCGAAGATTTTCGAAGACTTCAAGCGCATCGGCAACAAGTTTCCCGAGGCGGCGGCCGCGATCGCAAAGAAAACCGGGATGGAGGAAGGCGATCTGATCGTGCTCGTGGCCGGATCGGCGCAGGCCGGGCCGCAGACGGCAATGCCCGCACACCGCAAAGTCACGCCAGCGGAACTGGCGATTTATGCGTCGGCGGGATTGCTGCGGCTGGCGCTGGCGCAGAAATATTCCGAGCGGCACGGCATTTTCAAGAAGAGTGGTGACCCGGCGAAGGATTTTCGGTTCTTGTGGGTCACGAATTTTCCCATGTTCGAATGGGATGAGGGCGAGAAGCAGTGGATGGCGGCGCATCATCCGTTCACTTCGCCGCATGATGAAGATATGAGTTTGCTGGAGGCGGGCGTGGAGTCGGTGAACGATCCGCAATCGCCGCTGAGTGCGGTGCGCGCGCTGGCTTACGACGTGGTACTCAACGGAACGGAGTTGGGCTCGGGATCGATTCGTATTCACCGCCAGGATATACAGCGAAAAATCTTCCGCGCACTGGGGATGACGGAGGAGGAAGCGAAATCGCGCTTCGGATTCTTTCTGGAGGCGCTGGAGTACGGGACCCCTCCGCATGGCGGGATTGCGCTGGGGCTCGATCGTATCGTGATGATTCTTGCTGGAGCCGAGAGTCTGCGCGAGGTAATTCCCTTCCCGAAGACGGCGCGCGCTGTGGATTTGATGGTTGACGCGCCAACGCCAGTGAGCGAGCGGCAGTTGAGGGAGTTGGGAATCGCGGTGAAGAAGTAAAGCCGTTTCCTGTATAGCCGCTCTATCGCAGCGCTGGAAGCGCTGCGCCACCCAAAAGCATTTTCTGAAGAAGATCGTCGTGAATTGAAACCACCTAAGCCCGCCTATGCTAGTCTGCCTGCTATGGCAGACCGCTCTTCGACCAAGCCCAAGAGAGCCGCGAAACCTCCGGCTAAAACTTCCATAAAATCCTCGCGTCAAGCTGGTGCAAAATCTCCACTTCTCGCAAAGAACGGGAGAAATGGGGCACCCGCCGTGGGCGCTCGCCCTGCCGCGGCTGGCAAACATTTCCTCAGCGACAAAGTCGGGCATTTTACCGAGTCTGTCATTCGTGAAATGACGCGGCAAGCCATGCTGCATGGGGCGGTGAATCTGGCGCAGGGGTTTCCGGACTTCCCGGCTCCGGCGGAGATTAAACGGGCCGCGCAGCATGCGGTTGCGGCCGACGTGAACCAGTACGCGATCACCTGGGGCGCGAAGAACCTGCGGAATGCGATCGCGCGGCAGATGGGCGTGTGGCAGGGCATCACCGTGGATCCCGAAAAAGAAATCACGGTCTGCTGCGGGTCGACCGAGGCGATGATCTCGACTCTGCTGGCGGTGTGCAACGCCGGCGATGAGGTTGTGATCTTCGAGCCGTTCTACGAGAACTACGGGCCGGATTCTGTGTTGAGCGGAGCGAAACCGAAGTTTGTGAAGCTGCGTCCGCCCGCAACTGATGGCGGCGAGTGGACGTTTGAAGAAAAGGAACTGCGTCGCGCCTTTGACAAGCATACCAAGGCGATCATTCTCAACACGCCGAATAATCCGACTGGCAAGGTGTTCACCCGCCGCGAACTAGAGTTGATTCGCGATCTGTGCATCGAGTTCGATGTGCTGGCAATCACGGACGAGATTTACGAACACATTCTCTACGAAGGAACCGAACATATTTCGATGGTGTCTCTCGAGGGGATGCGCGAGCGGACAGTGACCATCAACGGCATGTCGAAGACGTACAGTGTTACGGGATGGCGAGTGGGATGGGCGGTCGCGCCGGAGAAGATCACCAATGCGATCCGCAAGGTGCATGATTTCCTGACCGTGGGCGCGCCGGCGCCGCTGCAGGAGGCCGGGGCCGCGGCGTTAAGCTTGCCCGCAGAGTATTACGCGAAACTGGCCGAGGGATACCGCCTGCGGCGTGACCGCCTCATGCCGGCCCTGACAGCGGCCGGGTTCAAATGTTTTCGTCCGCGCGGCGCGTACTACGTAATGACCGACATTTCCGCGTTCGGGTTTAAAGATGATGTTTCGTTTGCGAAATATCTGGTGCAGGAGATTGGTGTGGCGAGCGTGCCGGGATCGAGTTTCTATCGGAATCTGCGGGACGGCGCGAGGCAGGTACGGTTCGCATTCTGCAAGAAGCCGGAGACGCTGGATGAAGCGGGCCGCAGGCTGGCGAAGTTGGGGCGGTGATTTTCCGCCACGGCCCTCAGGGGCTAAAGCCCGCGTCATTATATGGGCTCTAGCGGCACCGCTGAAGCCGCGCCCTTCCCAAGACCATTTGTGAGACACCTTTAGCCCAACTTCAATTTATTTGAGCTCTACTTCGTGATTACGCCGCAGGCGACGCGGTCTCCTGAATTGCCCGACGGGTCAGTCTTGTAGTCGTCGGCTTTAGCGTGAACCACGATCGCGGCACCGTTGCTCGAGAGCGAGTGGGGGCCGTCTTTGAGAGTGACGTCGTTGTCTTCGAGACGGACAGTGACCTTGCCATCGGCACCCACGGTGAAATTCTTCATATCTCCGACGTGGTGGCCATCGGGATTGTCGAAGCCGTGCTTCTTGCCGTCAGGATTGAAATGTCCGCCGGCCGATTTGAAATCCGGCGCCTCGCATTTGGGGACCTGGTGGAAGTGGATGGCATGCTCTCCTGGAGTAAGGTCGTGCAGATGGAGTTCGAGTCCGACGCCCGGGCCCTGATCCCAGATGATGATGTTGCCGACGTCCTTGCCCTGCGCGTCCTTGAGTGCAACGTTGGTTTTGGCGGCGCTTCGGGAAGGCAGGACGACCAGCATCACGAAGAGTCCGAGTGTGGGATAGGCAAGTTTTCGCATGGCTTGGAACCTCCTGAAGGGGAAATTATAGCCAAATCCGAAACGGGATGGGTCGGCTCCACTGCACACGGATGAGTGATTTGTTCACAAAGATGTGGAGTATACTGCGAAGAAGTTCCAGAAATCCTGATGGGGAAGAGTGGAATCATGGCTGTGAACGCGGTTGAACAGGTGGCGGAGCAGGTTCCGGCGGACGATTTTCAGGCGCTCGAAGACAAGATTTATCGCACCATAGAGATGTATAAAGCAGCAAGGCAGGCCCAGGCCGCGGCCGAACGTGATACGCACCGTCTTCGGCAGCAAATGGAAGATCGGGAAGAGGAATTGGTCACGCTACGGCGGGAGACGGTGCGCTTGAAGAAGGAGCGGGAGGAGATCCGCAGTCGCGTCGAGAAAATGCTGGAACAGATCGAGTCGATTGCTCAGGCCAGCTAAGCGCTGCTGATTACAGCAGGATGCGGAAAGTCACGTTCCCACGGAGAATGGTTTATGGCTACGGCGACCAAAGATCAGATGGTGAAAGACGCGCAGAACTCCGGCGTGCGGGTAGAAATATTTGACCAGGCGTACAACCTGCGCGGGTCCGATCCGGAATACATTCTAAAGCTCGCGGAATATGTGGACTCCAAGATGCGCGCCGTGGCCGAGGCGACCAATACGATCGATACGGTCCGGTTGGCCGTGCTGGCGGCACTGAATATTGCCGATGAATATCACCTGCTTAAAAAAAGGCAGGACAGCGGAGCAACCGACTATCAGAAGCGGGCGCATCTATTAGCAGATGCGCTGGATGAAGTGCTGGGCGAAAACCGCAAGGCGGGATAGTCTGCGGCGTGCCGGAACATCCCTTCTCTTATGGGTGCTGCTCGGCAGCATTGCCCTTCCTCAAGAAACAACTCTCCGTTCTCAATCCAATGTGGTGCTCATTCCGGCTCTGGTGAAAGACCAGCAGGGCGGAATCGTGTATGGGCTGCAGGTCAAGGACTTCATCGTGGAAGACGATGGCGTCGAGCAACCGATGCGCCTGGACGAAGCGCCAGAAGGGCAGCCGATCTCGCTGGTTGTAGCGATTCAGAGGGGACGCCGGGCTTACGCGGAGTTTCCACGAATGCAGGGGTTGAAGTCGATGCTCGATCCGCTGTTCACCCTGGGAGCGACCCGAGCCGCGGTCGTGGAGTTCGACAGCCAGGTAGATCTGACGCGGAATTTTACGAAGGACGCGACCCTGGTGGAGGACGATCTCAAAAACCTTCAACCGGGAGATGGCGGAGCGGCGATCCTGGATGCGGTCGATTACTCGGTGAGTCTGCTCAAGAAGGAACCAGAGGAGCGGTTCCGCGTGCTCCTGCTGATCAGCGAAACGCGCGACCACGGCAGCAAGGTAAACATTAACAACACTGTAGCCGCCATCGGGCAAAGCAATGCCTTGATGTACGCGCTGGCGTTTTCGCCCGCACTCTCCAACATTCTCGACACCGGGCGCGGGACAAACAAGAACGAGGAGCACGAGGGCATCAACTTTCTCGACCTTGGGTACCGGGTGGCGCAGGCCATGAGGAAAAATGTTCCGAGCACAATCGCTTCCATGACGGGCGGCGAGTACGAACTCTTCGCGACGCGGAAGAAATTCGAAGTGCGCATGAACGACTTCACCAAGCATCTGCACAGCCGCTATCTGCTGAGTTTCGCGCCCAAGAGCCCGCATCCTGGCCTGCATCAGATTCGAGTGCGGCTAAAAGATGCTGGGAACGGCACAGTGCTGGCGCGAAGCAGTTATTGGGCCGAGGGCACGACGCAATGAGACTAGGTTCACTAGCCCGGTTGGCTATTGGCGCTAGCGTCCAGCACCTCGCGGACTTTTGCGATCAGCGCGGACAAAGTGAACGGCTTGGGCAGGAACCAGAGGCCGGGGTCGAGCACGCCGTAGTGAACGATGGCATTGCTGGTATAGCCGGAGATGTAGAGCACTCTGACCTCGGGGGAAACCTGGGCAATCTGTTCGGCCAACTGACGGCCGTTCATGCGCGGCATGACCACGTCGGTAATCAGCAGGCGGATGTCGCGATAGTTGGCCTGGCAGATTGCGAGTCCTTCCTCAGGAGTGCTCGCTACTAGCATCTTATAGCCGCAGTGCGCGAGGATCGAGGAACTGAGCTGGCGGAGCTGCGGGTCGTCTTCGACCAGCAGAATCGTTTCTGTCCCGCGTTGCACGCTTTTGGGGTGACTCTCGCCGCCCGTCGCCTCGACTGGCTGGTCGACGCGGGGAAGATAAATCTTGAAGGTTGTGCCCCGATCAGGTTCGCTGTAGACCCAGATGTAGCCTCCGCTCTGCTTGACAATTCCGTACACCATGGAGAGGCCCAGGCCGGTGCCTTTGCCGACTTCTTTCGTCGTGTAGAAGGGCTCGAAAATACGCGCTTTCGTTTCGGGAGTCATGCCGTGTCCCGTATCGCTCACCGCCAGCATGAGCGTCGCGAGCATTCAGGGCCAGGTTCATGATGACCTGCTCGATCTGCCCGGGATCAGCCTTCACTGAACCGAGATCTTTCGAGGGTACGGTCAGGACTTCGATGTCTTCTCCGATCAGCCGGCGCAGCAGTGAATCGAGATTCAGCATGATGTCATTCAGGTCGATGACTCGCGGGGAAAGCACTTGCTTGCGGCTGAAAGCGAGCAACTGGCGGGTGATGCCGGCCGCCCGATCGGCGGCTGACTTGATCTGCGCGGTACTGTCAGCGAGCCGGCTGCCCGCGGGAACGCCCTCGGCCAATATCTGCGAGTATCCGAGAATGACGGTGAGCAGGTTATTGAAGTCGTGAGCGACGCCGCCAGCCAGGCGTCCAACCGCTTCCATTTTCTGCGACTGGCGCAGCCTTTCTTCGAGAGCCACGCGCTCGGTGACATCCTGGGCGAGAGACGCCACGCCGAGCACTCGTCCCGACTCGTCGACCAGCGGAGTGTTGTACCACTCGCACGAAATCGTGCGTCCGTCTTTGGTGACGTTGTCGTTCGCACTTCTGGTTCCGCCGGTCTGCTTAATCAGTCCCTGCCAGACCTCGTCCACCTGCTGGCGAAACTGGGGAGGAACTATAAAGCTGGCATGCTGCCCGAGGGCTTCCTGGCGGGAATATCCGAAGATGCGCTCGGCGGACGGATTCCAGGCGGCGACGCGGAACTCGACATCCCATTCCACCACCGCCAGCGGCGTGTGTTCGAAGTGAATGGACAGCTTCTGCTGCGACTGTCGCCTCTCCTCCTCGGCAAGTTTGCGGTCGGTGATGTCGCGTGAGATGCCGAGCAGTCCAATCACCTGATGGTTCGAGTCGCGATAAGGCCCCTTAGTCGAGAGATAGGTTCGCGTTACGCCCGCGGCAGTCGCAGCCTCCTCGTAAGTTTGCGCCTCACCCGACTCGACGACTGCTCGGTCGCGCTCCATGATCGTGAGGCCGAGTTCCGGACTGAATAATTCAATGTCGTCTTTGCCAAGGACGTCGTCGATGCTCCGGGCAAGAAAACGTGCGCCCGCCGAGTTGATCATCAGGTAGCGGCCCTGCAGATCTTTGACGAAAACAGCGTCGGTCGTGCCTTCCGTGATGCCCTGCAGCAGAGCGAGATTCTTATGTAGCTCGCGGGAGCTGATCAACAATTGGTTCTGGACGACAAACAATCGTCCACTGGCAGCGGCGAAGGAAACCATCACCAGCACGACGGACCAGAAAAACTGCTCCTGCGCAATGCTCAGGACTAGCGGGAACACGATCGTCGGAATCAACAGCGGCGAGAATTGGGCGAGCAGTTGCAAGCCACGGGAATGTTGCTCCGGCGGCAAAGGCTGCTCGAGATCGTTCCAGGTTCCCGCCATCACGATCATCAGACAGTAGCTAATCGTCCAGGAGAGATCGGGCAGCCCGCCCTGCTGATAATGCCCGGAGGCCTGGTAGGCGAGTGTGGAATTGAGGACGATCCCATGGACGGTCAGAAAACCGCTCATGCGCAAGAAGAATGCTCTCTCGGTTCGATTGGAGCTCAGCAGGCCGCGAACCAGAAAACTCAGGGCGATCAGGCCAAAGAACAGAATCCCCGCATGTAACGTACGGACCTGCATCGCCTGGCCCGCAGCCTGCCAACGCGAGGGCACGTAGATCTGCGAGAGCTCGACGGCCAGCGCGAGCGTGCAGACCTGCGCAAAATCGCAGACTCGCAACCACCCGTATCGGCTGCCTGGATCCCGCGGACTCAGAAACAGCGTCATTGTGGCGGGCACAACCCACAGGAAGACGAGGACGTCGCTGGGCCAGAGGGTGCCGAGCGGCGCGTGCAAATAGTCGTAATAATCGGTATAGAGGGCCTGGCCGATGGTGGTTAGCAGGAAGGAAAAAGAGACCAGGCGCCAGACGCGCCTTCCGAAGGGCCCGGATTGGCGGGAAACGATCCAGCAGACTACCGCCGCGACGAGGGGCGCAGCGGTGTCAATCCAGTCGCCCCAGAGCGATGCAGTCTCGGTGCCGTACCGGAATACCAGCACCGCCCCGTGCGCCAGCACGAGGGTAGCCGCCGCCGCAATTGCGGACGTGCGCAGTTTCGACTTCACTCAGACTTCTCCGGCCGCCGACGCTCCCAGCGAGTACGCTCTCGGGCCCGATATTTTGTTCTTGAGTATGAACTCACAACTGGTCAGCAGAATCAAGTACTTCCCTGATCTGCAAGCAGCGTAATGGTACTCCTTTGCGCTCTGCGCAGGTTTTTCCTTGCGATCGTTCCGATATTTGCGGTCAGGGGCTTCGGGCGTGCAGCAGGGTGAAGATACCGGGAGCTTTTCTAAGAGCCTCAACTTCTGGCAAGCGCATTGTATGAACCGGGCATTACTTTCGTTGCAAGCGGCCTGCCATCTTTTTGCAGTCCTCCACTTGCCAAGCGCGCGGTATTTGCCTAGCATCCAGATGAAAGCCGGCCTGCCGAGTTGGTGATGGCGGTAACCGATTTTTGAACCAATGCAGAATGAACGGGGACTCGACTCGAACTAGGATCCGGTGTGCGACGCTCCGTCATGCGGAGATGCCTAAAGGGTCTCGGCGGGTTCCCAACGTCTACCGACGGGTTCATTCTCGGCCCGTCTCGGCCCGTCACACGGCCTAGTGGGTCGGCTTGCTTTTTTGTGTGGGGCGGACACTCATGTCCGCCAACCTATCCCTGGCAACAACTCTCTCAGGGCAGGATCCTGCGCTTTCCTGCTAGACTGATCGAGTAGCAAATCCCTAGCTTCGCGCATCTAAGCAAACTGTGTTCCCACAACTCTTTCATCTGGGGAAGTTTTTCCTGCCGACCTATGGATTCCTGGTTTCCATGGGCGTCCTGATCGGATTGTGGATCAGTGTGCGCAACTCCGAGCGGATGGGGATTGACGGCGACAAGGCCTGGAACCTTGGAATTCTCGTCGTGCTGTGCGGCATTGTCGGCGCCAAGGTGCTTTACGTCATTAATGAGTGGAGCTACTACTCGGCACATCCCAGCGAGATTTTCAGCATCAACACGTTGCAGGCAGGCGGAGTTTTTTCTGGAGGCCTACTGGCCGCGTTCATGGCAGCGGCCTGGTATGTCTGGAAACATCACATGCCAGCTCTGGGGACGTGCGACGCCTTTGCGCCTGGTCTAGCGCTGGGACACTCGATCGGCCGCATTGGCTGCTTTGCCGCAGGGTGCTGCTACGGGAAAGAGACACATCACTGGTGGGGCGTAGTCTTTCGCAATCCTCTGGCGAATTCGATCACTGGGACGCCACTGAACGTGCCGCTCGAGCCAACGCAATTGTTTGAGTCGGCGGTAGAGCTGGCGAATTTCTTCTTCCTCATGTGGCTGCTTAAGCGCAGGAAGTTTGACGGCCAGGTGATTGGCGCGTTCATGTTCATCTACGGCATAGCCAGATTCTTCCTTGAATATCTGCGCGACGATCCCGGCCGCGGCTCTGTGTTTGGCGGCGCAATGACGGGCACACAGTTGATCGCGATCGGATTGGTGCTCGCCGGAGGGCTGATCTGGTGGCTGCGGCCCGGGTCTAAAGCGGTCCCGGCACGGACGGTGAGCGCGACCCGGTAGAGGCGACGGGGCCGACGAATCGCTGCAAACCCGCCCTCTCGACTTAGAAAGCTCTCGTCGACCTCCGATCGCAAGACTTCACGGCGACGAATCCGGCGCCCGACTCGTCGTCCGAAATGCTTTCTGAATCAGCGTATAACGGGCAGCCCCGATCATGCCGGCGTCGTCGTTGACCACAATCTTGACCGGCATATCTTTCAGAATCGTCCCCATGCGCCCCTTGTCCAGGAAAGACTCCAGAAACAGGGGATCCTTCATCTTGGGCACGATCTTTGCCGCGATCACGCCGCCGATGAAAATTCCTCCCGTAGACATGAAATTCAATGCACAGTTGCCAGCCTGCGCGCCGAAGACAGAGACAAAAATCGACAAGGCCTGATCGCAGATCGCGGCTTTGCCCTCCAAAGCAAGCTTCGAGATCAGCGCCGGAGGGTCGGGTGCGGTGCTGATCTGCGTCCGCAACCATTCCGGCTCCTCCGCCTTGTGCGTGTCGCGCAGGAAGTCGTAAATATTCTTGATCCCGGGTCCGGAGAGAATTCGTTCGCAGCTGATGCGGCCGTACTTCTTCTGCAGGTAGGCGAGCAATTCCATCTGCAGATCGTTTCTGGGCGCGAAGTCGGCGTGCCCGCCTTCGCAGGCAAACGGATGATGCCGGAAGCCATCCCAATAAAGCCCCGCCATCCCCAGTCCGGTTTTGGCCGAGATGACGGCCCGGTTGCCTTCAGCCTCTTCTACGCCCTCACTCAACGTGATGAAGTCCTTCGATTCCAGACCGTCGATTCCATACGCGTAAGCTTCCAAATCGTTGAGCAGGCCAACCGAATTCAGTCTGAGTTGTTTGGCTACTTCCCGCGCATCGATGACCCAGGGCAGGTTGGAAATCTTGCTTCGTCCCGCCCGCACCGGTCCGGCCACGCCGAGGCATGCGCCGTGAACGGGGATGCCTTCAGTTTTTATGAAGTCAGCAAGAATGCCGGATAAACCGTCGTGCTGCTGGCTCACGTAGTTTTTTTCCACCACACGTTGCAGCCGGTTGCCTTCGGTTTCGAAAGCCGCCAGCCGTGTGCGAGTTGCGCCGATCTCACCTGCAAGAATCATTGGTCAACAAGAATCATGGTTCGATTCTCCTCCACTGGCGGCCATCGAGTTCCAGCAGTTGATCGGCCTCCGCCGGCCCCCAGCTGCCGGATGCGTAATTTGGAAACTTGCGTGGAGGCAGCGCTCTCCATACGTCCAGCACCGGATCTACGACACTCCAACCGGCTTCGACCATATCGGCGCGCTGGAATAGAGTTGCGTCTCCGATCATGCAGTCATACAGCAAAACCTCGTAGCCGGTGTAGGCGTCCGCCCCGAAATACTTGGTGTACTCAAAGCTCATGTCGACCGATCCCACTCGCAGCAGCGGCCCAGGAATCTTTGCCCCGAAGCTCAGCGAGATCGCTTCCACCGGTTGAATCTGGATGACCAGCGTGTTGGTGTGCAACTTGTGAAATGGAGCGTTGTGAAACAGCTCAAACGGCGTGCGTTTGAACTGAATGGCGATCTCAGTGTGGCGCTGCGCCAGACGCTTGCCCGTCCGGAAATAGAATGGCACGCCTGCCCAGCGCCAATTGTCGATGTTGAGTTTCAGAGCCACGAACGTCTCGGTACGCGACTCCGGGGTTACGCCTGGTTCTGCTCGATAAGCAGATACTTTTTCCGCGTCCAGCAATCCCGGGCCATACTGCCCGCGCACGCTCCGCTGCAGAACGTCGTCCGAGTCCAGCGGTTGAATCGAATGCAAAACTTTGGCTTGCTCATTGCGCACCGCGTCCGCCTGAAAAGAGACCGGCGATTCCATCGCAGTCAAGCTGAGCAATTGCATCACATGGTTGGGGACCATATCGCGCAAAGTCCCCGCCGTGTCGAAGTACCCGCCGCGCCGCTCTACTCCCACGGTTTCGGCATTCGTGATCTGCACATGGTCGATGTACCGCCGGTTCCAGATGGGTTCGAAAATGGCGTTGTCGAACCGGAAGACCATGATGTTCTGCACCGTCTCTTTGCCCAGATAGTGATCGATGCGGTAAATCTGATTTTCCTGCAGCACGTTCTTGATATCGCGATTCAGGGCCCGAGCAGAATCCAGATCCTGTCCAAAAGGCTTTTCGATGACCACCCGCCGCCAGTGTCCATTCTCCTGTCGCGAAAGTGCAGCCGCTCCCAACTGCTGCACAATCTGCGAAAAAAACTTGGGGGCGGTCGCCAGATAAAAAAGATAGTTGGCCTCCGTATGTAGCTCGGCGTCCAACGCAGCGAGCCGCTCCCGAAGTTTCGCAAACGTGTTCGGATCGGCAAAGTCGCCACGCTCATAGAACAACCGCTTCCGGAACCATTCCAAGGCTTCGGCCGATTCAGTTTCCGCCGGCAGGAAACTGGTAGCCTGGCTGCGAAAATCTTCCAGGCTCAAGTCGTCGACGGAAACGCCTATCACTGCAAAGTTGTCGGGCAGCAGCTTTGCCTTCTCCAAATTGAAGAGCGCAGGTACCAGCTTGCGCTTGGTCAAATCCCCAGCGGCGCCAAACAGCACGAACACGCAAGGGCCGGCCGCCCTCTCGGCGTAGCCGAGGTGATTCTCCAGATTGGTTTGTGTCGGAGTAGCCATCTCCCTCTCTGCAACTTCCGAACTCGTTGCCCCGAGTACTGGTCGCCCATGGTAAATGACCGATGCCCTGCTTTCTAGTGGGTGCTGCAGGGGGCAGGTCAGGCTCCTAAGCGGTCTCTGTTCCTCACGCTACTCAGTCTCGACGTACTTACCCAACTGCCATGGGGGACGAGCTGTTCCTGAGACAGCGTGTAGTATCCTTCCCTCCGAATGCCAGAAGCGTTCCCCATCTTGATTCCGGTCACGCCTGACGCCGCCGGCAAGCGCCTCGATCAATTGCTGGTGGCGCACCTAAAAGTAAGCCGGGCGCGCGTGCAGCAACTTATCTCCGAGCAAAAAGTTCTGGTGAACGACACCCCCGCGAAGGCTTCGCTGAAGCTGCGCGGCGGGGAGCGCCTCACCGTGCTCGGCTCGGCGGAGCGGCCTGCGTTGCGAGCCATAGCCGAGGAGATTCCACTCGACATCGTTTACGAGGACGACGATCTGGCCATCATCAATAAAGCCGCAGGCATGATGGTGCATGCGGGCGCGGGCTCCACCGAAGACCAGCGCAATCGCGGCACGCTGGTAAATGCGTTGCTGCATCATTTCGCCAGCCTGTCTGCTGTAGGCGGGGAGATGCGGCCAGGCATCGTGCATCGCCTCGACAAAGAAACCAGTGGGCTCATCGTGGTGGCGAAAAACGATGAAGCGCATCGCAAGCTGGCGGCGCAGTTTGCCCGGCGGGAAGTCAAGAAGACTTATATCGCGCTGGTACATGGATGGCCGAAGAAAGATCGCGGAACCATCACGGCCAGGATCAGCCGTGACCGCGTGCGACGCATACGAATGACCACTCGCGGCACAGGCGGACGCGACGCCATCTCGCACTACACCGTACTTCAGCGCCTGGACACAGCCTTTGGCAAGTTCGCGTTGGTCGAAGTGAAGATTGATACCGGCCGGACCCATCAGATTCGCGTACACATGGAGTCGTTGGGACATGCGGTGGTGGGAGATGCCGTCTACGGCGCGCCGCGAGAGCTGCGGCGCGGGCGCGAGAAAGACGCCCAAGCGATTTCGCTGCCCCGAAATTTTCTGCATGCGGCGCAGTTGGAGCTGACCCATCCCCGGACGGGTCAAAAGATTGCGCTCCAAAGCCCGCTACCGGCAGAACTGCAGGCGTTCCTAGCGACGCTGGAGAAGGCATTGCAAGCAACGTCTCTGTGAAGGGCCGGATATAATGTCAAATCAGAGGGAAACTTTGGGGACGAAATTGATTACGAGTTCCGGACTGGTTCTGGTGCTACTTCTGGCTGCCAGCGCGACGCCACAGTCAGCGGCTCCCACTTCGGCAGCGTCAACATCCGGTGCGCCAGCGTCCACGACGGCGGCCGCTCCGCAGCAGACGCAGCCTTCGAATGCTCCTCCGGCTGGCAGCACAGCCGGACAAGAGCAACGGCCTGTTGATCCAAACGCACCGAGCAACGACACGCTCACCACGATCATCACGAGAACCAACGAAGTGAACGTCGTATTCACGGTCACCGACAAGCACGGACGGCGCATCACCGACATGAAGCAGAGCGACTTCCGCGTCTTGGACGACAACAAGCCGCCGCAGGAAATCCGCAGCTTCCACGCCGAGACCAATCTCCCCCTCCAGGTCGGGCTGCTGATCGATGCCAGCAATTCTGTGCGGGACCGGTTCAAGTTCGAACAGGAATCCGCCATCGAGTTTCTGAACCAGACGATTCATCCCCGCCAGGATCAGGCGTTTGTGGTCGGTTTTGACGTGACGCCCGAGGTCACTCAGGACTTCACCGATAACACAGAATTGCTGGCCCGTGGAGTGCACGCACTGCATCCCGGCGGTGGTACGGCGCTCTACGATGCGCTCTATTATGCCTGCCGCGAAAGGTTGCTGAAGGCGCCGAAGTCTACGACCGTGCGCCGCGCCATCATTCTGCTGAGCGACGGCGATGACAACCAGAGCCATGTCACCCGGGAAGAGGCGATTGAGATGGCGCAGCGCGCCGAGGCCGTCGTCTACACCATCAGCACGAACGTGAGCGGGACCAAGGCCGCGGGTGACAAGGTACTCGAGCGCATTGCCGATGCTACTGGCGGACGCCCGTTCTTCCCCTTCCAGATCCGCGATGTGGCCAACGCCTTTGCGGAAATTCAGGACGAACTCCGTAGCCAGTATGCCGTTTCTTATAAGCCGGCTGACCTCAAGGCAGACGGGCACTACCGCACGATTGAAATCGAAGCTAACGACCGCAAGAATTTCCGGGTGCGGGCGCGGCGCGGATGGTACGCGCCGACGGCGCAGTAGACCAAGGGCATCAACCACGAAGGACACGAAGTTCCACGAAGGAGTTGATACTAAGTTTTTCCCTTCGTGAACCTTCGTGTCCTTCGTACGCTAAGACCTGATCATGCCGGGATATTCAGGAACGCCACTTCCGAAAAAGCTGGGGATCAAGGCCGGATTCCGCGTGTGCCTTGTGGATGCGCCGCCCGAAGTACGTGGCGAATTGAGCGGCGAACTCGGCGCATGCGAAATCGTGAGCGACGGGAAGGCTCCGCTCGACTTCGCGATGGCATTCACGAAATCGAAGACGGCAGTGACCAGGGAATTCGAGCGCATCAGCAGGCTGCTCGCGCCCACGGGAATGCTGTGGATAAGCTGGCCCAAGAAAAGTTCCGGCGTGGCTACCGATCTGGATGAGAATATTGTCCGCGAGATTGGCCTCGCCGCCGGACTCGTAGACGTAAAGGTATGCGCGGTGACCGAGGTCTGGTCAGGATTGAAATTTGTGCGGCGCGTGAAGGACCGCTGAAAAACGTCCGGCGCCTGGGGGGAAGAAAAGTATGGTGCGAGTGGGACTGATCGGATTTGGCCTGGCCGGCCAGGCGTTTCACGCGCCCGTCATTCGGGGCGTCCCGGGGATGGAACTGGCCTGCATCCTTGAGCGTCATGGGTCGAACGCGAAACAGAGATATCCAGAAGTTCGAGTGGCGCGGACGCTCGACGAGATGCTGTCCGACAAAACGATCGGCTTGTGCGTAGTGGCCACGCCAAACGATTCGCACTATTCCTACACCCAGGCCTGCCTGGAGGCGGGGCGCGATGTGGTCGTCGACAAACCATTCACGCCAACGATGGCGGAGGCCGAGCAACTGGTGCGACTTGCCGCCGATCGCGGCCGCCTCGTCACTGTGTATCAAGACCGCCGCTGGGACGGCGCCTTTCTGACGGTGAAGAAGCTGGTGAGTTCGGGCGCGCTGGGAACGGTCGCCGAGTACGAGGCGCGGTTCGATCGTTTCCGGTTGGAGTCAAAGCCGAATGCATGGAGAGAGCAGGCGGAATTTCCGGCTGCCGGCGTTCTCTGGGATCTCGGTCCACACTTGATCGACGGAGCGCTGGTATTGTTTGGCGAGCCCGAGACGATTTGCGCCTCGGCCATCTGCCAGCGTGAGACGTCGAAGATCGACGATGCGTTCGATGTCATCATGCAGTATCCGCGGACGCGAGCGACGTTGCGCGCGCGGATTATCGCTTACGCGCCAAGCCATCATTTGCTGCTCCACGGAACGGAAGGATCGTTCATCAAGTATGGGATGGATCCACAGGAGGAAATCCTGCGCGGTGCGAACTGTCCCGATGGCCTGGATTGGGGCGCGAACTGGGGCCTGGAGCCGGAGGAACGTTGGGGAACTCTGAGCCGCGTTAACGAGACGCCGCGCAAGATCAGGACAGAACGCGGCGATTATCGCGGATTCTACGCCAACGTGCGCGACGCGATCGAGAAGAAATCCCCGTTGGACGTGACGCCGGAGCAGGCGTTGCGCACTATGCGGGCACTCCTGCTGGCCCATAAAAGCAGCCGGGAAGGCCGAGCAGTTCGCTGGACCGAAGCTCCAGCGTGAGACCGCTTTTGACAATCCTTTGACAACCTGAGGGCGGTGGCGTGGAAAGATTTACCGTCGGATCTCAAGCACCGGATTTCACGGACCGGATTTCACGCACCAAGGAGTTCGCAATGAACGTGCGCGCCAGCCTTTCCACTTTCTCTTGTATTCTGTTTCTGACCGCGGCGTCATCCCTGTGCGCCGCTCAAACCTCTTATAGCATCGCCGACCTGGGCACACTCAACAGCAATGGCTACAGCATGGCGCGTGCGGTGAACTCAACGGCGGAGGTCACCGGCGCAGCCGGCACCAACAACAGTAATGTCAGCGACATTTTTTTCTATAGCAACGGCGCCATGACCAGCCTCGGTACGTTGGGCGGGGAATCCGGCATCGGCAATGGGATTAACAAGTTCGGCCAGGTGGCGGGATATTCCCAAAACTCGAGTGGCACGTACCGCGCCTTTCTAACGAGCGGGAGCACGCTGACCGACATCGGCGATCTGGGCGGGGGCTCTGCCGTCGCCTATGCCCTCAACGACCTGGGCATGGTGGTGGGGTCGGCGGTCACGGCGAAGGGCGAGAACCATCCTTTCCTGTATCGCAACGGCCGCATGTTCGACCTGGGAACGCTGGGATCGGCCAACGACGACTGGTGGAACAGCGCGCAGGGGATCAACAACTCCGGCGTGGTTACTGGCACATCGTACGACGCTCAGGGAAATTTCTTCGGCTTCGTCTGGAAGAGTGGAAAAATGACGAAGATGGGAACTTTGGGTGGCTCGTGGAGCCAGGGTTACGCCATCAACAATAAGAATCAAGTCACCGGCTTGGCCTATACAAAGAGCGGGTTGGCGCACGCGTTTATCGCGAACTGCGCCACCTGTCCGTTGAAGGATCTGGGCACGTTCGCAGGCAGCAGCAGCACCGTTTGGGGATTCGGGATCAACGACTCGGGCGTTGTGGTCGGCCAGTCCACCTTTGGCGGGACGTATCATGCCTTCGTCTACAGCGGCGGGAAGATCAAAGATCTCAACAGCATGATTCCGGCGGGATCAGGATGGGTGCTGATCGATGCTCAGGGCATCAACGCCTTTGGGCAGATCGTGGGAATGGGGACGCACAACGGGCAGGATCGCGCATATTTGTTGACACCGCAGTAATCCGAGTCCTTGTGGCTCCGCGGGCGGGGCGCCCGCGGTACAGCCGGCCAGAGGCTGGCGCTACTTAGCTCTTCATTACTTTCTGGAATGCAGCCTGAAAGCGTTCCATCTCTGGTTGCGTGCCGACGGTGATTCGGACCCAAGTCGGCATCACTGGCCAGACGCGGCCGATCAGGACGTTTTCCTTCGCCATGGCGTCTCTCACTTCCTTACCGGGCCGCTTGGTATCAAGCATGAAACAGTTCGACTCGGAGGGAATGTACGTGTACCCGTTGCGAGCCAGCCACTGAAATGTCTGCTGACGAATGCCGGCATTGATGCGGCGGCGTTCCGCGACTAGTGCAGAGTCCTTTAGGCTGGCAGTCGCGGCGACGACGGCGGTTACAGGCATAAAGTTCTGTCCGCCGCGCGCGGTGACTTTTTCGAGCAGCTCCGGGCGCGCCACCACGAAACCGCAGCGCAGGCCAGCCATCCCGTACACCTTAGAAAACGTCCGCAGCACGATGACATCCTTGCCGGCTTTGACGAGATCGAGCGCGGATGGCGCTTCGCTCAAATGGATATAGGCTTCGTCCACGAGGACGATCGAATCCTTGGGCTTGTTGGCGACGAGATATTCGACATCCGAGTGCGGAGTGAGCGTGCCAGTGGGGTTGTTGGGATTGCAAATATAGAACACTCCCGCGTCAGGCGCGGCTCCCAGCATGGCCTTGACGTCATGCGCGTAGTTCTTCGTGAGCGGAACCTTGACCACGCGCGCTCCCGAAATCGAGGACATCATCATGCCCGTTTCAAATCCCGGATCCGCAGTAACGTAACTCTTCTGCGGCGAAGTAAATGCCAGCACGCTGAGACTCAAGGGAGGCGTCGATCCCGCGGTGCTGTAGATGAAATCCGGCTTCAGGGCTTCCATCTGCGCAAAAGCGTTGACCAGTTCGTCGGTGAGATCGTCAGAGTAGCGGCCGCCTTGCGGGATGATGGTGGAAATGGCGTCCCGCGCGGCCTGGCACGGGCCGAGAGGATTCTCGTTCGAATCGATCATCACCGCGTCCGGGGCATGCGGGCGCCGCCGCGATGCAGCCGCCAGCATCGGCTCGGTCATCCCTCGGAACGCAGCCGCTGCGGACGCAGCCGCCGATAGGTGCAGGAACGAACGCCGGGAGAAACGGGGCATGGGAACCTCCGCAAGGCAGTGTATCAGGATGTTTGCGGATCCGTGCTCGTGTGGCGCTGGCGCCCCCTTCGGCTTCGCTCAGGGCAGGCTCTTCCCGCTGCTTTTGATTTTGATCTTTGGTTCAAAGGCAGGAAAATCAACAACAACACCAAGATCAAAAGCAGCGGGCAGAAGTGCCCGCTCCACATAAAAGGCTAGTCCTGTTTGCGGCCCGCGTAATACCCGGCTCGGGCCTGGATCTTATATCCCTGCTTGTTCTTGATCTCCAGCTTGCGGTAGGAGCCGTCGAGTGTGGTATTGGTCGGGGTATAGCCGATGTTGTACTGGCTGCGCAGCTCCGCGGCGATCTGATCGAAGGCTTCCCGGAGCTTGTCAAACTTGTTGCCCACGTTGATGACGCGGCCTCCGGTTGCCTCTGTGAGTTTTTTCATGTCGCCTTCGCCGGAGTAGCCCATGCCCTGGCTGAAGTATCCGCCCCGGTCGGCGCACAACAGCACATAGACAATGGCGTCCGCTTTCTGAGCAGCTTCAATCGCATCCCGAATCTTCAGCTTGCTGCCTTCATCTTGGCCGTCGGTGAGTAGGATCATGGCCTTCCGCCCCACTTCCTTCGCCAGCATGTCATGAGCGGACAGATAAACGGCGTCGTAGAGCACCGTGCCCGGAGTCGCCGCGGTGGGCACGGGACCGCCGCCCGCCCCGGGTAGAGGTGTAGAAAACACGACGCCGGAATTAATCTTCACCGAATTGAGGGCTTTTTGCAGGCGTTGCACGTCGCGGGTGAAGTCCTGCACCAGATTGGTATCGACGTTGACGTCGATGACGTAGGCCTCATCTTTGTCGGTCAAGACCTGCTTCAGGAAAGCCCCGCCCACTTCCTTCTCCATGTCGAGGACCCGCAATTGGCTGCCGCTGGAGTCGATCACCATCCCCAGCGTGAGCGGCAGGTTGGTCTCGGGGGTGAAGTACTTAATCGTCTGCGGTTTGCCGTCTTCAGCGATTTCAAAATCGTCTTTGGTCAAGTTGGGGATGAGCGCGCCATGCTTGTCTTTTACGTTGAAGAAAAGCTGCACCACGTTGACGTTCACCTTCAGAGTCTCGGTGGGCTGCTGTGAGTCATCGGATTTCTGGTCAGATTGTCGCGCAGGCGACTGCTGGGGAGTCGACTGCTGGCCGGCAGGTTGTTGGCCGGCAGCAAATATGGCAACCAAGAATAGACCTGTCAGGCTCACTACTCGACGGGAAACAAGAGACTTACGCATCCAGGATTCTCGCGATTCCTTTGTTAGTATTAGTCTAAATCCTTAGATGCACCAAAAGGGGCAGGTTGGGCATCTTACAGGGGAAAAGTGGATTTTTTCGCGGACATTTTTTCGAAGACAAGGAAACGAATGGCGGCGGTAAACGGAAGAAAAAACTGGTGGAGTCCTTTGGGTAACAGGCTGATGGCTCTGGCGATGCTGGTGACCTTGGCGAGTCCGGCGCTGCAGGCGCAGTCCGTCGGCGGCCAGACTCAGTCCCAGCCGCCCGCCAGCTCCCAACCAGCACAGGATATCCCTGACGCTCCCTCGACCGTGCAGCCGCCGCCTCCCAAGCCTACTCTTCCCGCGACGGTGCCGCCGGCCCCAGGTAAAGCTAACGAGCCTATTCCGTTCCCGGGCGACGCCCCGAAGCAACCGGACCAGAAACAGCCGGAGCAGCAGCAACCGGACCAAGACAAGCAGGCTCCGCCATCGATGGTCCCGTCTGATGCGTCTCGCCCAAGCAGGGGGCCAAAGAACCAGATCAATCCGAAGGAAGATCTCTACACGATTTCGGTGCCAGTCAATTTCGTGCAGCTTCCCGTGATGGTGAAGTATTCCGATGGGCGCCCCGTCGATGGCCTGCTTGCCAAGGACTTCACCGTCCTCGAAAACGGCAAGAAACAGACGCTGACTTACTTCACCAGCGATCCCTTTGAGCTCTCGGTGGCGGTTGTGCTGGACATCGGCATGGCGGACGTGGCCCTGCAGAAGGTGAATCAGACTTACTCGGCCCTGGTCGGCGCGTTCAGCCCTTACGATGAAGTTGCGCTCTATACGTACAGCGGCACAGTAAGCCAGGTGACTGACTTCACGGGCAAGCCCGAGAGACTCACGTTGGCGCTGAACGAAATGAAACTGGTGCGGGGGCACAATAATGGCCCGCCGGTGCTGGGCGGCCCGCTCGGGCCTGGGGGACCGACGGTAAACGGAGCCCCGGTCGGCGGACCGGTCATCCAGCCGGTCAACACTCCGCCCAAAGAAGCGCACGTTTTGAATGACGCCATCCTGCGCGCGGCTCTGGATCTGAGCAAGCGCGAGCGCACCCGTCGCAAAGTAATCTTCGTCATCAGTGATGGGCGTGAGATGGGTAGCAAGGCCAGCTACAGCGATGTGCGTCGCCTGCTCCAGACCCGCGACATCCAGGTGAGAGCGGTGGTCGTGGATAGCGGAGCGCTACCCGGCTTTCGCCAGCTCGGAAAGCTCCACCTGCCCGGACAAGGCTACAGCAATATCCTGCCGAAATACGTTTTCGCGACATGCGGTGAGCAGGACCTGGACAGGCTCTCGCGGAACGCGATCGAAGACGCGTATGCGCAAATCACCAACGAAGCACGGAATCAATACACCCTGGGATATACCCCTAAGCCCGTAACCGGCAGTTCGGCCTACCGCAGCGTCGAAGTAGTGGTGAACAAAAAAGGGCTGAAAGTCGCCGCCAAAGACGGGTATTATCCAATCCCATCCGTCCGTTGAACCAGTGTCGCTGTGTAAATTTGCTCATTGGCGCTCCCCCTGTTGGCGGAGGGGGTCACCTGAGTAACCTGCTTTCAGCACGTTCCGTATGATATAAAGACCGCGAGCCTCCATAAGGACATTGGTGTGCGCGGAAGCGCCCGCAAGGGTGTACCGCATTTTGAGGAAAGCCTTGAGTTTCATCAACTTCGCAGCGCGTGAGATCAACTGCAAGATCGTGTACTACGGCGCCGGACTGGGCGGCAAGACCACGAATCTGCAGGTGATCTACCAGAAAACTGCGGACCAGCAGAAGGGCAAGATGATCTCGCTAGCGACCGAGACCGAGCGTACTTTGTTCTTTGACTTTCTTCCGCTCGATCTTGGCTCGGTACGCGGTTTTAAGACGCGCATCCACCTGTACACCGTCCCCGGCCAGGTCTTTTACGATGCCAGCCGCAAGCTGATTCTGCGCGGCGTGGACGGCATCGTATTCGTCGCCGACTCCCAGGAGCAGCGCATGGACGCCAACGTCGAGGCGCTCGAGAACCTTATGTCGAACCTGAAGGAGCACGGCTACGACTTCAACAAGATTCCCTACGTGCTGCAGTTGAACAAGCGCGACCTGCCCAACATTCTTCCCGTCGATCTGCTTGCGACCGAACTGCGCAAGAAAAATGAAGCCGTCGTCGAAGCGGTCGCCTTCCAGGGCGTCGGCGTCTTCGAGACCCTGAAGGAAATCGCGAAGCAAGTGCTGACAGAGTTGAAGGCGGGCGGGTAGGGAGCAGTTCTCAGTTCTCAGTTCTCAGTTCTCAGTTTCCGGTTCTCGGACCGCGGGTGCCCCATTTCTCGCGTTCTTTGCGAGAAGTGGGGATTTCCCCCTTTGTCTCTACGTTCAGTCCCTGCGACCTCGCTCTCTAAATCCGGTGGCAATCGCTCGATTCGGTCGCTCCCTCTCTTTCGGCGCCATTCGTGGAAGAGAATTTCGCCTTCAATGGAAAATGGACGCCGGCGCTACGAATTACCAAACGTCGCAGCGCTCCGTCCCTACACGAGCAACGGCGCCCTGCGGCCTGCCCTAAGCCTGTCGAACGCCATGCTCGTATTACCAACGTAAGCCAATCCCGCCGTTTCCTGCTGCCCCGCCGCTCCCCAATTCGCTAGCCTGATGACAGGGATGTGTAAAAGCCCGCCCCGCGGACTCAATCGAGTGATTCTCTCTGTCATGATCCATCGCTCGTCGAACCCCAGTGGACTGCTGATCTTCTGTGTGGTCGGCTTCTGCGCCGGCATCGGCCTCTTCTTGTACGGATTCCGTCTGCTGCAGCGTCGCCGCCTGATTCTCGACACTCCGTTCTCGAAGATTCGCAGCGCCTCCATGGGAATGGTTGAAATCAGTGGCCAAGCTGTCGGCCCTTTCACCATGCTCGCCCCCATCACCGCGCGCCGCTGTTACTACTTCCGCACCCTAGTCTGGGAGTACAAACAGCACGGCAGGAATAAAAAATGGGTCAAGATTGTCAGCGACTGCATGCACCTGCCTTTCTTCATCGACGACAACACCGGCCGCGTGCTGGTCGACCCCCGCGGCGCCGATCTCGACTTGCACTGCGATTTTGAACAGCAGTTCTCCGATTCGTTTTTCACCACCAAGGATCCGGTGCCAGACAATGTGCGAAGCTTTCTGTCGCGCCACGGCATTGTCACCTACAACAAAATCAGGGTGGAAGAGTACTGCATCAAGCCCAAGAACTCGATGTTCATACTGGGCACGCTGGGCGATAATCCGGGCCTCGAAGTCAACCCACAGCCGGTCCGCGAGACGGAAACCATCAACTCCATTTCAACCCACGGATTCTCAACCCATGGATTCTCTCTGTCGCTCAATTCTCTTTCGTTCTTAGGGGGCAGCGGCGACGCGGACTTCCACATCGGTTCCATGGCCCAGAGGCTGGCCATGCAATCCGACGGTCGCCATGAAGTAATTCGCCTGTCTCTAGCATCCGCCGCCCCCGCGAAATCATCGGACATGACTCAGCAACAAAAGATTACGGCCGCGCTTATGAGGGCAGGGATCTCGAACCCGGCTGCATGGGCCGCGACAGGAGTGCCTTCCACCGGCGGTCTGCAGGTCGTAGCCGACCCGGCGACCGCCTCCAGCGGGAACAGCAACGGGGACGACGCCAGTTCAGCAGCACAGACAAACACTTTCGACCCACGTCCGCCGGTGGTGCTGATGAAGGGCACGAACAATAAAACGTTCCTCATCTCCTGGCGCAGCCAGCAAGAAGTCGCCCTCTCGCTGGGCTGGAAGTGCATGCTGATGATCTGGGGCGGCCCTGCGCTCGCCCTCCTAAGTCTCTACTTCTTTCTGGGAATTAAGGGTCTTTTCTAGATATTGTGGTGTGGGCCCCTAGCGCGCACCGCGGCACCACGCTTCTAAACCTGCGTCCTCACTCCCGCGCAGTCCCCCTTTGCGCCTCTAGTACAATCAACCCGTGAGCGACGCCGTCCGCATCGGAATTCTGGGCGATTTTAATGCCGACTTCCGCTCGCACCACGCCACCAACGACGCTCTGCAACACGCCGCGCACACCCTCAACATGAAGGTCGAATCGGAGTGGCTGCCCACCCCGTCTCTCACCACTGCCGCAGCCGAAAAGACGCTGGAGAGTTTCGATGGCCTATGGGCCGCGCCCGGCAGCCCTTACAGGAGTTTCGACGGCATGCTCAAGGGCATCGAGTTCGCTCGCCGCCGCGACTGGCCATTCCTCGGCACCTGTGGCGGATTCCAATACGCGTTCATCGAATTCGCGCGCAACGTGCTCCACATAGCGGACGCCGATAGCGCCGAGAACAATTCTGGCTCGAAGAACATCATCATTTATCCCGTGGCTTGCGCCGTCCCCAACCGAAAGGGTGACGCCCCCAAACTGTCCGGCGCGGTCCCGGAGATTCGTCTGCGGCCGGGCTCGTACCTGCAGTCTTTCTACGGCAAAGACAAAGAAACCGCGACCGAAGAATTTTTCTGCAATTTCGAAATCAATCCCGACTTTGAATGGGCCGCCATGGAAGCCGGCTTCCCCGTAGTCGCGCGCGGCACCGAGGGTGAAATCCGCGCCATCGAATCGCCCACGCACCGATTTTTCCTGGCCACGCTCTTCCAGCCGCAACTGTCCTCCACGGAAAAAAAGCCGCACTCCATCGTGCTCGCTTTCGTGCAGGCCGCCGCCGACTGGGGCAGGAAAAAGCTCGACGACAGCGTCTTAGAGTAGAGCCTAGCGCAGTAGCGTCGGCCTCTCGCCGGTCATAGCAGCGGCGTCCTCGCCGCGCACCCTCTCAATCCCCTAAACATTCCCGTTGACATCCCGCGCCCACTCGCGTCCCGGTTACTAAAGTCCCTGTCCCGCGCCGGTTACCCGCCCCGCACCATACGCATCTGGAGCCCCGGCCCAACTCTCGCTAGACTCATCGAGATCGTTACCCGTTCTCGAAACCGCAGGAGCCGCTAGCATCCATGCACATGCAGTTGATGAACTCGTACCGTATCCCGTTCACCACTCTGATCAGCTACATCCCGGTCATCGCGACCATCGTGACTACTTTGTTTAGCGTGGTTCTCGCCCGCGCCACCCTGCGCTACGTTGAGGCCACCGACAAAGGCCTGGCCCTCGCCCGCGAAGAATTCGAGCGTGAATGGTCGCCCGACCTGCACATCAAAATGGAGCGCGTCTCCGCGACCGAGGCTCGCATCATCGTCACCAATCTGGCGAAGACCTCGGTCCTGCTGCAACTTCTGCAATTGCGCAAGCTCTCGCATGCTACGCCCTTCGAGCGCTGCCGTTTGAACGACCCCCTAGTCGGAGGCCTGACCTGGACACAGGAAATGGGCCGCCGCATTTTGGGCTGCACTGGACTGGAGTTCGAAGGCCCCATCGCTGCGTCGATGACGTTCTATGCTGCGGGCCGCATGTTCCGCACCGACTGGTTCCGCTCGCAGATTGTAGTACGCGAAGGCCGCATCATCAGCCTCGAACCCAGCACCATGCCCGCCCGCCGCGTGCGCGTAATCGAGCGCAAAGGCCCCGAGCGCCGCCGCGAGTTCGTGCAAGACGTTACCGCCGCCGTGGCTCCTGAAAAAATAAACACCAAGCCCGACGAAAGCTTCTTCGTAACCGGCGCCTAACCGAATGCCTCACCGTTGTCGTTGCTCTTTGTGACAGCGATGGGGATTTTTTACTTTTCGAAACGGAAAGGATCTATCAGCGGGCACTCTCTCCTTCCTGCGAACCACCTGTTCAGTCATAACCGTCTTTTCCTTAATCGGCACTCGCGGTCACTAAGAGTGAACTTTCGCGGTGCTCCAACATGCGGCCGGCTGCTATTCTGCTGCTGATCCTTTCTCGACAACTTGAGATCACAATTTGTGATCTCAAGTTCGAAACGAGTTCAATATGGCGAAAACAGCGATTGTGATGGCAAGAAAAGTTGACTCGAAAATCTTCGTTCTTCGCGGGCAGAGAGTCATACTCGACACGGACCTCGCTGAACTGTACGGCGTACAAGCCAGGCACCTGAACCAGCAGGTCAAACGTAATGCGAAACGATTTCCTCTCGCCTTTCGCTTCCAGCTCTCGGAGCACGAGTTCAAAATCTTGAGATCACAAAATGTGATCTCAAGTGAAGGACATGGCGGCACGCGTTATCGCCCCTACGTGTTTACTGAACACGGTACGATCATGGCGGCCACGGTGCTGAACTCCAAACGCGCCATCGAAATGAGTGTGTTTGTCGTTCTTGCATTTGTGCGTATGCGTCGCGCCATCGCCGGGAATCGCCATATCCTGACGAAGCTCACGGAATTAGAACGTCGTCTTGAGAGTCATGACGCCGATATCCAGGACTTGATGGACGCAATCCGCGAACTCATCAGCCCCGAAGAGCCAAGCCGCAGCCACATCGGGTTCGAGGTGCCCTCAAATCCAAGTGGCAAGGCTCTCAAAGTTCGCACAATGCAATTCCGTAAGAACAGGTGACTTGCCTCGCCCCGCTGCCCCAATACAGGTGGAGCTTTGCCGCCATCCACTCGTAGATAGACGTAGAAGCATCGCCAGTTTCCGCCCGAGACACTGGCGGTTGTGAATTGCCAATCCGAAAAGCACATACTCTACGCGACTCTGTTCGCTTTCTGGGTCCGGCATGGTGATAACTCTTGTAGGGTAACCCTTACCAAAGATCGCCTATCCTGGCCCAGTTCGCTAAAGCCTCCTCGTGCCGTGCCGATGATGTCCCTAGGAGACCATAATTATGATCAGTCCAATCAGCAACATTCACGCCACCGACGCCCACCAAGTCTCGCAGTCGCCTGCCCCGAAACCCGAGCATCCTCAAGCCCAGGCTTCTCAGACAGTAAAGAGCGGCGCGGTCTCGCGGGACCAGGTCACGCTGAAGAGTGACGGCGACGTCGACCACGACGGCGATAGCAAATAGCCGCTGAACAAGCGGGGCACTACTGCCGGACAGCTGACGAAGCCGCCGTGCTGCCTGCTTCACTTATATCCAGGCGCCCACGGCTCTGCGGCCCGAGACATCCGGGCCGCTTGGACGGGCGAAGGCGCCCGTCCCCACACGAGCCGTTTGCGCTACTCCGTCTGCTCCAGCGTGCGGACGTACTCGACGCCTGACTCGCTCCAGCCGTCGATGTGCGTCCACTTGCCGTAGCCGACGCCGTTCTTGTTGCTGGCCACGTTGATCACGTAGCCCTTGCCCTTCGGCGCAGGCACCGTGTCGTGGGCCTGCTCGTCGGTGATGACGATCAGGCGATCGTAGCCATGTTTGCGGTTGAGCTCGTCCACCGCGTGTCCGAGCCGCGTGCTGTTGTGGCGCTGCGAAGCGTCAATCGCGTCGCGCAGAGCGAAGCCGCGTCGCGCCGGCACTTCGACCAGCGTATCTGAGAAGCTGAATACCGCCACCTTCTCGGCGATCTCGCGCAGCAACACCGCAAGCCCGTAAGCTGCGTCGGTGCGCTGCATCTCGGAACGGTGAGAAAGCGCCGCGGTCATCGAGCCGGAAACGTCCACCAGGACGATGGTCTTCCCTGGCAACTTCTCCTGACCCGCAACGCACTTCAGCATGGCTTGCTCGAGCGCCTCTTCCCACTGCGGAGCGTAACGCGCCGCAGCCAGAAAGCGGAACGGGAGCATACGCGCCGTGCTCATGGAACCGAGCGCGGCGAGCACGAGCGACTCGTCCACTCCGGCCTCCCGCATGTTGCGCAGGTTGCGGAGCAATGCCAGCGCCCCCAACTTCTGCTCGCGGAGCAGCCGCTCCCAGGCCTCGCGCTTGTCGGCACCAGACGAGAGTGCAACCTCCCACGTGTCCGGAGCAGTGAGCTCGTCCGCGATCAGCAGCTTCCACACTTCGGCCTGCGCCTCATCATGCGGCTTAGCGTGAGCCAGGAAGAGCACGTCACGGAGCTTGATGGGTCCGCCGCGATCGTACTTCGCCAGCGCGTACGCATCGAACTTGGGGAAAGCCGCAGCCAGCCCCTTCTTCACCTGCGCCGAAAGCGGGACGCGACCGTCCTTCCAGTAGATGGCAACGAACTCGGCGAGCTCGTCGGCACGCTGGATGACCTGCGCCAGCGTCTCAGCCACAAGCTTGCGATGCGTGGCATGACGCGCCATCTCGCGAACAAGAAGCAGCGGCGCATGACGCAGCTTCATCTTCCCGCGCGCTTCGACAGCGAGCGCGGCCACCTTCTCGGCTTCGACCTTGGGCACGAGTTGGGCGATGCGGCCCGCGATCTCGACTCCGTCCTCGTAGAACTGGCTCTCCCAGAGCAGGCAGGCCAGCACCGAGCGCCGCAGTTGCAGTTCCGTCGAGATGTTGCGGGCCGGCGCGCCTTCGTGCGTGCGCGGACCAAAGTTCAGGTTGAGTAGATTCAGTCGAGCCATAAGTGGCCTCCTTTGCGGCTGTCAGCTTTCAGCCAGAAGCTTTTGGCTGCTAGCTTCGAGCTAAACTTGGTTGTCATTCCGAACCGGCACTCTTTGCCGGTGAAGAATCTGCTGTTTGTTTCAATCGGCGGGGAATTGGGCGACGACGGTATTTTTCCGCTGCTCTATCCAGATTTGAGCTACATGACCTGCGCCATGGCGGGATTCGAACCCGCAACCTTCGGCTTATGAAGTAACCCTCGTCTTCACCACCGGCGAAAGTGGTTGTCGTGCACTTTAGAACTCGCCAGAACTCGCCGGGGAATTTGCGGCAACGGTATTGCTCTGCCAACTGAGCTACACGTTCCGTGAAGGAACATGGCAGGACTCGAACCTGCGACCCTTCGAAGGAACCGTTACCTTCACCACCGGCGAACCGTTCAGTGCTTGCGACTATCCCGCTAGAGACACCGATTCCCCTTCTTCCTCCCGCACATGCGGCCTCGTACATCTCTCTTCTGCATTTCTGTCCGCGGGATCCTCCGCCATGCCCAGCAGCAGACCCTGGAATTCCGCCATAGTCTCCGCCGAGCGACAAGCTTCTACGATCTCTCGCGCGTCAGACTCCGACGCCTCGGGGAAAAACCTGCGATACAGTTCCATCTTCTGCTGATCAGACGCTTTACCGAGATACAGCCGGTAATCAATTCGCCCTGGCCTGAGAAGCGCGGGATCCAGCGCTTCGATCCGGTTCGTAGTCATCATGAATAAGACTCCAGTTGGTGCGAAGAATCCGTCCAGAACATTCAGTAAACCCGAAAGTGTCACACCGTTAAGGCCACTTTCTTTCTCCTTGCGATCCACGGCTGGTGCTTCGTCGCCGCCCACGCGCGTGTTCGAACCCACGCGAGCCTGTCCGCTTTTCATGCAATCGATGTCCTCAAACAGCAACACCGAACTTGCCGGAATTTGGTTGACTGCACTCATCAAGGTGCGGTCGTTAAAATCGGCGAGGTTCAGGCAATACACCGACAACCCGAAATGCGCCGCCAGGGCCGACACCAGCGAAGTCTTCCCCGTTCCCGGAGGTCCATGCAACAGATAGCCGCGATGGTAAGGCACTCCAAGACGCGAGTATCGTTGCTTCGCTTTTCGAAAATTCGCGATGTCTTGCACCAAGTGCTCCTTCTCTCCGGGTTGCAGTACCACCGACTCCAGCAACCGCGGCGCGTAGCCTTCCGAATGATCCCACCCTTCGTTGTAGGTATATAACCACGATTGCAAGCCGAGACGCTTCAGATGACAGCGCACAACATCATCCACAAAACTCTTCAGGAAGGCCTGCCTTCTGCCTAGCGTTCTGAAGGTCAACGATTCGATGCGCTTGGAAGCCCACTCCCGCGTGCTCTCGCTGCGCGAAAACCAAACCTGAAACGGCCTACCTCCATACCAGAACCAATGCAGGCCCGGAGCCGGAATAAGAGCAACACGCTCCGCGCGTAAAGTCGTATCCAAATCGATGCGGCGCATGCGCTTGAGAAACTTCTGCTCAAGAAACCATTCCTTGACCCACACGAAGGCTGCATCGTCGTCCTTCACGGTGATCATCATCGTGGTCTGGTCCACGAACAATTCCCATGCTCGCAGCGGGATCGCTCTCAACCAGACGCCCAAGCCGCCAACCAGCATGAGCAGTAGACCGCCAGAGGCAAACTGGTTCTGGCCGCTCAGCACGTGTTTTAGAAATTCGACCATATTCATTTTCAGCTATTTGGACGGGACGATTTCCAAGGCGTCCTCCTTTTCCATCTCGCCGGCGGTTTCCTTTTTTGTGAATCCGACTTGGCGATTTATATCTTTGGTGCGAATGATCCACGCGATCTCTTCCATGTCCCTCCGGCTCGGGATGCGTTTGTCATAGTAGTCGGTGCACTGGCTCACCTTGAACGGGACGAGTCGCGCGGGGCGCAGGAAAGCGCAAAGAATGATCTCTTCGCTCTCCGCGAATCCGCGTTGAATATGCGCCCAGTAGCACGAGTTGCAGAGCGACTCGGTGACCTGCGGCTTTCCGTTTCGAATGATGATGCTCATACGCTGGCTTTTCGTTTTCTAACCGGCGCTCGCGCCAGTGTTGCAAGGTTGAAGTCAATCAGCCGGGGAATCAGCGACCAAGGTACGTTGAGGCGCTTTACCATTTAGCTACATGGGCACAATTCCCGTGGCAGGATTCGAACCTGCATCTCCCGCGTGACAGGCGAAGTAACCCTCGTCTTCACCACCGGGCCGAACTTGAATTCGCAAAACTGCTTTGCACAACTCGCCGGGGAACGTGCGAGAAGAGATTCGACTCGAGGCCGGTCTCTACGGCAACCCTGAGCTTCGGGACGACGCCCCCAGATCCTCGCGGATCCCGGCGTTGCCGCAAATCAGCGCCTCGGCAGGGTTCGCTTTCCTGCTCCCGTCGTAGGCCGTGCTTTGGTGCGAAGTAACTCTTCTCTTTCACACCGGCGAAACGTATTCTCCGTGCAGCGCGGACAAGAGTGTCCGCGCCACACTTCGCATCGCAGTCAGGGAACCGGGGACCACGGTTGGGGGCTCGAACCCCGGCCTAGAAACAGGCACGCCACGAAGTTGCCGTGAACTTCACCACTGACTGAACTTTGTCTGACTAAACTTTGCTGCTTGCGACATTTCTGCGCGCGGTTTAACGATAAGCAATAAAAGGTCAGGGAACGTTCGGTCACGGAGCGGGCTTGCGCCCATGAGGGGTCGAACCTCACAGCCTGGAAAACCAGGACTGTTCTGCCAAAAGAAGTATCCGTAACCTTTCACCACTGACCGGCTTGATCCCACGCGAACAAAACGCGCGAGAATTCCTGAGCGCCTCGGTATCTGCCGCTTCGCAGAGCTTCGGCGCGATTGCATTTCAAGCTGAGGGAATTAGCGACAGCGGTTGTCGTTATCTAGGCGAAGGAACCGCAGTCTTCACCACCCAGCATGCTTTGTTTTGTTAGCTTTGCGTTAAAGAGCGCCGAGGATTAATTAGCGCAATCGGACGACGCCCTAAAGCTAGCTCGACTGGTTATCAGCCGGAGCAGCCCGCTTAGCGGTTTGTGCGTATATATCGACAAATTTGGGCGCCCTTTCCTGTGAGGATGTTTGAAGATGCCATAACTTTTAGTTTTGTGCAAGAGGAAAAATGAATTTCTTTTGGAATTATTTCGTAGCGATCTGTGAAGAAGAAATCAATTCGCTGGAAGCTCGAAAGCGGGATAACTTCCCGTGATCGCGGCGAATGATTCCGCGGGCGAGCCCGCAGGGATCGGAAAGTACTGTTGCACTTCGCGCTTGAAAGTATCGAGATAGGCCTTCAGGATCTGCGGCTTCTCGGCGTCGGGAATCGGATGCAAGCAAAATTTCTGGCGCTTGCTTCCCTTCTTCAGGGTAATTTCTCCGGCGGCTTCGGCGTTGCGCACCCATTGGGTTCGTCCGCGAGGGGCGACCAGGTAGCGCTTCCCTTGCAGCTCCAGCAGATCGACGGGAGTCGAGAAGAGCTTGCCGGTTTTGCGTCCGCGAACCTCGAGAAGATAGATATGAGAAGGTCCCAGGCTGAGGCCAACGAGGAATCCGAAGGCGCGGTTGAAAAGTTTCTCGACGGCGGTTGGTTCGCGGAAAACGGTGAGGGTAGAGTCCATATTCGCATTATAGTGCGTACATTGGGCGAGATCGTCGCAGCGCTGAAAGCGCGGCGCCACGCAAAATCAGATCCTTATCGCAATCGAATATCCGGACATTCCCCATCAGCCGACGGTCAGGACCCCTTCACAAAACGCAGCGAAGCGGAATTCATGCAGTAGCGGAGATGTGTAGGCTCGGGGCCGTCGTCGAAGACGTGCCCTAAATGAGCGTCGCATTCGGTGCAGGCGACCGCGGTGCGAACCATGCCAAAGGTTGAGTCGCGGATCTCGGTCACGTTCTCAGCGGCGATGGGCGTCCAGAAGCTGGGCCATCCCGTGCCGGACTCGAATTTCGTGGCTGAATCGAAGAGCGCGTTGTCGCAGCAGATGCAGCGGTAGATGCCCTTGTCGTGCAAGTTCCAGTATTTTTCGGAGTAGGCGATTTCGGTATCGGCGTGGCGGGTGATGTCGAAAGCGTTGCCTGATAGCTGTTTACGCCACGCATCTTCTGTCTTCACAACTTTGGCGATGCGCTCTTTCTTCAGACGCTGACCGGCGTCGGAAAATAGAACGACCGTGACTTCTTTAGCCTCACCGGATGGGGCGTGGGCGGCTTGGAGTAGAGTTGGCTTTCTCCACTGCCACAGGGCCAGGCCCGCGATTGTGGCGACTGAGGTTGCGAGAAACATACGGCGCTGCATGCTACCGGCAGCCGAGCTTTGCTCGGCCGGACTGCCCCTTCGACTTCGCTCAGGGCAGGCTTGGGCGGCTGTCCCCACGTGAGTCGTTTTGCGATCGGTGTCCTGCTCAAGCATGGCTCTCTCCTACTTCCCGGTATAGAGGTCGGGAAATTCCTGGCGCAGGTGCGCGACCTTGGGTGCGTCGTTGAACATGATGTAGGGTTGGTTGGGATGCAGCGTGGCGTAATTCTGGTGATAGGCTTCGGCCGGGTAAAAGGCTTGCAGGGGCACGACCTGGGTGACGATCTTACGTGGAAATATTTTTGCCTTGTCGAGTTGCGCAATGTAAGCCTCGGCAATGTGTTTCTGCTCGTCGGTGGTGTAGAAAATCGAGGAGCGATATTGCGTGCCCTCGTCAGGGCCCTGACGATTGAGTTCGGTTGGATCGTGCGCGACGGAAAAGAAGACGCGCAACAGTGCGCCATAAGTGATCTGCGACGGATCGTAGACGATCTGGACGGATTCGGCGTGTCCGGTTTCGCCGGTGCTGACGATTTCGTACTCGGCGGTTTTGGCGGAGCCTCCGGAGTAACCGGAGGTTGCTCTGATCACGCCCTTCACGTGCTGGAAGACTGCCTGAACGCCCCAGAAACATCCGCCGGAAACGACTGCGGTCTGTTGGCCAGCGGCGGCGGCGCGGGGAGCGTCCTGCAAGGGAGCAGGCACGGCGGCTGCGGGACTGGCTTTCGCGTTGCACGCTGTAGCGCCGAGGAGCGATGCGAAGAGAATCAGAGCACAGCGAATGGATGATGGCATTTTCGTTTTCCTCTTCTTCAGTACGAATGATGTGGGCTAGCAGATTGGAGTTGTGAGTGTGGGAAAAGTTTCAGGGCTGGAAGGCGCGGATTCGGTGACGGGGCCGTGGTGCTGGTCAGGCTAAACCCGCCGCGGCCCAATACACCTGGGCCGCCTGGACGGGCGAGGGTGCCCGTCCCTACATAAGCCATGCCTATCCGCATTATGCGGAATTCATTTCTTACTTGCTTTTTCGCCTTCTGTTCGCCAATAATGGCGGCATGGCCATCACACGCAGACAGCGGGAAGTGTACGACTTCATTTCGCGATTTGTGGCGGAGCACCAATATTCTCCGTCGTTTGAGGAGATTGGTAAGGGATTGCAGCTCACTTCTCTGGCGACGGTACACAAGCACGTCACCAACCTGGAAAAGAAGGGATTGCTCACGCGCGACTACAACCGCAGCCGCTCGATTGATCTGCTGCCGCCCAAGGGACGCCTCAAGCAGGCGATGAGCGTGAACACGGGCTTGGTATTGCCGCTGCTGGGGCGCATCGCCGCCGGGCAACCAATCGAAGCCGTGCAGAATAACGAGACGATTTCGTTGGCGGACTTTGTGCGCTCGAAAGAAGTGTTCGTGCTCGAGGTGCGGGGCGACTCGATGCAGGATGAGGCCATCCTCGACGGCGACTATGTGCTGGTGGAGAAGGCCCGCACCGCGCATAACGGCGACATCGTGGTGGCGCTGGTGGATTTGACTGATGCGACTCTGAAACGCTTTTACCGGGAGGGCGACAACATCCGGTTGCAGCCTTCGAATGTGACCATGAAGCCGATCATTGTGCCGGCGGCTTCGGTGGACGTGCAGGGTCGGGTGATTGGCGTGCTCAGGAAGTACTGAAAGAAGCTTCTAGCTGCTGCTAGGACTTTTGAATTCTTTAGTCCTGCCGGAACGTAGTTCCCACATGAAAATGAAAACGCACGCTGCTCAAAAGACAGCGTGCGTTGAGGGTCCCTATCTAGAAGCTAGTCGCTAGAAGCTCTTTACCCGAGATGCTTGTTCAAAGCTTGCGCGATCGCATCCTTCGGCTTGTAGCCGACGAGTTGCTCGACGACTTGGCCTCCCTTGAACACCAGCAGAGTGGGGATGCCGGTGACTTTGTAGCGCATCGGGGTTGAGCTGTTGGAGTCGACATCCATCTTGCCGATGGTGACCTTGCCCTTGTACTCGGTGGCGAGTTCTTCGACGATCGGGGCGATAGCGCGGCATGGGCCGCACCAAGTTGCCCAGAAGTCCACTAGAACGGGCTTGTCCGATTTCAAAACATCCTGGTCGAAGTTTGCATCGGTTACTTCGACGATTCCGTTACCTGCCATTTTCTTTCTCCTCGTTGTAAACGTCGCGCTGTCGGCGGACGCTCCATCGAGCGGCGTAGCCGGGCCTGGCGATCTGTATGAGTGCTTCCCCCGAAGGGGACCCAACTCTCTATCGTAACACCCCCATTGGATGCTTGGGGAGCCTGGAAGGTCGCAAAAGGGGCACTGCGGGCCGGGATCGCCAAAAAGCTCGCAACCTGAGCTACGGCAACGATTTCAGGTAGGTGATGAGCTGCCAGCGCTGGGCTTCGGGGAGCCGGCTCCATGGGGGCATGCCATTTTTCAGGCTGCCGTTGGTGAGAAGCCAGAAGAGTTCCCCCGGCGTGGCTTGTTTCACGCGATCGGCGTGGAGGTTAGGACGAATGTGCCTACCCTGAGTCTTCCCCGCGGCATCTTCGCCATGGCAGGCGGCACAGTGGTCCGCGAAAATCTTAGCGCCGGCAGGGGGAGCATCGGGATCGCTGGCGAACGGGTTGGGACGGGCACGGTCCTTAGGCGGGACCTTATGCAGCCATTCGCCGTCGCCGGCTTCGGCGACGAGGATTCCAGCTAGAGCAAGAATCAGAAGCGCAAGGGTTGAGCGGTGCATCCTCATGGTTGACTACTCACTGTTGACCCCTGATTTTAGAGAAGACTTGTTCGATCTCATACGAAAGCATGAACCGGAATAGAAATCCATTGCTGTTGCTGTTGAGTCCGAAGTTTGGGGAGAGGCGGAGAGTGGGGCCGCGGGGAATGTTCCAGGTGACGACGGGCCCGAGATAGTGGGACGTATCGGCCAAGCCAAAGCTGTAGCGTTCTCCCAGTCCTCCATACATTTCCGCGCCCAGGGCAAAGTTCTCGCGGCAAAACTTGCAGGGTTTGGCGCTGGCGGCGAGGGCGAGGGCGCGGCTTGCGCCCACGGCGTAGCCAAATTCCCAGGGGTCTCCTGCGAGGTTTTTCTCCGCTATTAAGTTTTCCGAAACGTTCCATCCTTTGAAGTTGCTGGAGAGGATGAGTTTGAGTTCAGCCTCGCGCTTCCTCTCGCTGCGATCGTTGCGAGTGAGGAAGTCGGCGCGAGTATCGTGGCCAACGACTTCAAGCAAGGCCTTGTCGGCGCCGTTGATGTCTTCGAATTCGAAGTAGAGCACGGGGTTAATCCAGTGCTCGCGCATAAGTGGGCGGATGCGGTTCTCCAGGCGGAAGCCGGTAAACACCGTACTCTCGCCGGCCGTAGTTTGACCGTCGAGGTAGAGTTCCGTTGTCCACCAGGTTTTGACGCCGTATTCGAATTCGAGAGCGGTGGCGACAAACGGATTGCCAGCCTTGGGACTTCCCGTAATGCTCTTGGCTTCGATCTCGAGATTGCCGGGCTCCTCGAGTTCGTGCGAGTAGGTGACGAAGTAGTTTTCCTGGGCATGCGGGCGAGGGATGATCCCCAGCATCGTCAGCAGGAAAAAACAGGTCAGGCACAGTGTGCGCGCGCTACGGATGAAGACTCCAAATAAAGGAAGAACCATGGAAATCATGCCGGATTGGTGGGACGGCTGTCCAGTTTCGTACGCTGAGTGGCACTCATTGCAGCTCAAAGGGTCGTGAACTGAAACGGGTTAGTAAGAAAAGAAAAAGCGCCCTCGGCTTTTCAGCCTAGGACGCTCGGCAGGGCAGCCCTCCCCCAGAACTGCCAAACCACGAGATGGATATTAGAATCCCCTCACTTTTGTGTAAACGTCACCTTGGTAACCTGCTTAGCGGAGAGCTAAGTTTAGAGCTGACTGAAGTAACTCAGATGGATATGTAGGGGAGGAGTTACTGTTTCTGCCAGGTTTGGCCGTCGTCGCTGGTGGTCCAGATTTCAGAGGTAGAGGTGGAGACCTTCCCATGCTGCGGGTCAGGGAATTCAAGACTGATAACGTCGCCGGTGAGGATTGCTCCGGCATAAGCGGGCACAATCCGGGTCCAGTGGTTGCCGGCGTCCAGCGAATGATAGAGCGCGCCCGCGGAACCACCTGCCCAGACGTCTGCACCAGAGGCGGCCACGGCGCGGAAGGTGAGCGGCGCGGCGACCTGCTTACGAGCCTTGTCTGCGTCTTTTTCGTTGGCCGTTTCTTTCGCCGCTTTCGCCCGCGAAGGCTTGGCGACGATTTCGACGCTCGTGTCACCGGTGAACGAGAAGGAAGAGGGATTCGCAGTGACGTCGACCGGCTGCCAAGTGTGACCCTGGTCCAAGGAACGCTGCAAACCGCCGCTGGCACTGAGGGTCCAGCGCGGCGCAGACTCTGGCGTAAGGGCAATCAACGAGGAGGCGCTGCGCCCACTTATCGGTGTCTGGCTGACCTCGCGGCGGCTGATGATTGGGCCGCCAATAGTCGACGTCGCCGCTTGAAGCTGCGCGCTCTGCCCGGAAACCTCAACTGTTTCTGAGACGCTGCCGGGACTCAACGTGAAGCGGTACATCGAAGGTTGACCGGCGTCGTAGCTAAAATCGAGGACGGTGGTCTTGAAACCAGGCGCTTCCGCCTCCGCCTTATAGTTTCCCGTGGGAAGGCCGGCAATGAGCCATGCTCCTTGAGAATCGGTCACCGCGGTAGCGGTCACTCCTTTGTTGGAGGGAGTTATCGTAATTCGCGCGTTGGACACCACGGCACCCGAGGGATCGACCACGAAACCGCTTATCTGTCCCGGGACGACCTGAGCTTTGAGCCTGCGGACCGCCTGGTCTTGAGTCGGTTGGTTGCTAATCACATCTTCTCCGGCAGAGGCCCGCGCCACCGGCGGCTTGGCTCTGTCGATCCGGTCCGTCTTCCCCGCTGTTTGATCGCGGACTTGGGCCACCTCCGCATTCTGCGTGGAGATGGTCGGGGCGGCACCTGTTACCTCGACGTTCTCAGACCCCGCAGGAGCCGACCTGTTCGCAGACTGGTCGCCTGCGGCGTTTTCCTGCTTCGAATACGCCGAAGGCGGTGCAGGCATGGGAGCTTGATTCTGGACCGTGTTTTGTTGCTGCCATTGATTCGCCACTCTCGGGCCATGAGACAACCGACCGGCAACGACCGCACCGTGAACGGCGCTGAATCCGGTCCCGGATTGCGGTGCAACACCAAGTGCCGCCGGCTCTTCGTCCCGAGCCACGCTCTTTTTCTCATCGACCGCATTTGCGCGGTCGACAGAATCGGCGAAAGCTGGGGCGGCAGGAGACTGGAGTTTGTCCTTCTTCTCACTAGGGGCCGCAACAAACGGAGCGATCGCCTTCTTGGACTCGTTGGCAGCGACTTCAACATGTCCCGTTTGCTGCGAAGCCATACTCGGCGACTGGAGGCGCCGCTCATATTGCAGGACCCCGAACGAGGCAATAGCCAAGAGACCCGCAGCCACGAATCCCCAACGAAGCGAGGGCCAACTCAGCCATCCGCCGATCGATGGGCTGGGGGATCGGCTGATGCCGGTCTCGACCGGCTCCATGGCGGGTAAAGCCAAAGCCACAATCTCGCGGCAATCGCCGCAGCGGGCCATGTGCTCGAGCACTGCGGCTCGTTCGAGTTCAGGCAGCGAACATTCGGCGAAAGCCGCCAGCACATCCGCGTCAGGATGATTGACCGCAGGCATTGCCGCCTTCAGCCGCTGGCGCACGATTTTGGGGACATTTTGCATGTTCAGCTTCTAGCTGCTAGCTCGTGACTTGTGACTTCTCGAAGGCACAGTTTTTCCTCTATCCCTCGCCTTCCCGAACTCGGGCCTCCACTCTCTTCTCAGAGAACGCCGGAGGGGACGATTCTTGCGCCAGGCTGCGGCGAATATCCAGCTGCAAATCGCGGACATCGACTTCCAGCGCTTCCTCGGCCTGGCGGCGGGACATGCCACGGCGCACCAGGGCCGCAACAATCTGCTTGCGCAGGGACTTGGCCAACTTGTCGAGAGCGATCCCCGGCCGCTGTAGGATGCCAGTTTAGAGACGCGTTGGCCTTCGCGAGTATTGGTGCCATAGAGATCGGCGTAGAGGGTGTCGGCCAGTTCGCGGGCGGCGGAATCTTCACGCGCGATACGCAGGGCCGAGAGATAGAGCTTTTCGCGGTAACGGGTGAGAAAGATTTCCCAGGCGGGATTGCTGCCGGCTGCGCAGGCACGGGCTAGGGCAAGTTCGTCGATCCGAAGGCTCAGAAAGAACGTGCGAATTTCAGTCTCGGAGGTTGCCGGCGTGGAATGCTTCGAACCAATCTCGCACAGGATCGCGGCGAAGGATTCGCGGGTCAGTCCGATTTTCTCGCAACCGCCTTTGGCATGGAGATCCGCCAGCAATTCGTTTACGACGGATTGCACGGCGCTGATTTGTTTGTTCGAACTCATGTTTGGTCGAACATGTTTGGTCTAACAAGTTGCCCGGCGGCCGTCGCTAACCCGCTGCCCGCGCCGCTTTGCACTCGGCGCACGGGCAGATTTCACGCAGGAACTTCCACGAGTACAGGCCGAGATCGTGGTTGTCGTTCCAGGAAAATTTGATTGCGTATTTGCCCACGCCTTCCGCGGACAGAGGCTTGGCGGTGGGCTTGAACATCGGCAGCGCGCCCGGCGCGACTGCAATGGGATCGCCCGGCCGCCGTCCAGCCTTGCCGCGCTCGTCCTCACACATTGCGCAGGGGCAAGCATTGCGCAGGTACACAAAATTGTAGTGCGAGAAGTGTCCGTCGTTCCACTCGATGTCGACTCCAGTGCCGGTCGTAAGATTCACTTTCACCGACTTGGGATCGGTGGCCGCAGTGGCGGCTTGGAGCGGGGACTGCATGGGATAAGTATCGCACGCGCGACGTTGTAGCGTTTCCCCTTTTGGAACGCGCTTGGCTAGTCGGAAGATGGGTGACTTATACTGGAATTATCGCAGGGTGCTGTTGGACCCACGTTTTCTTTGAGCCCCGAGAGATCGGGGCCTTTCTCTATTTGGGGCCTCATTTTTTTGGAGCGACGACCGCCGTTGCCGAATCCAGCCAAGTTCCTGTAAAATCTAGGTTTGCCCTACAAGATCTGAATTCTTCGGGAGTCGTCATGGCACAACAATGCGATATCTGCGGCAAGAAGCCGCAAGCGGGAAACCGCATCAGCCACGCCCACAACGTCACCAAGCGGCGCTGGAACATCAACCTGCGTCCGGTGCACGCCCGCGTGGGCGCGGCCACCAAACGCATGCGCGTCTGCACGTCCTGCCTGCGCAGCGGTAAAGTCGTCAAAGCGTAAGAGCTAAACCAAAGAGCACACAAAAATTCATCGAGGTGTTGATTCCTCTGTGTCCCCCGGTGCCCTCTGTGTTTAAGATCTGTTTATTTCACCGCCAGCAACTGTACATCAAAGATCAGTGTGGCGTTCTCCGGAATTTGCGGAGGGTGGCCAGCCTCTCCATAAGCCAGTTGGGCGGGATGCGCAACTGCCGCTTGCCGCCGACTTTCATTCCGGCGACGCCTTCGTCCCATCCCTTGATGACTTCGCCTTGTCCCAGGACAAATTCGTACGGCTGGTGGGCGTCGACTGAGCTGTCGAACTTCTTGCCGGTGGTGAGCCATCCGGTGTAGTGGACCTTCACGTGGTCCCCGGCTTTGGCGAAGGGACCGAGGCCGAGTTTGATGTCCCAGTATTGCAGGCCGGAGTCGGTCTTAACGCCGTCCCCCGTAACTTTGGTGGGAGCATTCGTATTGGGACGAACGACCTGAACGGGCTTGTGGGTGGGCGTTTGCGCGAAGACAGTTACTACAAGTACGAGATCGATGATCCCTGCAACTAGATTCCTTGCCATTCTAAGCTCTCCAAAACAAGTCTTAAACACAGCGTTCACAGAGGAACAGAGGGTCTCTAGCTTTTCCTCTGTGACCCTCCGTGCCCTCTGTGTTTGAGGGTTTGTTCTTACTCCAGCGCGATCACGTCGATTTCCACCAGCACATCTTTCGGCAAGCGCGCGACTTCGACGGTGGAACGCGCCGGCGGCGCCGAACTGAAGTATTTGCCATAAACGCCGTTCATGGCAGCGAAGTCTCCCATGTTTTTCAGGAACACGGTCGAGCGCACAACCTTCCCCAAGCCGCTGCCGGCCGCTTCCAGAATCTCTGACAGATTGCGCAAGACGCGATCAGTCTGCGCGGCTGCGTCCCCCTCGATCACCAGCTGCGTTGCGGGATCGATGGCCACCTGTCCTGAAACGAAAACGAATCCGTTGGCTTTGATGGCTTGCGAGTAAGGTCCGATGGCTTGAGGGGCGTCTTTGGTGGAAATGACTTCGCGCATAAAAACCAGTTCTCAGTTCTCAGTTGTCAGTAAGCACAAACCCACTGAGGACTCGAAGGTCCAATCTATCACGACGATCTTAGGCTTTTCACTGAGAACTGAGAACTGGCACCTGAGAACTGCTTCTAGATTTTCTGCAGTCTCTGCACTTCATGGACGCCGGGAATTTTCCGCAGGCCGGCGATGATCTGCTCGAGGTGTTTCAGGTCCGCAATGTCGAGGACGACTTCCACGCTGGCCTGGCTGTTGGAAGTATGCGCGGTGATGTTCTTGATGTTGCTCTTGGCGTCGCCAATCACTCCGGTGATGCTCTTCAGCATCCCGAAGCGATCGTCGCAGAAGACAGTCAGCTTTACGGGATAAGCCGTCGGAGCGGTCTCGTCGCGGGCCCATTCGACGTCGATGCGGCGTTCGGGTTCATACATCAGGTTTGTCACGTTGGGACAATGGATCGAATGCACGGCCACACCTTTGCCGCGCGTGATGTAGCCGACGATGCTTTCACCACGGATGGGATTGCAACATTGGGCGCGATAGACGAGCATGTCGCCCTGTCCGCGGACGGTGATAGCGTTGTGATCTCCGAAGACGCGGCGCACGACGCTGGCGATTCCACCCGGCTGTGACGTCAGTCCTTCGGACTCGATATCTCCGGCAATGGAATGCGTCGCGCCGGCGGGCAGTAAACGTGCCAGCACCTGGCGGGCGGAATATTTTCCATAGCCGATGCCCGACATCAGGTCGTCGGCCTTTCCCAGACCATAGCCGGAGGCGACCTTCTGCAACTCTTCCTCCTTGATTTCTTTGAGCGCGATTCGGTACTTGCGCGCTTCTTTTTCGATCAGTTTGCGGCCGATTTCAATGGCGCGCTCGCGCTGGTGGACGTTGAGCCAGTGCTTGATCTTGTTGCGCGACCGCGATGACTTGACCAGCCCCAGCCAGTCACGGCTGGGCTTGTGGCCAGCCTGAGTAAGAATTTCGACGATGTCGCCCGAATGCAGCTTATGGCGCAGCGGCACCATCCGTCCGTTGACCTTGGCGCCGATGCAAGTGTGGCCGACCTCGGTGTGAACGCTGTACGCAAAGTCGACCGGCGTGGCGTCGCGCGGCAACACCACGACTTTCCCTTTGGGCGTAAACGTATAGACCTCTTCGGGATAGAGATCGACCTTCAGCGTGGAAAGAAATTCATTGGGATCGCTGACGTCGCGCTGCCACTCGACCACCTGCCGCAACCATGCGAGACGCTGCTCGTCCTGTGCCGACACCGGGCCATCTTTGTATTTCCAGTGGGCGGCGATGCCTTCCTCCGCCATCTTGTGCATTTCCTCGGTGCGGATCTGGATTTCAAATGGCGTGCCGTCTTCCGTGATCACCGAAGTGTGCAGCGACTGATAAAAATTGGGCCGTGGCATGGCGATGAAATCCTTGATGCGCCCCGGCACCGGCCGCCATAAGTTGTGAATGATGCCGAGTACGGCGTAACAATCCTGCAGCGAACGCGTAATGACGCGCATGGCGCACAGATCGTAGACCTGATCCACCGCGATGCGCTGCTTCTGGAGCTTTTTGTGGATGCTGTAGAGGCGCTTGATGCGGCTTTCCACGCGGGCCTGAATGCCGGCCTCTTTCAGCTTGTCGCTGATGGTCTGCTGCATCTTGGCGAGGAACGCCTCGCCCTGCTTGCGTCGGGCATTGACGGATTTTTCCACCTGTTCGTAGCCCAGGGGATCGAGAAAACGGAACCCCAGATCCTCGAGTTCGCCGCGAATCTTGCCCATGCCAAGGCGGTGCGCAATGGGCGCGTAAATCTCCAACGTTTCTTCGGCGATCTTATGCTGGCGCTCGGGCTGAAGGTGCTCGAGCGTTCGCATGTTGTGCAGGCGGTCGGCCAGTTTGATGAGCACCACGCGGATGTCATCGACCATGGCGAGCATCATCTTGCGGAGATTTTCGGCTTGCTGCTCCTCGCGCGTGGCGAAGTCAATTTTGCTGATTTTGGTGACGCCCTCGACGATGTGGGCCACCTGCTCGCCGAATTCCTTGCGGATGTCCTCAATGGTGACAGACGTGTCCTCGACCGAGTCGTGCAGCAGTCCGGCGGCGACGGCGACCGGGTCCATCTTCATTTCGGCCAGAACCAGTGCTACTTCCAGAGGATGAACAAGGTAAGGCTCTCCGGAGGCGCGGCTCTGGCCTTCATGATGTTTCAGGGAGTAGTCGTAAGCCTTCTTGACGATGGTGAGATCGTCCTGCGGACGGTTCTCCTGCATCCGCTTCATCAAGTCGCGGAACTTGGTGAGGGTAAGGGCAGTAGTCGCGATCTGTTGGCGCAAGCTCGCCATGTGCGATTATAGCCCGTCATAGGCTGTGTGGAGCGCGCACTCCTGCCCGCTGCCTTGCGGAAATGTTTACTGTCCTGTGCGCTGGACCTCCGTTTCAGACCTTCTGAATCCTTCGAATTCGCCGCGAATTTGGTTGATGGCGCGGCAAGCTGATAGAGTGACAATCTGTCAGCCATGATCTCGCGAATTCTTGTCAGCGGCGTTTCCGGGCCAATCGGTGCAGCGCTTCTCCCTCCCTTCAAAACCCGCGGATACGAGGTCACACGCCTGGTGCGCGGCGCCGTTACCGGAGAGGATCAGATCGCGTGGGATCCCGGAAAGCCGATCGCTCCCGCCGCTGTTTCCGGTTTCGACGCGGTTATTCATCTCGCCGGCGAGAGCATTGTCGGACGCTGGACGGAAGAAAAGAAAGCGAAGATCCACGATAGCCGGATCGTGGGCACCACCGCTCTGGCGGACGCCCTGGCGCAAGCCAAAGACAAGCCGCAGGTTTTCGCCTGTAGTTCCGCAATCGGGTACTACGGCGATCGAGGCGAGGAATTGTTGAACGAGCACAGTGCACCCGGCAGCGGCTTCCTTTCCGACGTTTGCCGCGAGTGGGAAGCGGCAACCAGGGCTGCTGCCGATGCGGGCATCCGCACCGTCCAGATGCGCACCGGCGTCGTGCTCAGCAAAAAGGGAGGCGCGCTGGGGAAGATGCTGACACCGTTCAGACTCGGCGTGGGCGGCAAGATCGGCGACGGGCAGCAATGGATGAGTTGGATTGACGAGCAGGACATGGTCGGCGCAATTCATCACGTTCTGAAGAGCGATCTACTGCAAGGCCCGGTAAACATGGTCGCGCCCAAACCGGTGACCAACGAGGAATTCACCAAAACGCTGGCCAGCGTGCTCTCCCGGCCCGCGATCTTTCCCCTGCCGGCCTTCGTAGTGAAGTTAGCCTTTGGCGAAATGGGAGAGACTGTTCTACTGGGCAGCCAGCGCGTCGAACCGACGCAGTTGGTAATGAGCGGGTACCCGTTCCGCTTCAGCAGCCTGCGGGCTTCGCTCGAGAGTATACTCAGCCGCTGACTTCACGGACTCAAGCAGATAGATTCACTTATAGCCGCCGTAGCTGCAAGTATCGATAGCGCCCAACACCATGTGCAACACAAGCTTCCGGCGCCGGCCACCGCGTGGCCAGCGGACAATTCTCAAGGGGACATTCGCGACGCAGAATCCGCGAAAGTTGACAACCAGCCTACCTGCCGGTCCCAATCTCCCCAAACGTAAAATTTCCGTCCTGATCGGCTTGCGTGGTTGCGACCAGTCGATGATCTCCCTCAGTAAACAGCGCGATGCAGCCTCCCGCCGTTCGCACCGAATAAGGGTCAATGTCGTATCCGGACAACGTGCGCAATAGTAACGGACCGTAGTCGACCATGTTGTGGTTTTGATAAGTGGGATCACATTTTTCGGCCAACCCTTGAGCTTGCGAAACCGAAACCGTGAGAGTTAACAAAACGATCATCGGGAACGCTCGCAGGGCGTAACACCTCAGGTCAGTCATGGCTCGCCGAGTCCGCGCACACCGGCAGGGCGCAGACTGCCCCTTCAGCGAAATTCTCCGCTTCAATTCCAAACGCATGATCAAACCGCGCGCGATAGTTCTCCCACGCAATCGCGGAAGTGAGTTCCACCAGTTCAGCCTCGGTGAAACGCTCACGCAGCCGCGCAAACAACGCATCGGAGACTTCCACCGGAGTCCGCGTCATGCCGTCTGCATACTTGAGCACAAGCCTCTCCAATTCCGAGAAGTTGAAATCAGTGCGATAGTTATTCAGATTAGCGATTTGCTCGCCCGAGATGCCGCTCGCCCTGCCCACGGCAGAGCCGATGTCAATTCAAAACGGACACCCGACGAGGGTCGCCACCCGGAGTTCCGCCAGACCCTTCAGCTTGTGGTCTACAAGCTTGGCTCCCATCTGCGACTGCTCCATCCGGAGATATCCCCAAAAAATCCTGGGATGATGCGCGGTCACTTGAATGGGCATGATGACCCGGCCGAGCCGGCGCTGGGTTAGAGAATAGACGATCCCCACAAACAACCGGCGGATCAGGCCGCCCTGATTACGGGGAGCGCCGGGAATGCGCGCCATGGGAACTCCTTTCGAACGTAGTTTAACCGGCGTCGTTCGACTAGCGTTGGGTAAACAGGCGTAGTCTAACTCGGGTTGGAGCGGTTCATCTCGTCATGTAGTTTTTGCAGAAGCTGCGCTCGCTGCTCTGTACTCAACTCGCGCTGCAACTCTTCCAGAGCGAGAGCCACGATGTGGTAATGGTGCGTCCCGGCGAATTTGGGATCGGCAGTGATGTTAAGCCACAGGCGGTGCATGAGTTCCACATCCTGCGGACGCATGCGCGGTGTGTGTGGTCCAAGCGCGTACTCGCGAACGGTCCCGTCGGGGGCGCACACTTCGAGAGTCAGGCGCGGACGCGGCTCGGGCAGCCTCTCCCAGGCGTCGCCAGTCAGCTTGGCCTGCTCGTCGGCGGTGAGCTTGTTGGAGAGTCCGCAGACCACGCGGCTGGAATCGAGACGCTGCGCGGTCACCATGATGGCTTCGAATACGTCCGTCGCTGGCACGACCAGCAGTGAGATGGGCTTGCCTTCTTTTTCTGCCACAGCCACGGCGGCGGTGAAGAGTTCCTGCTCGTAGTGGTCGAACACCTGGCTCGCCTCAAAGACTGCACTACCGCTGAAACTGTGTTCGCGATGATACAGCCGGGCGCTCATCACCACGACATCTTGCTTGTTCGTGTTGGTATGGCCAAGCACGTGCCGCAGATAGTAGAGATTGCGCGGATCGCGCACCGCCACTAGAACGTTGCCGGCCCGCACTCCCATGGCGCCGCTGCCCAGTTCCTGATTGCCATACACGCGGAACTGATCCACGCTCTCGAGCTTGCCCTGGCGCTCGCGCGTCACACGACGCTCTGAGTACGTGAAGATGATGAAAAACAGCAGGCTGAATGCGACGCCGCCAATCGTCGCCTCGCGCTTGGTCAACAGATTCACGATCGCGGTGGTGAACAACACCGCGGAAACGATGATGACGCCCACCGGTATTTCGCGCTCGCCAATGTGGATGTTCCCGGGCACCTTCCACAGACGTCCGCCGGGTTCCTTGTGGCGAAGCACCAGGACGGCGAGCGACATCATGGCGAAGCTCCAGATGACGCCGAACGCATACAGGCCCGCCAGGGTAAACACGTTGCCCCGGGTCAGCAGGATGGTAAGCAACTGCAAGCCTACAATCAGGTTGATGATGCGGTAGCTGGTGCCAAAGCGCGGATGCGGTTTCTGAAAGGCGGAAGTCAGAACGCCGTCCTCAGCAACGCGATTCAGCACACCGTTGGCGCCCACGATGGAAGTATTCTGAGCTCCCGCCAGAATCAGGACGCCGACCAACACGACAAAGCCGTGGAATGCCAGCCTGGCCCACTCGGGGCCAACCAGAAACACCGAGATCCCGCCAATGAGGTTCCCGAAATACGCCGGTCGGACGGCGTCCGGAATAATCATCACGGCGAAAAACGATACCAGCGACGTGAAGAGCAAACTGTAGACGAAAATCACCAGGCCGGTCTTTTCCAGATTCTTCAGCTTGGGGTGGGCGATCTCGCGGTTCACCTGCGCCAGCGTTTCTTCGCCGCTCATGGCCAACACGGAATGCCCGAAGCCGACGAACAGAATGATGAAGGTCAGGTGGCTTACCCAGGTGCCATTCAGCCATCCCAGCGACTCGTGGTTCAGTGGAACCACGCCCGGGACGAAAGGGCTCGGAGGAAGGTGAACAGGAATCTTTAAAGCTGTGACCGTACACCAGGCGATCAAAATCACAACCATGACCGTTGTGATGATCATGATCTGGACGGCCTTCTGGCTCGATTCGTGGATCCCCTGGGTGTTCTTACGCCAGAAGTAGATCGCGACGACCGCGCCAAAGCAGGCGGCAAAAGTGTTCTCGGGAAACTTTGCGAACGGGTGGCCCATGTACCGCGCCACATCCTCAATAAAGCCCGCCAGATACTGGCCCGCCACTACCGCGCTGATAGGACCGGTAAGGACGTAATCGAACAACAGGGCCGAAACCGAGAACTTGGCCAGGGTTCCGCCCATCGCCTCTTTGACGACGCGGTAGACCCCACCGCGCGTGAACATGCTGCTGGACTCGATGTAGAGAGCCCGCACGGCGTAGCTGAACAGCATGACCGCGAGGATGAACCAGGGTGCGCTCTTGCCGATGACTTTCTCAGCGTCGCCACCCGCGTAATAGGCGGAAGAGGCTAAGTCCGACAGAACAATCGCGGAGGCGCGCCAGAACGAGATGAAGGTCAACATCACCGTAGTGGCGACGAAGACCTTTACTGCCGGTTTTGTACCCTCAGGGGATGTAGCCATGCTTCAATAAGCGGCGGAAACTGCAATCCAAGCTGAACCCATTGAAGATAGCACAGCGAGGGGTCGAGCCGTTCGTCTGCAACGAGTCAAATCTTGAATCGCTCGCAATCGCTGCACAGAAGCATTGCGGAAGGCGGGGTAGTGTTTTGGTTGCAGAAATACTCATGTGGTGACAGCCGCCCAAGCCTGCCCTGAGCGAAGTCGAAGGGGCTGTCCGTCAAGCGCAGCTCGACAGTTTTTCGGTCGAGCGTCACTTCCCCTTCTGTTGCGCGATCCACTTGTCCGTCCGGGCCTCGAGCATATCGAGGGGTAGCGTGCCCCCGTCGAGCATCTCGTCGTGGAACTTGCGCAGATCGAACTTCGGCCCCAACTCTTTCTGAGCGCGATCGCGCAACTCGCGGAACTTGAGCTGGCCAAGCTTGTAACTCAGCGCCTGCGCCGGCCACGAAATATAGCGATCAGTCTCCGATTGAATCGTAGGCTCATCGACCGCGCCGGACTTGCGGAAGAACTCCACAACCTGGTCGCGTCTCCATCCCTTGGCGTGAATCCCGGTGTCGACAACCAGGCGCACGGCTCGGAAAAGTTCGGAGGAAAGCCGCCCGTAGTCCGAGACCGGATCCTGATAGAAGCCAACCTCTTTGCCAAGTTGCTCGGCGTAGAGAGCCCAACCCTCGATGTAGGCGTTGAACCCAAGACCGTGCAGCCGGAACTTCGGCAAACCATCGAGCTGCTGCTGCACCGAAAGTTGCATGTGATGTCCGGGGACGCCTTCGTGGTAGGCAATGGCCTCGTTGTCGACTAATGAGCGCTCCGCGAACTTGGAGACGGCGACCACCACCCGGCCGGGCCGCTTTCCATCTGGCGTGCCGGTCACGTAGTGGGTCATGGCGCCAGAATTAAACTCCGGGATGGCTTCGACCGTGACCGGCGACTTGGGAAGTCGCGTGAAGAGGTCGGGGAGCTTCGGCTCCATCTGCGCGATGTAATGCCGAAAATCATCGAGAATCTGCTCGGCGGACGTGGGAATGTACTTGGGATTGGTCTTCAGCGAAACGCGAAACGCAGCCAGGTCGGCGAATCCCTCTTTTTTGGCGATCACCGTCATTTCCGCTTCAATGCGGTCGATCTCCCGCAGACCGATCTGGTGGATCTCGTCCGCTGTCATGTGCGTCGTAGTCCGCGCATAAATGTCGTTCTCGTAACGCTTCTGGCCGTCCGCCAGCGAAGTGATTGAGAGCGTCGTGCGGCCCTGTGGCGAATATTCGGTCTTGATGAACGCCGCGAATGTCTTGTAAGCGGGCAGAACGTCGGTATTAATCGCGTCGGTGATCGCCTGCGTGAGGCGCTTCTGATCCTCGGGCGAAATGCTGGCCGGATATTTTTTTGTCGGCAGCAGAAATGGGTCAGCACTGATGATGCCCTCGCACTGCGCCGGAATCTTTTCCGCGAGAAAACGTACCGGCATGAGCTTGTCTTTCATCCCGGCACGGAGGACTTCGGTGACCTGCGTCAGCACGCGCGGAATCTGGCGCAGGCGCGAAATGTAATCTTCGTAATGCTTGACCGAGTCGAAAGGCACCGCCAAGGGCAGATCGGCGAGATTGGTGTGGATCCCGGTCTGCTGGTTGATCGGCATCTCGTACTCTTTGAGGTCAAAGTCGGCAATGCGTTGCCCCAGAACGCGAACCATCAGATCGTGGGAAAGCTGATCCTGATCCGAGAAGTCACTAGTCGGGATCGCCTCAAGCCGTTTCAGGAACCCTTCGTCCGTCTCATGCCGCCGCAGGATGGCGGCGAGAGAGTAGTCGGCGAGCTGGTCGTTGTAGCGATAGTCGCCGAAAGCGGTCGCACGCTCCGGAAAATTGCGCAGATCGGTTTCGTACTGCTCGTCGAAAAGGGCGTTCTGCGCCGCCCGGCGTTCGGCAACCGGCTTAGGTCCTTGGCCAAAAGCGGAAGCGGTTGTGGCAATGAGAATCAGGAAGCTTAAGGAAATGCGCATAGGAGGTTTAGGGTAAACCAGAACAATCAGCGGGTAAACAGTTTTGCAGAAGAGTCGATTTTGCGTGGCCCGTGGAAACTCGGATATTTGGATTACATCGCGGGTTATCACTCATTGACCCTTGAACAAGGTTTTGAGTGCTATCGCCTAATCTATAAGAGGGCATGTCAAGGACATTTTTCTCCCTGCGCCGGATGCGCGGGTTTGGTTCGCGACATCCAGCCCCTCTGACCATAGAAGACGCTCGTGTAGTGTTGTGCCCTGGGTGATTCCATCTCAGCAGCTGCATCCGATCGGGTTCTGAAACTGGCAAGCGCGGCGGTTGCATGTTGGCAACCATGGATCTATCTGAGGCTCGTGGCCTAGTGCTTTTTCGGGTTGTCCGAAGGGGCATAGGGATTTCACAGAGGCTAAGTGCCATCGCACTTATACGCCTACAGGCCATTGGGATGCTCCCCCTCGAACCCGAGCGTCTCAAGAACCAACCAGCCACCACCAGAGAAAGAATCGGCGGAGATGGAAGGGCTCTTCACCGGAGACGCTCAAGCGGCTTGCGATTTCAGTTTCTCAGCGTCGAAGTTTTCTCCCTTCTTCCATAGAGTCAGCGTAATGGCTGCAATCTTGCGCGCCAGCGTGAGCCGCACCATGGTCGGCTTGATGCCTTTGGCCAGCGATCGCTGGTAGAAATCCTGGAATGGTCCGGGCTGCACGCTCGCCCTGGTGGCGGCAGCTTTGAACAGACCTTTTAGATCATGGTTGTGATCCTGGTTCAAGCCGCGAATGGACACCTGCTTTTTGCGGCGCCGCACTTGGCCTTGCACGTAGTGGTATTCCCCGCTGTCGTGGGTTTCCAAGCCCAGTCCGCTGTAGGTCCAGAGTTGTCGCTTGGTGCGGAAGCGGTGCGGGGTCTGGATCAGAGCCACCGCCAATGCGGAGCGAATCGGCCCAAGGGAGGGAATCTGCCGTAGCTTGGCAGTGATCGTATGCTGGCGGCTCTCCGCCAGCAGTTCTCGCCGGGCTTGCTGGCGCAAGTGCTGCAGCATGTCCAGTTGCTGATAAAGTTGCTCGGCCCGGCGGCGAGTGCCGGCCTCCGGGATTTTTCCCAGCCACGCACTGCGATGGCGGGTGTAGTAGACGTCCCGGCCAGCAAGGAATGGCCCAGCTGCGATACAGAGCTTTCAGGCGATTCATCACCCGGGAAAGATCTTTGACGATGGTCAGATAACTTCGGGCGAGTTCCCGCAGCATGCGTACGCCGGTCTCGCCGTGATAAACCGGCTCGAGATCATTGAGACGCAGCCGGTCGGCAAGTTTGCGGGCATCGATCTTGTCGCTTTTGTTGCCATGTTTGAGCAGAGCGTTCTTGCCCGGGTTGCACACCACTAACTTGGCCACACGCG
>WNGK01000172.1_pt1 | contig 63036 bp, 55 predicted proteins | sample 5400601 | NCBI WGS metagenome assembly WNGK01 (sample SAMN13153376, study PRJNA577476) | soil metagenome | isolation source: 60 cm soil or saprolite under Garry oak tree replicate 1 | place: USA:California | collected 2016-06-15
TAGCTCGCCAGGCGATCGAAGCCCAGGAGCTCACCATCGCTGAACCGCGAGGAGGCGTAGTCCAGGCTTGTCGAAGCCGCCTCCCAGCCCCGCACCGCGGGGCCGAAGGGATTGGCGAGCACCACGTCGTCTGCGTGTGAGAACAGAGCCTTCATTGGCTCAGGCCTGCCCTGCAGAAAGACATCGAGCGCCGTGTGGTACTCCTGGATGACCTCGTCCAGATCCTTCACAGATGAGCTGACTTGCATGTTTGCCTCCTCCTGGCACGCGTCGATTTGAGATGCGGACAAGGTCGCCTGGAGGCCCGATGCTTCGCTAGAGGGTGGGCACCCTTGTCTTTTCGGCTGCCAGCCCTCGGGCCAGCTCTGCACGGCTGTTGATCTCGAGCTTGTCGAAGACGCGCGCGAGGTGCCCCTCGACCGTCTTGAGAGTCACGTACAGCGCCTGGGCGATCTCACGATTGGTGCGGCCGTCGGCGGCAAGTCGCGCCACGCGCAGTTCGCCTGGTGTCAAAGCTTCGACGCCTATCCGCCACTCTCTACGGGGCCGTGCCCCGGAGGCTTTGAGCTCCTCGCGGGCGCGGGCGGCCAGGGCTCGGGCGCCGCACCGTGCGGCGAGGTCGAGCGCTTCGGACAGCGGCTCGCGGGCGGCCGCGCGCTGGCCTGACCGGCGCAGCGCCGCGCCGAGCTCGCAGAGTGAGTGGCCCCGCTCCAACTGGGCCCGCGAGGCGCGGAGGACGGCGACCGACTCCTCGAGCAGCGCCATCCCCGCGTCACCTTGCGTCAGGCCGGCCACCCGGAGGGCGATGCCGATCGCGCGCGGCGCCCCGAAAGCCCGAGCGCTGGCCAGCTCCTCGCCCGCCAGCTCACGCGCCCTCGCTCGCTCGCCGAGCTGGAGTAACGCCAGGGCGGCGCCCGAGCGGGCATGCAGGAACCCGTTGTCGTGCATCTCGAGCCCCCACGCCTCGGGGCTGTAGAGGGCGGCGACCTGATCGAAGTCGGCCACCGCGTCGGCCGGGCGTCCCTGCGCCAGCCGCAGTCGCGCGCGAGCGGCGATCGTGATCACCGTGCTCAGCTCTGCCGATGGCTCCAACGGGCGCAGCAGATCCAGAATCGCCTCGGCCTCGTCGAGCTGATTCGCCTCGATCGCGACGTCGATCAGCACGCTCGCCAACAGGCGCAGGCCCCGATCGAAGCCCACGCCCTCCGACACACGCAGCGCGATGCGGCCCGCCGCGTCGGCCTCGGGCAGCGCTCCCAGGCGGACGTTCAGAAGGCCCAGCGTCATGAACGTGGTGAACAGGCCGCGAGCGCTCCCCGAGCTTTCCACGTCGGCCCGCATCGACGCGAGCACGGCCTGGGCGGTGTCGTAGCCCTCCGCGAAAACCAGGGCCCAGGCGGCGGGGCCGCGGGTATCCCAGTTCTCGGTCACCGCGCCCCCAGCGGCGAACGCCTTGTCCAGCGGTGCTCGCACCTCGGCCGCCGTCCGGCCCTCGATCCAGAACCTGACCATCCCCTGCGCGAGCAGGTAATCGGCTGCAGCGGCCCCGCTGTGCTGCCGACCGGCGAGCCGTGCGAGCGCGGGCTGGACCCGCAACGCGCGGTGCGCAACGCGCAGGCCGGCGACCGCGACCTCGGCTTCGAGCCTGGCCTGAAGGTCCGGCTCGTGGTCGCCCAGCTCGGCCAGGGCCGACTCGCTGACATCGACCGCTTCCACCCAGTGAAAGAGATCCGCCTCGGCGCGGGCGATCTGGAGCGCGATCTCGGCTCGGCGACGGCGGTCCCTCGTCAGCTCTCGCGCCTCAGCGAGGTGAGCGATGGCCGCGTTCTGCCCGGCCAGCTCCTCGGCCCGGCCGAGCTCGAGCAGCAGCGCGACCCGCTCGGTCGCAGGTGGCGGCTCGGCGAGCGCGCGCGCGAGCAACGCTGCTGCGGCCTGCGGGGCGCCGCTTTCGACTGCGTCCGCGGCGGCCTCACGCAGACGTCCTACCACCCATGCGTCACCCGACGGTTGGACGGCCAGGAGATGGGCGCCCACCCTCCCCGAAGGCCAGCCGTCGGAGTGGAGGAGCCGGGCGGCGGCCCGATGCGCTCTGTCCCGCTCGTCGCCGGCCAAAGACGCCTCCACCGAGTCGCGCACGATCGGATGCAGGAACCGAGGCGGCGTGTCCGCAGCCAGGACCTCCAGCTGGAGCAGGGCGGCGGCCAGCCGTACGGTGGCCTCGAACTCCAGGCCGGCCAGCGCGGCAGCCTGGCGCAGCTCGAAACCATCTCCGAGAACCGCCAGTGCCTGCGCCAGGCGCAACGCGTCCGGGGCGAGCCGCTGGATGCGCGCCGCGACATGACGGGTGACCCGCTCGCGAACGTTCTTCGCCGGCGCACCGGAAGATTCGACTCCGCGCACAAGCTCCGTGAGATAGAAGGGGTTGCCGCCGCTCGCCTGCCAGAGATCTGCGCACGCCTCGACGCTGACCCGGTCGCCAGCAGCGCTGCGAACGAGCTCAGCCGCAGCGGCTTTCGATAGGAGCCTCGGCCGCACCACCGTAGCCTCGCCCCGGATCGCCGCTAGAGGTGGTGGCTCCTCTGCCGGCCGGGACGGTCGCACGGTGATCAGCACGGTCAGCGCCAGTCCCTCGATTCGCGGCGCGAGGTAGGCGAGGCATCGGAGCGAAGGGAGATCCGCCCAATGCGCGTCGTCGACTGCGATCACGAGCGGGCGGGCGGCAGCGAGATTCACCGCGAGCCAGTAGAGGCCGTGGAGCACGGCAAACGAGGTGTCGCGGGCGGCGCCCTCCCGAGGCGGACCTGACAGCACGGCTCTGGCGGCCGACGCAGGACCTGCGAGGAGCGTCCGGCGCTCGTCTGCCGGGGCCAGGGCGAGGCGCCGTTCGAAGAGCTGGCGCACCACGCCAAAGGCGAAGCCGGCCTCCAGTTCCGAGCCGCGCGCACGGAGCACTTCGTGCCCGAGCTCGGCCGCGCGCTCGGCGCCGGCCGCCAGGAGCGACGTCTTGCCCATCCCGGCCCCGCCTTGGACGGTGACGACGCCGCCCTCCTTCAGGACCGACTCGACGGTGGCAAGCTCGTCCTCCCGCTCGAGCAGCCTCACGGGCGCAACTCTAGAAGGCAGCGCGCTTTCAACACCACGATGGTGACGTCCCCTCGTCATCGCGGTGACATTGAGAACCAAGAGCTGCTAGCCGCGGCCGTGCGCGGCGAAACATCCACGGCAGGAGGCCCGGGCTACGCTGGGCTAGAGACCAGGGTGAAACATATCGACGACTGCCGAGGGCGGATCGTCCGGTTGCTTGCCGGCGCGGTCGAATCCCTGGTCGCCGGCGAAGGAGAAGCAAGATGAGAGTCGATTACCGAGCCACCATGCCGGAAGCGATCGAAGCGATGGCCGGCCTGCAGAAGGTCGTCGACAACCGGAGAGGACCAGCAGCGGCTGCACGTGCTGGCAGCCTGGCGGGAGGCTCCTTTCTAGAGCGCGCGAGAGCGAGCCGCAGCCTCGGTACTATGCCGCGCTCCGACTCCCTCCGCACTGACCCGGCTTTCGCTTTGGGCTTATACCGGGCCTTGCTTCCGCCGCTATCGACCCCGCGGACGGGTGCGGGAGGGCCTCCCCAGATGACCGACCGACCTTCGCTGTATGCCGCCTCCCTTACGCCAGAGCGGTTTCGGGCTGCTCCAGAAACCTCGGCCCGGACTGCTGCCTTCGCCCAATAGTGCCGGGCTTGGCCCGCTCGGTCCCTCACGGGTTGTTCTTTCGACGCGGCAGAGTTCACGTCCGTTACGGCCTGCAGTTCCGCTTCTCCTGGCTTCGATGTCGAGATCTCGCCCGACGCCGGAGGTTGACTGCCGGGCTCCTCTGGCGGCTTGCCCGGGCGGGACTCACACCCGCTGATCGTTCGGCCCTTCGTCTGGGCACACCACTACCAGAACTTTTCTGATCGCCCGGGAGGCCGACGCTGACCTCGACTTCGAGGTGGGCAGCCGTGTGGCGAGCGTGCAGTCTTGAGCTTCTTACCCTGGCATCCATTGGCGTGATGAATCTCGGCATGCCTGGGTGGAAAACGAGTCTGCTTGCTGTGCCTCGGTCAGGTTGCCCGGGCGGCCGTTGCGACGCCCCGCCAGGGGACGGCTTACTTTTCTCGACGTGCGCTCGCTAGTGCCCTCGCCGGGCGGGGACGTCGCCGCCGCATTGGCGGCCTCCTCACTGCGGCTCCTGCCGCCATCGCTGCTGGAGCAGCTGACAGGCACCGCGCCGCTTCAGACGGTGCTGGCCGGGAGGATGACGCATCGCGAAGGGGACCCACCCTTCCTAGAGCTCGCGGTGAGCGGGCTGATCCGCGGCCACGTCGACGCTCCCAATGGGAGGACGATGACCATCCGGTACTGCCGGCCGGGAGCCCTGATGGGCACCGCCACCGTCTTCAACCCCGATCGCCCAAGGACGCATGCGAACCTCACCCCTGTGGTCGATTCTTGCGTCATGATCCTGCAGCCGAAACTCGTGCGGTCGCTCGCCTCCACGGAGATAGCAGTTGCATCGGCGCTGCTCGCAGAGACCAGCGCTCGCACCGCGGAGTACATCAGCGAACTGGAGGCAACTGCGTTCGCGTCTGCTCGGCAGCGGTTGGCCAGACACTTGCTCGACCTAGCTGCGGAGGGTGCCGCCGGGGGCCAGTTGGTCGCCCGCGCCAGCCAGGAGGAACTTGCGGAGGCAGCCGGAACGGTGCGCGAGGTGGCCGTCCGAGTCCTGAGGGAGATGCGCGAAGAGGGGCTCGTCCGCACCCGGCGCGGTGCGGTGGAACTGCTCGACGCGGCTCGCCTCGACGCCGAGACCTACGCCGGCAGCCTGGCCGCCCTTGTGCGACCAAAGTCGCTGTAGGCAGCTGCGCTCCCCTGCGAGTCTGAGTACGTCCGAGGAGGTGGACCAGATGGCGATGGTATTCGACGAGCGGCTCTCAAAGCAGCTCGAGGCCAACTACCGGAAGCGTGATTTTCAGCGCCGCCGGCGCCTGGTCGGGGAGGCACTCGGCCTTCGTAAGGGTGAGACGGTGCTCGACGTCGGCTGCGGGCCCGGCTTCTATCTTGAGGAGCTGGCGCCGGCGGTCGAGCCCGGCGGACAGCTTGCTGGCATCGACTCCAGCGACCAGATGGTCGAGCTGGCGCGCCGGGCTGCGCCGGGATCCCCAACGTAGAGCTCCAAATGGCCTCGGCCAGCAGCCTGCCATTCGCGGACGCCACGTTCGACGCCGCCATCAGCGTGCAAGTCCTGGAGTTCGTGGCCGAACTCGACGCTGCTTTGACCGAGCTCCACCGGGTTCTCCGGCCTGGTGGGCGGGTTGTGGTCTGGGACGTGGACTGGACCGCGGCCACCTGGCATTCTGACCAGCCCGACCGGAGTGCGCGCGTGCTCCGAGCCTGGGATGGACACCTCAGCCACCCGGCCCTTCCGCGCACGCTGGCGACCCGGCTGCGGGCAGCAGGGTTCTCCGGGGTGGCCGTGGAGGGCCACGCCTTCGCCACCGTCGATTTCTCAGAGGAGGCCTACCGGGTGGCGCTGATCCCCGCCATCACCCGCCACGCGGCCGAAGCCAGTGGTCTCGGAGAGGAAGCACAGGAGTGGGCGGACGAACTCCGACGCCTCGGCGAGGCTGGGCGATTCTTCGCCTCGGTCCCGCAGTACTGCTTCACCGCGGTCCGGCCATAGCGGACCTGCCGCAGGTCCCTGAACCAGGGGTGGCTCCTCCCCCCCGCCTACAGGAAAGGTGAGATGAAGCGGGTGGGGCCATCAGAGGAATGGTCGGCCTCGGTCCGGGAGAGGCCTGAAGTGGCTGAAGACCCGCGTAAAACTCATGGATCCCCCGATAGTGAGGATTCGAACCGGCCCCAACTCAAGATGCTGTAGGGGATGGGGCCCCAACCCCAACACGCTGTGTTCAGGAGACTGGCGGGAGTGTGTCAACTACTAGAACTTTCCTGATCGCCCTGGAGGCCGATCCTGGCCTGCTGGCTCGAGAGCCGCGGTGCGCTCAAGTCAGGAGCGGCACCAGGCCTGGATGAGTGTGAAGGTGGTTCCCCACCGGCCCGCCGCCGTGATCTCGGCCTCGACCTCCGCTCGAAGCCTAGCGAGTTCCTCGGTGCCGACCAGATCCAACAAACGCGGCTCGAGGGAGGCGGCGAACTGGAGCGGTAGCCGCAGGTATTGGTGGCCGGGCGGCAGGGCGACGATTTCGGCGGCCAGCTCGGCGCCGTCGCCGAGCAGCCCTGGGAGCCGCTTACCGGCATTGAAGTCGCCGCCCGAGGCGAGAAAAGCCTGCTCGATGAGGCCGATCAGCCGCTGCGCCGACGGGGCGTCCGGGTTGAAGTGCCAGGACGACATGTCAGGGTCCTCGAGGACGAGCAGCCCACCGCTTTGACCATCCGGCGGTAGGCTGCCGCCTGCTCTTCAAACCGGCCGAGCGGAGCCAGTTGGAAGCGGGCGTGGACGAGATCGAAGGAGGCAGGCGCCAGGGCCGAGTCGAAGAGGTCGTCCTTGATGAGCTCGACATTGCCCAGGGACTCGTCGTCAACGAAGGTGCGTGCCGCCTCCAGCATCGAGTCCTGGATGTCGGTGCCGACCACCTGGCCGGCCTGCCCCACCCACGTGGAGAGGACGCGCAGCCAGCCGAGGGCGCCGCAGCCCACGTCAACCGCTCGCAGGCCGGTGCCGTCTCCGATCCGCGCCAGCAGGCGCTCACCGGCGGGCTCCCAGACCCTCGATTGCAGTTGCAGGCGTTCGAGCTCGGCCGACCTGCCGGCCATCATGTAGGACACGACGGCCAGGATAGTGGCGGGCGTGCGATCCTGCGCGGCCGCCGTGCGAACCTGGGGCGGGACAGGCTCATCATGGGTTTGGCGGCATCTGACTATCCATTTGACTCAGGTTCGTATTCGCCATGGCGTGGGCGCATCCCTGACTATCCGAAGACCATGGGGGAGTTCATGGACCGCTTCGAGACGGAGGCGGCCTGTCGAGACTTCCTTGTTCAGCTGCGGTGGTCGGACGGGTTTTGCTGCCCGCGGTGTGCTGCAGCAAGGGCTGGGTGCTCAAGGGCCGAGGACTCGTCCAGTGCGCCGCCGGCCTGGCCGACCGGGGGTATGAGCACCGAGCGATCAATGTCCGTGCCCAAGGCAGGGGTCGGGCCGCTGCTGTGGAGCTGATGCCAATGGTCCACCTGGTGGTCTCGCTCCTCAAGCGTTGGCTGGTTGGAACCCACCAAGGCGCGGTCAGTCCAGAGCACCTCGACTACTACCTCGACGAGTTCTGCTTCAGGTTCAATCGGCGCCGCTCTGGGAGGCAGGGCCTGCTCTTCTTGCGGCTACTGGAGAACGCCGTGCGCATCGACCCCCTGACCTACGACGCCATCGTCGAACGCACAGGCAAGCCGCGACAGCGCATCACTCGAGCCGCATCGGCGACCTGAGTCAAATGGATAGTCAGATGGCGGCGAAGCTGTCGGCGTGCGATCGCTCACCACACCGTGTGTCGCACGCTGGCGGGTAGGGAGGGATTCGAACCGCCGAGGTTCCCCCGATGATGCCAGCACACGGCTGAACCGTGGGCTCAGGTCATGCTGATCCCGAACGCCTCGGGTTCGTACACCTTTAGAAAATACAGGGCAGCCGGCGGTGACCTGGCTCAGCACGGTCGGGATCGAATCCATCAGGGTGGCGATCGTCTGCGGATGGCGTTTCCTACAACGGGCTTGGGGAGGAGGTACGGCGCCGCTGATGGATTTTTCGAACCCCCACACCGCCATTGAGGCCTGCGCGCCGGCGCTGCCTCCCCGAGCAAGAGAGCGGTGGAACCACCACGCCTCATGGTTCCACCGCCCGAGTATCGACGCTCCTGAAGGGGGCGCCTATGCCGATCGCTTCGACGCTTGCGGCTTCGCTTCTTCCTTCTTGTTTGGCTGCCCTTTACCTGTCGTGAGCAATTTCCGCAAGCTGCCGTTGATATAGAAGCTCCATGCCGTTGAGCACTCGCCATAGCATTCCTGTTCAGGAATCAAGCCCACGTGGCTGAAATGGACCTCGGTCTTGTCACCCTTCTTCGCGATGTCAAAGGTAATGGTCGTCCCGTTCCACTCGGTCTTGTCCTCAACGAAACTGAGGTAGCTGTCCAGAACAAGCCAAACGACCTTCTTGCCAGGAACCAATTCTGTGATCCTCTGCTTGCTGTAGTGGACGTCTTCGTAACGATAGGTCCACTCTTCACCGAGCTTGTCGGTGCGACCTTCGATGTTTCCTGACCACCATCCGCGGACGTTGGTGATGGCATCGAAGGCTTCTTTCGGAGTTCGGTCTACCGAAAAGGTGGCGCTGAAGTTCTGACTAACCATGATTCTTCTCCTTTGCTCGTGACTTGACGGGCTCTGCCCGTCTCCGGCGATTTCTATAGCGTATACTACAGAAATGAGGAATCTATTGCAAGTGAAAAGTGCGGCTACCCCCAGCACCACGGCCCCAGCTCGATCCCGAGGGCGTCCACGGGCCTTTGATCGGGAAGCTGCGCTCGATCGCGCCCTGGGTTTTTTCTGGACTCAGGGATTCGAGGGTACGTCGATCTCGGATCTGACCGAAGCCCTGGACATCAACCCGCCGAGCCTGTATGCCGCCTTCGGATCGAAAGAGGAACTGTTCCGTGAGGCGCTCGGGCTGTACGGGCGGGCTTACGGGCTCCCGGTCGAGCGAGCCATCGCGGAAGAAAAGACGGCTCTGGGCGCCGTGGCGCGCATCCTGCGTGCAGCGGCACACCTCTTCCCGGCCGGCGCAACGCCGGGCGGGTGCTTCGTCTGCAACGGCGTCTTGACCTCTGGCCCGGATCATCAATCGGTCGCCGATGTCATGGCCAGCGCCAGGGCGATGATGGTGACGGCGATCGAGCAGAGGATTACAGCTGGGAAGGCAAAGGATGAGATTCGTCGCGACGCCGATGCGGCCACGCTGGCTCGGTATGTCTCGGCGGTCATCGAGGGCATGTCAGTCCAAGCCAGGGACGGAGCCGACGAGGCGACATTATGGGCGGTCGCCAAAGTCGCCCTGGCCGCGTGGCCATCGACTCACACTCCTTTTGCCCGAGGGGTCAACAAACGGCGCCGTAGATGACACTTCGCAACGAGCGAGGCGGTCGCGATTCCCAGGGCTTTAGGGCTGATCTGGAGACGCGTCGGGTCAAAGCCGGCTCACAGATTCTCGGAAGATCGGCGGCGCTCCTTGACTCGGAATGCATTCTGCGTCTACCGCCTCTACGTCCCACTGATGGTCACAGGCTCGACCATGGCCGGCTGAGACCCTTCATGAGACGGTGCGCCGTGACGAGCGATCAATGCACGCGCGGCGTCTGGACTCTCCACCGTTGGTCGTCGCCGATGGTGAGTTGGAAGATGCCTGGTTGTTCGCGGATCGGGGCGCAGAGGTCATTGCCGAACAGGGTCGACCAGAACTTTCCGTCGTGGTCGCGGAAGACCGTGTTGTGCCCGGCGTGTTCGGCGACGAGGTAGCGCTCGCTCCATGGTCCGCGCAGGTCGGGTGCTGATGCGGACATACAGGAGTAGTAGAAGCCGACCTTGTCGTGGAGTTCGACGGGGTCGCTGACGCCCTTCTCTTGCCAGGCTGCGGCGTCCGCGTGAAACGTGTCGACGTCGACTGGGCCGTGTCCGGGCTGCTGGAACTCGGCGGCGAAGAGGTGGTAAAGGCCCTGGTGTTTGAACAGGAATGCGCCTTCGAAGCCGACGTGGTGATGGTCGGCGGGCCGGACCTGGAGTGGCTCGCCGGCAATCTTGGTCATGGTGTCGTTCATGCGGGCGATGCCGCCGGCTTGCCAGACGAACCAGACGGAGCCGTCGTCGTCCTGGAAGAGTGAGGCGTCGATCTGGTCGGCAACCAGCGGCCCGCCGGGTTGGACGTCCTCGTAGGGTCCGGCGGGTTCGCCGGTGGTGCTGCGGAGGAGGCTGCTGCCGTGCCCGGGCATGCAGTAGGTGAGCCAGAAGGTGCCGTTGATGTGGTGGACCTCGGGTGCCCACACGGTGCGGAGAGCCTGATCCGACTCCGGTTGCTTGACCTCCTGCTTTTGCCAGGTTCCCTCCTCGACCGACCAGACGCGCCCGAGCGCCTCCCATTGCTCCAGGTCGGGTGACCGCCACAGCTCGATGCCCTCGTTGCGAGACCACCAGGTCGGAGAGTCGCCGGTCGTGCCGGTCAGGTAATAGAAGCCGTCCGCTGCGGCACAAATCGATGGGTCGCGCATCGGCAGATCGAAGAGCCGGATCACCTCGCGGAGATGTGGGCACTCAGGCACGTGTGCCTTCCGGCGCGCCGCGCGTTGTGCCCGATTCTGCGATCAGGCCGACGGACTCGACGTCATCCCAGACTCGCCGTTCCGCTCCGTACGGATCGTTAGCGATAGCGCATGCGTCGCCGAGCAGCATCGTCTCCCGTCGTTCGAACGAGTAGGGCGGCCAGGGAGGCAGGCCCGTATGGCCGGGATCGCCGCTGCGGGCGAACGCGATCAGGGTCTCGCTGGCGCGCACTGCCAGGTCGCGGCCGCCCGGGACGTCAGCCGCTGGGGCGCGATCGAGGTTGTCGAAGAAGAAGGGCAGGTCCCAGCTGTGCGGCGCCTTCGCCCGGCGCGGGAGTCTCGGGTCGGGCCGGGTGAAGCAGTACATGAAGACGGGCGCCGCGTTGCCAGTCGCGGCTGCCTCGGCGAAGCGGATGGTGGGGAGGCGGAAGAGGTGGTCGCTCAACACCGCCTCGAGAACGTCGCCAGGTGCGTCGCCGGAGCGCAGAGCCCGATAAGCGGCGAAGACAGCGTCGCCTGCGGGGCCGATCTGATCGTCGAGCCAAGCGCGCACCATGTCGTTGCGACCGTCACTCGCTGCCGGGTTGAGAGGCGCGAGATTTGCGATCTCATCGCTCGTTGTGCCGATCAGCAACGGCACCCTGGCGGCTCCAGCCCGCAACGCTTCGATCGGCTGCCTCGGCACGCTGCGGCGATCGAGCACGGGCCAGAACAGCAGCATCTGCCTGAACACGTTCGGACCTGCCCGCTGCAGCAGTGCGGCCTGAGCTGCATCGAGACGATCGAGCGAGAGCTTCCGCAAACCATCGACATCGACGGTCCGCAGTCCGAGCTGTGCCAACAGCTCCTCCGCCACGAGTGTCGTCTCTGCGGTTGTGTGCGCTTTGCCGGCGTCGGGTGGGCTGATCAGCATCGCCCGGTGGAAGAGCCCGTCGGCGGCGGGCATCGCGAGCAGCATGCTCACCTTGTGCGCGCCACCGGACTGGCCGACGATCGTGACGTTGTCCGGGTCGCCGCCAAAGCCGGCGATGTTGTCGCCCACCCAGCGCAGCGCACAGATCAGATCGAGGTTGCCGACGTTTCCGGAGTCGGCATACGAATCGTCGCCGAGCTGTGCGAGGTTGAGGTAGCCGAACGCGCCGAGGCGGTGGTTGACGCCGACGGCGACGATGTCGCCGCGACGGGCGAGCGAGCAGAAGTCGTAGAGCGGTGCTGCCGCTGAGCCGCCGATGTAGGCGCCGCCGTGGAACCAGACGTTGAGGACAAGACACGCCTCGTTCGGATCGGGCTCCTCGGCGAGCAAACCCAACTCCGCAGCGGAGGCAAGCTCCTCCGCGGTCGCTTGATCGCGTAGAGCCGTCATCTGTGGCGCCGGCGTGTAGGGCACACTTATTCGTACGAGGCTACGGATGCGGAGATGTTGTTCCATCACGGCAGCGTTCAGCGCGCTTGCCTGTCCGTGGTTATCGCAGTCGCCGCAGTTCGGCCAGCGCTCGGTTGATCGCCTCGCGGTCGAACTGCTCGGGGTCGTAGTTACCACCTGACCACTCGACGAGGTCGTCGTGATCCGGATGCTGGGGGTCCGCGAGAGCATCGAGCAAGTTCTCATAGCCGGGAACTCCGCCACAATCATCCAGCGGTCCCGCACGTTCGCCATCCAAACAAGCGAGGCCGGCGCCTTCGGCCGAACTCAGGACGTCTTCGAGAACCATGTGAACTTCCCAGCTGTCGCCGAAGTCGTATTCGTACAGGAGCTCAGCCCCTTTCCTACCGAAAGCCTGCCGAGCCCACAGGGCCTCACCTAGCTCAGTCCGGCCGCGCGAGAACCTGTGCAGATGGCTGTCCGTCCAGCCGAAGGCGGTCTGCAACACGTGATGGAGGCCGCCCAGGGTAAGCGACCCGGGAATCTGCAGACGACGCCAGACCGGCGGTTCGATGTAGTTGACACTGGCACGCAGCTGAAGCCACTCGGTTCTGGCTGATGCTTTCGCCGTCTCGCTCTTGGCCCTCGGCGTCACTCGGCCGCCCAACTGGTCTGGTTGTTTGATAATCGTCACTGTGATCTCGCGAGAAAAGCAGATCGTTCTTCAGGCCAAGGTCGCTGACGCCTTCCGGCTGTCCGAAGAGGCTCTCATCGTTATCGGGGGGCGGATATCGGATCGCGATCCAGGGGCCGGACATCTCGTCGCCACAATCCCGTGGAGTATGAAGTCCTGGGGCGAGACCATCACAGTTGCTGTGGGAGGCGCGGATGGCAACGCTTCCGTATACGTGCGCAGCGAAAGTCGGTTGGCGACGACGCTCATCGACTGGGGCCATAGTGCCGATAACCTGAAACGCTTCGGCGATTGGGTAACGAAAGCCCAACCGGCCTAGCGATGCTGTAAGAGGGCAAAACTCGAGTCCGGCCCGCCGCGGCCGGACTTTTGCCGCCTCACATCGCGGGACGGACCCGAACCGCCTGCGGATGATCAGAAATCGGCGGCTAGCCCGAGCTCGCGGGCAGTCTGGGCCAGTCTGTAGTCCGTACACTGCGACGATTCCTGGGTGGTGGTTGGCTGCCAGAGTTGACCCTTTCGTACACCGGCCACGTGCCTTTTTAAGGATCTGTCGCTCACGGCCGGCCACCACTGTTCCGGCCGCCACTCGCCGAGCGAGCAGTGACCTGATAGGAGGCTGGCACAAGCCCCATCGCAGTGCTGTCCGCCCGCCCGGGAGTCGACCACCGATCACCCCGATAAAGGAGAGCCGATGGCAGTAGCCAGCATCGCACACGCACACGATCCAGTACGCGTCACGGTCGGCGTCGACACCCACAAGGACACCCATCTCGGGCATGCCAAAGACGAGCTCGGTCGCGATCTTGGGCACCTCGAGGTCCCGACCACGGCTCGCGGCTATGCGGCTCTGCTGGCCTGGGCGAGGAGCCAGGGTGAGGTGGTCGCTTTCGGGGTTGAGGGAACCAGCAGCTACGGCATCGGACTGAGCCGCTACCTGCAGGGCCAAGGCCACCTGGTGCTGGAGGTCATCCGGCCGGGCCGTCAGGATCGACGCTTGCGCGGCAAGTCGGACCCCATCGACGCCGAGGCGGCGGCCGCCGCCGTTCTCTCCGGCAAGGCTCGCAACCTCCCCCGCGCTTCCGCTGAGAGGGTCGAGATGATTCGGTCGCTCCGAATTGCGCGCGCGTCCGCAACCACGGCCCGGACTCAGGCGATGAACGCCATCAAGGCTCTCATCGTGATGGCTCCTGAGGCAGTCCGAGACGCGCTTCGCAACTTGCCCAATGCCCACCTCACCAGCACTTGCGCCCGCCTTCGCCCGGGCCTGTGGGGCACACTTATTCGTCCCAGGCTGGCTACGCGTCTGAAGTTCAGCGCTCGATAGGATTGCTCCACCTCGATGCTCTTCGCGTTGATTTACTCGTGCCTTCGCCTCCTTCTGGACATAGCCGACGTCAGGGTGCGAGTACATAGTCCAGAGGCCGAGCTACTCCTCTTGCGGCATGAGTTCCGAGTCCTGCGCCGGCAGATCAATCGCCCTCAGCTGACGCCCGCCGACCGCCTGATCATGGCTGCCTTCCACCGCCTGGTCTCGCGTCCGGCGTTGGGTGGACTGGTCGAGCCGGAGACGGTGTTGAGCTGGCATCGGGAGTTGGTGCGCAGGAAGTGGGCAGCTTTCGGCCGGCGGCGAGGCGTCGGTCGACCGGACCTGAAGCCGAGCCTCAGAGAGCTGATCTTGAGGAGGGCTCGAGAGAATCCGAAGCGGGGATGCGTTCGCATTCGGGGCGAGCTGCTGAAAGTCGGGCACCGGGTATCGGCGACGGCGATCCGCAACCTGCTTCGGCGGGAGAAGCTGGGTCCGGCACCGAAGCGAGCGGGGCTGACCTGGCGGGCGTTTCTGAAAGCCCAGGCATCGGCGATCGTCGTCAGCGACTTCTTCAGTGTGGACACCGTGTTCTTGCGCCGGCTCTACGTCCTCCTATATATGGAGCTGGCGACGAGGCGCATCGTCTGGTTCGCGGTGACGGCCAATCCAGATACAGCGTGGGTGACTCAGCAGAGCCGGAACCTGGCCTGGCAACTGGACGGTTCGCCGGTTCGCTTCCTGATTCACGACCACGACGCCAAATACGCCGGTCCGGCTGACGCGGTCTTCCGGGCCGCGGGCATGAAGGTGATCAAGACTCCGATCGCGGCACCGAAGGCGAACGCTCACATGGAGAGGCAGATCGGTTCCGGGCGCCGAGAGTGCCTGGACTGGATCCTGATCATCGGCCGTCGACACCTGGAGCGGGTGATGCGGGAGTGGGTGGAGCATTACAACCAAGCCCGACCACATCGGAGCCTCGACCTCAGAACGCCGATTGTCAGATCGGATCCGGTTGTCCCACCGACAGCCGTGCATTGTCGATCGCGCCTGGGTGGTTGGCTGCGTGAGTACTCAGGCGTGCCCGCTCCAGTGGCGGCTTGATTGTTGCCGCAGATGAAAAAGTGTGCCTCACAGGCTGCAGAACAAACACAAAGGGGGCGACAATGAGTGGCGAACAGAAGTCGTCGGTATGGGTGGACCAGGCTGGGCCTATGAACCCGGCGGCGAACCACCCCGGATTCGTCGAGCACAGCACGCCTTGGGGGACCTTCACGGCCCTTGCGACCGACGAGATTCATTCAATTGAGCCGGCCAGCGCGAAGTTGCCAGAGGACTCCTACCCCTTCATGGACGATATCCTTGCCGCCCTTGGCGGGGTGAAGGACGTCGACCATGTGGGGACGGGAAGACCGCCGCTGAAGTCAGCCGTGTGGCTGGCGAGGTCTGGAACACCCTTTCACCTCGGCATCGGCTCAGACTACGGTGCCCTTTTTCCCAGGGAGCTGTTCCAGACCCTGGGGCCGCTCGATTCGAGGTATCCGGTTCAACGCTTTCCAAACCTTTTGCTCGCGGTAGACGAAGTCTTTCGCTATCAGGGTCGGGAGCGCGACCGCGCTCTCGATCCGGATAACTACGACCGGCGCAATGAGGCTCCCGGCAAGCTTTTTCATGAGCAGCGCGACGCGTCGGACCCGATCGCCCAGGAGATCTCCAGGGTCACAGGTTGTGCCTGGCCATGGTTTGCCGGCGATGACATTACAGGCGATGGCGTGAACTACGTTATGAATGAGGCCATCACCCGTCCGAGCCTCTTGGATCATTGCGTCACGCAGCCGGACGGCAGCAGGGTCTCATACGCCGAGGCTGTCGTCGCCGGCATCATGTGGCAGCTGCGTAGGATGGTAGACAGCGGGCGCTGGCTCATCCTATCGACGCGGTCGCAGCGGCCGCCCAACTCCGATTGGATGCCCCCCATCGGCTCCGTCTGGAAGGACTCACCCGACAGCTTTTTGCGCTTGGACGGCACTCTGCCTGTTCGCAGCACTGCGCTGGTTGAAGTCCAATGCATCCTTTACCGGTCGCTGCGTTTGGCAGCCCGGGTGTCGCAGGCCAACTCGCAATTCGCGAACCTGCTCGGGCAGGCGATTCATGACGGGTTAGGTCGTGAGGTGCCCACGGGTCTCGCGAAGGACAACCGGAGACTGGAGGCGTACCTGAATCACCTGGCTGGGTTCGTGCGCACCGCCTTCTTCGACACCTTCTGGGTCAACAACGACGCCGGCGGCTTCCCCGGCTACTTCGCCGAACTGGACGAAGCCGGTAGAAAGCTTGTGGTCGCTCCGGTCCTCGCTTCAGGCGTGATCGATTCGGTTCAGTGCGGCCTCTACGACGGTGAGGACATGAAGGAGCGCCTTCACGCGGTCATGCGGAACATCTATGACCCAGCGTATGGGCTCAGAGGAGCCCTCGGTCCTCGTTCATTGGGAAAGTTCTCACCGCACTATTCGCCCTCCGGCTGGGCTGGCTCGATCTGGCCCCATATGAATGACAAGGCAGCCGCAGCGGCCGCACGATGTGGATTTCACCGCTGCGCATATCACGACAGTCTGTTGGTCTATTACATCTGCGTCATGACGCGCTCGACTCCCGAATTTGTCGTTGATTCAGATCGGCCCGCCATCGAGCCAGTGCGAGTCAAGGCCTGGCGCTCTCAGCCTGAACGGCACCTGACAACTGCTATCGAACCGGCTAAACCATGGCAGCTATGGACGTTAGGAGCGCTCACCAACTCATGGCAAAGGGCCGCAGATCACGAACAACATCCGCGCCAACCACCCTCGGATGATGTCGCGAAGTTAGATGCCGAGCTCGCTGAAAACTTGAGAGCCATGCTGCCCACGTTGCCGCCAAGACTCAGGCCCAGCGTCGTGTGGACCGGGCGCGAACAAGACCAGGGTTGACGAACGGGGGGCATGATCACGTCGCGCGCCTCTTCAATGCGGCGCAGGCCTGATCTTCCCGTTCACGGACGCTTGCAGGGTCACATGAGTTGCGCGTCTACCTCCGGACCCGGCGGTAGACCGTCGATGCTGGCCGCGGGGCCGGCCAGACCGCTTTCACCGCCTTACCCCAAGTTTCGAGCGCTCAACTTCAGACGCGTAGCCAGCCTCTGACGAATAAATGTGTCCCACAGCCTAAGTCGACATCGCAAAGCCAGCGATTTCGGTACGAGGAGGGGTCAAGCGGTATCTTTATCGACGCAGCACAAAGGGCTGTTCAGTTGTTTTTCAAACAGCTGGTCATAAGGCCCTTTCGGGCCGATTTCGATCTCAGAGGCAGACCACCTGATTACAAAACAGCTGCTAGGCGCGTAGCCCCGCCGGGCCACGAGCCGGCCAGCGGTCACCTCGAACCGTCGTCGTCTTAGTCCGGACCCAGTCCAGCTGTGGCTATGGCCTTCTGGAAGCTTCCGAACCGCCGCCGGATCGTCTTCTCCGACGGCCGCATTCCGGCCGCGGTCCAGCTGCTGCTGGTTGGAAAGCGACCGTGATCGTCGACGAACTCCCGAAGCGAGGCGATGGCCTCCTCAAGCCTGATTTCGGCCGTATCCGAGAGCGCAACCGCCTCCCCGTCGAATGCGCCGGGTGGGTTCGTATTGTGGGAACTTGGGTCCACCAAATTCTTGAATATGAATAGTCCCCTACGCCAACGTTTCGGAGAGCCATAGACTCACAAGCCAGAGGAACGCGCTGGGCCGGACGTTGAGATCGCGGGGTAATGTCGCGGACGTAAGGACTACAAGATATTTGACGACGTCCGGTGGATGCCACTGGCGGCGCATAACCCGTTACCTGCGCTGTTGGCCGGGGCATCGAGAGCCGTGATCAGCATTGCGGCGCGGATTCCGCAGGTTCGTCCAACCACGCCGAACAAAACTCCGCGGTCTTGACGGACCCTGATCGACGCATCGCCTCAATCGCTGTCAGGTTTGAACCCGAAAATGGCGCGGGTGGACTCTGGTGGAACCTCTGCCGTCGATAGACTCTCTAAACGGTGAGCTCCCCAGCGCCAGCTCCGCTAGACACAGTTAGCTTAGTTGCCGCCAGCTGCACAACGGGCTGGGCGAATTGGGAACACGGAAACCTCTGGCTGGCGCCAGATGGCATGGCCCGCATCCCGCTCGGTTGGGCCGTTACTTACGCTCACACCTTCCAAGGGATCGACCCAGCGATTGGGCACATTGTCTCGATGACACCTGCTGACCTATCACAAGCCTTGACGGATTCGCCGCGCGCTCTATGGATGGAAGCTTCCTACATGGAAGTTGCTCGTTTGCATCGAGGGATCACGTGCGACCGAGTGCATGTGCGTATGAAGGACGGAACTTCCCATAAGCTGCTGTGGATCCGAAACAAAGCCGGCACTCGGCATCTTGAGGATGCGTTCCGAACTTGGCTCGGCGATCGGCTGATAGTCGACTGAGGCCAATCGCTACGCGGGTAGTTTTCGGTCACGCCGATCATCGCTTCGATCGATGAGAACGACTGGGACCCTCGCCGGCTGCGCCATTGGGCGGTTGAGGGTCCGATTGGTTGGACGGGCTGGCCGATAACGGGGTCAGTCAGAGCTGCGATCAGCGGGCCTCGACATCGACGTTCCAGTTGATGCCGAAACGGTCAGAGAGCCAGCCGGAGGTGCCCCAGGGCGCCTTCGTGAGCGGCATCTTGACCTGACCGCCGTCGGCCAGCCCATCGAAGACCGCCCTGAGCCAAGGCTCGTCAGTGCCGCCGATCTGGAGTCCGATGTGGTCGCCGACCGTGGCGGGATAGCTGGGGTTGCCGTCGGACGCGACGATTACGACCCCGTCGGCTTCGAGCCGTGCATACATGATGCGGTCGCCGGGCCCAGCCGGACGCGGCTGCCCCTGTTCACCGGGGGCGTACATCTGCAGGGAGCCGCCCAAGACCCGCTGGTAGAACTCCATCGCCTCTCGTGCTCGACCCTGGAAGTTGATGTAAGGAACGAGGTGTTGCCGGGCCATTGTCATCTCCTTGTTCAGTGCGTCGATCTCTACGTCATTGACGTATGGGCTCGGCGGAACGTGACCGGCCGTCCATACGAAAACAGGACTATCGCTTCTCGCGCGAGCCAGACCAAACCAGATCGCGCAAATTGCCGCCATCACAAGAAGTGGATCGGCAACGAAAGCTGCCTGATTCAGGTTGATGGCCGACAGACTAGGCCCGCGTAAAGACCGCTGCCTTCGTGCCGGCATTCCGTCAGACTCCCCTGGGTGATCGCCAGGGCAGAGCGGGCGCTGCGTGAGGTCTTCGGGCTGGATGCCTTCCGCCCGGGCCAGGCAGAGGTGGTGGCGGCCATGCTCGCGGGACGCGACGTTCTCTCGGTCGCTCCGACCGGTTCCGGAAAAAGCATCAGCTACTGGGTGCCGGCCGTGGTCGAGGGCGGGCTGACGATGGTCGTCTCGCCACTGATCGCGCTCATGAAAGACCAGGTCGACCGCCTCAACGAACGGGGCGTCGCCGCGACCTTCATCAACTCGTCGGTCGACCGGCCGGAGCAGCTCGATCGGCTCCGCCGGGCGATTGCCGGCGACTACCGGCTGCTCTTTCTGGCGCCCGAAAGACTTGGGCGTCCGGGGTTCATGGAGAGGCTGGCCGAGGTGAGGGTGCGCCGGGTGGTCGTCGACGAGGCGCACTGCATCTCGACGTGGGGACACGACTTCCGGCCTGATTACCGCCTTCTCGCCGCTGCGATCGCGGCGTGTGGGCGGCCGCCGGTGGCTGGATTCACAGCGACGGCGACACCGCAGGTTCGCGCTGACATCGCAAGGTCGCTCGACCTGAGGGATCCCTTCATCTCCGTCACCGGGTTCAACCGGCCGACGTTGACACTGTCCGTGGTCCGCTGCCGCGGCGAGCGCGCCAAGCGCGAAGAGCTGCACCGCCTGGTTTCGGACAAGGGGCAGCGGGCGCTCGTCTACGTGGGCACGGTGGCGGCGGCCGAAGAGGTGGCCGCCGACCTGGGCGCTGGGTGCTATCACGGTCGTCAGGAGGCGACGGTGCGCCGGCGCATCCAGGAGGACTTCACCGAAGGACGCACCAGGGTGGTGGTCGCGACTTCGGCTTTCGGGATGGGTGTGGACATCGCCGACATCCGGCGGGTCATCCACTACCACCTGCCGGGCAGCCTCGAGGCGTACTACCAGGAGGCCGGCCGCGCTGGGCGAGACGGAAAGCCAGCTGAATGCACGCTCCTCTACAGCCCGGCTGACCGCGACCTCCAGGCCTTCTTCATCGAGCAGTCCGGCCTCGAGGACGGCTCGCCGCTGAAGGACCATGCCTATGCGCGGCTGGCGCAGATGATGGCTTACGCCGAGATGCGCGAGTGCCGGCACGCGCGGATCGCGGACTACTTCGGCGAAAAAGGCGCTGCCCGGCATTGCATCGCCTGCGACAACTGCCTCGCCGCCCGGCCTCCGGAGGAGCCGGTGCCGGTCGACGCGGTCGTCGCCGGGCTCGCCGCGGTCGCCCGCTTCAGCGGACGGGTCGGGCTTGCCAACGTCGCCGCGGTGCTCGGCGGTCGGCGCACGCGCTGGTCGGCCGCGCAGCCATGGGTGCAGGAGCTGCCCTTCCACGGCGCGCTGAAGAGATGGCGCGATGAGCGAGTCAGGCAGCTCCTGGCCGAGCTGGTGGGGGCAGGACTCGCGCGCCAGAGCTCGGGGGAATACCCGGTCGTCGAGCTCACACCGGCCGGCCGTGAGGCCGTGACGCTTGGGACGCCCCCGCTTCTGATGCTTCCGGCCGAGGGGTCGGCCCTCGGCGCCCAGCCCACCGCGCGCGCCGGCGCACCGGTGGAGACGGTCGATCGCTTGCGGCGGTGGCGCCTGGAAACCGCCCGCGCCGCCGGCATTCCCGCGTACGTGGTGTTCCACGACTCCACCCTCACAGCGATCGCGGCGGCGCGACCCGCAAGCCTGGATGAGCTTCTTCGGGTGCCGGGCGTGGGAGATGCGAAGCTGCGCAAGTACGGCGAGGAGGTCCTGGAGGTATTGCGAACTCTGTAGAGATAATCTGTCTCGATGGCGCAAGTGTCCAATTTCCGTCTCGGTGCGGATGTCGTCGCCGGCGACGGAAGCAAGGCTGGGACTCTAGTCAGCGTGCTGGTCGCAGCAGAGGGTTTCGACCCCACTGCGATCGTTGTCAAAGATGAGTCGTCCATCGCCGGCCGGTGGCTGGCCGACGAGAAGCTCTTCATCACCGACGAGGTCGTGGTCCCGATTGCGGCCGTCGCCTCGGCCACCCATGATCTCGTGCGGCTTTCGATGTCGATCGACGATCTCCGTCGACAGCCGCCCTACCTCAGCTATCGCTTCAAGGCGTTGGGCCTGGGCGAGGCGACGGTCGAAGAGGCTGACCTGCTGGGTGGCGGCCTCGGGCTGCCGAGCAACGTCGAGGAGGTCGCCAACAAGCCGATGGACGAGATCGAGATCGAGCGCGACGAGAATATGATGCTGGGCAAGTCCGGCCGCCGGTTGGGCCGGGTCCACGATCTGTTGTACGACCAGCGCGAGCTGATCGGTGTGGTCATACGACCCGAAGGTTTCTTCAAGCACGATGTGGTGCTGCCGATACGGTTCATCTCACGTGCCGACGACATGGCGCTGTTCGCGGACCTCGCTGAATCCGACGTGGAGCACCTCGAGCCATTTGTCGACGCCGAATCGTGAGCCTGACCGCTGACGATCGGTAGCAGCCGCTGCCGCCGCGCGTCTCCTCATGCCACTACCCGACTTTCGAGGGCCGCTCGAGCTACTCGATCTCAGGCACTCCGAGAGAATCGAAGGTCTCCTTGTTGATGAACTTGAACATCCGGAGAGGCTTCCCATCGACCTCGACATCCGCAACCGCGGCATATCGCTCCTGCCGCTTGCCCCCGCTGGTCGTCCGGACGCTCCGGCGCTTCTTGATGTCGCGCTCCGGAACGTCGACTGACTGCTTCGTCTTGAGGTTGTAGAACTCCATAAAGCGCCTCCATCCCTGGTGCCGGCTGCCGGAACGACTTGATCGTAGCGGTGATCGCGTTGGCGCCGCCTTTGACAGTCTGCTCGATGACGGGAGGCGGGATCCGCAGCGATTGATCAGCCGGCCTCCGCCTCTGGCAGCCGTGTGGGCGAAATGCTTCGGGACAACGGTAAGGCGAGCGCGAAAACGGTTCCAACACCAGGCGTGCTGCTCTCGATCACAAGCGTGCCGCCGAAGCTTTCCGCCAGCTGCCGGCAGATGTAGAGCCCGAGCCCTATGCCGGGGACGACGACTCGCGGATCCGAGACCCGGTAGAGGCGATCGAAGACCCGCTCGCGATCGTCCTGGACGATGCCCACCCCGTTGTCCGCGACCCGAACGATCGCCCGCCGCGACTGGGTTGACAACTGGATCACGAGCCGCGGCGTCCGGACCGTGTAAGTCATCGCATTGTTGATGAGGTCGTCCAGGATTCGACCAAGCTGCTCCGCTTCAGCCTCCACCCGCACCGGATCATTGGGCAGCTTCACGGTGAGCTCGGCATGGAGCAGGTCGGCTCGCGCGCCGGCTCGCTCAACCGAGTCATTGACGACATCTCGCAGATCGAGAACCTCGCGTCGCTGGCGTGGGGGGATGACCTCGAGGCGGGAAGCGATCAGGAGATCGTCGACGATCTTCTCCAACTCCTGGGTCTTCGCCATGAGGATGTCGAGAGGCGTCTCCCATGACGCTGGAGGAGTGCCGAGCGAGCCACCGCCGAGCAGTGACAGGTATCCCGCCAGCACGGTCAGCGGGGTCCGCAGCTCGTGCGCGGCCATGTTCAGAAATGCGCTCTTGGTCTGGCTGGCCGCGTTGGCGGACACATAGAGTCGGGTCATCTCTTCCGTGCGCTCGCGCGCCTCCACGAACGCGGCGAGCACGAGCGACGTGAGCGCGACGGAGACGTTGAACACCTGCAGGGTGATCATCTTTTGGACCAGCGTCTCGGTGGCGAATGGGCCCGTCCCGGAGACGGCCGAGTAAATCGCGATCCCCGAGGCGATGAGGGCGGCCGGAGCGGCGCCACGCAGCCGGAAGCGCCAGGCCGCCACCATGATCAGCGGGAAGACCAGGTATTCGAGGCGCAGGCCGTTCTGGAACACGACGAATGTCAGGATGCCGATGCCGACCAGGAGCGCGGCGAGCTCAGCGCCCATTCGGAGCTTCAGCGCGGGAGTCCTCGCGTTGGGCAGCAGGCTGAGGAGGAAAGGCGCCACGATGAGGACGCCCATCGCGTCCCCGGTCCACCAAACCGCCCAGGTCGACAAGAAGGCGCCGGTCGGCACGACCCCGGACAGCACCAACACAGAAGTTCCCACCGTGGCGCTGATCGTCATTGCCACCAGGGCGCCGAGCACGATGAGGTACGCGGCGTCTCGCAAGCGGTCCAGCTCGATGCGGAAGCCGGCGCGCTTGAGAAGGGCTGCTGCCGTCACCGGCGCCAGCGTGTTGCCGGCGGCGATGGAGGCCGCGCCCAGCGGGGAGGGCCCGATGGGCAGGTTGACCGCGAGAGCCGCAAGGAACACGGCGGGCCAAACCCGGCGACCGAAGACGAGAATCGCAACCAGGGCGATTCCGGTGGGCGGCCAGATGGGAGTCACCTGGCCGTGGACCAGAGCGAACTGCAGGCTCAGCCGAGCCGCGAACCAGTAGGCCAGCGCGACCACCGCCAGCTGCAGCAGCACGCCGAGCAGGCCCACCCTCTGGTCGCGGCCGTGCAGCCCGACGTCTGAGGCACGACCACTCATCGGCTTAAACCGCTTAACGGAACCCCGCAGACTTTCTCGCATCTATCCCGAACCCGGCTATGGGGACATAAATATCTCGCAGGAGGACCACCAGCGGAGCATCACGCCGTACTTGTCTTTCGCCAGGGCCTGCGCGGGAGTACTACTCGGAGGAATCCTTCCAGCCGAGGTGTTTCCAGCGGAACAGGCCTGTGAGGCCGAGCCGCTTGACGTGAATCTCCTGGAAGCGCTCGTACTGCGCCGCCGTCTGGCTGGTCGCTTTCAGATAGACGGCTCGCTCGGTGATCCTGTCGATATCGCCTGCCGGCGCCAGGACGTCGTGACCAAGCAGGTGGTGTCTGAACACAACCCCGTGGAAGATGTCCTCCTCGGGCAGTGCCGCGACCTCGGTCACGTGGCCGACCTCGGTCCCGTCGCCGGCGACCACGACCGAATGCGCGCCGATGGCCCGCCACGAGATCACGGTTTCGGGTTTATCGCTCACTGCTTCGAACATACACCGCCATCGGCACCTGACGATGTCGTGTCAGATCAGCTCCCCATCCTCAGGCTGGTCAAAAGAACCGTCGGGTGCAAGCTCGTCAACAACGCGCAGCAGGTTGGCCAAGGTTGGCGACGGATCATCACGGCGATATGCGATCGCGAGCTCGATGAGCGGCGCCGGCGACATCGATCGATAGACGATGCCATCGGCCGGCTGCATCGTTGCGTATCGGCGAACCGCCAGGATCGCGGCGGAACCCGACCGGGCGACGGTCTCGACAGCGAGATCTGTCGGATCCTCCGATACGACGTTCAGGTCTTCACCGATGTGGCTCACGAGCCAGCTTCGCAGCGCGGCGATCAAGTCTGGGTTGGTGGCCGCGGGAGGCAGGCCCATCGGCTCACGGCGGAGTGCTTTGACCGGTATGGGCTCCATGTGCGCCAGGTGATGATCGGATCGCAGCGCGAGGATCACCTCTTCACGGCGGATTGAACGCGCTTCGATGCCATTCGGCCGCGCGCTCGTCATCAGGGCGAACGCGGCATCGGCGGCGTGGTTCTGGACGAGCTGCAGATTTGGACCAGACGATCCAGAGACGGTCTCCACGTCGACGGCCGGGAAACGCCGGCGAAACTCCGCAATGATGGACCCTGCCATCGCCACATCGCCCGCTGATTGATAGGCAAGACGCAGACGCCCCACGATTCCGGACGAGTGGGCCTTCAGCTCGCTCAAGGCCTGGTCCTCGGTCTGAACCAATTGCCGAGCGTGCGGCAGCAGGACTCTGCCCGGTGGAGACAATCGCACCTCCCTGGCGTTTCTTTCGAGCAGCTGGACACCGAGTTCGCGCTCGAGCGCCTGGATCCGCTGCGTGAGGGCCGGCTGAGTGAGATGAAGGCGCTCGGCTGCACGTCCGAAATGGCCGACAGTGGCGACTTCCACGAATGCCCTCAGCTGACGCAGTTCCATCTCGGAACCCGATTATGCAGCCGAACGCTTTCGCCGAACCTGTGCGAGGCGAAGCGCCTCTAGCTCGTGGAGACGGCTTGCCTGTAGACCTCGTAGCTCCCAACCAGGCAGCTGCGGTACCCGAACGGGATGTGCCACTCGGCGCTTCCACGGATGGGCCGTGGCAGCGACAGGAGGGCGCCGGCGCAAGGGACCGTCCCGTCCGCGAGGGCCCGAGGGCACCCGCCCATTCCGTCGGGACCTTTGCAGTCGCTGATCTCCGCACCGTCGGAGAGTCTGCAAATGGTGATCGCCTTCGAATGCCTGGGCAAAGCCATGTCAGCAGGCTGCGGGAAGGAGTAGCTCGCAGGGGACGTTCGAACGGGCGGGCTGTGAGCCACGGCAACCCTCAGCAGTGCTGGACTGCCAAGAGAGCCCAGTCCCCACCACATCAACCACACCACCGGCGCGAGCAGCCCGGCGATCAGCAGATACGTGAACACAGTGGCCATCGCTTCGTCCTCCTTCCCGAGAGCCTGCGCCCTGGAGAAGGTCGGGGTAGGGCCATAAGTCCCTGTTCGGACGGGACTATTCCGTCAGGCCGACCTGCGTAGGGCGGCAACGGTCCAGAACGAACCCGTTTCATTCAGCACGGTCCTGAGGCCATGCCGTTCGGTAGCCGCAAGGATGCCGTTCGGAGGGTGCAGGAAAACCTGGAACTCCCTTCGGGTAAGTCTCAGCGCCGAGTTGCCGAGCTTCAATGCGATCCGCGTCCACCAGGTTTCTCTCGGATAGCTCATGACGAGCAGCTCTCGCGTGCGATCCGCCGCGGCTCCCGCCAGCCTGGGCATGTCGGGATAGCAGCAGATGACGCGGTTCATGATCACAATGTCAGCCGCCTCCAGCTCGCCGGCCGCGTCGGCGAAGTCCATCACGCGTCGATCGATGCGGCCGGTGAAACCGGCCTCCTTCGCGAGTCCTGCCGCGACCTCCTCATAGGTCGGCGTCAGCTCGATGCTCGTCGCCTGGGCAGCCCCCGCTTTCAGAAGCTCGATCTGGATGGAGCCGATGCCGCCGCCCACCTCGAGCACCGTTCGGTTCTCGACGCCCTGTCCCCTCACGAAGTCGACGATCCGTCGTGATGTGGGATCCAGGCCTTTGCGCCGATAACGTTTGGCGTCGCCGCGGGCGTTCCGCTCGCTGAATATCCAGCGGTAGCCCTTCGGAGTACAGCAGTCGCTCACGACCGAATTATCACGGGTCCCGAAGCCGCGGCCGGCGCCTCGAGCGCGCGCGTCCTCTATATATGCGATGTGAACAGCTAGCATCTGGTGCGGTGCGCCCATCCGCCACGCTCGCAACCGATGAGCTGATCCGACAGAGGCTGGCTGCGGGCCGACAGGTGCTCCATCTCGGGTTCGGCGAGGCCGGACTCCCCGTGCACCCGTCCCTCCGGGAGGTGCTCGCCGGCGCGGCCTCGATCAACGGCTACGGCCCGGTGGCCGGATCCCCGGAAGTCAGAGGGTCCGCTGCAGGCTACTTCGACCGGAGGCGCCTGCCCACCGATCCGGACCTCGTCGTCACCGGCCCCGGCAGCAAACCGCTCCTGTTCGCGCTGATGGCGGCGCTTGCGGGCGACGTCGTCCTGCCGGCGCCTTCCTGGGTGACCTACGCGGCGCAGGCGGCCCTGCTGGGCTGGCGCGTGATCCGCGTTCCGGTTTCACCTGGGACCGGTGGTGTCCCTGACCCCGTGCAGCTGACCGCGGCGCTCGAGCGAGCGTCCGCGGACGGACTCGAGCCGCGAATCCTGATCGTGACCGTCCCCGACAACCCGACCGGGCTGATGGCAACCGAAACGCAGCTGCGCCAGGTCTGCCAGGTCGCGGAGGAGCACGACCTGGTCATCATCTCGGACGAGATCTACCGCGACCTCGCCTACGACCAGGATCGGTTCCTCAGCCCGGCCGAGCTGGCCCCAGGGCGAACCGTGATCACGTCAGGACTCAGCAAGAACCTTGCGCTTGGCGGCTGGAGAACAGGCTTTGCCCGCCTGCCCGACTCGCCGCTTGGACGTCGCCTCCTCCCCGACGTGCTCGGCGTCGCCAGCGAGATCTGGTCGTGCCTGGCCCGCCCGATGCAGGCGGTCGCCGCGTACGCGCTGAAAGAGCCGGCCGAGCTCGTCGGTCATGTCGGCCGCAGCCGGGCGCTTCACCGGGCGGTTGCGCTGGCAGCCCATCGTGTCTTCGTCGATACAGGCGCGGAGTGCCACCAGCCACAAGCGGCCTTTTACCTGTACCCCGACCTCGAGGCCTTGCGGCCGCATCTCGAGCGGTCGGGGGTCGAGACCGGTGGCGAGCTGGCCGCCTTCCTCCTCGACCGGCTCGACGTCGCCGTCCTGGCCGGAGAAGCGTTCGGAGACGATGTCGGCGCCATGCGATTCCGCGCCGCCACGAGCTTGCTTTACGGAGATACCGACGAGGAGCGATGGCAGGCGCTGGAAAGCGCCGACCCGGCTGCGCTGCCCTGGGTTGCACGCAAGCTGGACGCGCTCCGGGCAGCGCTGGAGAAGCTCTCGACCTCCGGCTAGGCGCAGGGAGGCTCGGGTCGGCGCTAGATTTAGAAACGATGTCAGACGAGCAGCCCTGGATGGTCGGCGTTCAAGCCGGCAACGCCACTGCAGAGGATCGCGAGCGAGTCGCGCTGCTGATGCGGGGCCCCATCACCGATCAGGCCCAGGGAATCCTGCTCAGCACCTGCCACCGGGTTGAGCTCTACGGGTTTGGCAGCTCTCCGCGACTACGCGGCGACATGCGCGTTGAAACCGGTGCGGGCGCGGTGCAGCACCTGATCCGGGTTGCCGCCGGCCTGGAGAGCGCAATCGTGGGTGAGGACGAGGTACTTCACCAGGTGCGCCAGGCGCTGGCGCTGGCTCGGGCATCCGGCTCTGTGGACAGTCGTCTGGGGCGCTTGTTCGAGACCGCGATCTCAGCCGGCAGGCGGGCACGCGCCCACCGCACCGTCGCTAGCGGCAACCTCGCGCAGCGAGCGGTGGCCTGGCTGCAGCAAAAAACAACGATTGCCGGCCGCGCCGTCCTGATCGTTGGCGCCGGACGGATGGGCTCTGCCCTGGCCCACGCCGCCAAGGTGGCTGGGTCCGACGTGACCGTCGCCAGCCGCAGCGCAACCAGGGCCCGCCGCCTGGCACGTGTCTATCGTGGGCGCGGCGTCGACCTGGCGACTGGAGCGGAGCTCGCGCTGGGGAGCGCCGGCGTCGCGGTTGCGTTGGCCGGCGTCTGGCATCAGTTCCAGCCTCTCGAAACCACTCTCCCGCCGATCGCGGACATCTCGGCCCCGCCTGCGGTGCCCCTGCCGGTCAGGGCACGCCTCAACGGTGCCTTTCTTGGCATCGATGACCTGTACGCCCGTGCGCAGGCGCTGCCCGATGACTACATCGATAGCGCAGAGCAGATCGTCGACATCAAGACACGCGAGTTCGTCGCGTGGCTGGAAGCCCGCAAGTGAAAGGCCTCCGCGGGATTCGAGTTCCGGGAGGCGGGCCGAGCGCGTGATTTGACGTCTGCCAAGGGGTGGCGCGAGCGCGCCGCTCGGCTCTTCCCTGGCGGGGTCAACAGTCCTGTCCGTGCGTATCGCGGAGTAAGCGTTGAGCCGCCGATCATGGATCGGGGACAGGGTGCTCATGTCTGGGATGTGGACGGCAACCGATACATCGATTACGTCAGCGCGTATGGACCGCTCATATTGGGCCACGCCCACCCTGCGGTCGTCGAGGCGATTCGGCATGCAGTTGAAGCTGGAGGCTCATTCGGCGCGACCACGCCCGCCGAGGTCCGCCTCGCCGAGCTGATTCGCTCGCGAATGCCTTCGATCGAGCGTCTCCGATTTGTCAGCAGCGGCACGGAGGCGGCCATGAGCGCGCTTCGGGTCGCCCGCGCCGCGACAGGCCGCGACCTGGTCATCAAGTTCGCGGGCGGTTACCACGGCCACGCCGACTCGCTGCTGGTCGAGGCCGGTTCCGGCGCCGCCACCCTTTCGATCCCGGGGAGCGCCGGCGTCACACCGACCGTTGCGGCCGAGACTCATGTCGCCACGTACAACGACCTCGGCTCGGTCCGGGCTTTGCTGGATGCTCATCCGGGCGAAGTGGCAGCCCTCATCGTCGAGCCGGTGGCCGCCAACATGGGCGTAGTCCCGCCGGCGCCTGGGTTTCTGGCCGGCCTGCGGGGGCTGGCTGATCGTGCGGGCGCCCTGCTGATCTTCGATGAGGTGATCACCGGGTTTCGGGTTGGGCCTGGCGGCGCCCAGGAGCTGTACCGGATCCGGCCCGACCTCACCGTGCTGGGCAAGATCATCGGCGGCGGCTTACCGGTCGGCGCCTATGGCGGCGCGTCTCATCTCCTCGACCTGGTCGCGCCGGCAGGTCCCGTGTACCAGGCCGGGACGCTGTCCGGCCACCCGGTGGTCATGGCCGCCGGGGAAGCCACCCTCCTTCAGCTGGACGCGGATCTGTACGCGCGCATCGACGGCCTCGCCATGCGCCTCGATCAAGGCTTGCGGCGGCAGGGTGTGAGCACCGGCCGCGTCGGCTCGCTGCTCACTCCTTTCTTCCGCAGCGAGGCGCCGATGAATTTCCGCGAGGCCAAGGAATGCGACGCCGCTTCCTTCTCGAAGTTCTTCCATCGCATGTTCAGCTCGGGCGTACTGCTTCCCCCCTCGCAATTCGAAGCCTGGTTTGTCTCAGCCGCGCACGACGACGCCATGATCGACGCGACGATCGAAGCGGCCGCCGATCTCTGAGTCGAAGGCGGGCTGCCGCGATGGTTTCTTGCCTTCAGAAAATTGATCGGTTATGGTCGAAAAAAGCGGGGGTTCGGCGGTGCGTCCATGGATTCAAGGAGGTGGACAACATGATGCGAAGAGTTGGACCGGCGCTGGCGCTGGCAGCCGGAGCGCTGCTGGCATTCGCGAGTTCGGCGTTCGCCGGTGGGGCCTTGACACAGATCAGCTCCGATCCGTTCACGAACGCCACGGCCGCCGATGGTGTCGCGGTCTTTCACAAAACGCAGGTGGAACCAGACACGTTTGCGTTTGGCTCGACCATCGTCTCGGCCTTTCAAAGCGGGCGCTTCCATAACGGCGGAGCGTCCGACATCGGGTGGGCGACCTCTACGAACGGAGGCAAGAGCTGGAAGCACGGCTTCCTGCCGGGCCTGACGTTCCAGGTCGACCCGACAAGCCCTTACGAGCGGGTGAGCGATGCCTCGGTCGCCTTCGACGCCAGGCACAACGTGTGGATGATCTCCTCGATCCCGCTGACGTCCACCCTCGTGGTACCGACGATCTTCGTCAGCCGATCCACCGATGGTGGCCGCACGTGGGGCAATCCCGTGACCATCCCGCAAGGTTCCGGCCCCATCAACCTGGACAAGAACTGGACGGCGTGCGACAACACCCCGACGAGCCCGCACTACGGCAACTGCTACACGGAGTTCGACAACTTCGCCGTGTTCGACCTGGAGCTGCTCAGCACCTCGTCTGACGGCGGGCTCACCTGGAGCGTCCCGATTTCCACGCCTTTGCACGCCCATGGCCTCGGCGGACAGCCGCTGGTGCAGCCGAATGGCAACGTCGTCGTCCCGTTCGAGTCGATCGACGGCCTGGCCAAGATCGCGGCCTTCGGGTCCACCGACGGCGGCGCAACCCTCACCAACGCCGTCACCATCGCCGGCATCGACTTCCACAGTGTTGCCGGTGACCTGCGGACGTCGCCGCTGCCCACCGCGGAGATCGACGGCGCAGGCAGAGCCTTTGTGGCCTGGGAGGACTGCCGATTCGAGGCGGGGTGCCCGGCCAACGACATCGTGTTCAGCTCCTCGAGCGACGGCGTCACCTGGTCCGGAGTCTCGCGCGTACCGATCGATCCGATCGGGAGTGGGGCGGATCACTTCATCCCCGGCCTGGCGGTCGACCGGTCAACATCCGGAAGCAGCGCCCACCTCGGGCTGAGCTTCTACTTCTACCCGAACGCCAACTGCACGGTCTCCACCTGCCAGCTGGATTCGGGCTTCATCTCATCGTCCGACGCGGGCGCGCACTGGGGCGGCAACGTGCAGCTGGCGGGGCCGATGACCTTGACGTGGACGGCATTCACCACCCAGGGGTTCATGGTCGGTGACTACATCTCGACCTCGTTCATCGGCGGTGCCGCGTTTCCGGTGATCGCGGTGGCTTCGTCCGGCACGCCCACCCAGAACCTGGATGAAGCGATGTTCGTGACGTCTTCCGGCCTCGCTGTCGCCACCGGCGGCACGGCGGCGACCCAAGCGTTCGGCATCGCCGCCTCGAACCTTTCGTTCGTGGTGGGTCCGCTCAGCCGGTAACCCGAGTCAGATCGCGACGGGGGCTCGCAGGTTGTCTTGCGAGCCCTTCTTTTTTCAGGCGCTCAGTTCGTTTCTTGACAGCGGGCCGGATCGCATACACGCTAAGTCGTGTCCAGGCTCTCGGCGTGGCTGCGCCGGGGCCGATCTAGAAACCGGGGGTGTTCGAATGAGGCTCAAGTGGATCCCGCGTATTGCCGCCGTTGTTGCCGTCCTCGGACTCACCGTCGCGGCCACGAATGCCGACGAGGCGACCATGTCGCTCAAGGCCAAGCTCACTGGCTTCCAGGAGGTGCAGCCCAAGCTGAGCCCAGGCTCGGGCCGGTTTGAAGCCACGGTGAACGGATCGACGCTCACCTACACACTCACCTTCACGCAGCTGTCGAGTCCCGCATTCATGGCCCACATCCATTTCGGACAGCCGGCAGTCAACGGAAACATCTTCCTGTGGCTGTGCGGGTCCGCAACCGCGCCGGGCCCGGCCGGGACACCGACCTGCCCGCCCAACGGCGGCACCGTCTCGAGGACCGTCACTGCAGCCGACATTCAAGGCATCCCGTCGCAGAACCTGGCAGCGGGTGACTTTGCCGGAGTGTTGAGCATCATCGAGAGCGGCGACGCCTATGTGAACGTCCATACGACCAACTTCCCGGCCGGTGAGATTCGCGGCGCGGTGAGATCAGACGACTGAGCGACGCCGCAGCCCATGGGGCGTGACTGAAGAGCTGGGAGCCGGCGCTCCCAGCTCTCTCCTTCCAAGTCGTTAGCCTTCTGTTCGATGGTCGTGGTGCGGGCCAAAGCCAAGGGCGACCACTGGGTGTGTGAGGTCGCCGTCGGCCATGCGGGCAGCCGCACGCGCCATGTGGTCACCGTCACCCGAGCCGATCTCGAGCGCTGGGCAGGCGGCACCGAACGCAGCGATGTGGAAGGCCTCGTCGCCCGGAGCTTCGACTTCCTGCTCGAGCGAGAGCCGCCGAACGCAGTCCTCGCCAACTTCGATCTTTCTGTGATTCAGCGTTACTTCCCCGAATACGACCGTACTTTCAGGCGCCGGTGACACGAGGCCCGTACGACCCGTACGCCGACCCGGGCGGCGTGCGCGCCCTGACGTTCGACGTCTTCGGCACCACCGTCGATTGGCGTTCGGGAGTGGCGGCAGAGGCCGCCCGCATCGGCGCGGGCGGCGGCTTGCAATGCGACTGGGAGAAGCTCGCCGACGCCTGGCGCGCGCTCTACGTCCCTTCCATGGACAGGGTGCGGCGCGGCGAGCTGCCGTGGACCAACTTCGATCGACTGCACCGGTTGTCGCTGGACCAGGTCCTCCGGGAGGTTGGCGCGGAAGGTTTCGATGCCGCCGCACGCGACGAGCTGACCCTCGCGTGGGAGCGCCTCCCCGCGTGGCCCGACTCCGTTCGAGGACTCGAACGGCTCGCCCGGCGCTTCACCGTGGCGACGCTGTCCAACGGCAACCGTTCCCAGCAGGCGGCCCTGGTTCGCTTTGCCGAATTGCCCTTCCAACGCCTCCTGTCCGCGGAGGACTTCCGCCACTACAAGCCTGACCCGGAGGTGTACCTGGGCGCGGCCTCGGCTCTTGGCCTCGAGGCAGGTCAGGTCATGATGGTGGCGGCGCACAAGCCAGACCTGCGCGCCGCACAGGCGGCCGGCTTGCGGGCGGCTTTCATCGAGCGGCCGCTGGAGAAGGGACCCGGCGGAGGCGCGGATCGCTTGCCGGATCCACAGGCCGACGTTCAGGCGATGGACTTCATGGACCTGGCGGACAGGCTGGGCTGCTGATCGATCCTACTGGTCGGGCCCGCCGATGAATGCCGTTCGCATCGCTTCGCCGCAGGAGCATGAGCGCTCAGCGGGCAGCCGCTCGATCAACGTCAGGATCAGGCGCCGAACGCGTTCATTGTTCGAGGCCATCACCGTTTTCACGTCTGCAACGTTGACCGGCGCCACCCCGGGCTCGCTCTCGGTGCCCGCATCGTAGTCGGTGATGAGCGCGACGTTGACGTAGCACATCTCCAGCTCCCGCGCGAGGACGACTTCCGGGTACTGGGTCATGTTGATGACCTGCCAGCCCTGCATGCCATACCACCGGCTTTCGGCGCGAGTAGAGAAGCGCGGGCCCTGGATCACGACCACGGTTCCCCCGTCGTGGATGTCAATGCCCTGCCCTCGACCGATCTCGACGGCAAGCGACCGAAGCTGAGGACAGTACGGATCCGCCGCCGACAGGTGGGCGACCCGCGGGCCTTCCATGTGGTAGCTGTCGGCCCGGCCGCACGTGCGATCGATGAATTGGTCGCAAACGACGAAGTGCCCTGGTCGAATGTGCGGTTGCAAGCTGCCCGCCGCGACCGGCGCGATGACGCGCTCGACACCCAACTCTTTGAATGCCCACAGGTTGGCTCGGTAGTTGATCGCCGCGGGCGGGATCGTGTGCCGGGAACCATGCCGGGGCAGAAAAGCGACACGGTTGCCGGCGATGTTGCCGATGGCTATCGAGTCGCTCGGCTTTCCATATGGCGTATCGGCCTGGATGAGCTCGACCTCATCGAGCAGTCTGTAGAATCCCGAGCCGCCAAAGACTCCAATCGTGGCAGATCGCGAATCGCCGTCAATCGCAGCGTCCGAATCGTTCATCGCCACGCCCTTATAGTCCCCCTGTTGAAGCGGACATGATCCCTGAGGCGCCTTTCTTTTTCACTGTGGCCTCGGCCAGCGTCACGCTGGCCGGCTTCTCTGGCCTGGTCGCGGCGTTTCGTCGGGGCGAGCGGTTGAGGACGGTCGAGGTGTTTCATTTGCGCGGGATCGCCGAAACGGGCCTCTCAAATGCCCTCATTGCCCTGATGACGATCCCGGTCGCCAGCATAGCCGGGGACCTTCGGAAGGCCACCCCCGTAATGAGTGCCGTTGTCGTCGCCTACGTCCTTGTCCAGATCGTGGTGTTCGCGTTGCGGGGACGGCGAATGTCGGTTCGCTCAAGCGTGCCTCAGGCAGTTGGCGCAATAGCCATGGACGTTGCGATCATCGGCCTTGCAGTGGTCACCATCGTTGTCCGGGCGACAAGCGCTTACGAATCGGTGCTGCTCCTGCTGCTCGCGCGACCGATGTGGGATTTCGTCCAGGTCTTGCGGGATATGGCAGGCCCCGATGTTCCCGGCACCACGAACCGAGGCAAGTGACCTGGCTGTTTGACGCCCTCAGCCCGAGGCTTGGCCGAGCAGGTGCTCCATCAGGAAGGCAAGGATCCGGCTGTTGGCGGTGACCTGGTTCGCGAGCTTGACCACCCCATGTCCCTCGTCCTCGAAGACGATGATTTCTGTGTTGGGCGCTTTCTCCGCGATCTGCTCGGACTCATCCACCGGAACCCTCGGGTCATTTCTTCCGTGGATGATCAGGAGCGGCGCCTTGATCTTGTTTGCGGAGTGAATCGGACTGATCTGCCGAAGAAACTCGGACTCGGCTCCGTCAGGATCGCCGTACTCGCGCTTGCGGAGGATCCCGCGCCACGGTGGCATGTTTGTGAAGAACGTGTGCCAGTCGGCGATGCCGACGACGTCGACGCCTGCGTCCCAGAGCTGAGGATCCTCGACCAGGGCCGCCAGGGTCATGAAGCCTCCGTAGGACCCGCCCATCGCCGCAGTTTTCGTCGCCTGGCCTGTGCGTTTCAGGTCGCGAGCGGCCTCACAGCCATCGCGGACCGCGTCCCACCTCAGCGTTCGGTCATCGAGGCTCTGGAAACGGAAGCCGTACCCGGTCGAGCCTCGGACATTGGGAAGAAGGACGTTGATGCCGACACCGGTGAACAGGTGGACGGTCGGCGCGTACTGCCCGCGGCTCTGACCTTCGGGGCCGCCGTGGAACTGGACGACCGCCGGCGCGAGCGCGTCCTTTCGGTACAGCAGGCAGTGGATCTCCAGGCCGTCGAAGCTCGTGTACCTGGTCTCCACGGGCTCGACAAGCTCTTTGAAATCATCGTCGTCGCTGACACGCGTCCAGCGCCGCTCTCCCGGCCACTCGTAGATCTCGGCAGGGTGCGTCGGGCGCTCCCAGCTGGCGAAAACCGCGGAGTCGTCCTCACTCCAGCTGAGGTGGTAGCTCTGTGGCCCGGTGATGTCTGACAACACAACGCCACCTTTCCAGTCGAGCAGGGCGGTGGTCTTTCCGCTCGCCAGGTCGATGATTCGAAGCTCGTCGTAAGCGCCCTTGTTCACGACCAGTATGGCCCGTTGGCCGGCGTGGTCTACGGCGTAGCCCTCCACGTCGTGCTCCTCGTCGAAGAGCCGGCGTCTGACCGCCTCCGGATGTTCGGGATCGATTTCGGCCAGCCCCATGAAATCGCGGCCGCCATCGTCCGTCAGGCCGAAAATCCCATGCACGGTCCATGTGATCTCGCGGGTCCGCGCCGCATCCGGCACAAGCCGGGTCAACCGGCCGTCCCGCTCGAGGATGTGCGGCTCCGTCCAGCTTCCCTCGAGCTTGTTGACGACCGCCCGCGTGCCGTCTGGGCTCCAGTCGTCCCATGACCAGTAGTCGCCTGGAGTCGCCCATTCGGTCAGCTCGCCGGTGGCGAGGTCGAGCTCGCCCAGGCTGACATCACGGCCTCCGCCGGCGTTCCAGCCAAGGCCGACGCGCCGGCGGTCCGGGTGCAGGATGGCGCTCTGGTGGATCGCCCTGGAGTCCTTGGTCAGCGATCGGAGCCGACCATCCGGCTCGACCATGCTCAGCTGCCAGATCTCGTTTCCACCGCGGTCGTGGCGGACGAGCAGGCCGAGATCGGTCCAGGCGTGGGGCAGGGTCCTGTCTCCCGAATCGGCGAGCGCTCTCGGGGTCCCGGCGGGATGGTCGAGGTGGAAGGTCTTCTGGTAGCCCTCGAAGTTGGAGGCGAACGCGAGGCCCCCATCCGGCCCTGGCAGAGGTCGGGCGGCGCGGGCGAATTTGAGGAGCCGGGTGAGATCTGGCTTGCTCAACTCCCTAACAGTGTGCCCAACAGCGATGAGTTTGGAGGGGAGTGGCAGTCCCAAGAGATAAACGATGCCAGCGGTGAGGTAAACATATGAGTCAGACAATGCCGATGAAGACCGAGCGTTTGGCGGTACCAGGCGCCAGCCTCTACTACGAGGTCCGCGGTTCGGGTCGGGTCCTGCTCATGATGCCTGGCGGACCGGCAGACGCCGGGGCGTTCCGGGATATCGCCGGCCACCTCGATTCGTATTACACGGTCGTGACGTACGACCCGCGCGGCCTTTCGCACAGCAAGCTCGAAGGCCCGCTCGACGAAGAGCGCATCGTGCAGGTTTTCGCGGATGACGCTCATCGCCTGCTGGCAGCCGTCACGAAGGAGAAGGCTTTCGTGTTCGCCAGCAGTGGCGGCGCGACGATCGCGCTGGAGCTGGCAGTTCGTCATCCGGAGCAGCTGAACACGCTCGTCGCGCACGAGTCGCCTTCGCCGGCGCTGCAGCCTGATCCCGCGCAGGTTCTGTCGGCCATGGAAGACATCTCGCAGACCTACCGCAAGGCCGGAATGGGGCCCGCGATGCAGAAGTTCATGGTCCTCACCCGGATCAAGGACGGTGGGCCTCCGCCGCCAGAAGGCGAGCCGACGCCCGAGATGCTCGAGGCGATGGCCCAGATGCAGCGGAACATCGACCTGTTCCTCGGACCCTACTTCGTGGCCGTCGCCCGTTATCAACCCGACTTCGCCGCCTTGAAGGCCGGATCGTGTCGAATCGTGCCGGCGGTCGGAGCCGAGTCGCGCGGCGAGCTGGCACACGATGGCGGGCTTGGGTTGGCGGAGCGGCTGGGGACGCAAGCCGCCATCTTTCCCGGAGCTCAGGGCGGTTTCGGCAGCCATTCGGCTGAGTTCGCGGACAGGCTCCGCGAGGTCCTGGAGCAGCGGCGCTGATCGACTCCCCATCTAGAATCGAGTCCATGGGCGAATCCACGCTCTCGATCGCGCCCGCCTTCGGCGAGCTCGAGGAGCATCGGGCATCGCTGACCGCCTACTGCTACCGGATGCTCGGCTCGCCCTTCGATGCGGAGGACGCCGTCCAGGATGCGTTCGTGCGCGCGTGGCGCAGCCGCGACCGATTCGAGGGGCGCGCGGCATTGCGATCATGGCTGTACCGGATCGCCACCAACGTGTGCATCGACATGCTCAAGAGCCGAGAGCGGCGCCACCTGCCGATGGACATTGGTCCCGCGGTGGAGCCTCTCGAGAAAAACCTCCACACCAGGCCCGAGGCGACCTGGTTGGAGCCGATCCCGACGCAGCTCATCGCGCCGGAAAGAGACCCCGCGGACGTGGCGGTGGAAAGGGAGTCGATCCGGCTGGCCTTTGTCGCCGCACTCCAGCATCTGCCGGCGCGCCAGCGGGCCGTGCTCATCCTCCGCGAGGTCCTGCGCTGGCAGGCCGTGGAGGTCGCCGAGCTTCTCGACACCTCGGTGGCCTCGGTCAACAGCGCCCTGCAGCGGGCTCGGACCACGCTCGGAAAGAGCAAAGTGAGCGCCTCGGATCCACTGCCGCGGTTGAGCGACTCCGACCACGCGATGCTGGAGCGCTACGTCGCCGCGTTCGAGCGCTATGACGTGTCAGCCCTGACCGCTCTGATCCGGGAAGACGCGACCCAATCGATGCCGCCTTACGACATGTGGTTGAGCGGCCGCGACGACATGATGGCCTGGTGGTTTGGGCCCGGGATCGGCTGCCGCGGGTCGCGTGTCATTCCTGCCGTCAGCGCCAACGGAATGCCGACGTACGGGCAGTACAAGCCCAGCCCGAACGGCGGTCATGAGCCGTGGGCGCTGCAGGTCCTCGAGCTGTCAGGCGGCCGGATCGCCGACATCACCTTCTTCCTCGACACCGCGCGGCTGTTTCCTCTATTCGGCCTGCCGCCCCGGCTCGACTCGTAGAGCTCCCGCCAGGCCGCAGAGATCGATCAGCTCGAGCAGGGACCTGTTCGCGTTTTCGAGGCGTAGATCGCCGCCGTTTCTCCGAACGGCAACCTGAAAGCGTGCGATCCGATCGATCGTCCCCGCATCAGGTTCATGCATCGGGGCGCAGTCCAGGATGATCGTGCCGATCGTCATCACTTGTACAGACCGAATCCGCGGCTGAAATCATCGGCCCGACCGATGAGTTATCAAGCACATGGCGTCTAAACCAGCATGAGAAACACCCGGTGGCTATCGCTGACGGTCCTCTGTACAGGTTTTCTGCTGATCGTCGTCGACATGACGATCGTGAACGTCGCTCTTCCATCGATCCAACGCGACCTGGGCTTCTCGCCATCCGGGTTGGCCTGGGTCATCAACGCATACCTGATCGCATTCGCCGGGCTCCTGCTCCTCGCCGGCCGTCTCGGCGACCTGTTCGGTCGCAAGCGCGTCTACCTGGTCGGCCTCGGCATCTTCGTCTGCGCGTCGGTCCTGTGCGGCCTGTCGTTCAACCAGCCGATGCTGATCGCCGCTCGCTTCATCCAGGGCATCGGCGGCGCCGTCAGCTCCGCGGTCATCCTCGCGATGATCGTGACGCTGTTCCCGAAGCCTGACGAGCAGGCCAAGGCATTCGGTGTCTTCAGCTTCGTCGCGTCCGCGGGCGCAGCCGTCGGCCTGCTCGCGGGCGGCTTGATCACCCAGGCGGTCAGCTGGCACTGGATCTTCTTTGTCAACGTCCCGCTCGGCTCGTCACGGCCGCGGCGTCGGCTCGACTGCTCGCGTCCGACCGCGGGATCGGAATCGGTCGAGGCGCCGACGTCGTCGGCGCGGTCCTGGTCACCGCCGCCTTGATGCTCGGGGTCTACACGATCGTCGAGTCGTCCGTCTACGGACTTGGCTCGCTCCACACCATCGTCTTCGGCGCGATGGCGCTCGCGCTGCTGGGCGCTTTCATCCTTCGCCAGGCGTTGGCAAGCAACCCGCTTCTGCCGCTGGGCGTGTTCGCCTCGCGCAAGCTCTCCGCCTCCAACGTCGTGCAGGCGCTGATGACAGCCGCCTTCTTCGGCTTCTTCTTCATGGGCTCGCTGGACCTGGAGCGGGTGCTGGGTTACGGCCCGATGGCGATTGGATTGGCCTTCCTGCCGGTAGCCGTCGTCATGGCTGTCTTTTCGATCCGCTTCTCGGCGCAGCTGATCACCAGGTTTGGCCCGCTGCCTGTGCTCGGGGCGGGGCAGGCGGTCGTCGCGGTTGCGCTTGCGATGCTCGGGTTTGGACCCACGAACGCCAACTACCTGGTTCACCTGCTGGTTCCGCTGGCCCTGCTCGGCCTGGGGGGCGGCCTCTCATTCCCCTCGCTGACCATCATCGCGATGTCGGACGTTCGGCCTGCCGACGCGGGCCTGGCGTCCGGGATCCTGAACACGACCGGGCAGGTTGGCGGCGCGCTCGGTCTCGCGGTGCTCGCGACGCTGGCGGGCTCGCGCACGCTCACCCTGGTCCACGAAGGCGCCGGCAGCGCCGCCGCGCTCGCGGGTGGATATCACCTGGCGTGGTTGGCCGGCGCAGGTACTGTCGTCATCACGCTGGCTCTCGCCATGTCGCTGCTCCGGACGAGGACGTCGATGCCCGTGGAAATTCCACAGGCCGAGTGCGAACCGGCGGCATAAACGGCAGCAGGCAACAGTTCCGTGCCTGCGTGTCGATCAGTAGCCGGACGAATGTTCTGAGTTGACACGTTGAAATGGCTCCTATATACAGAGCGTGCCCGTCGCCAGTTCGGGATCGTTTTTCCGACGATGGGTGGAGGAAGGGGGAACATGGGGTCCGACTGCTCTTTCACGCGACCTCGGTGGAAGCACACTTTTCGAATTCGCCTCGCACTGACCACCCAGGCGCTGCTGGTCATTGCATCAGTAACCACCGCGGTCGCAGGTGCAGCGGTCAACCTGGCCGTGGCGCCGCTAGCTGCCGCCGCCTTCTCGGCGCCGGCCGCAGTGCAGGAGATCAATTCCAACAACGTCACCTCCGGCCACCTTTTCGGCGGACGCGTGCAGGCGTTCACAGTCGATCCCATCAACTCGAACCTCGTGTATGCGGCAACTGAGCTCGGAGGTATCTACCGGAGCACAGACGGCGGCGCTAACTGGACCCACATCGACGCCATCGGCTTGACTGCCTCGACCGACGTCAAGATCGCGGGGAGCGACTCCAACCTGATCGTGGCCACGGGCGCTTACGACGGGCACAGCCTCGCCGTGGGCAATCACAGCTCGATCTGGATCAGCACCGACGCGGGAGTGACCTGGAACCCCGCTGCAGCAACAGCTGATGACCCCGCATGCACGACCGCTCCCAGCGCGAATCGGGTTTCGATCGCGCCCGGCACGCCGGGCAGTCTCGAGATCGCGGTGGCGACCAACTGCGGCGTCACGATAAGCACCGACTCCGGCGCCCACTGGACGCACACCTACCCGGCCAGCCTGTTCGCCAACGTCAACGACGTCAAGACGCGGGTCGTTTCGAACCAGGTGCAGATCGACCTTTGCGGCACCCAGGGCTACTTCAGGTCCACTGATGGCGGCACCACATGGTCCGCCAAGGACACAAGCGGTACAAGGCCGATCAATCCCCCGGCGACGTTTACGCCCTGCTACGTCGCCACCGCACCCCAGGACGCCAATACCGTTCTTCTGTCCAGCTGGGCGCAAGACCCGACCGGGAAGTTCTGCTTGCAGCAGCTGCTCGAGAACGACTCCAGCGGCGCGGCCGGCTCCTGGACTGCGATCACGCCCTCCACGAGCGACGCCAACTGTCGGGTCACAGACGTGATCACCCATCCAGCATTCGACGGCAACGCGAATCACTTCGAGACATGGTTTGGCACGAACACGCGCTTGATGCACGCAACCTGTGACGCGACCGCCACGCCGCGCTGCAACGGTGGCAGCTTCTCCGTCTACGACAACTCGATCGGTTCCGTCCACAACGGTCCGGACTCCTTCGACCTGGCCTTTCCGGCAGTGCCGGCAAACGCGTGTCCGTTCCTGGAGTCTAGTGACGGCGGCGCCTTCAGCACTTCAAATGGCTGCAACAGCAGCCCGACCTTCGCCGTGAGCAACAACGGCATGCACGCCCTTCAGGCGACGCAAATGGCCGGAACCGTCTCGCCGGGCTTCACCGACCTCGAATTCGGAACCCAGGACAACGGCCTGTGGCACACCGCCGACACCGGGGCCAGCTGGACGCAGCAAGGACCCGACGTCTACGCGACCTACGCCGATCACGACACGAATCCAAGTGCGAGCCTCCTCTACCTTGCGTGCTTCGGCTGCGGCATCTCACGCGTCAACCCAGACGCCACCGGCAGCCTGTCCTTCACGACCCCCCCGGGCAACGACGTGCCCAATAACTTCCACGCGACGCAGTTCGCACCCGCGAGCTACCTCTTCATCACACCCGACGGCCCCACGTCAGGCAACCCCGCTCCGCCGCCGCCGACCTGGCACATATACGCCACGCCGGACGCCGGCGCACATTGGTCTCAAGGGCCGCAGATCGCGGCCAACAGCCCACCCATCGACGTGCAGGCCGCCGGTCCGGCGAGCTCGCCGGTCTTCTACATGCGCCTCAACGTCAGTGGGAATGCCACCCTCTTCCGTTTCCAGAGCGGACCCATACCCACCAATGGCGACCCACTCACGGGCGCGACCCTCACGCAGATCACCGGCGTGACCACCGCCGGTGCGTTTGCAGTCAACCCGGCCAACCCCAACCAGCTCTATGCAGCCGACACCGGGACGCAGCAGATGCTGCGCAGCACGGACGGCGGCTCAACCTGGACGCCAGATGCGCGGTTGCTCAACCTGGTGACCCAGGGAGGCTTGTTCCCGTTCAACAGCGGTCTCGGCAACGTCGTCAACTCGATCGCATTCGATGGCAACAGCTCGACGTTGCTGGTCGGCACCCAAACCGACGGCCTCTATGCGTCGGTCGATGGCGGCGCGGATTGGATCACCGTGCGTGGCAGCACAGGCGTTTCGAGGACGGTCGGATTCTTCTTCGATGAAACGAGAGGCACGATCTTCGCGGCGAGCGCCGGCCGCGGCCTCTGGAAGGTGAACCTGCCACAGGCCGACCTCCAGATCTCGCTTTCATCGTCGCCCAGTCCACTGATCGCCGGCAACTCGGTCACCTACTCGGTGAACGTCTTCAATGCCGGTCCTGACGCGGCCGGCCTCATCAAGGTCGTGGACAATCTGCCGGCGGGGCTCAGCTACCTCAGCAGCACCGGCGGTTGCTTCGAGTCCCCGGCGTTGTCGGGAAAGCTCACCTGCCCGCAGGCCGACCTGCCGTCGGGTGGCAGTGTGAGCTTCCAGATCAAGGCGCTCGTCTCACCGTCCTTCGTCGCATCGACCTCAACCGGATCGGCGAGTGTTTCGAACACCGTCAGCGTCAGCAGCGCGGACAGCATCGATCCGGCGCCGACCAACAACACTGCCACGGACGTCGCCACCGTCACCGAGCTGGCGGACCTTCAGACGACGGAGATCTGTGACACATCCATGCAGGCGGGTCAAACCGGGGCCTGCAACGTGTACATCGACAATGTCGGCCCGTCTTACGCGCGGAGCGTCGTGCTGACGTTGAAGGCGACCTCGGACGGCACGTTCAGAATCACTCAGGCGACTCCGAGCGCCGGCACCTGTGGCGCCCTGCCACCGGCGGGGACGTCCGCCCAGGTGCAGTGCACCCTGGCCAGCTTGCAAGCGGCCACCGTCAGCGCCCCAGGGCGCTGGACCGTGACCTTCAAGTACACGGCGACGGAGGCGCAGACCATATCGCCGGTGGCTGACGCCAACTCCAGCACGCCCGATCCCGACACCAGCAACAACGACGCCACCGGATCACTGCCCGTGACTGCGGCAACCGACCTCCAGATCACAGGCATCTCTGCCACTCCGAGCCCGGTCGTGGCAGGTACGGGTCTGACGTTTGTGGTGACCATCACGAACGCCGGACCTTCGACGGCGACCAACGTGATCGTCAAGGACGCAGTTCCGGCGGGCGTGGTCATCAACTCGGTTAGCGCGCCGAGTGCCACCAGTTGCTTGCCGGGCGTTCCCGGTGACTCCACCCAGCCAACCACGTGCGGTTTCGACGTGCTGGCGCCGAGCGCTTCCCGCACGCTTACGATCGCGACCACGGTGCTCCCTCAGACAACAGGAAGCCTCCACAACGCGGCCAGCGTGACGAGTGCCACATTCGACCCCGACAACTCGAACAACTTTGCGCACACGGACACGTCGGTCACCGTCCAGGCGGATATCAGCCTGTCGCTCACGAGCAGCCCCAACCCTGTGGTTGCAGGCACGAGTCTCACCTATACCGCCGTGATCTCCAATGCCGGGCCATCCAGGGCAAGGACGGTAACCCTCAGCGAGGTCCTTCCCGCCGGCGTCAACTTTGGGGCGACCTCCATTTCCAACGGCGGCAGCGGCACATGCGCGCAAGTAGTTGGAGCTCCCTCGAACATCCAGTGCCAACTCAACGATCTCGATCCGGGCCAGAGCGTCACGGTCTACACGCAGACCGCCGTGGCCAGTTCGGTCGCTCAAGGCACGACGCTCGTAATGAGCGGCGCAGCCGCGACCAGCTCCAACGACCCCGCCACGGCCAACAACTCGACTTCGACGAACACCGGGGTCAACGCGGTGGCCGACGTGGCGGTGACCTACAGCGGGCCTGCCACCTACAAGCCTTCGACCAGCGTGATCTACCTGAACACTGTGAACAACTTCGGCCCGTCGGACGCCGTATCGGTCACGCTCGTGGATACGCTGCCTGCAGCCACCGTCGGAAGCTATGTTTCCGACAACAGCGGCGGTCTCTGCACGATCGCCGGCAATATCCTGACCTGCAACCTGGGGACCCTGCCGGCAGGCAGCTCGAAGCAGATATCGGTGAAGTTCTTCATCAAAGGCAATAACAAGCTCGTGACCAGCTCCGTGACGGTATCGTCGCCGACCACCGATCCCAACTCGGCCAACAATTCAGCGACCTGGAGCATGACGAACAAGTGAGAAGCGCGGCGGCATTCGATCCGTGACCTTCGGCAGCAACCGATCGTTCTGTCTGTTGCGATGCGGTTTGGATTGCTGATGGCAGGGGGGGTCGCCGGCGCGGCCTCCCTTGCGTTCGGGGCCGGCGCGGCTTTTGCGGCCACCCCCCGGATCACCTTGAACCCGACCCAGGGCACGCCTGCCACTGTGGTCCAGGTCCAGGGCACCGGCTTCTGCGCGAGCCCACCTTGCTCTCAAGCCCAAATCGTGTTCCAGGGTGTGACCGTGGCGGAAGGGATCGTAGTCGCTGCAGACGGCAGCTTCCGAGCGAGCTTTCAACCCGCCGCCGGCCCCTCGGGTTGGAAGACCGTCACCGGCCAGCAGAAGAACGCCAACGGAATGTGGATTACGTCCGCCCCCGCCACTTTCTACATGACACTGGCGCCACCCACGCCGACACCGACCGCGTTTCCACGTACGCCGACGCCCATACGTAGTCCGTCACCCGGACCTTCGCCGTCCGCGACGTCTGGATCGCCGGCGCCCACGGTCACCCCAAACGCGGCCGGCCCAGCGGCGCCCGGTCAGGGGACGCCTCCTGGAAGTACGACGTCCTGGTGGCCCTGGCCGGCTGTGATCGCAGCAGCGGTCCTCGCATTCGGCTCGGCGGTTTTCCTGGTGTCGCTGTATCGACGTTCCAGCCTCTGAGCCCTCCTCGACGCCAGGAGCCGAGGAGCTCGCGCCTTCTATATGCCGCGGTCGCCGGCTTCATAGACTAAGGCTCGTGAGAGGCGTGCAGGGAGTCCGAGCATCGGACGTGTGGCCCGAGCTTCCGTATATGGCCTGGAACGACACGCTCGAGACGCTGCACATGAAGCTGCAGGTCGTGGGCAAGCTGAGGCTCGCGCTCAGCCCACCCGAACCTCAATGGGCGCACGTGCCGCTGTACGTGACCGCGCGCGGCCTGACCACCACTCCCATGGAGTCGGCGGAAACCGTCTTCCAGGTGGATGTCGATCTCATCGACCACGATGTCTTGATCCGGACGACACGCGGCGACGTCCGGGCCGTGGCGCTCGGGGATGGATCCGTGGCCGCCTTCTACACCGAGCTCATGTCCAACCTCGAGGCCCTGGGGATCGAAGTTCACATTCGAGCCGTGCCCGACGAGGTTCCCGATCCGATTCCGTTTGCGGAGGACACCGTCCACGTGGCATATGAGCCGGAATGGGCGACTCGATTCTGGAGAGTGCTGTCTCAAGTCGACCTTGTCTTCAAGGACCATCGTTCGCGATTCAAGGGCCGGACCACGCCCGTGAATTTCTTCTGGGGCTCGTTTGATCTGGCCTGCACCAGGTTTTCGGGCCGGCCCGCCGACCCGCCCGACGGAGCCGGGGTGATCGCCCGGGGGTCGGCGGACGCCGAGCAGATCTGCGGCGGGTTCTGGCCGGGGTTCCAACGGTTCCCGCAGGCGGCCTTCTTCTCTTACACGTATCCGAAGCCGGACGGGATCGAACAGGTGACGATTCAGCCCGCAACGGCGGGCTGGAACGCAGACCTGGGGGAGTTCGCGCTGCCCTATGAGGACGTCCGCAAAAGTCCATCTCCCCGCGACCAGATCTTGCGATTCCTCGAGAGCACATACGCGGCCGGTGCCCGCCTGAGAGACTGGGACCCGAACCTGGTCGCCGTCAGCTGACGCGATCGGTGTACGGCCAGAGCGCCCGGATATACGACCTCCTCTATGTGGGGTCCGGGATCAAGGACTACCCGGCCGAGTCGGCCGAGCTGGATCGGATCATTCGAGAGTCGAACCCGACGGCGCGGACCCTTCTCGATGTGGCGTGCGGCACCGGCGCTCACCTGGTCGAGCTGCGGCGCTGGTACTCGGTCCAGGGGGTGGATCTCAGCCCGGCCATGCTCGCGGTCGCGCGTGGGCGGCTGCCCGGAGTTCCGCTGGCCGAGGCCGATATGCGAACCCTCGACCTGGGCCAATCCTTCGACGCGGTGACGTGTCTCTTCAGCAGCATCGGCTACATCACGGATCCCTCCGAGATGCGATCCGCCATCGCCCATATCGCCGCGCATGTGGCGCCGGGCGGAGTGCTGATCCTCGACGGCTGGGTGCGCCCGGACCACTGGCGCGAGGGCGTCCGTCCGGAGCCGGACATCGCGCAAAACGATGAGGTCCTCGTCGTCCGCCTCTCAGTCAGCCGTCGAGCTTGGAACATCACCGAGCTGGACATGCATCACCTGGTGCAGACCAGCGCCGGGATCGAGTACTTCGTGGAGAGCCATCGTCTGGCCCTGACCAAAACCGAAGACTACGTCGCGGCGGTCGAGGATGCCGGCCTGGCTGCGCGGATCATTCCCGATTACATGCGAGGCCGAGACCGGATCGTGGGCAGGCGGCCGGGCTGATGCCCTTCGACTATCGGTTCGGCTGGTTCGCGGCCGGGGTGAGCCGGAGGACCGGGATCTCGCGATCGGTCTTCTTCTGATACTCGCCGTAGCGGGGCGCGATCGCGGCGACGCGCGCCAGCGCCGCCTCCCGCTCGCTCCCTTGCAGCGACTCCACGTCAGCCAGCAGCTTGCGGTTGCCGACCTCGATCCAGGTCTTGTCGGGGTTTTTGGCCAGGTTGATGAACCAGGCTGGGTGGGTGCTCGCGCCGCCCTTGGAGGCGACCACCAGCCAGGCGTCGTCTCCGTCCGGAAAGCCGCCGAGGACGTGGGTTCGTTCCTTGCCGGTCCTCGCGCCCACGGTCGTGAGCAGGACGATCGGGAAGCCCATCGCCCGCGGCTGCGTCGGCCCTGCGGTCCGGCGGTAGCGCGAGACCTGCATGTCGAGCAGGGGCTGAGCCAATCTCATCAGGCCCCTCTGGAACGGCATGTTCGTTCCGCGGGTGCCTCGCGGCGGGATTTCGATCGGCTTCTGGGCAGGCATCAACACGACAATCGCGTGATCACCTGGGATGTTCCACCCGCGGTAGCATCGGCCGGTGAGCTCGATCGACGGGCTGCTTGCGCAGGCGCGAGCCGGCGCTCATAAGCCACAGAGCGGCCTGGCTCCTCAGCCACGGCTCCGGACCGCGATCCTGACGTGCATGGACGCCCGCATCGATCCGGTCTGGCTGTTCGGGCTGGGTCCCGGCGATGCGCATGTGCTCCGTAACGCAGGCGCTCGGGCGACTCCCGACGTCATGCGCTCGCTCGCCGTGTCGCAGGCCGTTCTCGGCACGCGTGAGGTGCTGGTGCTCGGGCACACCGGGTGTGGCTTGGTCGGACGGACGGAACACGAGCTCGCGGAGGTGATCCGCAGCAAGAGCGGGCACAAGCCCGACCTGGAGATCGGCGTGTTTCAGGATCTCGACGAGGCGGTCGCAGAAGCGGTGGAGACGCTGCGCGGCTGCAGGTTTCTCGCTCACCGGAACCAGATCAGCGGGTACGTCTACGACCTCGATGCAGGGACAGTGCGGCCTGTCGGCGTCGAAGAAAAACGTGGATCGACGACCCCACCCGCAATCCCACTGACCGGCCTGAAGTGGCTGCGCGCCGATGTCCTGGACCTCAAGAGAGACCGACCGCGCCGGCACTGACGTCGCCTTCGGCGAGGCGGTCGGGCATAGTTAGCGGCCATGGCTCCCGTCGTCGAGGTCGACAGGCTCTCTAAGCGGTTCGGCCGCGTTCGCGCGCTGCACGAGGTCTCGTTCCAGGTCGCCGAAGGCGAGGTCTTCGGGTTCCTCGGCCCCAACGGCGCGGGCAAGACCACGACCATCCGCATCCTTCTCGGGCTGCAGCACGCTGACGGAGGCACCGCGAGGATCGGCGGCTTCGACAGCTGGACTGGCCATGCGAAAGCGGCCCGCCTGTTCGGTGCGACCCTCGAGCAGCCGGCGCTGTACGGCTTCCTTTCGGGCCGCGACAACCTTCGCCTGTTCGCGCGGCTCCTCGGGCCGGTCGACGAAAAACAGATCACCGAGCTGCTCGGCCAGGTCGGGATGACCGAGCGAGGCGACGACAAGGTCAAGCGCTACTCCATGGGCATGAGGCAGCGCCTGGCCCTGGCCCAGGCGATGCTCGGCAAGCCGCGCCTGCTGATCCTGGACGAGCCGACCAACGGCCTCGACCCCAACGGCATCCACGGGCTGCGCATCCTCCTGCGCAAGCTCGCCACCGAGCAGGGTCTGACGATCTTCTTCTCGAGCCACCTGCTCTCCGAGGTCGAAGAGCTGTGCGACCGCGTGGTCGTCCTGCATCGCGGCGAGGTCAAGGCGGCAGGTCCGCTCAGCGAGCTCATGAACGTCAAGGGATTCCAGTACCGCATCGATGTATCCGACGTCGAAAAAGCGATGGAGATCGTGCGTTCCATCGACGGCGCCACGGCGGAGCGCAGCACGCTCAAGGACTCGATCACGGTGAGCTCGGAGAAAGATGTTGCCCGGATCATCAACCGCGCCCTGGTGACGGCGGGCATCGGAGTCGACCAGCTGGTGCACACGCAGCGAGGGCTCGAGGATGTGTATATCGAGCTCACCGGGGTGCAGCGCGGGAGCCCGCTGGGCACGCCGCCTCCGCCGCCTCCGCCGTCTCCGCCGGCAGGAGGCCGTAACTGATGCTGCTCATCAGCCTGATTCGAATCGAGCTCCAGAAAACCTGGCGCAGCCGCTGGGTCGTGTTCGCCGTGATGGCCGGCATCTTCGTGCTCATCGCCGGCGGCCTCTACACCTACTACGTCATCAGCCAGCACCGGTGGAACCCGCCGGCGGCGGTCGCGTGGCAGACCACGCTGCGCGACGAGATCGCCTCGAACCAGTCATCCATCGCGCAACTGCAGCAGATCAAGCAGCAGCAGCCTTCACGGGCTGAGCTGAGGGGCGGTTTCAGCATCGATAATGAAATCGCGCGCGAGAAACAGTCGATCACCGACGACCAGTACCTGCTCGACAACAACATCGCACCGCTGCAGTCCTATTCGATCACTCTGGCCAGCCTGTTCGCCCTCGGCGGCATCGTCATGTTCCTACTCATCCGCATCTTCGGATGGCTGGCCTCGGAGCAGGTCGCCGGCGAACGCTCGGACCGCACGATCGCCATCTTGCTCAGCCGCCCCATGAGCCGCGACCAGCTGCTCCTGGCGAAGGCGGTCGCCTCGTTCCTCATCAGCCTGGTGGTCGTGCTGGCGACGCTGGTGGTCGTCTTCGCGATGGTCGCTTTCATCGAGGGCTCGGTGGGGCCGCTGACGGGAGACGTCGCGATTGCAGACGATGGCAGCAAAGCCCTGGGGCCCGGCAACCTTCTGGTCGTGTCGATTCCGCTGTTCGTCCTCATGAGCGTCGGCGCCACGATGCTCGGTGTTCTCTGTGTTCAGGGCATGAGCTTTCTCATCTCCGTGGTCACGGGAAGGTGGGCCGCGATCGGCATCACGCTGGCGGCGCTCTTCGGGCTGCCGCTCGTGAGCGGGATCGTGACCATCATCATCACGCTGATCAGCGGAGATCCCAAGAATGCCCACTTCCTGAACTACCTCTTCGTCAATGTGCTTGCCCCGGTGTCGTCGATCGCCCCAGTGTTTGGAAACGGGCCTACATCCGCCGGCACGGGCATGAACGAGTTTGGAACCGAGATCGCCACCCTGGCCGTATGGACCATCGCCTTCTTCGCCGCGGCGTGGCTGCTGTTCCACCGCAAGCAAGAAGCCGGCTAGGAAAGCACCCGCTTCGCCTTCAGCTCCGAGCGAGGCAGCGAGCCGGCAGGGACCACGCGGCAGCCCAGGCGCACGCCGAGCGCGTGGCGGATGTCTGCCTCGAGCCGCTCGGTCGAGGTGTCGTCTCCGGTGATCTCGAGCAGGATCGTCACCTCGTCCATCCGCTGCTCTCGCCGCCGCTCGATGGCGAACTCGGCCACGCGCGGGTGCCGGCGCACGATGTCCTCGACCTGCGACGGGAAGACGTTGACGCCCCGCACGGTGAACATGTCGTCGACCCGGCCGCGGATGCCGCCGGCCAGCTTCATGAACCGGCTTCCGCAGGAGCACGGCTCGTCCGAGACGCTGACGCGGTCGCCCGTGCGGTAACGGATCAACGGCATCCCCCAGCGCCCGAGGTTGGTCGCCACGAGCTCGCCCTCCGCGGCAGGCCTGCCTTGCGGATCGCGGACCTCGAAGATGTACTCCGACTCGACCAGGTGGATGCCGTCGCGCTGCGAGCAGCTGTGCCCGGTCGGCCCGAGCTCGGTCATCCCGGTGTGGTCGAAGCACGAGGCGCCGAACGCGGACTCGATCGCCGCGCGGGTCGCCGGGATGCTCGCCCCGGGCTCGCCGGCATGGATCGTGACCCGCAGCGGCGAGGCGGTCAGGTCGACGCCGACGTCTTTGGCCACGTCCGCCATGCGCAGCGCGTAGGTCGGCGTCGACAGCAGGACCGTCGAATGAAGGTCGACCAGGCTGCGAACGCGCTGCTCGGTGGTCATGCCGGCCCCGGAGATGGCCAGGGCGCCCAGCTGCTCAGCCCCGTCGAAGGCCGACCAGAAACCGATGAACGGCCCGAAAGAGAACGCGAAAAAGACCCGATCGCCGGCACGAACTCCCGCGGCGCGGTAGACGTGGTCCGCCCAGATCGAGAGCCACCAGGACCAGGATTCAGCCGTGTCGAGCCAGCGCAGGGGGCGGTCGCCGCTGGAACCCGACGTCTGGTGCACGCGAACGAAGTGGTCGACCGGATGCGTGAGGTTGGTGCCGAAGGGTTGATGCGCGGCCTGGTCGGCGACGAGATCGCCCTTGGCGGTCAGGGGCAGGCGCTCGAAGTCGTCCCAGCCATTCACGCTGGTGAGCCGCGCGCGCCAGAACGGGTTGCTGCGAAGGACGCCGTCGAGCCCCGCGCGCAGCTTCGCCAGCTGCAGCGCCCGAAGCTCGTCCTGGTTAGCCTGTGACTGCGCGGTCGCCGATCTCAAGGGCCGAATCCAGGATCTCGAAACCCTCGTCGAGCTCCGCCTCGGTGATGCACAGCGGCGGGTTGGTCATCACGATGTTCCAGCGCACGAAGGTGTGCATGCCCGCCTCGATGAGCGCCCGGCCGATCGCCTTCATCTCGGGCGAGGTGCCGTTGAACGGTGCGAGCGGCTCGAGCGTCTTGCGGTCGCGCACGAGCTCCAGCGCGCCGAAGAGCCCGATCGACCTCGCCGCCCCGACGCAGGGATGGCGCTCCATGAGCCGGCGGTGGTGCTGAGCGAGCACGGCGCCCATCCGCTGCGAGTTGCCGACCATGTCGTCCTCTTCGTAGGCCTGGATCGCACCCAGAGCAGCCGCGCATCCGAGCGGATGGCTGTTGTAAGTCAGGCCGCCGTAGAAGACGTTCTGGTCGAAATAAGACGCCACCTTCGGCCGCATACCCACCGCGCCCAGGGGCGCATAGCTGCTGGTGAGGCCTTTGGCCATGGTGATCAGGTCGGGGACGACGCCCCAGTGGTCGACGGCGAACCACCGTCCGGTGCGGCCGAACCCGGTCATGACCTCGTCGCAGATCATCAGGATCCCGTAGCGGTCGCAGAGCTCGCGCACGCCCTCGAGGTAGCCGTCGGGCGGGATGAGGATGCCGTTGGTGCCGGTGACGGGCTCGAGGATGAACGCGGCGATGGTCTCCGGCCCTTCCAGGCGGACGACCTCCTCGAGGTTCCGCAGAGCCACGTCCGCTGGATCCGTGCCGCGCTGAACGCCGTGGTAGGGGTCGGTCACGTGCACCACCGCGCCCGCGTACTCGTTGGTCCAGCGCCGGGGATCGCCGGTAGCCTGGATCGCTGTTCCGGTGGAACCGTGGTACGAGCGGTACCGGGCGAGGATCTTGGGGCGGCCGGTGACCGTGCGTGCCATCTTGATGGCGTTCTCGTTGGCGTCCGTGCCGCCGAGCGTGAAGAAGACCTTGTCGATGTCGCCCGGCAGCAGCTCGGCGAGCTTGCGGCCCAGCCGAGCCCGAGGCTCGTGGGCCATGAACGGGCTGATGTAGGGAAGCTGGTCCGCCTGGCGCTTGATCGCGTCGATGATCCGCTGGTCGCCGTGCCCGGCGTTGACGCACATGAGCTGGCTGTTGAAGTCGATGAATCGCCGGCCGTCGGCGGTGTGGAAGTAGACCCCCTTGGCCGAGGTCACCGGGAGCGGTGCCAAGGCGGCCTGAGCCGACCAGTCGTACAGCGTGTGCCGCAGGCAGAGCTCGGTGATCTCCTCCGCGCTGAGTGCCTTGACCGTCTCGGTCGCCATCTCGGGGTGATCCTACCTCCCACGGCGGTGACTGTTTGACAGCGCAACCATCCGGGTGTTTATATCCCCTCAGGACGCCCTGTCTTGATAGGCGCCCGCGCGGGTCGTTTTCTGGGAGGGCAGGACGATGTTTCCAGCCGCTTTCGACTATGGCGCCCCGACGACACTCGCCGAAGCGCTGGCAGTCCTCAAAGAGAGGGGCGACGACGCCAAGGTAATGGCGGGTGGCCAGAGCCTCATCCCCCTGCTCAAGCTGAGGTTCGCCCAACCGGCGTTGGTGCTGGACATCGGCCGCCTGCCGGCGATGAACGAAGTCGCCCGGCACGACGGGCATCTGAGCGTCGGCGCGCTCGTACGGCACGTCGACGTGGAGCGCGACAGTGAGTTGGCGAAGACGTTTCCCATCCTGGGGGAAGCGGCGCACTGGATCGCCGATCCCCTGGTGCGCAACCGCGGCACGGTGGTCGGTTCCGTGTGCCATGCCGATCCGTCCGGCGACTGGGGCTCGGTGATGCTCGCCCTGGGCGCCGAGGTGGTCGCCCGGTCTGAGTCGGGCGAGCGTGTCATCCCGGTCGCCGGCTTCTTCCAGGACCCGTTCACGACCGCGTTGAAGCCGGACGAGATCGTGACCGAGATCCGGATCCCGATCCCGCAGGGGCCGTCGGGAGGCGCCTACAACAAGCTCGAGCGCAAGGTGGGGGATTTCGCCACGGTCGCGGTGGCGGTCCAGCTTGAGCTGAACGGCGGCAAGGTCGCCAAGGCCGGGATCGGGCTGACGTCGGTCGGGCCGACCAACATCAAGGCGGTCGACGCGGAGAAAGCCATCGTGGGACACGAACCCACGGACGAGGTCATCCGCGAGGCGGCACGGCTCGCGGCTGCCGCCGCCGAACCCAAGGACGACGTTCGAGGCACCGCCGCATATAAGAAGGACGTGGTTCGAGTCTTCGTGCAGCGCGGCCTGCACACCGCGCTCGGCCGGGCTCAGGAGGTGAGGGCATGAAGGTGACCATGCGAGTCAATGGCGCCGAGCGTAGCGGCGACGTGGAACCCCGCGTTCTCCTGGTCGACTTCCTGAGGACCAACCTCGCGCTCACCGGCACACATGTCGGCTGCGACACGACCAGCTGCGGCGCCTGCACCGTTCTGCTCGACGGCGAGCCGGTCAAGTCATGCACGCTGCTGGCCGTCCAGGTGGAGGGCCGGGAGATCAAGACGGTGGAAGGCCTGGCGCAGGGCGGCGCGCTCTCGCCGGTCCAGGTCGGCTTCCACGAGGAGCATGGCCTCCAGTGCGGCTTCTGCACGCCGGGGATGATGCTCGTCAGCACGGCACTGCTCGAGCGCAACCCCGATCCATCGGAGGAGCAGATCCGCTGGGCGATCAGCGGCAACATCTGCCGCTGCACGGGCTACATGAACATCGTCAAAGCGATCCAGCACGCGGCCAGGGCGCAGCAGGCGGCTGCCACGGCGCCGGTAGGGGCGGCCGTCCCGGCCGGAGGTGGCGAATGAGCAGCACCATGCACATGCACGGTGGCATCGGAGAATCGATCAAGCGCAAGGAAGACGGCCGCTTCCTCCGCGGCAAGGGCAACTACATCGACGACCTGACCCTGCCGGGCATGCTGCACATGGCGATCCTGCGCAGCCCGCACGCGCACGCACGCATAAAGTCGATCGACACGAGCGCCGCAGGCGCGAAGCCGGGCGTGGTGGCTGTCGTCACCGGCGAGCTGATGGCGCAGCACAAGCTGGCGTGGATGCCGACCCTCAGCGGCGACACCCAGGCCGTCCTGGCCACCGACAAGGTGCGGTTCCAGGGCCAGGAGGTGGCTGCCGTCATCGCCGAGACCAAGTACCAGGCGGAGGACGCGCGCGATGCCATCGTGGTCGACTACGAGGTCCTGCCCGCCGTCATCAGCCCCGACGGGGCGAAGGCGAACGGCGCCCCCTTGATCCGGGACGACAAGGAGGGCCAGCAGGACAACCACATCTACCACTGGGAGTCCGGTGACAAGGCCAGGACACAGGCGGCCTTCGCCAAAGCCGCGAAGGTGGTGAGGCTGCACACCTTCTACCCGCGCTGCCACCCCGCACCCCTGGAGACGTGTGGCTGCGTGGCGGACGTCAATCCCGCCACCGGCAAGGCCACCATCTACATGACCAGCCAGGCGCCTCATGCGATCCGCACCGTGTTCGCGCTGGTCACCGGGCTCCCGGAGCAGAACATCCGGGTCGTCTCGCCCGACATCGGCGGCGGTTTCGGGAACAAAGTGCCCGTGTACCCCGGCTACGTGGTCGCAACGGCGGCCAGCCTCTTGATCGGCCGGCCGGTCAAGTGGATCGAGGACCGCAACGAAAACCTCATCTCGACCGGTTTCGCGCGCGACTTTCACATGACCGGCGACCTTGCGGTGGACGCCGACGGCAAGATAACGGCCCTGCGCGTCCATCTCGACAGCGACAACGGCGCCTTCTTCTCGGACGCGCAGCCCAGCAAGTTCAAAGCCGGGCTCTTCCACATCGTCACCGGCTCGTATGACATCCCGACGGCACACGTGACGGCTGACGGCTACTACACCAACAAGGCGCCGGGGGGTGTCGCGTACCGGTGCTCGTTCAGGGTCACGGAGGCGAGCTATCTGATCGAGCGGCTCGTCACCAACGCGGCGCTCGAGCTCGGCCTCGACCAGGCCGAGTTCCGCATGAACAACTTCATCCAACCCGAGCAGTTCCCGTACACGTCGGCGACCGGCTGGATCTACGACAGCGGCGATTACCCGAAGGCCATGAACGTGGCGCTCGACAAGCTCGGCTACGACGAGCTCAAGAAGGATGTCGAGGCGCGGCGAAAGAAGGGTGACGTGACGGGCATCGGCATTGCGAGCTTCACCGAGGTCGTGGGCGCGGGCCATGGCGCGGACTTCGACATCCTCGGGCTGCGCATGTTCGACAGCGCCGAGCTGCGTGTGCACCCGACCGGCAAGGCCCTTCTGCGCATGGGCACGAAGTCACAGGGCCAGGGCCACGAGACGACCTTCGCCCAGATCGTCGCCGAGGAGCTGGGCATCCCCGCCGCCGACATCGCCGTCGAGGAGGGCGACACGGACACGGCGCCCTACGGCCTGGGCACCTACGCGTCGCGCAGCACGCCGGTGGCCGGCGCGGCCACGGCGATGGTGAGCCGCAAGCTGCGCGAGAAGGCCCGCAAGCTGGCATCGCACCTGCTCGAGGCCGCCGAAGAAGACCTCGAATGGGAGCGGGGCAAGTTCTTCGTGAAGGGCTCGCCCGACCGGGCCAAGACCATCCAGGAGATCGCCTTCGCCGCCTATACCAACCTGCCCGAGGGCATGGAGGCCGGCCTGGAAGGGGTCCACTACTACGACCCGCCGAACATGACCTACCCGTTCGGCACCTACGCCGTCGTGGTCGACATCGACAAGGGCACCGGACAGGTCAAGGTCAAGAGGATGGTGGCGGTCGACGACTGCGGCGTCCGCATCAACCCGATGATCGTCGAAGGCCAGATCCACGGCGGCCTCACCGAGGGCTTCGGGATCGCCTTCATGGAGCTGATCACGTTCGACAGCGATGGCAACTGCATCGGCTCGAACTTCATGGACTACCTGATCCCGACCGCGTGGGAGACGCCGAAGTTCGAGGTCGGCGAAACCGTCACCCCATCGCCGCACCACCCCCTGGGGGCAAAGGGCGTCGGCGAATCGGCGACGGTGGGTTCGCCCGCGGCATACGTCAACGCGGTGATCGACGCGCTCTCGCCATACGGCATCACCAACATCGACATGCCGGTCACGTCGGACAAGGTGTGGGCGGCTCTACGCTCTAAGGGGGTGACCGAATAGCCGACGACATCCTGGACCTGCTGCGTGAATACGCGGCCGGCGGCACGCCGTGTGCGCTCGCGACCGTCCTCCGGTGCGAGCCGCCGACGTCTGCCCGCCCCGGGGACAAGGCGGTCATCACGCCTGACGGCCGCCTCCGCGGCTGGATCGGCGGCAGCTGCTCCGAGCCCGTCGTCCGGCGGGAGGCGCTGAGGGCCCTCGCCGAGGGAGCGCCGCAGCTCGTGAAGATTGTCGCCGCGCACGAGGTCAAACAGTCGAGAAAGCGGGGCGAGCTGACCGTGGCCACGACCTGTCCGAGCGGCGGATCGCTGGACATCTTCATCGAGCCGCGCCTGCCACGCCCGCTCCAGCTCGTGTTCGGTGACAGCCCGGCGGCGGAGACGCTGGCCAGGCTTGGCGAGCTGACCCGGTTCCGGAGCCGGACCGTCAGCCAGGCCGAGCTCGCGACGCTCACCGTTCGGGACGCGGAGGCCTGGGCCGTCGTCGCCACGATGGGGCATTACGACGAGGAGGCCCTGGAGGCTGCGCTCAGCCATCCTGGCCTCGACGTAAGCCTCATCGCCAACGCCCGGCGGGCAGCGGCGGTGCGCGCAGCGCTGCTGGCGCGCGGCCTCGACGCAGCGACATTGGACCGCGTCAGAGCGCCGGCCGGCAAGGTGCGCGGCGCGACGCAGGAGGAGATTGCGCTCCTCGCCCTGGCGGACGTGGTCACGGCTCGAAAGGCGCGCGGCCGCCGGCCCACGGCGGTGGAACCACCGGCGGTCGTCTTCGTGACCGACCCCGTGTGCGGCATGACGGTCGATCCGCTCACCGCCGGCCACAAGGCTGACCACGACGGGCGCACGTACTGGTTCTGCTCCGCCGGCTGCCAGGCCGAATTCGAAAAGACGCCCGGGCGCTTTCTCCGTCCGATCGAGGCTTGATGCGCTCGGCGGGCGTTGTGCTCGCCGCCGGGTCATCACGGCGGATGGGCAGGCCCAAGCAGCTTCTGGATGTCGGCGGCCGGCCCCTGCTCGAGGTCGTGCTCGGGCACGCCAATGGCTCCCGGCTGGATGACGTGATCGTGGTCCTCGGCGCCGGGGCGGACGAGATCGTGGCTCAGGTCGATCTCGGGCGGGCTCGCGTCGTGGTCAACCCGGACCACGAGTCGGGCATGGCCTCGTCGCTCCGCACGGGCCTCGCCGCCCTCGACAACGACGTGGACCGCGCGATGGTCATCCTGGGCGACCAGCCCGACGTCGCCGGCCGAATCGATCGCTTGCTCGAGCTGCAGATGGAATCCGGGCTGCCCGCGGCGGCGCTGAGCTTCGGTGGCCTCCTGCATCCTCCCGTTCTGCTGGTGCGGGAGCTGTGGGGCGATGTGATGGCGCTCGAAGGCGACGTCGGCTGCCGCGCCGTCATCCGCGCGCGGCCGGAGCTGGTGGCGCCCCTTGCCGTTGGCGAGCTCAGGCACCCGGTCGACGTGGACACCCCAGACGACTACCGCCGTTGGGCGGGTGAGGCGAGCACTTGAGCACCGACGGCTGGATCGGCCGTCCTCTCCGCAGGTTCGAGGACCCTCCGCTCATCCAGGGGCAAGGCCGTTTCGCGGCCGACTTCAACCCTGCAGGCACTGTCCACATCGCGGTGCGACGCGCGGGCGTGCCTCGGGCGAATGGCCTGTTCGTCGACCTGTCGGTGGCGATGCGCATGCCCGGGGTCGTCGGATCCTGGGCGGCCGGCCAGCTGGGCCTGGCGGACGACTTCATGCCCGACGCGTCTCCCCAGCCGCCGCGCGTTCGGCGCCCGGTCCTGGCCCGCGACGATGTCCGTTTCGAAGGCGACGCGGTCGCCGTGGTCGCGGGTGAGACCGACTACCAGGCCCACGACGCAGCCGACGCCATCGTGGTCGACCTGAGCCCGATCGAAGAAGCGGCGGACGCCCTGCCGGCCCAGGCGTTTCGAATCGGAGATGCAAAGCAGGCCATCGAACGCGCCGCCGTGCGTGCGCACGAGAGCTTGCGAATGGCGCGGATCTGCGGAGCGGCAATGGAACCGCGCGCGGCGTTCGCGCAGTGGGATGACGCCGCCAGGATGCTGACGATCCGCGCCACGATCGGGGGAGTGCACGCGCTGCGCGACACTGTTGCTCGCTGCATGGGGCTCGAACCCAGGCAGGTGGTCGCCCTGGCTGAGGACGTCGGCGGGAGCTTCGGGGCCAAGAACCACCCGTACCCCGAGTACATCATGGCGGCCGCGATCAGCCGCATCCTCAATCGACCGGTGCGTTGGGTCGCGAGCCGTTCCGAGGACGGGCACACCACAGGCCAGGCGCACGCGGCCGACCTCGACCTCGAGATCGGAGCCGATCGCGATGGCAAGCTCGCCGGCCTGCGGGGATCGTTCGCCTGGCAGGTCGGCGCTTACGTCGGAACGGGTCCGCTCCAGGACCGGGGCATGGCGACGCACACGATGTCCGCGTATCGAGTGCCCAACCTCGACATCGAGGTGCAGCCGCGCCACTCCGACACGCCCCCGGTCGTGTTCATCCGCGGCGGTGCCCGCCCGGTCGGGAACTTCGCCATCGAGCGGATGATGGACAGGCTCGCGCGGCGCCTCGGCATCGACCCGATCGAGCTGCGCCGCCGCAACCTGATCCAGCCGTCCGAAATGCCGTATGCGACCGGCCTGGGCCCGATCGTCTACGACGGCGGCGACTACCCGCGACTCCTGGAGCTGGCCGTCGAGCGGGCCGGCGCGGCCGCCGTGCGCGAGCGACAGCGCGCCGGCGAACCGGTGGGCGTGGGCGTGGCCATGTGCGTGGAATCGACGGGAATCGGGGTGGCGGAGCCGTCGCGGGTGGCGATCCTTCCCGACGGCACGGCGAGGGTCTTCACCGGTGCGACGCCGCAGGGCCAGGGCCACCGCACATTCGTGGCCCAGGTCGTCGCCGATCGCCTGGGTTGGCCCATCGACCGCATCGAAGTCCATGCCGGCGACAGCCGGGATGTCGGCTTTTCGATGGTCACGGCCGGCAGTCGCACCGCGCTCGAGGTTGGCAACTCGGTGGCCATGTCGGCGGCATCCGTGAGGAAGCTTCTCCTGGACCGTGCCTCGGAGAAGCTGGAAGCCTCAGCCGAAGACCTTGTGGTCAGCGCGGAGCACGTGGCGGTTCGCGGCGTGCCGGACCGCAGCGTCTCCATCGCGGAGGTGGTCGGCGACGGCCTCGAGGCGACGGCGACGTGGGATACGAAGGGGCGTCCGGCATGGGCGTCGAGCTGCCACGTGGCGGTGGTCGAAGTCGACGCCGAAACGGGTGGCGTCGACGTCACCCGCTACGTCATCGCGCACGACTCCGGCCGGCCCATCAATCCGCTCACGCTCGACGGCCAGCTTCACGGGGGGTATGCGCACGGACTCGGCTACGCGCTGTTCGAGGAAGCGATCTATTCGCCCGATGGCAATTTCATCTCGCCATCGTTCCTCGACTACACGATCGTCAGCGCCCCGGAGCTTCGCCACGAGCCTGAGCTCATTCATACGGAGACTCCGACGGCGCACAACCCCGAAGGGATCCGCGGCGTCGGCGAAGCGGGGACCATCGCCGTGCCGGCCGCGATCGCGAATGCGGTCGAAGATGCGCTGATCGCGATGGGTCACGACGTCTGCGTCGACCAGGTGCCCATCACGCCGCAGCGCGTTTGGGACTTGATCCACACGAAAAGCTAGTCGGGCCTCATCGCTCGGTCGGCGGCTCGTGCTCGCCAATGACGTCACGGGCCCGGAGCCGCTCGAGGCTCTGCATCCGTGATTGGGCCCGAGGGCCGAGGCGGTCGAGTACGGCGGCCACCATCGCCTCGACGACCGCGGTCGCGCCGACCAGCGAGTCGAACGGGCCAACCGTCTCGACGCTGGTGACCAGCACCTGCCTGGCGAACGCAGAGGCGGGCGACAGCCAGGGGTCGGTGAAGAGCACGATGCCGCAGCCCTGGGTCGACGCGATGCGAGCGCTCTCGATGGTGTCGGCCTGGTAGCGCCGGTAATCGAACACGACCAGCACGTCCCCCTTGCGCAGGTCGATGAGCTGCTGAGCCGGGGTGCTGCGCTCAGCGTCCACCAGGGCGACGCCGGGACGCAGCAGGTGCAGCTGGCCCGTGAGGTAGCGTGCCAGCTGGGCGCTCACCCTGCCGCCCAGCACGAGGACGCGGCGCCGCACGTCCGCCATCAGGTTCACCGCCTCCTCGAAGTCGTGGTGCGACAGCTGGTCGACCGTGGCCTGCAGATTGCGCCGCGAGACGTCCAGGGCGTCTGTCAGCAGCGAGCCGGCGCCTCGCCCCTCGGGCTCGTCCCGATACCTCTCCAGCGGCGAGGACAGCCTGGCCTGGACCTCGTGGCGGAGGATCTCCTGGAACTCGGGGTAGCCCCGAAAGCCCAGCTTGGTTATGAAACGGGTGACGGTCGGCGGGCTGACTCCCGCGCGCTCGGCGAAGCGGGCGACGCTCTCGAGGCCGGCGATGGGGTACGAGGCCAGGAGCACCCGGGCCAGCTTCCTCTCGGCTGGGCTGAGGCTTGCCAGGCGGTGCCTCACCAGCTCGCCGACCCGTGAATCAGACCCCGTGACGTTTGTTACATCTCGGTCCATTCAGCACCCGCCAGAGACATCCTTGACAAGAATCCTATCCGCTGTTAGCTTCCCCGCAAGCCTCGAGGGGAGGGGCGACAGCGCGTCATTTCCGGCGCGACACGGAGGATTGTCCATGAGCGTAACCGCCCACGACGACGTAGAGGCCCTCCATCGGATGGGCTACGCGCAGGAGCTCCTGCGCAGGATGAGCACTTTCTCGAATTTCGCGGTCTCTTTCACGATCATATCGATCCTCTCCGGCTGTCTGACCCTCTACGCATACGGCATGAACACCGGCGGCCCGATCATCATGAACATCGGCTGGCCGCTGGTCGGAATCTTCGTGACGCTGGTCGGGCTCGCGATGGCCGAGCTGGCCTCGAGCTATCCCACCGCCGGCGGGCTCTACTACTGGGCGGCCAAGCTGGGAGGCAAGAACGCCGCCGCCTGGAGCTGGTTCACCGGCTGGTTCAACCTCCTGGGGCAGGTCGCGATCACCGCCGGGATCGACTTCGGCGGCGCCTTCTTCATGTCGGCGCTCTTCAACCAGCTCTTCAACTACACCCTGGACCCGCCGCACATCATCGCCGTGTATGCGGTCATCCTCTTCGCACACGGGCTGCTGAACACCTTCGGCATCCGGCTGGTGGCCATCCTCAACGACATCTCGGTGTGGTGGCACCTCGTCGGTGTCGTGGTCATCGTCGGCGCCCTGTTCATCCTCCCCGCGAAGCACCAGTCCCTGTCCTTCGTGTTCACAGGGTTCGTGAACAACACCGGGTTCAGCTTTGGCGGCGCTTCGATCTACGTGTTCCTCATCGGGCTTCTTCTGGCCCAGTACACGTTCACCGGCTACGACGCCTCCGCCCACATGACGGAGGAGACCCACAACGCAGCCGTCGCGGGCCCCAGAGGAATCGTCTGGTCGATCGTCGTTTCGCTCTTCGCGGGCTGGCTGCTGCTGATCGGTGTGACCTCGGCGATCCAGAACTACAGCACCGAGGTCGCCGCGGTCGTGCCGCCGGCTCAAATCTTCGTCGATGCGGTCGGAAAGAACCTAGGCACGTTCCTGCTGTTCATCGTCGTCGGGGCACAGTTCTACTGCGGCATGTCGTCGGTCACGGCCAACTCGCGCATGCTCTACGCCTTCTCGCGCGACGGCGCGGTCCCCGGTTCCCAGTTCTGGCACAAGATCAACAAGCGCACGCGCACCCCGACCAACTCCATCTGGTTCGCCGCCGTCGGCGCGTTCATCCTGGGCCTGCCCTACCTGTGGAGCCCGGTGGCGTACGCGGCGGTGACATCGATCGCCGTGATCGGGCTCTACATCGCGTACGGCCTGCCGATCCTGCTGCGGCTGCTCTCCGGCGAGAAGTTCCAGCGCGGACCATGGCACCTCGGACGCTGGAGCTACTTGATCGGCTGGACCGCGGTGATCTGGATCGCGTTCATATCGATCCTGTTCATCCTCCCGCAGGTGGCGCCTGGGACGAGCGTGACCACGTTCAACTACTCCATCGTCGCGGTGGGCGTAGTCTTGATCTACTCCGGAGGCTACTGGTTCCTGTCGGCCAAGAACTGGTTCAAGGGGCCAAAGGTACAAGGGTCCGCAGAAGAGCTTGCGAAGATCGAGGCCGAGCTCGAGGCAGTCGCCAGTTGACGAGCTCGGAGCCGCGCTGAGCACTGGTCGGCCTCGGATAGGGATCACGGTCCACCCGCGGCGGGGCCTGGAGTATTTCGCGCCCTACCGCCGGGCGGTGGTGGGCGCGGGCGCCGAGCCCGTCGACCTGGTCCCCGGGACAGCTGCGCTCCCGGACGTCGATGGGCTGCTCCTGCCTGGAGGCTGGGACGTGGACCCGTCCTTCTACGGGGAGAGTCGGGATCAGAAGGTCGGGGAAACCGACCCCGAGCTCGACGAGACCGAGCTTTCGCTGTTCCGCCAGGCCCGG
>WNGK01000622.1_pt1 | contig 62995 bp, 43 predicted proteins | sample 5400601 | NCBI WGS metagenome assembly WNGK01 (sample SAMN13153376, study PRJNA577476) | soil metagenome | isolation source: 60 cm soil or saprolite under Garry oak tree replicate 1 | place: USA:California | collected 2016-06-15
CATTCGTTATCGCAATACGCAGGGGACGTTGATGCGCATTCTGAATGCGGCTTCGCGACGGGCGCTCGATCTGCCCTTGGTCCAGGCCGAACGTGCCGAGCACGATCATCAGGTCACGCTGGCGCTCGACGTCAATCAGAAGCAGGTCGGGCAACTCTACCGCGAGTGGTACAGCATCGCGGACGTCATCAAGGTCAGCTCCGGGGCGGCGCATGCGGCCGAATGGACGGCGCCTCATCCTCCGGCGGGCGTGCCGATGGAAGATTCGCGCGCAGCGGCCCGGGCGTAGGTACGAGTTTGGATTAGCTGGGCAAGCATGACGGCTCCTGGGCAGCGTCATGCATCTTGGGGAGCCTGCTGCTTGGCGGGTTCCCCGTTTTTTCTCGCTAAGACCGACAAGCCATCTTCACGTTTCACATCTTCACGGCGCATCTTGTAATCTCTGACTATGGACCTCAAGCATATTAGCCGCGGGATCACCGAGGGGCGCGACCGGGCTGGGGCGCGCTCCATGTTCAAGGCCATCGGATTCAGCGATGCCGATCTCAGCCGTCCTCTGATTGGCGTGGCCAATACGTGGATCGAAACCATGCCGTGCAACTTTCATCTACGGCGGTTGTCGGCCAAGGTGAAGGAAGGGATTCGCGAGGCGGGCGGCACGCCGATGGAGTTCAACACCATCGCAATCTCCGACGGCGAGACGATGGGCACGGAAGGCATGCGGGCGTCGCTGGTGAGCCGCGAACTGATCGCAGACTCGATTGAACTGGTCTGCCGCGGGCAGATGTTTGACGCTGTGGTGTGCGTGGTGGGCTGTGACAAGACGATTCCGGCGGCGGCGATGGCGCTGGCACGCATGAACCTGCCGGGGATGGTGCTCTATGGCGGGACGATTGCGCCCGGCAGCTATCGTGGAAAAGATGTAACGATTCAGGACGTCTACGAAGCCATCGGCGCGAACATGGCAGGAAAAATGAGTGACGCGGACCTGCGCGGACTCGAAGATGCGGCTTGTCCCGGCGCGGGGGCATGCGGCGGACAGTACACGGCGAACACAATGTCCACGGTCATGGAGATGATCGGACTCTCGCCGATGGGGTTCAACAGTGTGCCGGCGATGGATCCGCAGAAAGATCAGATCTCGTTCGCGTGCGGCAAAGTCGTGCTGAACTTGCTGCAAAAGGGAATCGTGCCGCGCGATATTCTGACGCGTGAAGCCTTCGAGAATGCCATCGCGTCGGTCGCGGCGACTGGCGGATCGACCAACGCGGTCCTGCATCTGCTGGCGATTGCGCGCGAAGCAGGGGTCGAGCTGGAGATTGATGACTTTCAAACGGTGAGTGAGCGTACTCCGTTGCTCGCCGACCTCAAGCCCTCGGGGCGATTCGTAGCTTCCGACATGCATCGAGCTGGTGGCATACGGCTGCTGGCCAGGCGATTGCTGCACGGCAAGCATCTGCATCCCTCGGCGAAGACGGTTACGGGGCTCACAATCGGCACGGAAACCGAGAGCGCGGTCGAGACTCCGGGGCAGGAAGTAATCGTTCCGTTGGAGAGGCCTCTGAAGGCGACTGGCGGTTTGGTGATCCTCAAGGGAAATCTTGCACCCGAGGGTTGCGTAGCGAAAATCAGCGGGCATGAACGATTGGAGCATCGCGGACCGGCGCGCGTGTTCGAATCCGAGGAAGACGCGATGGCCGCGGTTACAGCGAAGAAGATTCAGGCTGGAGATGTGGTCGTGATTCGCAACGAAGGGCCGAAGGGCGGTCCTGGAATGCGCGAGATGCTGGGTGTAACTGCCGCGATCGTGGGCGAGGGACTCGGCGGCTCGGTGGCTCTGTTGACCGATGGCCGCTTCAGCGGAGCGACCCGCGGGCTGATGGCGGGACATGTTTCTCCGGAGGCGGCGCTGGGTGGTCCTATTGCCGGCGTGCGCGACGGAGACATGATTCGCCTCGATGTGGGCCAGCGCGTTCTGGAAGTTGAAGTCAGCGCCGAGGTGTTGCGCCAGCGAATGGCACAGTGGAAGGCGCCGCAGCCGCGCTATCCAACGGGCGTATTCGCCAAATATGCGGCGCTAGTGTGGTCGGCGTCGCAGGGGGCGATCACGACGCCGCGCTAGTTTTGAGCAACATTGAGCAGAACCGAATGTCACAGCAGAAAACATTATTCGAGAAGATTTGGAACGCCCACCTGGTGGCGCAGCCGGCGGGGCGGTCGCCTATTTTGTATATCGACTTGCATCTGGTGCATGAGGTAACGTCGCCGCAGGCTTTTGACGGGCTGCGCATTGCGGGACGGAAGGTGCGGCAACCACTGCGCACCGTGGCGACCGTCGATCACAACATTCCTACGGAACCGCGCGGGACGCCGATTACCGATCTGATCGCGGCCAAGCAGATTGCGGCGTTGCAGCAGAATTGCAAAGAGTTCGGCATCCGGCTCTTTGATATGGATTCGCCGGAGCAGGGGATCGTGCACGTGATTGGTCCGGAACTGGGGCTGACGAAGCCGGGGATGACGATTGTGTGCGGTGACAGCCACACTAGTACGCATGGGGCGTTCGGATCGCTGGCGTTTGGGATTGGAACGTCCGAAGTGGAGCACGTGCTAGCGACGCAATGTCTTGCTCAGCAGACTCCGAAGACGATGAAGATCGAGGTGCGCGGGCGGCTGGCGGATGGCGTGACTGCGAAGGATCTGGCGCTGGGGATTATCGGACAGATCGGGACCGATGGCGCGACCGGGCACGTGATCGAATATGCCGGTCCGGCGGTGCGCGCTCTCTCGATGGAAGGGCGCATGACTCTGTGCAACATGAGCATCGAGGCGGGCGCACGGGCGGGGATGGTGGCGCCGGATGAGACAACCATCTCGTATGTGAAGGGCAAACGATTCGCTCCGCAAAATGCGGAGTGGGGAAAGGCCGTCGCGTATTGGCGGAGTTTGCCGACCGACAATGGCGCGACTTTCGACAAAGTGCTCGAGATCGATGCGGCGCAGTTGTGTCCCTTCGTGACCTGGGGAACGAATCCGGGAATGGTGGCTCCCGTGACTGGGCGCGTGCCGGAGGTCAAAGGATTACAGGAAGCCGACCGGCGCGCCACCGAACTCGCGCTGCAGTACATGGGGCTGGAGCCGGGGCGGCGGATTGAAGATATCGGCATCGATCGCGTGTTCATCGGATCGTGCACGAATTCGCGGATTGAGGATTTGCGCGCGGCGGCGAGGGTGGCCAAGGGGCATCACGTGAGTTCGAAGGTTCGGGCGATGGTGGTGCCGGGCTCGCAGATGGTGAAGCGGGCGGCCGAGCAGGAAGGGCTGCATCGGATTTTTCAGGATGCCGGGTTCGAGTGGCGCGAGTCGGGATGCTCGATGTGCCTCGGAATGAATCCGGATATTTTGCAGCCGGGTGAGCGTTGCGCCTCGACCAGCAACCGCAATTTTGAAGGGCGGCAGGGGCGCGGGGGGCGGACGCATCTGGTAAGCCCGATGATGGCGGCGGCGGCGGCGATTGCCGGCCATTTCACGGATATTCGGAATTGGAAGTTTCAGTGAGCGTCTGCGATTTCGCCGGCATGATCTGTGCTGATGCGCGTGAGGTCCCTCGCTCCGCCTGAAGAACGGCTGCGCTCGGGATGACGCCAACGAACCGGTAACCACACTGGAAGAACGATTAGGATTACAAGATGAAACCGTTCACAGTGCATCGCGGGCGCGTGGCGCCGCTGGATCGAGTCAACGTGGATACTGACCAGATCATCCCGAAGCAGTTTCTGAAGAGGATCGAGCGCACGGGCTTTGGGCAGTTTGTGTTTTATGACTGGCGGTTTGACGCGGACGGAAAGAAAAATGCCGACTTCGTGCTCGATGAGCCACGCTACGAAGGCGCGAGCATTCTGATCGCGGGGAAGAATTTTGGATGTGGATCGTCGCGTGAACATGCGGTGTGGGCGCTCCGCGACTTCGGCTTCCGGGCGGTGATCTCGTCTTCGTTCGCCGACATTTTCGCCAACAACAGCACCAAGAATGGTTTCCTTGCGGTCAGGTTGAGCGAGGCTGAGGTTGTGGAACTCATGCAGCGAGCGCAACAGATTGATGACTACCAGCTCACGATTGATCTCGAGCAATGCGAGGTGCAGGACAACCAGGGATTCCGGGCGAAGTTCCACATCGACGACTTCATCCGCCATTGCCTGCTGAACGGGCTGGACGACATCGGACTCACGCTGCAGCATGAGGCGGAAATTGCGGCGTATGAGGCCCGGCACTCGGCGCCTGCCGTCCTGACGACGTCCTGACGCTGAAAGCCTTTGACCGCAAAGATCGCTGAGAAAGAACGCAGAGGACGCAGGGAAGAATCGTGGCTGCTTTTCTTCCCTCGTGTTTTGTCGCGTTTTTCCGCGGTCTTGGTCAATGACGGTCAAGGCGAGTAAAGATTTGTAAAAGTTTCGCCCCGGTCTTGACCCGCCACTGGGTCGCCGTTGATGCTGGATAGGCGCGCTTTTACTGTGGCAACCGCATTCCGGGTTCCTGCCTGAGCCACTCTTAGACGGGAGGCCGCTTGGCATAGAAAATTTCCTGCCTCCCAAGGTAGATTGCCGCAACCGAGCCTACAATGCGTACGTCTAATACTTGCACCTCCTGCCGAGCCTTTGTCGGAAAAGAACGGCAACGGAAAAATCCTTGAATTATGACTGGTCTCTTTGAAAGAAAACGGCGCGTGACGGGGATTCGCGTTTCCCAGGTCACCACGATCTATGCCATGGCTGCGGTTTGCGCGTTTTTCATTGCGTTAACGGTCGGCTGCAACAGCAGCGCAGACTCCAAGCAGCAAAAAGCGCAGGCGGCCGCTCCACATGCCGTTTCGGTGGCGACCGCACCCGTGCAGCGCCAGGACGTACCCGTGTACCTGTCGGGCCTGGGTGCGGTCACGGCGTTCAACACTGCGAATATTAAGAGCCGTGTCGACGGGCAGATCATGAAGGTGAATGTCCGGGAAGGTCAGAACGTCAAGGAAGGCGAGCTCCTGATCGAGATTGACGCGCGTCCATATCAGGCTCAGTTGGATCAGATGCAGGCGCAGTTATTCCGCGATCAGGCTCAGCTGCGAGACGCCAGGCTGAACCTTGATCGTTACACCTCGCTGATTCCTTCGGGCAGCATTGCGCAACAGCAGGTCGATACCCAGAAGGCGCTGGTCGATCAACTCGACGGAACTGTGCGCACCGATCAGGCGCAGATTGAGACCGCAAAACTCAATATCGTCTATTGCCACATCACTGCGCCGTTCAACGGCCGCACCGGACTGCGGCAGGTGGATCCGGGCAACATCGCACACGCCTCCGACACGAACCCAATGCTAATCCTCACGCAGTTGCAACCGATTGCCGTGATCTTCACGCTGCCTGAGGACGTTCTGCCGAACGTGTCGAAGCACATGCAGCAGGGGACGCTTGAGGTCGATGCCTTCAGCCGCGACGATCAAACCAAGCTGGGATCGGGCAAGTTGCAGACCATTGATAATCAGATTGATCCGACAACCGGTACGGCCAAGCTCAAGGCCGTCTTCAGCAATACCGACAACCAGCTCTGGCCGAACCAGTTCGTCAACGCCAACCTGCTGCTGGAGACGCGAAAGAACAGCACAACGATTCCGACTGCGGCGGTTCTGCGCGGTCCGCAGGGCACATTCGTTTATGCGGTAAATCCCGATAAGACGGTGCAGGATCGCGCTGTCACTGTCTCACTCACGCAGGGGGACACCACGGTAATCACCAGCGGACTGAATCCCGGCGACACCGTGGTCACCGACGGCCAGGACAAACTGCAGCGCGGCAGCCGGATCGAGCCGCGCAATCCGACTCCGAGCGGGCGGCGTTCGTCACCGGCTGAAGGCCCGGGTTCAGGTAGTCCAGGTTCAGGTAGTCCAGGTTCAGGTAGTCCAGGTTCATGAGTCCTTCAAGGTTATTCATCCTCCGGCCGGTCGCGACCACGCTGCTCATGGTCGGCGTGCTTCTGGTCGGCTGGGTTGCGTTCATGCAACTGCCGGTCTCGGCGCTGCCCGAAGTCGACTACCCGACCATTCAAGTCGTGACGTTTTATCCGGGGGCGGATCCCGATGTGATGGCATCGTCCGTCACCTCTCCGCTGGAGCGGCAGTTCGGCCAGGTGCCCGGCCTGAGCCAGATGACATCGACCAGCTCGTTTGGCAGTTCAGTAATCACGCTGCAGTTCGGCCTCGATCAGAACATTGACGTTGAGGAGCAGCAGGTGCAGGCTGCAATCAACTCGGGCTCGACGTATCTGCCGACGGATCTGCCGAATCCTCCCATCTACAACAAGGTCAATCCTGCGGACGCGCCGATTCTCACCCTGGCGCTGACGTCGGATTCGCTGACTTTATCGAAAGTGGAAGACCTTGCCGATACATCGCTGGCGCAGAAGATTTCTCAGTTGCCCGGGGTGGGACTGGTTTCCATCAGCGGCGGACAAAAGCCGGCGGTACGCATTCAGGCCAACCCGACGGCGCTGGCTTCCTACGGCCTGAGCCTGGAAGACCTGCGCGCGTCGCTGGTGCAGGCGAACGTGGATCAGGCCAAGGGCGTGATCGACGGCGCGCGGCAGTCCTACACGATTGGCGCGAACGATCAGCTTTTTTCCAGCGAACAGTACAAGCCCATCGTCATCGCCTATCACAACGGCGCGCCGGTGCGGCTGAGCGATGTCGCGAACGTTATCGACGGGACCGAGAACAACCGCCTCGCCGCGTGGATGAACTTGACTCCGGCGGTGATCGTCAACATCCAGCGGCAGCCGGGCGCCAACATCATCAGCGTGGTCGACCGCATCAAGAAGCTTCTGCCTCAGTTGCAGGCTTCACTGCCGCTGGCGGTGAAGGTGCAGATTCTCACAGACCGCACCACCACGATCCGCGCTTCCGTCAAGGACGTGGAATTTGAGCTGATGCTGTCCATCGGCCTTGTCGTGCTGGTGGTCTTCCTGTTCCTGCGGAATCTTGCTGCTACTGTGATTCCCAGCGTCGCCGTGCCGCTCTCGCTGATCGGGACATTCGGCGTGATGTACCTGCTGGGCTACAGTCTGAACAATTTGACGCTCATGGCGCTCACCATCTCCACTGGGTTCGTGGTGGACGACGCGATCGTCATGATCGAGAACATCGACCGCTATCTGGAACAGGGAGATTCCCCGCTGGACGCGGCGTTGAAGGGATCCGGACAGATTGGGTTCACCATTGTTTCGCTCACTGTTTCCTTGATTGCCGTGCTGATCCCCCTTCTGTTTATGGGCGACATTGTGGGACGGCTGTTCCGCGAGTTTGCGGTCACGCTGGCAGTGACCATTCTGGTTTCGGCGGGAGTCTCGCTCACGTTGACGCCGATGATGTGCGCCAAGCTTCTGAAGCATCGCAAGGAAGGCGAGAAGGGGCGCTTCTACGAGGTAACCGAGGACTATTACAACCGCATCATCGCGTTTTATGGGCGCACGGTGAAATGGGTGCTGAAACACCAGACCGCGACGCTACTGGTAACGTTTGGGACACTCGTCCTCACGCTCTTTCTGTACGTGATTGTGCCTAAAGGATTCTTCCCGGTGCAGGATACCGGCGTGATCCTCGGCGTGTCGGAAGCTCCCGACTTTATTTCCTTCGACGCGCTGGCGCAGCGCCAGCAGGAGCTGGCGAAAATCATTCTGCAGGACAAGGCTGTGGACAGCCTCTCGTCGTTCATCGGAGTGGACGGCACCAATACAACGCCGAACCAGGGCCGCATCCAGGTCAACCTGAAGCCAGTTGACGAGCGCTCCGACGACGCTTCTGCAATCATCCGGCGGCTGCAACCGGAATTGGCGAAAGTCGATGGCATTACTCTCTACATGCAGCCGGTGCAGGATCTCACGGTGGAAGACCGAGTGAGCCGCACTCAGTTCCAGTATTCCATCGAAGATGCGGACGCGCAGGAACTCGTGCAGTGGACACCGAAGCTGGTGGCTAAGCTGCAAACCTTGCCGGCGTTGCGCGATGTGGCTACGGACCAACTCACTAATGGGCTCAAGACGAATGTCACGATTGACCGGGATACGGCGTCGCGGCTGGGAATTTTTCCGCAGGCCATCGACAACACTTTGTACGACGCGTTCGGACAACGGCAGGTTTCAACTATCTTTACGCAGTTGAATCAGTACCACGTGATCCTCGAAGTTCTGCCGAATTTCGCGCAGACTCCGGATGCTCTGAAAGATATTTACATCCGCCCCAGCACAGTGACGGCAAACTCAGGGGCACCCACTGCAAACGGTGCATCCGTGACCACTAGCGGCGCGCCGGTTCCGATCTCGACGTTCACACGGATGCAGTCGAGCAGCGCCTCCCTTGCCAACAATCATCAGGGACAGTTCCCCGTAGTGACGCTCTCGTTCAACCTTGCGCCGGGATCGTCGCTGGGAGACGCGACCAAGGCGATTCAGCAAGCCGAGAAAGATATTCAGTTACCGCCCAGCATTCATGCGGCGTTTCAGGGCACGGCCGCGGCATTTCAGAATTCGCTGGCATCGGAGCCCTATTTGATTCTGGCGGCCGTGATCACCGTCTACATTGTTCTCGGCGTTTTGTATGAGAGCTACATTCACCCGGTCACGATTCTTTCCACTCTGCCGTCGGCTGGCGTGGGAGCAATTCTGGCTCTCATGATTACCGGGAATGATTTAACCGTGGTGGCGCTGATCGGCATCATTCTTCTGATCGGCATTGTGAAGAAAAACGCCATCATGATGATTGACTTCGCACTTGAGGCGGAACGCGAAGAGCATAAGCCGCCGGAGGAAGCGATTTTTCAGGCGTGCCTGCTGCGTTTCCGGCCCATCATGATGACGACGATGGCGGCGCTGCTGGGCGGATTACCGCTGGCGCTGGGATCGGGCACAGGCGCGGAATTGAGGCGGCCGCTGGGCATCACAATTGTCGGCGGACTGCTGCTCAGCCAGTTGCTCACGTTATACACGACGCCGGTGGTTTATCTGTGGTTTGACCGGCTGGCACACAGGCTCGCGCGATACAGAATCGGCAATCCCATTCCGCAGGAGCCCATGTCGGCGGATTAGAAAATGAGTATTTCGGCTCCATTCATCCGGCGTCCGATTGGCACGTCACTATTGGCGGCGGCGCTGCTGCTGTCGGGAATTCTCGCCTTCAATTTTCTTCCGGTAGCTTCGCTGCCGAGGGTGGATTTTCCCGTCATTGGCGTGGGCGCGGGCCTGCCGGGCGCGGACCCGCAGACCATGGCCTCGGCGGTAGCGACGCCGCTGGAGCGGCAATTCGGGCGCATCTCGGGCGTGAATCAGATGACTTCGTCGAGTCAACTGGGCTCGACCGGCATTACACTGCAGTTTGATTTGAATCGGGACATTAACGCCGCGGCGCGCGATGTACAGGCGTCCATCAATGCGGCACGCAGCCAACTCCCCGCCAATTTGCCCAGCAATCCGAACTACCGCAAGGCGAATCCGGCGGACGCGCCGGTTCTCATTCTTGCGTTGACCTCGGACACCATGACGGTGCCGCAGATGTACGATGCGGCCGACTCCATTCTGGCGCAGAAACTGGCGCAAGTGGACGGCGTGGGTCAGGTCTTCGTGGGCGGAGCGGCGCAGCCCGCCGTACGCGCGGAAGTAAATCCCACCCTGCTCAACAAACTCGGTGTGGGACTCGACACCGTCCGTACTGCTCTGAATGCCGCGAATGCCAATCGGCCGAAGGGGCAGGTATCGGACCACACCAGGTCGTACGCGTTCACCGATACGGATCAACTCTTCACCGCGGATCAGTACAGACCCTTGATTGTTGCCTATCACAACGGCGCGGCGGTGCGACTTGGAGACGTCGCCGAAGTAACGGATTCGGTTTCTGACGTTCGCAACATCGGCCTGGCCAACGGGAAACCAGGCGTTCTGATCATCATCTTCCGGCAACCCGGCGCCAATATCATCGACACGGTCGACCGGGTGCGCGCTCTGATGCCGTTTTTGCAATCCTCGATTTCACCGGCGATCGACCTGACGATTGCGATGGACCGCACGGTCACCGTGCGCGCTTCCGTCAAGGACATTGAGACTACGCTGATCATCTCGATTATTCTGGTGATCCTGGTGGTGTTCGCATTTCTACGTACGGTGCGGGCCACGATTATTCCCAGCATTGCCGTGCCGCTCTCGCTGGTTGGAACTTTCGGCGGGATGTACCTGCTGGGTTACAGCCTCGACAATCTGTCGCTGATGGCACTGGCGATCTCGACCGGCTTCGTCGTCGACGATGCGATCGTTGTGCTGGAGAATATCACACGATACGTGGAACACGGGATGGACGCGGTGCAGGCGGCGTTCAAGGGGGCGTCCGAGATCGGGTTTACCGTGGTCTCGATGAGCACGTCGCTGGTGGCGGTGTTCATTCCGCTGCTGATGATGGGCGGTATTGTGGGACGGCTCTTCCGCGAATTCGCGGTGACCCTGAGCATCGCAATCGGCGTTTCGCTGCTGGTTTCCTTGACCACCACGCCGACGATGTGCGCGAAGTTTCTTCGCCCGATCCCGAAAGAAGAGCACAACTTCTTCTACCGAAGCAGCGAGTGGTTTTTCGGCCGGCTTCTGGCCACCTACCGGCACGCGCTGAAGTGGGTGCTGGCGCACCAGCCTGTGACGCTGACCGTGACCATCCTGGTGGCGTGCCTGAGCGTCTACCTGTACATCAAGGTGCCCAAGGGCTTCTTCCCGCAGCAGGATACGGGACGCATCATGGGCGGCGTGATGGCCGCCCAGGACATCTCGTTCCAGTCCATGAGCGACAAGATGCAGCGCTACGTGGGCATTGTGATGAAGGATCCCGCGGTCGACTCCGTCGTTGGATTCGCCGGCGGAAATACCGCGCAGAACCAGGGCCGGTTCTTCGTGATGCTGAAGCCACTGGAACAACGCAACGTTTGCCACACGCAGCATTTCTGGCAGCGCTGCCCGGTTGTGACTGCGGACGATGTAATCAACCGTCTTCGCGGCAGGCTGGCGGTGGTGCCGGGGGCAACGCTGATTCTGCAGTCCGCCCAGGACCTCACTATTGGCGGGCGCTTTGGCAACGCGCAGTATCAGTACACCCTGCAGAGCGCCAACCTCGACGACCTGAACAACTGGTCGCCTCGCCTGCTGCAGAAACTTAGGACTCTGCCTCAACTGCGCGACCAAAATTCGGACCAGCAGGATAAAGGACTGCAGGCCAAGCTGGTCATCGATCGCGACACGGCCAGCCGCATGGGGATCACGCCACAAACTTTGGACAACGCTCTCTACGACGCCTTTGGACAGCGCCAGGTTTCGACCATGTATCGGCCGCTCAACCAGTATCACGTCGTCATGGAAGTTGCCCCGCAATTCCAGCAGACTCCCGAGGCCCTGCAAAATATTTATTTGCACTCCACTGCCGGAACGCCGGTGCCGCTGGCGGCCTTCACTCACTATGAGCCGTCGAATACTCCGCTGGCCGTAAATCACCAGGGGCAAGTACCTTCGGTCACGATTTCTTTCAACCTGGCGCCGGGAGTTTCTCTGGGCGAAGCTACCCAAGCGATTGATGCCGCCGAGCGCACCATCGGCTTCCCGCCGTCGATTCAGGCCAGCTTTCAGGGGACGGCCGCTGCCTTTCAGGATTCGCTCTCGAGCGAGCCGATCCTGATTCTGACCGCGTTGATCACCGTCTACATTGTGCTCGGCATGCTCTATGAGAGCTACATTCATCCCATCACGATTCTGTCGACGCTGCCATCGGCTGGCGTGGGAGCGCTACTGGCGCTGCTTTTGACCCACAACGAGCTGAACGTGATTGGGACGATTGGCATCATTTTGCTGATTGGCCTGGTCAAAAAGAACGCCATCATGATGATCGACGTGGCCCTCGACGTGGAGCGCACGCAAGGTAAGAAGCCGGTGGAAGCGATTTACGACGCGTGCATCCTGCGTTTTCGGCCCATCATGATGACCACCATGGCGGCATTGCTGGGCGGGCTTCCGCTTGCTCTGGGAACGGGAACTGGTTCGGAGCTGCACCGCCCGCTCGGGATCACGATTGTCGGTGGACTGGCGGTGAGCCAGTTGCTGACGCTCTTCACCACGCCGGTGGTTTACGTGTATCTCGACCGCTTGCGACTGGCCTTGCGGGGTGGCGAGGATAAGGCTCTGCCAGAGCCATCATCGCCGGGCAGTCCTCGTCCGAGTCCCGCTCACTGATGCATGTCGCTGACGCAGAGAAGGGGTTTCCCGGTGCCTTACAAGCTCCGGCAAGGCTTTCTTCGAGGGAACAAGTCGACTACACTTAAGAGGCTTGTGCAACCTCGCTGGAGAAATCCAGCATCCCAGCCGCTAAAGGCCTGCATGCTTACTGCGCCAGGGACGGCTTGTCCCGTATGATAGGAGTTCAACAATAGTACCGCTTGAGAAATACTTTCACCCCGGGGCGTTGCCGGGAGCCAGCGATTTCCCAGATTTTTCGTTTTCGACAAATTCCTTCAGGAGTCACGGATGCTAAAGAAAGCAGCGGCTCTGTTTCTGGTTTGCGCAAGCATGACCATTTGTGTGAGTTGTGGTTCGACCAGCAGCCGTTATCTGTACGCTGCCATTCCCGGGTCCAACCAGATTGTCGCTTATCGCGAAGACCCCAATTCGGGCGTGCTTACGCAACTGACGGGAAGTCCAGTCAGCGCGGGCCAGGCAGTGCAGTCCATCGTGATCCATCCCTCAAAGAAATTTATGTACGCCGCAAATTCCGGCGAGGGCGACATCTCTTTGTATACGATTTCGAGCGTGGGTGGGCTCACGGAAGTCACTCCGCGCACCAACGTCACCCCTGACGGCACGGCTCCCTCGCTCCTTGCTTTGGATTCGGCGGGGGGCTTTCTTTACGTTGGTAATGCCGGCTCGAATAACATTTCGGTATTTTCCATTGACTCCAGCACCGGCGCGCTCACGCCGGTAGGCACTCCGTTTCCGATTGGAATTACCCCGCTCAATATGGCGCTGTCGCCATCAGGTGGAGTTCTGTACGTCACGGGCCAGGGTCAAACAACTGGGTTCATCGAGGCCTTTACTCTCGCCCAAGGAGTTCCTCAAACTCCCGGGATCTCGGGCTCGCCCTTCACGACGGGAAACAGCCCTTACGGACTCGTAATCGCTCCCGGTGGCGGTTTTCTTTACACCGCCAACACACTGGATAGTTCGATCTCGGAGTTCACGATCAACGCGGACGGTTCTCTCACGCAGATCTCGGGTTCCCCAATCGGGGAGCCGGCACAAAACTCGAGTCCGGTTGCGCTTTTCATCGACAAGTCCGGCGCCTATTTGTACGCAGCCAATCAAGGGTCGACGAATCTTGCGGCGTACTCGATCGGTTCCGATGGCACACTCGCGCTGCTGACGAATTCGCCGTTTGGCACAGGGTCAGGGCCCGGTACTATTGCCGGCGATTCTGGCGGGAAATACCTGTTTGTGGGGAACCAGTCGAGCCCGGTGATTCAGTCGTTCAGTCTCGACAGCAGCAATGGAACGCTCACTTCCGTCGCCACGTACGGGGTCACGGGAAAGCCGACTTCGATTGCGATCACACCTTAGTTTCCGATTTGCGGGAGTAGTGGTTAGTCTTCAATTTGCACGCCCGCATCCTGATTTAACCAACGCTTGATTTAACTTGCGCTTGATTTAACATGCGGGTGACAATTTGGGCCCAGTAGCATTGAGACAATACTCTAAACGGCACGCAGTACGCGGGTACAACCGCAAACAGCGCTCGACCATCTAAGTCTTTGAGCCACGATGTCCGGCAGGTGATGGCGCTGACTCCGTGCCGGGACCAGGATCCACACAAGATGAAAATCGCCAGCGCCGCGAGCGCCTTCCCCCAACATTACTATTCTCAGAAATTCCTGCTGGAAAAACTCCAGGAATACTGGGGCGACCAGCTGAAGAATCCCCAACTGCTGGCGCGGTTGCACCGGAACGTCGCGGTAGAGGGTCGCCATCTCGCGATGCCGCCTGAGAGGTACTACGACATCACCACCTGGGGCCAGGCGAATGACGTCTGGATTCAGGTTGCGCAGGAACTGGGAGAACAGGCGCTCTGCCGCGCCCTGCACCATGCTGGACGCGACGCGAGCGAACTGGGCGCACTTTTCTTTACGTCGGTCACTGGCATCTCGAGTCCATCCATCGATGCTCTGCTGATCAACCGCATGGGGCTGCCGGTAAATATTCGGCGTGTTCCGATCTTTGGACTGGGATGCGTGGCGGGAGCGGCCGGAATTGCTCGAGCCGCTGATTATGTGCGCGCCTATCCATCGCAGGCGGCCGCGCTGGTGTCGGTCGAGCTTTGCTCGCTGACCATTCAGCGGGACGATCTCTCGGTGGCTAATCTGATTTCCTCAGGACTGTTTGCGGATGGCTCCGCTGCGGTCATTGTTACGGGCGATGATCTGAATGCGACTGGACCCGAGATTGTGGCGACGCGATCTGTCTTCTATCCCGACACCGAAGAGATGATGGGATGGAAGGTGACCGAGAAGGGCTTCCGCATCACGCTGTCGCCGGAAGTGCCGGTGCTGATTCGTGAGCACCTCGGGCACGACGTGGACGCGTTCCTTGCCGATCACGGGCACAAGCGTACCGACATTCGGAGTTGGGTGCTGCACACCGGCGGCCCGAAGGTACTGGAGGCAACTGCGGCGGCGCTCGATCTGCACAACGGGCAACTCGACGCTTCCTGGGATTGCCTGAAAAAGGTTGGAAACCTTTCCTCCGCGTCCGTTTTGGTCGTGCTGGAAGATGTCATGAAAAACCGGCGTCCAGAGCCGGGCACGCTGGGTGTTCTGGCGGCCATGGGGCCGGGATTTTGTTCGGAGCTTTTACTCTTGCGGTGGTGAGGTTGGCAGTTGCTGAATTCGACCGATGTATTCGTGATTGGCGGGGGCCCAGCGGGACTCGCGGCGGCCATTGCGGCGCGGCAGCAGGGTTTCCGCGTCGTCGTGGCCGATGGCGCGCACATGCCGATTGATAAGGCTTGCGGCGAGGGCCTGATGCCTGACGGACTCGCAGCGCTTGAAAAGCTGGGAATTTCGGTCGACGCGGCAAGTGCCTATCCGTTTCGCGGCATTCGTTTTCTGAGCTCGGGACTTGCGGTCGATGCATCGTTTCCCCACGGAGCCTCGGGCATGGGTGTACGCCGGACCGTGCTGCATCGGCTCATCGCGGATCGCGCCGCAAGTCTGGGAATCGATTTTTTGTGGCAAGCACCCGTGACCGGCATTTCAGAGGATGGAGTTCACTTAGGAAATCGCAAGGTGCGCGCACAATGGATCATCGGCGCCGACGGCGGCAGTTCGCGGGTGCGACGCTGGGCCAGGCTGGATGCGTTTCGAAAAAGAGATTGCCGCTACGCGTTTCGACAGCATTATCGCGTGCCGCCGTGGACGGATCGCATGGAACTCTATTGGGGCCGGCACGGAGAAATTTACGTCACGCCGGTTTCGAAGGACCTAGTCTGCGTGGCGCTGATTTCTCGCGATCCCAAGTTGCGGCTGACAGAAGCTCTGCAGAAATTCCCTGAATTGAAGTCTCGGCTTTACGGCGCAGACGTCTCGTCCGCCGAAAAAGGCGCGCTGACTGCGACGTGCAAGCTGAAACGCGTGAGCCGCGGAAATGTCGCGCTGATCGGAGATGCATCCGGCACGGTCGACGCCATCACCGGCGAGGGACTCTGCCTCGCCTTCAGCCAGGCCATGGTGTTGGCGGATTGCCTGCGGGCAGGAGATCTGGCTCGTTATGAGCACGAACATCGCCGCCTTGCGTTGCGGCCACTACTGATGGCCCGGCTGATGCTGACGCTTGATGGACGTCCCCGGCTGCAGCGTCGCACATTGCAGGTCTTTCAGAAGCGCCCGGATGTTTTCCGGCGATTGTTGGATTTGCATATGGGAGTGCTGTCACCGTTGCACCTTGCATTGGACGGCCTGACTCTGGGATGGGGCCTGCTAACGGCATAAAGTTATGAACGCGACCGCTTACAAACGGGCTCCAGGATTTGGGTTGGCGGCTCTAACTCTGCTGGCCGCACTTTCCATTTCGGCGGCGGCCCAGGATACGGCGTTCCAGCTGGATCCCGCGCAAACGTCCGTCAAGTTCACGGTCGGAGATGTTCTCCACACGGTGCGCGGAACCTTCCAGTTGAAACACGGAGCATTGCAGTTCGAACCGGCTTCCGGAAAAATCTCAGGCGAGATTGTGGTCGACGCCACAAGCGGCGAGAGCGGCAGCGGCATGCGCGACCGCAAGATGCATAAAGAAGTTCTGGAGAGCGGACTCTTTCCGGAAATTTCTTTTCGTCCCGACAGAGTTGAAGGCGCCGTTGCCAGTCAGGGAAAGTCTTCTGTACAAGTTCACGGCATGTTCAATATTCACGGAGTAGACCGTGAAATCACTGTGCCGGCGAACGTGGAAATGTCCGCAGACCATTGGACCGCAACGGTTCACTTCACGGTTCCGTATGAAAAGTGGGGAATGAAGAATCCGAGCACGTTGTTCCTGCGCGTGAAAGATTCTGTCGAGATTGATCTGATGGCGGCCGGAAGTGTGGCGAAGCGCTCAGCCATCAGCTCCGCTCAGTAGCCATCCTGCGGGACGATTCCCTTTCCTTCCGTGCACTCATAACAGCGGCCTGCGGCAAGATTCTTGTATTCTTCGGTTCGTCCGCTTGGCCAATCGATGACCACACGGTCGATTCGGTCTCGTTTTTCCAAACCAAACGTGACGGGAAGTTCCGACTGCGACAAATAGCTGGAGCCACCTTTTACCAGCCGTGATTGCGTCAAGCCGCCGGCAAAGACGCGCACCGTCGCACCGATCCCGTCCCGGTTTGATTTGGTTCCCACTAAACGAAAACGGATGCTGCGGTTCCCGGTCGTCTGATCGTTGCGATACAGATGCGCGGGGCCGTTGTTAGTAGTAATCAGAAGATCGAGGTCGCCGTCACGATCAAAGTCTGCATAGGCAAGTCCGCGGCCGACTTTCGGCTGATCGAACTCTCCGCCAACTTCCGCCGCGACATCGCGAAAACTTCCCTTGCCTCCATTCAGAAAAAGCTGGGGCGGTTGCGCATATCCCACGTTGCCGCGAATGTTGCGCACTGTCTCATCGATATGCCCGTTGGCGACGGCAAAGTCGAGCCAGCCGTCCAGGTTGACGTCCAGAAACGCACAACCAAATCCCAGGCTGTTTCTGGACGCGATTCCCACTCCGGATTGGGGCGCAATGTCTTCGAAGCTCTTGCCGCTCATGCGGTAGAGTCCGATCATTTCGTTGTCGAAGTTCGTGATGGCGACTCCCGGCGCACCGGAATTATCGAAATCAGCCACGTCGACTCCCATGCCCGCGCGCGCCTTGCCCTCGCTGCTGAATGCGATTCCAGCCTCCACCGCCGAGTCTTTGAATGTGCCATTGTGCTGGTTGCGATAGAGCTTGTTGGGCTGGGTGTCATTGGCCACGAGCAGATCGGGCCAGCCATCGTGGTTATGGTCGAACAAGGCGACTCCTAACGACTTGGAACTGCTGTCGAAAATTCCGCTCGCCGCCGTGACATCCTCGAACGTGCCGTCGCCGCGGTTGTGAAAGAGCCAGCAGGTCGCTCCGCGATACGCTTCGGGAGTGCAGTACGACTTGTGCTTGCCGTCTAGGCTGCAGAATACGTCGTGCTCCGGCGACCACTTCACATAATTGCAGACAAAAAGATCGAGCAGGCCGTCGCGGTCGTAGTCGAACCACAATGCTGAAGTACTGAATCCCTCGCGCTTCCCTAGTCCGCTGCTCTTGGTCACATCGACGAACGTGCCTTTCCCAGTGTTGCGGAACAACCTGTTCTGTCCGACGCAGGTGATCAGAATGTCAGGGAAGCCGTCGTTGTTGTAGTCGCCGACCGCCACGCCCATCCCGTACATTTCGACATCGAGTCCGGCGCGTGCCGTCACATCGGTGAACGTCCCGTTGCCGTTGTTGTGATAGAGGCGCAGCGTGGAGCGGCGTTTCTTGTGGCCAGGCCAGTCCATGCCGTTGATCAACAGGATGTCCTGCCAGCCGTCGCGATCGTAGTCGAGGAAAGCGCATCCGGAGCCGAGGGTTTCAGGCAGGAACTTGCCGCCGAAAGCTCCGCTGTTGTGCTGGAACTGGATTCCCGCCTGGCTGGTCACATCTGTAAATCGAAAGTTCGGAGAGGGCGCGGCTCCGGTTTGCGCAACCAGCCGATCCAGCTGCGACAACGATGCCAGTCCCGCCATTCCCCATAGGAAAGACCTGCGATTCACGGAACGTTCACCAGCCCGGCGCGAATCGCGTACACTACCAGCTCAGCGGTCTTATGAATTCCCAGGGAGTTCATGATGTTGGCGCGATGAACAGCGATAGTATTGGCGCTGAGATCGAGCGCCGTCGCGATCTCCTTGTTCGATTTGCCATCGACGATCATCTGCAACACCTCCAGCTCACGCTGGGTAAGGGCAGCGCTGCGCTCCCCCTTCAGCACTGACCGCTGCTCCACCTGCGGATCGAACACGGTTTCTCCGGCGGCAACCTTGCGGATGGCTGCTCCGAGTTCCAGGTCCATCGCGTTCTTCAGCACGTATCCCTTGGCCCCGGCTTCAATCGCCTGCCGCACCCACGTGCTCTCCGTATGCATGCTGAGCATGAGTACGGCGGTATTTGGGGCATCTTCGATGATCTGCCGCGTGGCGTCGAGCCCGTTCATACCAGGCAGAGCACAATCCATCACCACAACCCGGGGATGAAGCTCTTTCGCCAGCTTGATGGAATCCTCGCCGTTGCCGGCTTCGCCGACAACTTCCATGTCGGATTCATCTTCCAGCATGCGACGGAAACCGCGCCGCACCAGGCTGTGATCATCCACCAGCAATACTGTGATCTTCTTTTCCATAAGACTCCGCTTTCTCCCTGGGCACGGCGAGATGCACCCGGGTTCCGCCTTCCGCCGGACGCGAAAAAATAATTTGCCCGCCCATCAACTCGGAACGCTCGCGCATCGCCACCAATCCGATGCCACGGTGATTGGTACGCTCCGCGAAACCGACTCCATGATCTTCCACTTCCAACTCAAGCGCCTCCGGCAGGAAACGCAATCGCACCCACGCCTGCTTCGCGCCTGAGTGCCGCGCCACATTGTTCAGCGCTTCCTGCACCACGCGGTAGACGTGCACGCCGGCGCCGCCATCCACGGGAAACGCCATGCCCTGCTTCTCATAGGATATGGCAATCCCAGTCTGTCGTTCTACGGTAGGGATGTACCAGTCAAGCGTGCTCTCGAGTCCGGCCTCATCCAGCATCACCGGATGCAGCGCCTGGGAGAGGCTGCGAACACTCTCCAGCGTAGTCTGCACGATCTGGAGAACTTCTTTCAAATCCGCTCTCAACGACGAACCCTCGGGCGCGTGCGTTCCTGCGCGGCGCAGCATGGAGCCCACCGCCGTCAGGATCTGGCCAAACTCATCGTGCAGTTCGCGCGAAATATAACGCAGCGTGGATTCCTGAGTGGCAATCAGTTTCTGCGCCAGTTCGCTGCGGCGCTCGGAAACCTCCGTCAGGCGCGCGAACAGCCGCCGGTTCCAGCGAATCACCGAAAGCCCGTTCAGCAGGATCGCCAACAGAGTTGCGGCTAGAAAAACATAGACCTGCCGCTGCACCCGGTCATATATCTGGACGATCCGCTGGCCGGCCTGCTCCTCATTCTCGCTGTTTTGCACCAACAGGCGGGCCACGGCCGTGCTCAGTGCCGCCTGCCGCTCCTGGAGCGAAAGCTGGATTTGCTCCCGCGCCTCTTTGTCCCTGCCATCCCGCGCGAGGGCGAAGACCCGGTCGACGGCATCCCAGAACTGATTAACACTTCCCGCAAGAAACGCGCTCTGCTCGGGAGTTCGAGTGGCTGCTGCGAGTCCTGCTTCCAGGCGCATTGCGTCGTCCAGATCGGCGCGAATGCGCTGGAACTGCGCTGACCAGGCTGTCAGAGGATAAGGCTCATCACTGCTCACCATGTCGCGCATGGCGACGGCGAGCAGGTTGAGATCGTTCTGAATTCTCAACAACTGGAGAGAATCTTTGCGGTTGCGGTCCACCAGTTCGGTCTGCAACTTGCGAAGGCCGGTCACCTGCCAGGTGATATATGCCGAATACGCCAAGACCGCGGACAGCGTAATGAGCAGGCCCAGCAACAGGCCCAGGGTCGGTGAACGGTCCGGCGAAGACGGGCGGGACACGCCCCGAGCATACAACGTTGGCATGTCGGCTGTCACAGGGCGGAAGGCGCCATTTGCTCGTCCAAACGCTGCAACCGCGGATGTGTGACAATGCAGTAATTAATGAAGCGAATCCGGGCGCAATGGAGTCAAACAGTAGATTGAGTTCTCCAGCCAAAGAAGCCGCGAAGCCCCCGAAGATCCAGCGATTGCGGGCCGTCTGGCCGGAGGTGTGGAAGTTGATGCGCCCGCGCCGCGGCCTGCTCGCGCTGGGCTTTGTGCTGATGGTCATCAACAAGGTTGCGGGATTCGTACTGCCGTATTCCTCGAAATTCCTGATCGACAACGTGGTGGGTAAGCATCAAACCGAACTGCTGCGGCCCTTGGTCTTGTCCGTTTTATTTGCAACCCTCATCCAGGGCGTTACTTCTTTTTCGCTGACCCAGTTGCTATCGAAGGCGGCGCAGCGCCTGATTGCCGACCTGCGCGAGCAAGTGCAAATGCACATCTCCCGCCTGCCCGTGGCCTTTTACGACGCCAACAAGACTGGCGCTCTGGTGTCGCGCATTATGAGCGACGTGGAGGGTGTCCGCAACCTGCTGGGAACAGGCTTAGTGGACTTTGCAGGAGGATTGGTCGCGGCCAGCATTGCGCTCGCATTGCTGCTTCGCATCAGTGCGCCCCTTACGCTGATTGCCGTCGGCTCCCTCGGCTGTTTTGCGTTTGCGTTGAACCGAGCCTTCGCGACGATTCGTCCCATTTTCCGCGAACGCGGCAAGATCAATGCCGAGGTTACGGGGCGTCTGACTGAATCACTGGGCGGTGTTCGCGTGATCAAGGGATATCATGCCGAAGAACGCGAAGAGAAGATTTTTGCCGCCGGCGTTCGCCGGTTGCTTGATAACGTCATAAGTACGCTGACGGCCACGTCGCTGATGGGTCTTTCGGCCAGCGTGTTGCTCGGGGTAGTCGGCGCTGCCACCATGTACGTCGGCGGTCGTCAAATGGTGGCCCACACTCTGAGCCCTGGAAGTTATTTCTCTTATAACTTCCTGTTGGTTTTTTTGGTCGCTCCCGTCATGCAGGTGGTGTCGATTGGCACTCAGCTCACCGAGGCGATGGCTGGCCTTGAGCGAACCCAGGAAATTATGCGGGAGCGCCCCGAGGATCAGGACCCAAAGCGTTCCGTGCAACTTCGCGACATCGTGGGTACAGTTGAGTTCGAGAATGTGACTTTCAGTTACGACGGCACCCACGACGTTCTGCGCAATATTTCTTTCCGCTCCGAGCCCGGAACGGTCACCGCGCTCGTCGGTTCGTCGGGATCGGGGAAGTCCACGACGATCGGTTTGATTTCGGCTTTCTATGTGCCTTCGAAGGGCGCCGTCCGTATGGACGGTGTCGACTTGAGCACCGTGCGGCTCGATTCTTTCCGCACGCGGTTAGGCGTCGTATTGCAGGAGTCGTTCCTGTTTGATGGAACCATCCGTGAGAACGTCGCCTTCTCGCGGCCCGATGCCAGCGAGGAAGAAATCATGCGCGCCTGCCGGATCGCGCGCGTCGACGAGTTCGCCGAATCATTCGCCGACAAGTACCACACGGTGGTGGGTGAGCGTGGCGTGAAACTGTCGGGCGGCCAGCGACAACGAATCTCGATTGCCCGCGCGATTCTGGCCGAACCGCGCATCCTGATTCTGGATGAAGCCACTTCCAGCCTCGATTCTGAATCTGAACAGATGATCCAGCAGGGACTTTCCTATCTCATGCAGGGACGGACCACGTTCGTGATCGCGCATCGGCTTTCGACCATTCGCCGCGCCGATCAGATCATGGTGATGGAGCAAGGGCAGATCGTGGAGCGGGGCACCCATGCCCAACTCTATGCCGTACGCGGCCGCTACTATGACCTCTACACGCGTCAACATGGAGTCGAAGAGAATTTATTCCTGGCTCCAGGGGAGGGAGATGCTGTCGCGGTAAACGGCAACGGCGCAGATGCCAAGAACGGCGACGTGAAAGCAGCGGACGCTTTACGCGTGCTGCGAGGAGAAATGCGCTAGCGCCTATGACGATGACGACAGCCCTTCCCTTCTCATCCGTGCGTGGCACCGTCGCGATCTGCAGTGAGAATCTTTGCCGCCATTACCGCATGGGCGAGACTCTGATTCGCGCGGTCGATGGCGTCTCGCTCCGGGTTCGCGCCGGAGAGTTCGTCGCGCTCCTCGGCAGTTCCGGCTCGGGCAAGTCTTCGGTGCTGAATTTGATCGCAGGGCTCGATCGTCCGACCTCGGGAAGCGTTGTCGTGCAGGATCGCGATCTAGCAAGGCTCTCGCGTGAAGAACTCGCCAAATACAGGTTGCATGTCGTAGGGATGGTCTTCCAGTCCTTCAATCTGATCGCCAGCATGACGCTCGCGGAGAACGTGGAACTCCCGCTCCGTTTTGCGGAAGTCGATCGCGGTCAGCGTCCGAATCTGGCACGCGAGGCCTTAGATAGAGTTGGATTGCGGGCTCGCATGAACCATCGACCCAGTGAGCTTTCCGGCGGCGAGCAACAGAGAGCAGCCTTGGCGCGCGCCCTCATCAATCGTCCACAGCTTCTGCTGGCCGACGAGCCGACCGGCAATCTCGACAGCCATACCGGAACTGAAATCATGAACATGGTCCGCGAATTCAACCGCGAGTTGGGAATGACGGTCGTGATGGTCACTCACGAGCGCGCCCTGGCTGAGCGTTACGCGCAGCGCATGATCTTCCTGGCCGACGGAAAACTGATTGACGATCGGGCCAATAGGCCTACGGCCGCCGATTCGCGGGAAGGAGGACGGTCGTGAAGCTTCCTGATCTGACCGAACTTGCGCTGCGAAATCTGCGGGAATCGGTGCTGCGGAATTCGCTGACGACGATTGGCATCTCCGTGGGAGTCGCCTCATTGGTCGCGATGCTCTCGCTGGGCACCGGATTGCAGCAGCTGTTTTCACAGCGTCTCGCGAAGTCGGGACTGTTCGATACCGTTTTCGTCTCTTCGCGGCGCGACCTGCGTGGGATGGGACGCGAGGAGGAGCGCAAAGGCCCTACGCCAGGCGAGAGCAGAATCCTGGACGAACCCGCGCGACAGGAGATGGAACGCCTGCCGAATGTGAGCGAGGCTTACCCGGATATTCGCTTCGTCACGGAGTTGCGCTACGAAGACAAGCCTCATCTCACAACGATTTCCGCATTGCCGCTGTCGGCAAAATCGAACGACGCGTTTGACGGAATGCAGGGGAGGTTCTTTTCGTCCGAAACCGGCGCCGAGGTAATTCTGCAAAAGACCTTTGCCGAGGAATTGCTGGGCAAGACGCCGCCTCTCGGAGCGGCCGAACCGAACGTTGCGGAACTGGCGAGGCCGCTGCTGGGGAAGGAATTGACGATGCGGTACGCGCAACGTCAGGCTGGGGCGGCGAATCAGCCGCCTCTTCGTGCCGATGAAACAGCCCCTCCGGACGACAGTGTCGCGGATGCCGCGTATTCGGTGGTGTCGCGCGAGCAGAAGCTCACGATTGTCGGAGTCTCGGATCTCGACCCTGAGACGATGCGTGGTCCAACGCGCGCAAAGGTGTTTCTTCCGCTGGGGCTGGCAGAAAGTCTGCATGTGATGCAGCCCACTGATCTGCGCGAAATCTCGCGGGCCGCGAGCGATCAACCTGTTTATTCCTCGATCAGCGTGCGCGTGAAGAATCCGGCGCAGGTTCAACTCGTGGAAGATGCCATCAAGAAGATGGGGTTCAACACGTTCTCGATTCTCGACGCGAGTAACAGTTTGCGGCAGATCTTCAGGGTCTTGTTTGCGTTCCTTGGAATTTTCGGGAGCCTCGCGTTGACGGTTGCATCCATCGGAATCGTCAATACGCTGGTCATGGCCATTCTCGAGCGACGCCGTGAAATCGGCATCATGAAAGCAATTGGCGCCAGCGACGGCGACATACGGAAAATCTTTTTCGCTGAGGCCGGTGCGATGGGCATCCTTGGCGGGATTGTGGGGGTCATACTTGGCTGGGCTATCGGACAGATCATCAACTTCGGAACGAACATCTACCTCAAGAGTCAATCCTTGCCACCCGAACGTTTCTGGGCAGTGCCCTTGTGGCTGGTGGTGTTCAGTATTATTTTTGCTTTCGTCGTGAGCCTGGTTTCCGGCTTGTATCCCGCAGGACGCGCGGCCAGGCTCGATCCCGTACAGGCGCTGCGCTACGAGTAAACTGACCTGCATGATCGGTGCCTTGAGGCTTGGCTTCTTATTTCTGCTGATCGCTGGAGCTTCGGCGACCGCTCAGAGCCGCATCGACTGCAGCGCGCTCAATAGCCACATCCTCCAACAAGTCGTCCACTACTGCGTCTATCTGCCCGCAGGTTACAATGCGAGTGCGACGCAGCATCCTCCAACGCGCTATCCGGTACTCTATTTTCTGCATGGGCTGGGCGACAACGAGCAGACCCTCTTCAACAGCGGCGGTTGGACGCTGCTCGACGATCTGCGCAACCAGCACAAGATGGGAGACTTCCTGATCGTCGCGCCGGAGGGCAGACGCAGCTTCTACATCAACTCCGCCGATGGCTCGGTGCGCTACAACGACTTTTTTCTGCAGGAATTCCTGCCTTACATCGAAAGCACATACCGTATTCGTCCCGGCCGTGCGGGCCGCGCCATCAGTGGGATTTCCATGGGCGGCTACGGGGCGTTGCGGTTCGCCTTCGCGCATCCCGAACTCTTCTCAGCCGCGAGCGCGCAGAGTGCCGCGCTCATCACCGAATCGCCTCAAGCCCTCGACTCCGCATCGAGGACGGGAGCGCCTTTAGCGGGAGTGCTCGCCGCAGCGTTCGGCAAGCCGATCGACGTTCCCCACTGGAACGACAACAGCCCCTTTGTTCTAGCGGGAAGAAATGCCGCCGCCCTGCGAAAGCTTGCCATCTATTTCAACTGTGGCCAGGATGACAACTACGGCTTCGAAAAAGGCGCAGCGGCACTGCACCACGGACTGCAAAAAGAAGGTGTAAGACACGAATATCACGCCTACGCAGGCGACCACAGCCTGACATATTTTCTATCGCACTTCGCCGAGGTAATGGAATTTCACTCAAAAGCATTCGGCCTGCTGCCCCAGCCCCGAGATGCATCACGCTCTGTTGTAAACTAGCCAGAAGCGGCAGAATCGCGCGCCGCTTTCGTGAACTACACTACCCGGAGAGGTGGCCGAGTGGTTGATGGCTCCGGTCTTGAAAACCGGCATACCCGAAAGGGTATCGGGGGTTCGAATCCCTCCCTCTCCGCCAGAACTTTGGTCTTCGCGAAGACCAAGTGGCCTTGCTCAAGGCCGGGTGAGATTGTTTTCTATCGAATCTCTGCGGCTGAGTTGAGTCGGTGCGACTCTTGCCTCAGAGGCGCCAGTTGTGGTCCGTTCCTCCGCCGATCGACGTTGAGGGCTGAAGAGGAACCAACTAGCCGGACTTCTACTCACCGGGCCGCGATTGCGCGCAGTACACGCGGCTGTCTAACCGTTCTTACTCGCACTCTTTCTTGACCAACGGTGTAACATCCTACCTGATGCATCGCTTCTCGTAGCGCAGACCGGTGGTCTCTACGTCAGCCATTGGCAACCTTGCCGCGAGCGATTGGTCCCCCCTGACTCTCGGAGGTTGATCGAATATGCCGAGGAACATAGTCGTTTGCTGTGACGGCACCGGGAATCAGTATGGGTCCGCTAACTCGAATGTCGTAAAGCTCTATTGGACTCTGTTAACGCAGGACGAGCAAATCGCCTACTATCACCCGGGCGTCGGAACGATGGGGGCGAGAAATGCCTTGACTGCAGTTGGAAAGTGGTGGACAACGCTCCGAGGCTTGGCCTTCGGTTACGGCTTCTCCGACAACCTCGCCGACGTTTATTCGTTCTTGATGGGAGAATTCCACCCCGGCGACCAGATCTATATTTTCGGTTTTAGCCGTGGTGCTTATACCGCTCGCGCACTCTGCGGATTGCTGCACATGTGCGGCTTGCTCACGCCGGGGAACGAAGCGCTGATTCCGTACGCTTTGCGACTCTACAAGAGTAATGACCCCCGCAAGTTCGAGATTGCAGCCGGTTTCAGAACGACTTTCGGTATCCCGTGCCCGCCCTTTTTTCTGGGATTGTGGGACACGGTGAGCTCAGTGGGATGGATCCTTGATCCAATTCACACGAAGGGCGGCCATTTACCCTTCACCGCGACGTTACCTGATGTTTCGGTCTTGCGGCACGCGGTGTCGATTGACGAGCGGCGCGCGTTTTTCCGCCAGAACCTCATCCACGAACCGGTGCCCGCAAGTCAGAATTTTAAGCAAGTGTGGTTCGCAGGCGTTCACTCGGATGTCGGTGGCAGTTATGCGGAAGCTGAAAGCGGGTTATCGAAACTCGCGCTGCGCTGGATGTTGTGCGAAGCGCAATCCGCCGGGTTGCGGCTGAATCCCCAGCGAGTGACGGCTGTATTGGGCGGCGAGGTTCCATACATCCCGCCGGATCCCAAGGGAGAACTGCATCAGTCGCTGCATGGCTTCTGGTGGCTGGGCGAATTCTGGCCGAAGCTGTTCTTCCATCCGGTGTCCGTGCCGGGACAAGCTGCGCCCAGGTGGAAACGTGGTATCACGTTGAACCTGGGGCGCGCCAGGCTGATTCCAAACGGCGTCCATATTCACCAAAGTGTTCTTGATCGAATCCGCGACGTAGCGGCCTACAAGCCGAAGAATCTACCGCAGGAATACGTCACAGAACCGGAAAATATCTGCGAACTGGCGTCGCGACCGGTGCATGGGCAACCCATAGCTGCTGCGTCAAAGCCGCCCATGCTGAGGCGTCCGAGCGTCGTCAGCGCGCTCGGGTTGCTGGTGGCGTTCGGCGTCTGCGCGATGGTGATTGCGCTTTTCACCATACACAACAGCCTGGACGTACCGAAGATCGAAAGGCCAAAGGAAGTCGCATGGCTTCCGCAGAACTGGACCGAAGACCAGCGTCGCCACTATTACCACACGGCGCAAGGAAGTGAGCTTCTACCTTATGCATGGTTTCTTGCGCTTGAGCAGCCGCGTTTCACCATCAAGGGCGCTCCTCCGTTTAAGGAAAACGCTTACCTGCAGGGCTTCGGCTTTATCCCTGACTCCCCCGGCCTGCAAAATCCGGACGGCCTGCCGGTTGGATTCGCGCGCGACGATCGTTTTATCGACCCCTACACGGGTCAGAAAAACGTTGTGCTCGGTATTACTTGCGCGGCCTGCCATACGGGAGAATTGTTTTTTGGCGATAAGGCGATCCGGATCGATGCCGGTCCGTCGTTGATCGATCTACAGAAATTCACCGAGGCGCTCGGTCTCGCGGTCACCTGGACTTACTATGATCCGTGGCGCTTCCGCAGATTCGCGCACAGCGTGCTTGGCCCCAATTTCTCGTACGCGGATCAAGTCCTTTTGCGCCGGGCACTCAAGTACTATCTCGACACAAGTTTCACCGAGTTCAAAGCCAACCGCCATCTCTTCCCGACCCCTGAAGGTTACGGCCGCACTGACGCGCTCGCTCGAATCGGCAACTTCGTCTTTGGAACGGAACTGAACAACAACAAGAACCTGGTAGTCGGCGACGGACCGGTGAATTTCCCTCCGGTCTGGGATGCATCGTGGATGGATTGGGTGCAATACAACGGATCCATTCAGCAACCTATGGGAAGAAATGTCGGTGAGGCCCTAGGGGTGCGGTCGCGCATCAACCTTCGGGGTTATCCCGGACAGCAGTTCCAGAACACCATCCACGTCGACAATCTTCACGAGATCGAGCTCTTGCTTGGTGGTCCTGAGCCGGGTAGCGGCGTTTGGTCGCCCAAGTGGCCGGAGGAAATCCTCGGGAAAATCGATCGTGCTGCCGCCGGCAAGGGCGAGAAACTCTATAACGAACTATGTCTACACTGCCACCAGCCGCCTATGTTTTCCGACGACGGCCGCAAGGCGGCGCATTGGACGAACAATACCAACAGTGTGGGAAAACGATTCTTCAAAGTAACCATGATTCCTCTTGGTGAGATCGGAACCGATCCCAAGCAGGCACAGAATTTCTACGACCGGACTGCCGATAGTGGGCCGCTGGGAAAAGGAATCGTGTCCGCCCGCGATGGGCTTAAGTACATCACGCAAAAGCTAATCGATCAGTCCTATGCCGAGTTAAAGCTCTCGCCGGAACAACAGCAGGAGTGGAACGGTTATCGGGAAAACGAACTTTTGGCGCCCCTGGCATACAAGGCTCGGCCCCACAACGGAATTTGGGCCACACCTCCGTACCTTCACAATGGTTCAGTTCCGAACTTGTTTGCGCTGCTATCACCGGTTTCGGAGCGGCCGAAAGTTTTTTATCTCGGTAACAAGCAATATGACCCCGTCAAACTCGGCCTCAATATCGATCCTCTCACAGGCGCGACCGAGTTCCGCACCGACATGCCAGGTAATTCAAATGCCGGGCATGAATTCAACGACGGCCCAAAAGGCAAGGGCGTGATCGGCCGCAAACTCTCCGACGAGGAACGAATGCAGATTATCGAGTACCTGAAAACTCTGTAAACGCGGGTTGAGCGCCGGCCTTACGAACTGGCTCTCATGTCACTGGAGGTCCCCCGCCGCGGGAACGTAGCACTTCTGGGTGTAATCCATCACCATACGGTCATGGCGGGCACGGCGGGCGTTCTAAACGCCGCGGGACGCGAGTGGGACCGTCACACAGCTAACTAAGGAGTCTACATCACCGTGGAGGAGTTTGGATGATCTGGATTGAGTGTCATTGAGGCGGAAAGGGGCGGGATCGCTCCGGTCGTGAAAACCGGCATATCCGACGCAGCGTCCTGTGGTTGGGAATTGGGAGATCCAGGATATCCCATGTCTCGCAAAAGCGCGAGACATGGGGCAACCTCTTCAGTGGCGGCGCAAAGGATGGGCTAATCCGCCATTCATTCCACCGGGTTCCGAGCTTCTTTCCCCGTTCATTCTTCTTCTATTGATCTTCGCAGGTCACGTGGTTGTTCCAATCCACGAACGCGCCTTGCGGGTTATCGCGCCAAGCCCAGACGTGGAGCTCGAAGAACGAAGGGATGTTGAATCGGTTCGGGGCGTTGACGAAATTGAAGACCTGTCCGTCGAGTACCGGAGGAGTGTTGTTGTTGGCGGCGAGCCAACTCGCTGAGTCCAAGATGAACTCGACGCCTACGAGAGTCATCTTGCCTTTGAAGGGTTCATAGATGAGGGCCTGCGGTTGCGAGGGGTCGAGGGTGAGATTGGCGAGCAGGGTGCCATTGACGTAGTGCACGCCCATCGCCCCATGATCAGTACCGGCAACGCAACCTAGAAACGGTCCGTAGCCGGCGGCCGTGGCGTTGTTGACGTCGATGTACTGACGGGTTCCTGCACGAACGAGTTGCACCAGCGTAGCCGGGGCGGAGGCTTGATGAGCGTCTGGGTGATGAGAAGGCTTCTGGGCGGCGAGGAGCGGCGTGACGATGGTGAGGCTACTGAGCAAAGCCCACGTCAGGGCTCGTAAAAAGTTTCGTAACAGCAATTTCTGGATCAGCTGGGAGATCGGCGTTGTCATAGATTTCCTTTATTGTTGAAATTGTCAGCCGCGATCGCATGCCGCGAGCGGGCTGCGTGAGCCATCTTGTGTTGAATTGCGAAGACGATCAATGCTTGCGGTCTCCTTCGTTCCCCAAAATTTCCTCCATTCGGTAACTCTAAGAAAAGATTGAGCTTAGTTGCCATTCGCAGTTCAAACCTCAAGTCATTAAAATGTGGTAGCCTTAGAAGCCTTACGGGAAGTGCCTATGTTGGCAGCGGCTCCAGCCTCTCGTCTCCTGCGGTTTGACAATTTTGAACTCGACATTCGGGCCGCCGAGCTGCGAAAGGCTGGCGTTAAGCTGCGGCTGCAAGGCCAACCGATACACGTACTGGCAAGGTTGCTCAATAGCGCGGGCGAACTGGTGACCCGCGAGGAGCTTCGAGCGCAGATCTGGCCCGCCGAAACCTTTGTCGATTTTGACCACAGTTTGCACAACGCCATTGCGCGGCTTCGCGACGCTCTGGGAGACTCCGCCGGAACTCCGCGTTACATCGAAACCCTGCCCCGTAGGGGATACAGATTTATCGGCACCGTGGAGAGAGTTGGCATAGAGGAACGCGCGCCGTCTGCGCCGGTCGAGCCGTCTCCATCCTGGGGAGCTCCGGTTGTACCGGTTCGAGGGAGTCGTCGCGCGATCCTCACCGCTGCGCTGGTGACGATGTTTTTTTTGGCGATCGCGGCGGTTCTGGTATTCATACCCGCTCTTTCGCGTCGCGCAGCTGCCACACCTTCCGTGCGTTCCATCGCAGTGCTGCCGCTCGATAACTTTTACGGGGACCCCGCTCAGGAATATTTCGCTGACGGCATGACGGATGAGTTGATTACGGACCTGGCCAAGATTGGCAGCCTCCGAGTGATCTCGCGAACTTCCGTGATGCGTTACAAGGGCACAAGGAAGGGCTTACCGGAGATTGCCCGAGAACTGAACGTGGATGGGATCATCGAAGGATCGGTGATGCGTTCGGGACAACGAGTGCGAATTACCGCGCAGCTTCTGTACGGGCCCACCGACAAGCATCTTTGGGCAGAGACTTATGAGCGTGACCTGGGGGACGTCATCAGCCTGCAGAGCGAGGTGGCTCAGGCGATTGCGCAGCAAGTCCGCGCGCAGGTAACGCCGCAGCAGCAAGCTCGTTTTGGTGCGGCCCACGCGGTAAATCCGGAAGCCTACGATGCTTACCTGAAGGGGCGTTATTACCTGTCGAACCAGTTCACGACGGCGCAGCCCCTTACCATGGCTAAGACCTACTTTGAAGAGGCGGTTCAAAAGGATTCGGGATTTGCGCCGGCCTATTCGGGCTTGGCGGACGCTTATTTGTACCTGGTAATTTTCCGGCAAATGTCACCGGCGTCCGGTTACCGGCTTGCGGAAGAGGCTCTTCGGCATGCTCTCACTCTGGACGACAGCATCGGCGAAGCCCACGATACCCTCGCTGTATTAGGTTGGCGATACAACTGGGACTGGGATGCCACCGAACGAGAGCTTAACCGGGCAATCGCTTTGGCGCCGAGTTACAGTTGCGCCCATGAGGATCGAGCTCAATACCTCAGCTTCAGGGGGCGACGATCGGAGGCCGAGGCAGAGTTGACCAAGAGCCTGGAGTTGGATAAAAGCGTCAGCTCGGCCCTGACCGAGTCGGGCGTTCATTACCAACTGCGCGATTTCGATCGGTTGGTAGAAGCAAGCCGCAGAGGAATGGCTTTAAATCCGAATGAATGGGTTGAGCATTTCTATCTCGGTGTCGGCTACGAGGGGACGGGAAGACGATTGGAATCTATCTCGGAGTATCAGAAAGCGGTTGAGTTGTCAGGCGGCGATCAAGATGCCACCGTGGCTCTGGCGCACGCGTACTCGGGTGTTGGGAGGAGAGCTGAAACTCAAAAGATCCTAAGGGACTTCGAGCAACAATCGACCAAGACCTACGTTTCGCCTTACTTAATCGCAACGTTATACGCGACTCTTGGCGACAAAGACGCGGCCTTCAGACTCCTCGAAAAAGCCTATCGGGAGAAGTCGTTGGAAATCTCCTGGTATCTGAAGGCTGACTTGCGGATTGATAACCTCCGCTCAGATCCTCGCTATCAAGACCTGCTTCGCCGTGTCAATCTGAAAGACTAGGGGCGCAGCCTGCGCGCCGATTGATCTCAGCGCCAGAGATTTATGAACTGGCCCTCATGTCGCTCGACGTGCCTCCCGCTGCCGGGACGTAGCACTTCTGGGTGTAATCCATCACCATGCGGTCGGCGTTGAAGCGCCAGCCCAGGGTGCGGATCGTGCGTTTCATGCGCTTGATCCAGCCGCGCGGAAGGCCATCGCGATCGCGCCGGTAATAGAGCGGAATGACTTCGTCGCGAAGGGTTCGCATCAGATCTTCGCCATCGCGGGAATCATGGACGCTCATATTGGAATGCGTTCTGCCGGTTCCAATGGCGAAACCGTTCATGCCATCGAAGGCTTCGGCCCACCATCCATCGAGAATGGAAAGATTCAGACCGCCATTCAGCACAACTTTCTGGCCGCTCGTGCCCGAGGCTTCCAACGGACGCCGGGGATTGTTGAGCCAGACATCGACGCCCTGCACAAAGTGGCGCCCGACGTTGATATCATAGTCTTCGACGAATACGAATTTGTCGCGGAACTTGGGATCGCGCATCAGCTCGGCAATCTGCTGCAACACGCGCTTGCCTGGTTCATCGAGCGGATGAGCCTTGCCGGCAAATACGAATTGCACCGGGCGGTTCGGATCATTCACCATCGAGGCCAGCCGCTCGATATCCGTCAGGATCAGGTTGGCTCTCTTGTACGTGGCAAACCGCCGCGCGAATCCGATGGTGAGAGCGTCCGGGCTGAGCACGCGCTCCAGGCGCTGCAGTTCCTCCCGCGATTCTCCCCGGCGCTGCGCCTGATCGAGGGCTCGGCGGCGCACAAATTCGATGAGCTGCGACTTCAAATTGAGGTGCGTCTCCCAAAGTTCGCCGTCGTCCACGTCCTCAATTCCCAGCCAGATTTTTCCTTCGCTGCTGCGCTGGTTCCAGTCCGTACCCAAATGGCGATCGTAGAGGCGGAACATTTCCGGAGCAAGCCAGGAGGGAACGTGAACTCCATTGGTGATGTGTCCGATGGGAACGTCATCTTCCAGTTTGTTGCGGAACAGCTTTGTCCACATCGCACGCGACACTTCGGCATGCAACGCCGAAACTGCATTGGCTCGCCGTGAGAGTCGCAGCGCGAGCACCGTCATACAGAAGAGTTCGTCCGCGTTGCTGGGATGCTCGCGACCGAGTCCCAGCAGGCTTTCCTGAGAGAGCCCCAGCGCCTCGCGAAGAGGCCCAATGTGCTCCTCGACCAGACCTGCATCGAAGCGGTCGTGACCCGCCGGGACGGGAGTGTGCGTGGTGAAGACCACCTCGCGAGAAACTCGCGGCACCGCTGCGTCAAAGGCGAGGCCTTCGTCCTCCATCCGCATGCGAACCGCCTCCAGCACGGCGAACGCACTATGCCCCTCGTTGAGGTGAAGCACACCCGGAGAGATCCCAAGAGCTTTGAGTGCCCGAAGTCCACCGACCCCTAGCAGCAATTCCTGACGAATGCGGATGCGGAGGTCTCCGCCGTACAAGCGGGAAGTAAGCTGACGGTCCTCGGGAGCATTGCCTTCCACATCGGAATCAAGCAGCAGCAGATCGCGGCGCCCGACCTTCACGCGCCACACTTTGGCGCGAATCCGGCCGCTGCGCGTTTCGATTTCTATCACGACCGGCCGGCCGTCTTTGCCGATGGCCACTTCCATCGCCATCTGATTGACGTCGGTTTTCAGGTATTCTTCCCGCTGCCAGCCGCCCAGATCGAGCCTCTGCCGGAAATAACCCTGGCCATAGAACAGACCAATACCTACGAGTGGAATGTCCAGGTCCGAGGCGCTCTTGATGTGATCTCCCGCGAGCACGCCCAGGCCGCCGGAATAAACCGGCAACGACTCGTGCAGGCCGAACTCCGCGGAGAAATACGCCACCGGATGCGGCCGCAGCACGCCGGCATTCTTCGCTCCCCAGGTTCGATCCGCTTCCAGATACTCCAGCATGCGGCGATAGGCGTAGTTCACGCGGCTATGCAGCATGATTTCGGCGGCGCGCATTTCCAGCTTGGCGAGAGGCAACTCGCTCAGCAGCGCCACCGGATTGTGGTTGAGCTCGTTCCATCGCGCCGGATCCAGATCGAGGAAGAGGCTCGAGGAGTTGTAGTCCCAACTCCACCACAAATTGCGCGCCAGCGCCCACAGCCGTTCCTGCAGCGGCGCAATAAAGCGATCGAGAGTACGAGCTTCACTCACCACCGGAGCGACTTGGGTGGCAGCCTCCGTCAGCATGCGAATTTCGTTCTCGCTGAAAACGCGGGCTTCTTTGGTTTGAACCACCAGCACACCCTGCAGCACTCCGCGTTCGATCAAGGGAACGCCGAGGAACGATTGATAGGCATCCTCGCCAGAATCCCGGAAATACTTGAAGCGGGGATGGTTCTTCACCTGTTCGACGGCAACCGGCCGTACCAGTTCTGCCACCAGGCCGGTGAGGCCTTCGTTCACCGCCATCCGCAGATTGCCGATACATTCCCGGCGGAGTCCGACGGTTGCCGCCAACACCAGATTGGCGCGATCGGGCTCCAGCAAATATGCCGAACAAACATCGGTTCGGAACCTCTTGGCGATGAGGGCAACTACGTTCATCAGCGTTTCCGCCGGCTGTCCGCCCTCCGCCGCGAGGTTCGCAATCTCATCCCGCGTCAGGACGTGGTTGGCTTGGCCCGCATCCACGCCTTGCTCCATGTCTTCTGCCACCTTCTCGTATGCGTCCAATCTGGTTCTCCAGCCTCCCTTAAGGGCTCTGGGCCTTGATCTGCGGAACTACTTTGATGACGCGATCATGGGCTCAGGTTCTAGTGTTTCTATTGTACGGGCTGCCGATGAAATCGCGAACGATCTCCAGTCTTTCAATCGGAGATCGGCGTCCGTAGGCCCGGCCCAAGAGCACTCGGTCCGTCCGCAATTCCTCTCGCCCCGGCGAGACGGCAGATTTGGAGGGAAAACCTGTTTGCTTTGAACCACGTATAAAGAGTAGAATCGCCGCCAATCCAGCCAACCGATGGAAGCATGCGGTCCACTTTCCATTGGAGCCTCGAGCATGCGCGCTTTGGGAAGACGATCTAGAGAACAGAAGCAGATCGTCCATCCAAACTGCAGCTCCGCTACACCAGGGACGATTTTTGATGACAGGATATTTGTGAGCACAGCCCGCAAATTTTTGCATCTCGCGCGACCTATGGAGTCTGGACAATGAACCGTTCTGCCGCACGATTTCTCCGGGTGGGTGTGAGCCTGTCTGGATTGGTGGTTTTGGGATGGGTGCTGACCGGCCAGGCCGCCAAGCACGAAATCTCTTTGCCCACCGACTGGAGTCACAGTCATGTCATTTTCTCCCAGCCCGCCTCGGCGGACGAGGCCCACGTGCTCGGCGGGGATCCCCGCTATTGGCAGCAACTCCATCGCCGGGAGCAGGCACTGGCACTGCCCACAGAGTCAAATCTGACTTCAGCGCGGCTCCCGGCGGGCGGCAACAAGATCCACCGCGATTGGTCGCAGGATCTCGGCAGCGGCGCTTCGCCGGGCGCCGGCAACTATCCCGCCAAGTTTTCGTTCAGCATCAGCACCGCGAACTGCGGCAGCGCGACCACGCCGGATTACGTGGTCTACAGCACCGGCCTGACGGGTTCCGGAACGCAGGCGAGCGTTGTGGCGTATGACAATCTCTATACGGGATGCTCGGGCACCGTGCCCTCAGTCTATTGGGCATACAACACTGGCGGTAAGATCCTTACGTCTCCCGTGCTCTCTCTGGATGGGACGCAAGTCGCGTTCGTTCAGACTTCCGGTGGCCAGGCGGGCTTGGTTCTTCTGAAGTGGAAAGCTTCCACTACCGAAACCGTGGGTTCGCCCGGCGTACCGACGTCGGTATCCGCAGCACTGTATCTCACGTGCGTTGCCCCGTGCATGACGGAGGTTTTTCTGCACGATGGGTCCGGGGTCGCCGTGGATGACACAACTTCGTCGCCCTATTACGACTACACCAATGCCATCGCCTGGCTCGGCGGTGCGAACGGATGGCTCCACAAGCTTACCGCCGTATTCAAAGGCACGCCGAAAGAAGTCAACAACATCCAAGAATGTGTTTGTGGGCGACGCCGGCGGGTTCTTCTACCGAGTTGCCTCCGCCACGGCCGCCGTCACGAAATCTGCGCAGTTGGATCACGGCGCGGGGCTGGTGGAGAGTCCACTGCTCGATGTCACAGCCGCCGCGGTCTACGTGTTTTCCTCAAGCGACGGCACTACTGGTTGTAGCGGAGTTGCCTGCGCCGCCGTTCTTGAACTCAGCACCACTTTTGCTTCCGGCGCTGCCGGGACCAAGGCGACGGTCGGCAAAAGCGTCGTTTCCGGATCTACGCCAAATCCCCTGTACTTTGGGGCTTTTGACAGCACTTACTTCAAATCCGCGAACGCCACCGGAAACCTTTATGTTTGCGGCAACACTGGCGGGAGCCCAACTTTGTACCGGGTCGCAGTCACCGCAGGCACTCCGGCAAATGGGGTCGCGGGGCCAGTTCTTTCAACCAGCACCACACCGTGTTCTCCAGTGACCGGCTTCGCGAATCCCAATGCTACCGGAGGCGCCACAGAATGGGTGTTCGCCAGTGCGGACACCAACGGAACCTCCGCCAATCCCTCGGCATGTGCCCCTAGTGGATGCATCTTCAATTTTAAGGACACACCCTGGCAAGCTTCGCATACATATACAGTAGGCCAAGAGGTGCTGGACAGTCATTTTCAAGTCCAGGTTGTAAGCGTTGCAGGCACCTCCGGCAGTACGGCGCCGGCTTTCAGCACAACCATAGCCACCACTACGACCGATGGCGGAGTGACCTGGGAAAACCAGGGAGTGCTCTCCGCGTCGACAGCGGCCTGGAAAGCAAATACCGGCTATGCCAAGGGCGTCGAGATCTGGGACAGCAACGGTAACGTTGAGCTGCAAACCAAGGGCCCCAATGCCGTATCAGGGGCGACCGCTCCCGCATGGAGTACCACAATCGGTGGCTCAACCATCGAAGCTGGCGGCGGACCGCATTGGACGAACCTGGGTCCGATAGCAACCTATGGCCTGAAAGCAGCCGGAGGCACGGGTGGCATTATCATCGATAATACGGTCACGGGGGCTCTGGCGGGGTCTCAGATATACTTCAGCACTCTGAGCAATCAGGTGTGTGGAACATCCGGCACGGGTGGCTGTGCAGTACAGGCCTCCCAGTCGAAACTACAATAAGCAGGGGTTCTCTTATGGCTATGGACAATTTCTCCTCTGACGATACGCCCCGTAACCCGGTGACCAACAAGAAACCGTACGAGAAGCCATCCTTTCGTTACGAGCAGGTGTTTGTAACCTCGGCGCTCTCGTGCGGGAAAGTCAGCCCAGTATCGCAAGGATGCGCGAGTAGTCTGAAAGCTTCATGACGAACGCGCACCCACTCAGCGAGCACGCCCTGAAGTGCGAAGTGGCGGGCGCAGCATTGTGCTCGTCCGGTACCCTGCGCTTGCGCGTGACGGGCTGGAGTATGCTCCCCACCATTTGGCCGGGAGACACGCTGGTGATTGAGCGTGCGAGCAGAGACGATATCTTCGACGGCGACATCGTCATGTTCAGCAATGGTCGCCGTTTCGTTGCCCACCGCGTGGTAACGAAGAGCAGCGCGTCGGGAGACTCGATGGTTCAGACCCAGGGGGATGCTGTGCCTCACCCCGATTCCCCGGTCGCTCGCGGCGAACTTCTGGGGAAGGTTACCTTCATCCTCAGGAATGGCATACGGATCAAACCAAACCAGAAGCTGGGCTTTTCCGAACGAGCGCTCGCGGCCGTGTTTCGACGCTCTGAAATTGCTGCCCGGGTGGTTGCGGGGGTACACGGCATGCGTCGAAATTCACGAGTTCAGACCCCCTAGGCTGAAACTGTAATGGATTGCTTCCCTTGCCCGAGCTAGCTGCCAGCGTCGAACGTCTCAGCCTCGTGATTGAAATCGGGGGCTTGCCCGTGCGCGTGCATACGACGGACTTCGGCTTTCTCACCATGCTGCAGGACCGCTATGCCGGGTTTGTCTCTTCCTCAGAGGTCGCGGGGCGCGGTGCAGAGATCGAATTCGACGTGGACCTCACTCCAGCCCGTTTCGCCGATCCCAATGCCGTCGTGCGCGTGACCCAACGTCTGGGCCGCTGGACGTTCGAGCGCGGAGACTTTCGCGCAGAGTGGGAACCCGCATCGCACACTGGCTGGATTCGCCAGACCGCCAATCCCTATTCGATCGACGCGGTGCTTCGCATTGTGCACACGCTCGTGCTGGCCCGCCAGGGAGGCTTCCTGCTGCATTCCGCCAGCGCCATTCGCAATGGCAAGGCGTTCCTGTTCGCCGGCGTTTCCGAAGCAGGCAAGACGACGATCTCACGCCTGGCTCCTCCCGACGCCACGCTCCTGACCGACGAAATTTCGTATGTGCGTAAGCACGAGGCCAGCTACGTGGCCTACGGTACTCCGTTTACCGGAGAACTGGCCAAGCTGGGCGAAAATGTTTCCGCGCCTATCGCCGCACTCTATCTCCTCGCCAAAGGCTCGGAGAACCGTATCGATCCCATCCCACCCGGAGAAGCCGTTCGATCTCTGCTTGCTAATCTTCTCTTTTTCGCGCAGGATGAGCAGCTGGTGCAATCGATTTTTCATTCCGCCTTTGAATTTGTAAGCCGGGTGCCGGTGTCCCGCCTTACCTTTGTGCCCGATGCCCGGGTCTGGGAGTTGATCGGATGAGCAAGCTTTACGTTGCGCGCAACCCGCGAGTCGCGGCCCGCAGTCTCGACGGCGAGATGATGATTATGTCCGGCCGCGATTCCACGCTCTTTACCCTGAACAAGACAGCCACCATTCTGTGGCAGTCCGCCGACGGCGCCACACCACTCGATGAAATTGTCGAGCACCGGATTTGTTCCGAGTTTGAGGTCGAACCCGCCGAGGCCTTGCAAGATGCCGAGACCCTGGCGCGGGAACTGGCCAACCATGAGATACTGCAAATCTCAGAAGAACCGATTCCTCCGCGGAATCCCGGAGAGTCCCGATGAGCGCACTCCTGCAGGAAATGGCCGAGAAGGCGCAGAGGCTGAAGATTCCGCTCAGCGTCCAGCTCGACCTGACATACCGCTGCAACGAACGCTGCGTTCACTGCTATCTCGATCATGACGATCATGGCGAGATGACCACTGCGGAAATCAAGCATCTGCTCGACGAAATGGCCGATGCCGGTGTCTTCATTCTGACCCTCAGCGGCGGCGAGATTTTTCTGCGCAAGGATTTCTTCGACCTTCTGGAACACGCCCGCCGTCTGATGTTCTGCGTGAAGCTCAAGACCAACGCGGTCCTGATCCGCGAGCGTGAGGCGGCCCGCCTCCGCGATCTCGGCGTGGAATCCATCCAGATCAGCATTTACTCGCACCGGCCGGAAGTTCACGATGCCATCACTCTGATTCCGGGCTCGCTCAAGCGCTCCGTCGCTGCGATCCGCTTTCTCAAGGCTCAGGGTCTGAAGGTCATCATCGCCAACGTTCTAATGACTCAGAACATGCAGGACTACCCCGGCGTTCGCGCCCTGGCTGCGGAGCTAGGCGTCGAATGCACCCTCGATCCAACCGTTACCCCCATGATGGACGGGAACCGGTCGACCGTAGACCTGGGCGTGGACCAAAGGGCGCTGCGGCAGGTCTTCCGCGATACATCACTGGTCGGCAACGTTGACGAGTTTTGCTCCATCCCCGCAAAAGCGGGCGAGAGTGAACTGGAATCCGCACCCTGCAGCGCCGGCCACACCGCCTGCTACGTTTCGCCGTACGGCGAAGTTTTCCCCTGCGTCCAGTTTCCGTTGCCCACCGGAAACGTGCGGCAACAGCGTTTTGTCGATATCTGGCGCCATTCCGACCGGATGAACGAAGTACGCTCCATTCGCCTGAAGCATCTGACGACTTGCAGCTCGTGCACCCACGTTGGGAACTGCACGCGTTGTCCCGGTCTGGCCTTTATGGAGGGCAACATGCGCGGGCCTTCGTCGCAGGATTGCGAGAAATCTTTCGCTCGAACCGGAGTTCTCTCGGCCAACATGCTGGCCAAGCAACGCGCCGGCGCCAGTCTGGGACACACGAACATGGGGCACGCAAATCTGGTGCAGATTCGAGCGCTCCCGGGTGTGGCGAGCGCTACTGCGTGATCTGGACTCGCTTCCACCGAAAACATGACCGGGACTAGCGCCACACTCGAACCCGAGTGGTCCTTACTACGAGTCGCATGTTCCGAAATTCCCCGCCAGGAAAAAAAAGATCGTCTCCATCAGTCGCTGCGTAAACCCGTCTGCTGGAAGCTCCTTTTCGATCTCGCCGAGGGGCACGGCGCTCTACCGCTTCTCTATCAGGCTCTCGTCGATGTTGAAAACGACTTTGTGGATATCGTTCCTCCCGAGCAGAAGTCCCCTCTGGAGCAGCGCTATCAGACGAACCTGCACAAAGCCCTGTTTCTTTCGTGCGAGTTGATTCGCATCGTTGATCGCTTGTCTGCCCTCGGCATTGAGGCCATGCCCTACAAGGGGCTGGCGCTGGCAGAAACAATCTACGGAGACATCGCGCTGCGCCAGTCTGGCGACATCGACCTGCTGATCCGTCCGCAAGACTTGCCGCGCATCCGCGACGCAGTCGGCGAACTCGGCTACACGCCCCACATGGCTCTCTCCGAGGCTGAGGAACGCGCTTACCTGAAATCGGGATACGAATACGCCTTCGACGGCGCCGCCGGCCCCAATCTCCTCGAGGTGCAGTGGGCGATCCAGCCTCGCTTTTATGCCATCGATTTTGATATGGCCGGCTTGTTCCAGCGGGCGGTCACAGTCAGGGTCGCTGGCCATCTGATGAGGACGCCGTCGTCCGAGGATTTGCTTCTGGCATTGTCGGCTCACGCTGCCAAGCATGTATGGGGACGCCTAGTCTGGCTCTGCGACATGGCGCGGATCATGAACCTCTCCGTTCTGAACTGGAGTTGGATTGGATCTCAGGCGAAAACTTTGGGAATGGTGCGCATCCTGCGCGTCACCATGCTCCTGGCGAACCAGCTCTTAGGCGCGGCCATCCCCGGCGCGGCGCAGGAGAGTCTTCCAGAAGATCCGGGGGCGGTGGCGCTGGCTGATGAGATTCAGGCTCATATCGTGAGCGAGTCTTCCCATAACGTGGAGTCCCTGGCTTACTTTCGTCTGATGATGCGTCTGCGGGAACGACCCGCCGACCGCTTACGATTTCTGCAGCGCCTCGTCTTCACCCCCGGCCCCAGCGAATGGCAGGCGGTTCGTCTCCCTGGACCACTGTTTCCACTGTATCGATTAGTCCGGCTCTCCAGGCTGGTAGCGAAGCTCGTTCGCGTCTAGACTGCCGGTTCCACCGTCGCCGCCTTCCACTCTCGCAGATATAAACCGTACATCGCCGCGCATGCGATGAGCGGCACGGCCAGCCCCGCCTTCAGGCTGCTGAAATGATTCGATGAAACGCCCACGATCCACGGAAGCAGTCCTCCTCCGATGTTCGAAAGGAAAAACATGAGCGATCCAATCCGGGATGATGCTGACCCAAATTCCCGCGACAAAAGCGCGATCGTAATGGGATACACGCACGCGAGCCCGAGGCCTGCGAGGCAAGCACTGGCGACGACACCAAACAGCTCATGCGACAAGACCAAACCGGCCATGCCCGCACAGGCAATCAGTAATCCTGCCCGCACCAGTCGTACTTCGTCGATCACTCGCAACATTAGCGGCGCCAGCCATCTCCCCAGCATGAGCGCGATGTAGAAGAACGAAGGGGTCGCCAGCGCCATGGTTGGAGTCAAGCTGCCTAGACTCTTCGAATACGATGCGACCCACAGCCCGAAGCCGTTCTCGGCACCGACATACAAAAAGAAGAGCGCCGCCAAAATCGGCAACGCGCCGTGCCTCCAGGGAATCGCAAGCACCGTCTTCCGTCCCGCGTCCTTGGCCGACGGCTCGACAACAGACGACGGCATGGCCGCGATCCCAATGGCCATCAGAAGCGCGAAGCCCGTCACCGCCGCCAGAAAGACCGGCACCTGATGTTTCTTCGCGGCCGCCGCCACCAGAAACGGACAAGACACCGCACCCGCGCTCCAGCAGAAGTTGAGCAGATTCAGCGTCGCGCTGCGCCGGCCAGGATTCACCGCTGCCACCAGCAAATTCGCCGCTGGAACCGCCAGCCCCAGGCCTCCTCCATACACTGCAATACAGACGATCCCCATCGCCTTTGGACCTGCCATCAGCAGACCCACGCCAGTGCTCATCAGCAGAAGCCCAGTCTTGATCGCGAATCGAAATCCCCAGCGCGAAACCAGCACGCCTGAGAGCGCGACGGCTAAGGTCGCCGCGACGTACTGCACGTTGATTAGCGCTCCCTGCTGGGAATAGTTCAGAGACCATCGCGTTGATAAGGTCGCCGGCAGCATCGGACCGAGAAGCACGGTCGCGATCCCGATCGGCACGAACGAAGCATAGGCAGCGAACGTAAGAGCTTTGGCGGAGGTTGAAGCGTTGGGTGGTGCAGAGGCGGGCATGAATGGAGAGGGACGCTCTACTGCTACTATATCGGAACTGCCGCACTGCTAGGAGCTTCCCGAAGCCTTGGCCGTAGATTCACGCACGACCAGCGCCGGCTCAATGGCGATCTCGGAAGGATATTCCTTGTTCCCTTCAATCCGCTCCAGCAGGACCTGCGCCGCCACCTCTCCCATGCGGTTCAAGGGTTGTTGCACGGTGGTCAGACTCGGAGTGTAAAATGCGGAGCCTGGAATGTCATCGAAACCGATCACCGAGACATCCTGCGGAACGCGCAGTCCCTGCTCCTGTAGAGCGCGAATTGAGCCGATCGCCGAGATGTCATTGTAGGCAAACAGCGCCGTAAACGGCACCTTCCGCGCCAGTAGTTGCTTGGCAAACGGATAGCCCAACATCGGCGTCGGGTCGTCGGTGTCGATCTGCACAGTGAGCTCGGGATCGATCTTCATCCCAATCTCCGCCGCCACCTGGCAGATCGCGTCCCAGCGGTCCTTCGCATCCGAGCTCACGGGGTTCCCTTTCATGAAAGCGATGCGCTCGTGAGATAGATCCTTCAAGTGGTTCAGCGCCAAAACAGCCGCCCTGAAATGGTCGAGGGTAATATTGGTGACTCCCTTCAACTTCCTGTGGCCGGCTACGGCAACCGTAGGCAGCGTTAATCGCGCTTCCTCAAGTACTGCTCAATGCCGCTGATGATCGGCGAACTGTAGGAGTCGCCAATCTCTTCCGCAATCACTCCGATGGTGTAAGTACGCTTGTTGCGCAGAGTGCGGGCGAAGAAATTGGGACGGTAATTGAGCTCCTTGGCGGCCGCGTGGATCCGGTTCTTGGTGTCTTGCGGAATGGACCGAGCCGACGGCGAATCGTTGAGAACCGCGGATACCGTGCCAGGAGTAAGTCCTATATGTTGGGCGACGGCCTTGAGAGTAATCACCTCTGGTTTTTGGCCAGGCTTCTTGATTTGCGCCATGATCGGTTAAATCGTTTTAGTTAAGGACTTCATAGACTCCGCAAAAATCATCTTACCAAATGCCAAGGCCTCCCAGTAATTTCCCTCACGTTGGCTTCCAGGTACGCCAGTTGCTATGCCTTTACGTAGCGCTCGCTGTTTGGCCTCGACCCGCTGACGGCAAAAAACAGGATGTACAGATAGCACAAGGCCGCAAGAATCAACGCATAATGCATCCCTTGACCCCAACTGGTCTCCCCTTGAACCATGGTAGGGTAATACGCGTTGTTGATTATCACCGCTACGCGCCCCACCAGATACGGAATGATTGCGCCGCCCACAATAGCCATGTTCAGGATGCCGGATGCATCCCCGGTCAGCGGACCCAGCTCCGCTATTCCCATGGTGAAGATGCAAGGGAACATGATCGAATTAAATAGTCCGACCGCTAGGATCGACCACATCGCAACATGTCCGGAGCTGACAACTGAAACAGTGACCAACAACGCTGCCACAATCGCCGCAAAAGCCAGCAATTTGCTTGTCTTGATCTTCTGCAAAAGAGCCGACCCAATAAACCGACCAACCATCGCACCTCCCCAGTACAGCGAAATATACTTGGCAGCCTCCGCCAGGGCCGCTCGATAGCGAAGTGCAGCGTCGGGAACATTCGAGGATGATATGAAGCCGCCGATGTTGTCCAACGCCAGATAATTCGAGATGGCGCTGCCGATCGCCACCTCGCCACCGACGTAGACGAAAATCCCGACGGCTCCAAAGACGAGGTTGGGGTGTTTCCAAACAGAGTCGGCCACCTTTTCGCCGATGTGGTGCTCGGCGGACTCCATCTTTGGTAGTTTGAAAAGACCAATTGCGACAGCCAGGAGCAAAAGTGCAAGACTGAAGAAATAAACGTAGAGCTTCACCACCGCGTCTGCCTCCTGAGAGGCGCTCCGCGCTATTGCCGTGGCCGTGGCTCCGAGAATCAAGTGCGCGCCGACCCAGGGGAAAATCGTTGTGCCAAGCGAATTGAAGGCCTGCGTCAAAACCAAGCGGCTAGATGCGGTTTTCGGATTTCCCAGCACCGCGACATATGGATTTGCGGCTACCTGAAGGATCGTGATTCCAGTCGCAAGGATGACTAAAGCGACTAGGAAGAACGGGAATGAAGGAATTCTCGCCGCAGGATAGAATGCCAAACAGGCAACTATCATGGTGCCTAGGCCAACTATAATCGCCCTTTTGTATCCAATCCAGTCGATGATCTTCGACGCAGGAATCGAAAAAACAAAATATGCCGAGAAGAACGCAGTCTGAATCAGCATGCTGGCATCTAGCTTGATTTTGAAAACATGCTGAGCATAGGGAATCAGCACATCGTTCAACGATGTGAGTGAGCCCCACATGAAGAATAGAGTGGTTATGACGGCTAGAGCCCCGGTGTATGAAGAAGAAGAACCACTCGGGGCAACATTGGTAGAGGTGTTGGGGGCTGCGATCGCCATGAGTGCTGTATCACCCTCCAAAGAATGTGCGAACCAGTTTGTTCAAACCAGAGAACGCGGCCATCATAGCATCGCCCGAGCGCGCTTTTACGCATTTTTCTTGGCGCGAGATCGAATTGATACCCTACAAAATCGTTTCTCTAACTTGACATTCGTCCGCCCTTGCCGGAGACTGCAATCGTTTCTGCTTGTCGGAATCTCCTCATCAGGCCACCTTCATGCGCAAACCTGTACTCTTCGCAGTCGCCGCCGTGTTTTTTCTGGTCAGCCAGACCGCAGTCCTTGCCCAGTCCGGCGCGGTCGTATTCAGTGAACCCGGTTTTCCTGCGGTCGACTCCGCCATGCCGTCTCCGCAGCAATTGGCCGCGATGTTACCCGGCGCTCAAACCGCGAGCGCGGACCACCTTCAGGACGCCCTGGCCGCTCCGTCCGCTCGCCTTTTCGTTCTCCCTTACGGCTCCGTCTTTCCCGAAGAAGCCTGGCCCGCCATCAAGCAGTTTCTAGAGCGCGGAGGCTACAGAACGTCGTGCTCACGGGCCGCGAGGCTTGGAAAATTCTCAGTGCCGAGTAAGCGCACTCTTACTTCGACAGCTGGCCGATGAAGACTCCGTAGGGCTCCAGTGTCACGACATCTCCCTTCACCGAAGACTTCCCGGTCGCGACCAGACTCTTCGTCGACGAGAATCCATGCTGGCTCATTTCAAAGTTCACTTTCTGCTCCGCTCCTGACATATTCAGAGCCACCAGGACCATCTGATCCTTATACGCACGCAAGTATGAGAGCACGTTCTGATCGTTCTGGTTGAGCGGAACATAGCTGCCATCCAAGAGTGCCTTATTCGTGTGGCGCAGCTTGAGCACTTTCTTGTAGAACGCAAGTACCGATTCCGGATCCTTGGATTCGTCGGCAACGTTGTGCGTCTTGGCTGTCGGAGGTACAGGAAGCCACGGCGCAGCCTTCGAGAAACCTGCGTTTTCGCTCTCATCCCACTGCATGGGTGTTCGCTCGCCGTCTCGTCCTTTTTCCTTGGGCCAGCCGGTGCGGCCGATCGGATCCTTCACATCCTCCTTGCGTGTTGCCGGTGTTGTCTTCATGCCAATCTCTTCGCCGTAGTACATGATTGGCGTTCCGCGCAGAGTCAAATAAAGTCCAGCCATTAACTTTGCAATCTGATCGTTGTGCTGGCCGTCGCCATACCGGTCATAGGAGCGGACGATATCGTGGTTGCTGATGACGAACGTGGGCCAGCCGGAGGCGGAATCGACCGCGGCAATCTGCTTGCGGAAATCGGCGGGAGAGAGTTTGTTGATCGTGGTGAAAAGAAAATCCATGGGCAACTGCAACTCGTTGTTGCCCTCACCATAATACTTGTTCAGTTCCGCGATGTCGGCGGTCCAGGTTTCGCCGATCAAGACACCGTTATATTCATTTGTCACCCTGCGCAGCTCGCGCAACGCGTCATGGACCTCAGGTAACTTGGTAGTGTATTTTTTCACTTCAATTGGATCGCCGAAGGCATTGGTTCCGGGCAGAACAGGATTGTCGTGCAGGTTGGGATCTTCGAAGAGTGTGTCCACCGCATCCAGACGAAAGCCAGAGACGCCGCGCTTGTACCACCAGCGGGTTACATCGAACATCGCGTCCTTCACCGCCGGGTTGCGCCAGTTCAAATCGGGCTGCTCGGCGTAGAAGTAGTGGTAGTAATACTGATTGGTCGCCGGATCGAACTTCCACGCCGAACCGCCGAAAGTGGAAGTCCAATTGTTCGGGGGCTGTCCCGGCCCCTTACCATCGCGCCAGATGTACCAGTCGCGATGTTCCGCGGTTCGCGAAGATTTCGAATCCAGAAACCATTTGTGCTGGTCGGAAGAGTGATTCACGACGAAATCGAGGATGATGTGAATGCCGCGCCTCTTGGCCGCGCTCGCCAGCATGTCGAAATCCGTCAGCGAACCGTACATGGGATCGATATTTTCGTAGTCGGAAACGTCGTAGCCGAAATCCACTTGCGGCGAGGGGAAGCATGGCGAGATCCAGATCGCGTCCACGCCGAGGTCCTTCAAGTAATCGAGCTTCGACGTAATTCCTTTGAGGTCGCCGATTCCGTCGTCATTGCTATCGGCAAAGCTGCGGGGATAAATCTCATAAAACACCGCATGCTGCCACCATTGGTGGCCTTCCGCGTCGACAGGTTTGCTGGCATTCTGGGCACACGCGGCAAGCAGACACAAATGGAGGAAGAAGACACACACCATAATCCAGGAGGGCTTACATTGCATGGAACGACTCCTCGAATCGATTTGCCTGAGTGTAAACCTTTTCTGACTCGATCTGCGCAATCGGGTGCGCGGGACTCTCAGGACCGCCCGAAGTGAATTACGACTTTTTGTTGCAAGTAGGAGTCGGTTGCGGACTGCGGCATCTGGATTTCTAACTTTCCGAGCTTGGTGAGTGTTGCTCCCTCTACCGAAGAGATCTGACCGGGATTCCAAACATCCAACTGGTAGCGGCTTCCGGTCAGTCCCGAGACCTCGAGGGTCAACTGAGTCCTTGCTGCATTCCATGACTCAGAGAGGACACGCAAGCCGCGGCTCGCACTGCCCAGAGGCGGGAGTTCGTTGGACAAGGCCAGTCCGAAATCATTCTTCATGCGAACGACTAGATTATTAGCGCCGCCAGACACAGGGAACCGAACATATAAATGCTGATCGTTGCCGTTGGGCTGCATTTTGAAGGGCAAAGGCCGTCCATTCATCTGGACGCTAACCACCTGCGTGCGCAGGCTGAAGGACGGAGAGAATTCGACCCAGCAATCGCCCGCACCTGCACGTTTGGTCTCAAGCACTACGCTGTCGGCGGTCTTGCGATATCGAAAGTCTACGCCGATTCCGCCGACGCGCACATTGCGGATCGCAAAAGACGTCCAGTCCGATGGCACGTGCGGAGCGAACGTAATCTGACGCCGCTCCACGTCGGTCTGCAGCCCGAACATGCCGCGCAAGATCGGGCTGACCACCATGGCCGCAGACCAGATCTGATGCGGTGAACTGGTGGAGAACGACTGGTAGTAATCTCCAGAGAGGACTTCGGTGAAATGGCCGAGAGCGCCATCGGCGCCGAGTAACGCATTGGCCCGCAGATTAGAGTAAGCAGGGAACGCGCGATGGTAGCGGTATTCGCCCACCGAAGCCCATCCCGTAAATAGAGGCCAGACGGCGCCGAAGTGATAGCCAGACCCGTCATAGACTTTTGAGTGTTGCGAAATGATGCGCATGCCCCAGTCGGTCTGGTGATCTTCCGCAGCGAGTTGCGTGATGGTTTGATTCGCATGGTCCTCGCTGGGCAGGCCAAACCACATCGGGACGGTTGCAAGCACACTGGGTTCGTCCGCATGCTGGTTGTCTTGTTTCAGAGCAAATGCATAGCTCTTTATCTCGGGCGACCAGAAGGCTTGATCCAGTGCGGGCTTGCTATGCTCGAACTCCGCGGCAAGCTGCTTGCTGATGTCGTCCTTGCCTACGAGTCGAGCCAAATTGGAAAGTGCGCGCAGAGCCTCGACCGCGAGTCCAGCCTGGTAATACTCGTTCTTGACCGGGAGCAGCGGTCCGCCCTCGACCCAGCCGTGACCGATTCCCGCATTCTGCGCAAAGCCCTGCGCATCGTAGGTGGAGCGCATGAACTGGTAGGCTCGCCAGACGTTGTCCCATTTGTCGCGAGCGAAAGCAACGTCACCGCTCTGCGCTGCATAATCATTCACCGCGATGATAAAAAGCGGCGTCGCGTCGGCGGAAACGTAGGCATAGGGATAATCCTTGAACCACGGCACTAAACTCGCACTCTGCGAAATCTCGTGCGGGACCTTGCCGTCTTCGCGCTGATATTTGCCGATAAAGTCGAGCGCGGTGCGGGTCGAAGAAAAATCTCCTTCAGCATTGAGGGCCAGCGAAGTCCACAACGAATCGCGGCCGAAGAACCATGCGAAGCCCGGACGCTGTCCGACTCCAGACGTTCGATATCCCGCGACCAGGCCAACACCCAGGTACGGATTATTGACCATGCCTTGAATGGTGCTGATGCGGGCCCAGTCGTAGGCCTGCTGCAGCGCGCGATCGGGCAGGTCGAGGCTGACCGTCTTGTCGAGATAGGTGCGGTAATACTCCGAGGCTTCCCGCATGGAGTCCGCATACGAGGTCAGCAGGTGCCGGTACGTTTTTTCGGCGTCGGCACGACCTGCAACCGAGGCGGCGATGACTAACACTTTTGTTTCTTTTCCCTTTTGCGTCACGCCCAGGCGCATCGAACTCTGATCCGACGAAGAATAATTCGTTTGATAGGCGACTCGAGCATCCTGACCCGTCGGCGATCCCACCAGGGCGGCAAACTCCTTCGCTTCTTCGCCGAAAACGAAGGCTCGCTGCTTCGCGTCCCAGCCCAGAAATGTTCCGCCGAGCGCTGCGGGCCACTCCAGTTGGAAGTCCCCGGTGAAATTGGCTTCCACTTCCAACGGCTGCTCAGTCTCGATGTCGAGCAGAATCACCGCGCCTGCTTCGTTCACCGGAACACATAGGGTTTCGCGGACGCGAAAGGAATCGCCGGCATACAAAATCGACGCTGACTCGGGACGAACCGTGAGCGTGCGTGCGAGACTCTCCGCGGGCAGCACTCGGTCGCCGACGTGGAACGTGAGGTGGAAGTCACGAAATATTTTCAGCGGATAGACCCAGGCTTCGAATCTTCCCGATTCGTCGCCGAACAATCCAGCCCGTGTACCGACGACCGGGAGGAACTCCCAGGAGCGGATCGTTCTTGATAGCTCTAGCGGTTGAGTGGATTGCTGGGCAACAGAAAGAGCAGCGGATAGCATGAAGATCCCCAACAGGCAACTTCCGCGCGAGATGGCGGACATTAAGCCAACATGCCGAACACCAACAAGACAAGGATTCATCGCCGCCTTCTGTTGGAACTGGGGTTTTGCGCGCCAGCTTGCAAAGTCGCGGTTCCCTGAATATAAGAAGTAGGGGCGAATTTTAGCACGAGCCGAGTGGGCCAGGTAGCGACCTCTTGTTCCCTTCACGCCGCGTTTTTCTGAAATCTCTCAGCCGTTCGGCACTCGTGCTTTCGCTGGAAAGCGTGCTGGCGATGGCCCGTCCGCGCTGGCTGCGAGCGAGTGCGGCGCAGGAGAAAACCGCTTCCCCGAGAGACGAACCGGCGGTCGACAGCGGCGATCTGGGCGTGAGCTTTCTCAACGTCGCACGTGAGTCCGGACTGAACGCCAAAACGATCTACGGGGGCGAACACAAGAATAAATATCTGCTCGAAACCACGGGCTGCGGCGTTGCCTTCTACGATTACGACAACGACGGTTGGCTCGACATTTTTCTGGTGAACGGGACGCGGCTGGAGGGCTTTCCTGCCGGGAGTGAACCGACTTCGCATCTGTTTCGCAATAATCGGGATGGAACGTTTACCGACGTAACCGCGAAGGCGGGAGTGGCGCATTCGGGATGGGGACAAGGCGTTTGTGTCGGCGACTACGACAACGATGGCTGGGACGATCTCTTCGTCACCTACTTCGGCAAGAACGTTTTGTATCATAACAACGGCGATGGAACGTTCACTGACGCCAGCCAGAAGGCGGGCGTGGCGGGCAAAGGCGCGCGCTGGAACACTGGCTGCGCTTTCGTCGACTACGATCACGATGGGCGGCTCGATCTGTTCGTCGCCAATTACATTGATCTCGACTTGGCGACGGCGCCCGTACCTGAATCCGGTCCTTGCCTGTATAAGAGCGTGATGGTCGCGTGCGGGCCGCCGGGACTGCAGGGCGGCAAGAACATCCTGTATCACAATAACGGCGACGGAACGTTCACCGATGTGTCCGAGGCGTCGGGAATCCTCAGCGCGACCGGCACCTACGGCCTGGGTGTGTTGACTGCGGATTTCGACAACGACGGCTGGCCGGACATTTATGTCGCCAACGATTCCACGGCGAGCGCGCTTTACCAGAATAAGAAGAACGGGAAATTCCAGGACATCGCCGTTGAAGCTGGATGTGCGTTGAGTCCCGATGGCAAGCCGCAAGCGGGCATGGGCGTCTCTGCTGCCGATTACGATCTGGACGGCAACCTCGACATCGTGAAAACAAATTTCGCCGGCGACACGCCGTCGCTTTACCATAATCAAGGCAGCGCCAATTTCGAAGACACCACATTCACCGCGGGGCTGGGCGCGCACACGCAATACCTGGGTTGGGGCTGCGGGTTCTTCGACATGGACAACGATGGCTGGGCGGACATTCTGATCTGCAATGGGCATGTCTATCCTGAAGTCGAGCAGCTTAAAACGGAAGCGGGGTATGCGCAGCGCAAGTTGCTGTATCGAAATTTGCACAACGGCCATTTCGCGGACATTTCGTTGCAGGCGGGGCCGGGCATCTCGGAGCCAAGTACCTCGCGGGGAGCCGCCTTTGGCGATTTCGACAACGACGGCGACATCGACATCGTGGTCAACACTGTTAATGACTACCCCCAGCTCTTGCGCTGCGACACGAAACTCGACAGCAACTGGATCAAGGTGCGTACGATTGGGACGAAGTCGAATCGCAGCGGCATCGGTGCGCGGCTGGTGTGCGTGACGCATCTGGCCGGAGAAGAGAAGCCGCATCGACAGATTGACGAAGTGCGCAGCGGCGGTGGTTACTTTTCACAGAACGATCTGCGGGTTCACTTCGGATTGGGGAAGGCCGGGAAGGTGGATGTGCTCGAAGTTCGGTGGCCCAGCGGGCAGGTCGATACGCTCAAAGATATCAAAGCGAACCAGGTAGTCTTCGTGAAGGAAGGCGAAGGGATTACGCGCACGATGCAGTTCGAGAAAAATTCCAAGCGTACAAAATAGCGAGGCACAGAGCTGAAAACCTTAAACCACGAAGGGCACGAAGGTCACGAAGGAGTTCGGAGTGGTCACGGGTTTTTGTTTTCTGCTTGCACAACACTCCCTGATCCCTCTTTTAGAGTGTGAATCTGATCGACTGGCAGGTTCGTAAAGCGTTCGGTCGGTCCGCTCGGCCAACGGATTTCAATCCATTCAATTTTCGAAGCTGAGCCCAGACCGAAGTGGACCCGCATGTCGTTGTTCGAGATGTAACTGGAACCACTGCGGACTTCGTCCACCAGAATACGCGAGGCGGTCTTCACCCGAATCCGCGCGCCGATGCCGTCGCGATTCGATTTCGTACCCACGGCACGAATCGCGACCCAATGATTCGCATTGCGAACCTGATTGACCAACAGGCTGGGCACGGCGTTCATGTTACTGATGACAATCGAAAGCCTGCCGTCGTTCCAGAGGTCGCCAACCGCAAGTCCACGTGAAGAAGCCGCCGAGGTGATTCCCGGGCCGGCGGGGGCCGAGATGTCGCTGAACGTTCCGTCGCGATTGTTGTGATAAAGGATTCTGGGTTCTTTGTAGCTGCTGCCGAGATGCTGGCTATCGACTTCGGGATAGACGTGGCCGTTCACCAGAATCAGGTCGGGCCAGCCGTCGTTGTCGAAATCGAGGAACGCCGTTCCCCAACCGAGGTATTGGGTGTAGAGGCCAAGGCCCGCGGCGGCGGTTGAGTCAGTGAAGGTGCCGTCGCCGCCGTTCTTGTAGAGGGTCGACGTGTCGTCGGAAAAATTCGATTTGAAAATATCCAGGTGACCGTCGCCGTTGTAGTCCGCAATCGTGGAACCCATGCCCGCCTGCTCGCGGCCATCTTCGTTGAAGGCTGCACCAGCGGTGACGGCTATGTCGGTGAACGTTCCGTCGTGGTTGTTGCGATACAGAATGCTGGGCGTACTGTCGCAGGCGACGAAGATGTCGGGCCATCCGTCTTCGTCGAAGTCGAGAGTCGACACGCTGAAGGCGTAGTGGCCATCGGTGCGGTCAACGTGGGCTTTCGCAGTAACGTCTTCGAAGGTGCCGTCGCCACGGTTGTGGTACAGAATGTTCTTAGCGCCGGGCAGGCCGCGCGGGCCGCACATAACCGGAACGCCCTTCCAGATGCAGGTCGGGCGCTCGCCGGGGGCCGGCGCGTTTGCCAGATCGAAATCCACATAATTCGCCGCGACCAGATCGAGGCGGCCATCGCGATCGTAGTCGACGAAGGCGCAGCCGGTGCCCCAGGCTTTGCCCGATCCGGCGACGCCTGCTTTTCCGGCGACCTCGGTGAAGACTCCGTTCTGATTGTGGTAGAGGCGATTCTTGCCGTAGTAGGTGATGTAGACGTCTTCCCATCCGTCGTTGTCGTAGTCGCCGACGCAGACGCCTTGTCCCCAACCGGTCTCAGTTAGATCTGATTTCACTGTGACGTCAGTGAAGGTTCCATCATGATTGTTGCGATAGAGGTGGCTGGTGGGACCTTGGCCGGGAGGAAATCCCTCGAGCCGCGTGCCATTCACCAGCAGGATGTCGGGCCAGCCGTCGTTGTCGTAGTCGAAGACGGCGACGCCCGTGCCGGTGGTTTCAATGATGTATTTCTTGGCGTCTACGCCGCCGAAAACGTTCCGCGCAGTCAGGCCGGCTTTTTCGGCGATGTCAGTGAAGGTCGCGATGGGGGCGGGCGGCGGGGCCGACGGCTTCGCTTGCTGCGCGGATAGTGACGGAGCGAGGAACAACAAACAACCGCAGACAAGCGCGCGGAGAATAGGATCGATCACAGAAAAAAAAGACACTCGCATGGGCCCAGTCGATGTTAGGGTCCGGTTTGGCTGGGGGTCAAGCTGGTCCTTAGCTAGTGACGGATCGGCGCTTCGGCCATCCCAACGAACTTATCTGCGCCCCCGTAGTAGAAAAGGTATCGATCATGCTGTTGCAACATGCCTTCTACGAAAACCACGTTGGGGACCTGACCAACTTTCTCCCAATCGTTCTCTGGAGAAAATATTGGCTCGTCGCTTCTCCATAGCAGTTTGCGCGGATCGTTGCGGTCGAAGATTGCAATTCCGGTGCGGTAGACCAGTTTTTCGTCGGCGCCGTTGTAGATCAGAACGATTCCGTCCGGGGTGTCGATGGGGGCGGGACCGGGTTCCGCAACCCGCGAATCGAAATGCCCAGGCCTGACGGGCAATGCCGGGACTTGAGTTTCCTCCGTCCAGTGAAGCAGGTCAGTGGAGGATGCCAGTCCTGCCTGATCTTTGTTGTCGGCGCTGGTGCCGAGGAAGTACATCCAGTATTTCCCGCTGATTTTTTCGGGGACAATGGCGCCTGATTTCGTCCACTTTACATTCCAGTTTCCTTTGTAGGCAGGAATGATGACGCCTTTGCGATCCCAATGAATCAGGTCTTTCGAGGTCGCTAGACAAAGCTGCGCATCTTTCTTGTTGTAGCCGGTGTAGGTCAGGTAGTACGTGTCGCCGAATTGAACGAGGCGCGGATCCTCAACGCCGCCGTCTTTCTCGTATTGTTCGGTGGGGCTTAGAACCGGCTCCTTCCGACGCGTGAAATGGATTCCATCCGCGCTCTCGGCATAACCCAGGCGCGATGTTCCCTGCTTGTCCTGGGCACGGTAGAGCATCACGATCTTGTCTCCACGAGCATTTTTCTGAATCACGACCGCCGGGTTGAAGGTGCCGGCTGCTTCCCATCCGTTGCCGCGTGGAGCAATCACGGGTGTGTCGGACACACGGTGCCACGCGCCGAATGGCAACTGTCTGCTGCCCTGCGCGCCCAGAACGGTCAGCAGCGCGAGGAGCGTGAATATTCTGGCAGGAAGGAAACGGGAAATCTTTGACCGGACCATCTGCATCACTCCTGTCGAGAGCGGGAATTCCTGATGAGCAGCAAAAAACGGCAGGGCCGACCCCCTGCCGTTTTCGCGAGCTACCCTTCTTGCGATCTTGCGTTCTTGCGTCGGACTACTTCTTGTTAACGGACTTCTTAAGTTCGGCTCCAGGACTAAACTTCGCGACTTTGCGGGCGGCGATCTTAATAGTCGCGCCGGTTTGCGGGTTGCGCCCGTTCCGCGCTTTTCTCTGCGACACCGAGAAGGTGCCGAAGCCTATCAAAGCCACGCGGTCTCCTTTGCGGAGGGCAGACGTAATGCTGTCGACGGCGGTATCAATGGCTGTCGTGGCCTGCGCCTTGCTGATTTCACACGCGCCTGAGATCTTGTCAACTAGATCGGCCTTGTTCATAGTTTCTCCTCGCAGGTCTCTTTTGGTGCTCAGCCTGCACCGGCAGAAAAACTGGTTATGACTGAGTTGGGAAACCTGACGGCTTGTATTCTCCTCCGTCTGCGGCGAAAGTCAACTGTGAAAATCCGCGCCGGAAGCCTGTTTTGCACTCCTTGGGCCCGAATTGGGGCTGCCGGGGCGGCTTTTCGGTGCCGCAGGGAGGGTTTTCCTACGCCCTCCACAGGCCACGGCCTTCCTTCACAGGATGTACACAGGAAGGCAGGGTTTCCGGCTTGCGCGAAACCTGTCCCCGGGTGCAAAGTCGAAAGAGGAGAATTCGTTAGAAGATGATTGGCTCCAAGATGCAAGGGTCCCAGGCGATTAAGGCTCCCACGCAAGTTTGCCCGCTCTGCGAGGGTACAGGATGGAAGACCGTATCGGGCAGCGCCAAGACTGGCGGCAGCACAAACGATCGCCGGGTCACGCGCTGCGACTGCCGGCTGCGGGCGCGGGGAGAGTCGTTGCTGAGCACAGCCCGCATTCCGCGCCGCTACGAACACTGCGAACTCTCCAACTACGACACTGACTTTCCCGGCGCTCACCCTTCCCTGGAAGAAGCTCACTTCATTGCATCGGGCTTCGCGAAGAAATGCGATCCACGGGGCGACAAAGGCCTGTTGATCATTGGCAAGATCGGAACCGGCAAGACTCACCTGGCGGTTGGGATCATCAAGGAATTGATCGTCAACCGGGGGCTGCCCTGTCTGTTTTACGACTATCGCGAACTGCTGAAGGAAATCCAGAACTCCTACAACTCGACGGTGCAGACCACGGAACTGGACGTGCTTCGCCCTGTGTTCGAAACAGACGTTCTGGTGCTCGACGAGTTGGGGGCCGTGAAACCGACGGAGTGGGTGTGGGACACGGTCAGCTTGATCCTGAATACACGTTATAACGACAATCGCACCACGATCATCACTACGAACTTTGACGATCAGCCGGCGGCAGGCGCTGGCGGATCAATCTCGCCCGCCAGGGCCGCGAGCCGTGGCGAAACGCTGGGCGACCGGATTGGCGAGCGCATGCGCTCGCGACTGCACGAGATGTGCCGCATTGTCACCCTGGAAGGCACCGACTTCCGGCAAAAATTCCGCAACGCGAATTTCAGGTAAGAACTCAGCAGCGAGACGAAAAAAGGAAGATCGCAAAAGGATTCCCCGCGTCTCCGTGTGCCTCCGTGGTGAAGACTTGCTTACAATGATTACGTGCTGACTGAGCGCCTGGAGTTCGCGCCTGATCGAGATGCGGAGGTCTTTGCCGCAGTCCCGGCGGCCCCGGCTGTGTTCCTTTTGCGGGGATCGGACACCCGGGCCGAGCCGTACGTCAGCAAGACAGCAAATCTGCGACGCCGCCTGCAGCGGCTGCTCGGGCCTGTTGAAGCGCGCACAAAAAAACTGAACCTGCGCGATCGTGTTCGCGAGATCGAGTACGCGCCCACTGGATCAGACTTCGAGTCGGGCTTTCTGCTTTACAGCGTTCTGCGGGCTCAGTTTCCCAAGACCTACTCGGATCGCATGCGCTTCCGTTTTGCGCCGCTGGTGAAGCTGCACCTCGAAAACGAGTATCCGCGTGCCTCCATCACGACACGCCTTGGCCGGCTCGGCGGACGTTCTGTATATTATGGCCCGTTTATTTCGCGGGTTGCGGCCGAGAAGTTCATGAACGATTCGCTCGACTTCTTCAAGATGCGGCGCTGCGTCGACGATCTTCATCCCGACCCCAAATTCCCCGGCTGCATTTATTCCGAGATGAAAATGTGCCTCGCTCCCTGCTTCAAGGGATGCACGGATGAGGAATATGCCGCTGAAGTGAAACGCGTGCAAGCCTATTTTGATTCCGCAGGAGAATCTCTGGCTCACGAACTCTCGGCCGAGCGGGAGTCAGCGTCAGCCAGGCTGGCATTTGAAGACGCGGCGGCGATTCACGCACGCGCGGAAAAACTGAAGCCCATCCTGAGCCAGCTTCCTGAGATTGTGCAGCGGCTCGACCGGTTCTCGGCGCTCATGATTCAGCCGAGTCATATTGCGGGCTCGGTGACCTTCTTTCGTGTCGAGTGCGGGCGGATCTCGGGGCCGATACCGTTTGGCATTCAATCTGCGGAGCATGCAAAATCGCAGTCCATGGAATCGCGGGTGCAGGCTTTAGATTTTCCATCTGCGAAAACAAAGGGGGCGCTGGAAACCATGGAGCATCTTGCTCTCCTCAAGCGCTGGTACTACCGCGGCAGCCGCATGGGCGAGATCTTCTTCGCGGATGCGAAAGGCGAACTGCCCATGCGCCGCATCGTTCGCGGAATTTCGCGGGTTTTCCGCGGCGAGAAGCCGGAGGTGGAGGCCACCAACGCTCCCGGCAGCCCGTAGCTCCGTGCGTTGCCCGTCAATCGCCCATCCATCACACTTGCGGCGCAGTCGGGGTGATCTTGGCCCCAAACGCCCGCCGCCCGGCCCATCGCAATATCCTCCAAGCCACCGCGCCCCCACCACAATCGTCGCCAGCCATAACAGTAAAGTTGGCAAATAGAAGACAATTGCCGTCATGGTCGACGCATAGTCCGCCAGACCGTCGAGGCCGTCGCGGAACGCCAGCTTCATCTGATAGAGCGGGCGCCAGTTCAACCCAAACACCCGCGCTTCAGCCTCTGCCCGCAGCGATATCGTGATAGCCACCGTTTCGATTTGCTTCGAGAGAGCCTCGAACTCCGCCTGCTGCTGCTCGATTTGTCCGCGTACTTCGCTGAGCTTCTCGCTCACTTCGAGCGTGTCCTTCACCGTCTTAGCTTGCTTCAGGATCGTCAGGTATTGTCCTTCTTCTGCCCGCAGATTGCGCAGGTTCGCGGCCTGGTCCACGTATTGCCGGGTCACGTCCTGCGCCTCCATTCTCTCGCTTTCCACTCGCAGCCCCAACTTGCGAATCTCCGCGCGCGCCTCCTCGAAACGTACAGCCGGCACTCGAACGGTCAGCGAGCCACTGGCGGCATCTGGGCCACCGCTGACCTGGGAAGTAACGAGGAAGCCGCCCAAACTCTCCGCTAGCTTGCGAATCTTCTCAGAGGCCTCAGCCGGCTTCTGAACAACAAAGTCGATCGAACTCGTGCGGACGATCCTCCGATTGGTATCCGCGTCCTGAGGCGACGCCGCAGGAGACTCAGGCGAGCTCAACATGGCCATAGTCCGCACCCGGTTCGGTTCCATGACGACTTTGTCGGCATCAGGACTCCGATCCCGCGATGCCCGTGCCAGCGGCGCGAATCGCGCCTGGCGCCACAGGCCGATTGGCTCCCCTCTCTGTTCCGCGAGCCCAGTAGCTTTCGAATTGCTGATGCCGCGCACGCCCTCATACGGTCGAATCGCTACCACATACGGCACCACAATTCCCGCGGTTACGAGCCATCCCGTCTTCAAATTCTTCCCACGGGTCAAGAACAATCTCCAACCAGCTCCCAAGGTCACCGACATATATATTCCTTTCGCCCCATTCCGAATGCAGTCCTTGTTTGGAATAGAGTCCTGGCGAGAGAATTTTGTTCCCGCCGATTATGGTGGTCACTCATGGCACGCCCAATGAGCCCGCCTTTGCATGCGACATGAAATGGGCCCGACATTGACGGAACGCACGATTCACCCTAAGATGGCTCGTTCCAAAGTTGCCCCGAAGGCCGACCTCTGCGTCTGCCCTACGTCATTGATGGGCCAAACTTGATCGACCAACCATGATCGGCCAAACCGTCTCCCACTACCGGATCATCGAACTCCTTGGCGGCGGCGGAATGGGAGTGGTTTACAAGGCCGAAGACACGCTGCTCGGCCGCTTCGTGGCCTTGAAATTTCTTCCTGACGACTCTTCCCAGGACCCGCAAGCTTTGGAACGCTTTCGCCGCGAGGCGCGCGCCGCTTCTTCTCTGAACCATCCCAACATTTGCACGATCCACGAGATTGGCCAGCATGATGGACATCTGTTCATCGTGATGGAATGCCTGACCGGGCAGACGCTGAAACATACCGTTGAAGGACGGCCGATGGAGCAGGAGCGCCTGCTCACGCTGGCGATTGAAGTGGCCGATGCCCTCGACGCCGCGCACAGCAAGGGCATCGTGCACCGCGACATTAAGCCGGCAAACATTTTCGTGACCGACCGGGGACACGCGAAGATTCTCGATTTCGGATTGGCAAAAATCTCGCGCGCTGCCCGGCCCACCAGCGGCGACTCGCAGACCATCGCCGACGCGAACAACCTCGACCTCACCAGTCCCGGAACCGCGGTAGGCACGGTGGCCTACATGTCGCCCGAGCAATTGCGGGGGAAGGATCTTGACGGGCGCACCGACTTATATTCCTTTGGTGTGGTGCTTTATGAGATGGCCACGGGCGTCCTGCCGTTCCGGGGAGAAACTTCGGCGGTCATCACGGAGGCGATTCTGAATCGCGTACCGCCCGCTGCCAACCGACTAAATCCCGAACTTCCACCGAAGCTGGAAGAGACCATCAGCAAGGCTCTGGAAAAAGATCGCGAGATGCGTTGCCAGACCGCTGCCGAGATGCGTGCCGACCTGAGACGCATCAAGCGCTCTATCGACTCCTCGCACACCGGAGTGCCAACCGAAGAGTCTGCTCCCGGCCCAACTGCAGGCACAAAGACCAGTTCCCCGCTCACGGCTCGCCGAAGTTCTTTCTGGCCGCTGCTCGCCGTCTGCGTACTGCTGGCGTTGGCAGCGGGCCTATATGCCGGCAAACAGTTGTTCTCGGCGGCGCCTCTGGCGCCTCCAACCTACCGCCAGCTAACGTTCCGCCGCGGCAGCATCCGTTCCGCTCGCTTCGCCCCCGACGGACAGACCATCCTCTATAGCGCCGCCTGGCAGGGAACTCCAGTGGATGTTTTTACCGCACGCCCGGAAGCCCCCGAGGCGCGCTCCATGGGCCTGAGCCGGACTCAACTCGTGTCCGTGTCCTCTGCGTCGGAGATGGCCGTACTGCTGAACAGTAAAGCCATCGGCACGTGGGTGAACATGGGAACGCTGGCGCGAGCGCCGTTGGTGGGTGGCGCGCCGCGCGAAGTCCTCGAACATGTGCAGTGGGCCGACTGGTCGGCGGACGGCAGCAATTTGGTTGTAGTGCGCGACTTCGGAGGGCGTAACCGGCTGGAATATCCCGTGGGCAAGGCGCTCTATGAGACCGGCGGATGGATCGGACATCCCCGTTTTTCTCCCAAGGGAGACCTGATCGCATTCATCGACCATCCGGTGCAAGGCGACGACAGTGGTTCACTCGCCGTCATCGATCTGGCGGGAAACAAGAAGACGCTGTCCGGAGAATGGTTCACCATTCAAGGCGTCGCGTGGTCGCCGGATGGAAAGGAAATCTGGTTTACGGCCAGCAAGTCCGGCGTGGACAGGACGCTCTATGCCATCACGCTCGATGGCAAGGAGCGCATGGTGCTGCGCCTGCCCGGCGCAGTCATGATCTTCGACGTGTTCAAAGACGGCAGAGTGTTGCTGATGCGCGCGAGTTGGCGGCGCGAACTAGTCGGCATGACCGCCGACGACGCCAAGCAGCACGACCTCTCCTGGCTGGACTATACCTATCCTGCGGACCTATCGGCCGACGGTAAGACTTTGCTGTTCGATGAGGAGGGCGGCGGCGGCTCGCTGGACTATTCCAAGTCGGGGGGCTTGTCGTACGCGGTCTACATTCGTAAGACCGACGGCTCACCTGCAGTATTGCTGGGCGAAGGCGGGGCGGTCTCTCTTTCCCCAGACGGGAAGTGGGTGGTTGCACAAAGCCAGGCTTCGCCCTCTCAGCTCAAACTGCTGACCACGGGCGCCGGTGAAGCGAAGGCGCTGACCAACGACAATATCAACCATGCATGGGCGCACTGGTTCCCCGACGGCAAACGTCTCCTGTTTTCGGGGAATGAGCCCGGGAAGGGTGTAAAGCTCTACGTCCTCGATGTCGCTTCCGGCAAGAGCCAGGCGATCTCGCCCGAAGGCGTGAACGGCACAGCGTTTCTCATCTCTCCCGATTCGCAGTGGGTGGCTGGGATCGGCCCGGACGAGAAGGGATATTTGTATCCCACAGGTGGCGGCGAGCCACGCGTCATTCCGGGCTTCAACTCCGGCGAACTACCCATCGCTTTCAGCAGCGACAGCCGCTCGCTCTACCTTTACCAGCCGGGTGAGTTGCCCGCCCGAGTGGATCGCCTGGATCTGCAAACTGGGAAGCGAAGTCTGTGGAAGGAATTAATCCCGTCGGACCCCGCCGGCGTCGAGACAATCGGACCGATCCTGATTACGCCTGACGGCAAGACTTGCATCTTCGGATACCACCGCATGCTGGCCGATCTTTACCTGGTGGAAGGATTGAAGTAGCGCGGGAAGGATTGGATCGCAAGCCGAACGAGTTACACAAACGGTGCCACTAAAAAGCCCCACTTCTCGCAAAGGAAACGAGAAATGGGGCACCCACGATTCGGTCTTGCCCACTTAGATGTCGAGGTTCTTCACATCCAGAGCGTTCTCTTCGATGAACTTGCGGCGCCCACAATTGCGGCGCGGTCATTTCGCCCAGGCCCTTGTAGCGCTGGATGGTGAAATCCTTGCGGCCTTCGTTGATGACATAGTCGCGCAGGTCCCGGACGTTCGTCTTCTCCACCACTTCGACTTCGGTCTTGCGCTTGGCGGGCTTCGCCGTCTTTTTCTCGCTCTTGTCTTCATCGACGCCCGCACTCTCGCCGTCAGTGCCGTCCCCATTGCCGCTTGCGGGAGCGGCCTTGGCCAGAGTTTCGACCACGAATGGCGGCTCCATGTAGGGCTCGATCAGCTTGTACTTCGAGATCAGCTGGCGGCATTCGGCGCTGGAAGCCAACACCCAATTAATGACGTGTTCGGCACCATGCTTGTTGACGAAGCTCACCTCCCACAGGTTGTGCTCTTCGTCGAAGCGCGACTCCACGCTCTTGAAGCCCTCTTCCTTCTGAAGCTTTTTCAGCTCTTTTTCCAGGCGCTCGATTTTCTTGGACGGTGTCTTTTTGTCGCCCTCAAAATCCGCACGCTTGGCGAGATCGAATTTCGGTATGAGTTCCGTAACCCGCTCGTTGCGCACGCGCTTGTCGAGTTTCTCGAAGAAGCCCAGATACTCGTCGAGCACGGTCATGAATCGCGCCAGATCTTTGCCTTCGATCTTGGCGGCGCCCTCACCATAACGCACGCTCAGGCCGTCGGCCGCGCGCTTGACCATCACTTTTACGAATTCGCGCTCGTCTTTGATGTACTGCTGCGACTTGCCCTTCTTCAGCGAGAACAGCGGCGGCTGCGCGATAAACACATTTCCGCGTTTGATCAGTTCCTGCATGTGCCGGAAGAAGAACGTCAGCAGCAGGGTGCGGATGTGGCTGCCGTCCACGTCGGCATCGGTCATCAGGATAATCTTGCCGTAGCGCACCTTCGTGGGATCGAAATCTTCTTTCGAAATGCCGGTGCCGAGCGCCGTGATCATGGCGCGAATTTCTTCGTGCGCCAGCATCTTGTCGTAGCGCGCTTTCTCTACGTTGAGAATCTTGCCCTTCAGCGGAAGAATCGCCTGGAAGCGGCGGTCGCGGCCCTGCTTCGCGGTGCCA
>WNGK01000812.1_pt1 | contig 62587 bp, 28 predicted proteins | sample 5400601 | NCBI WGS metagenome assembly WNGK01 (sample SAMN13153376, study PRJNA577476) | soil metagenome | isolation source: 60 cm soil or saprolite under Garry oak tree replicate 1 | place: USA:California | collected 2016-06-15
AACTGGCCGGCGGCTCCTACGTCGTGCGAGCGGTCGCGGTCGCAAGCGACGGCAGCACGCTCGCCACAACCGAGCAGAGCACGCTCACGGTAGTCCACGCGGCACCTGCCGTGAGCGGCGTGGAGGCTGGCTCCCTCGACGGTGCGCTGCAGGTGAGTTGGAGCCCAGCGACGTCGGCCGCGACCTACAGCGTTTACAGGGTCGACGCCGGCGGGTCCTCGCTTGTCCTCGCGGCCAGCGGCCTCACCGCCACGACCTTCACTGACGACGCGCTGCTGCCGGGCACTTCCAGCGGTTACGTCGTCGCCGCCGTCGACCAGTTCGGCAACGAGGGACCCCTGAGCGCACCAGTGTGGGCTACCGTGCCCGGGACCTCCGGGCCGCAGGCCATGATCCTGACCCCGCTGGCCGCCGAGCAGCCCGACGAGCAGGCCATCCTCCTCGCCGCGGCCGCGCAGTCCGCCGCCGGCATCGCCGCGGTTGAGTTCTTCTTTGCCCCGGCCGGCGGCGGCGACTGGCTGAACATCAACCCCGTGACGCCAGGCGGGCCGGCGCCACTCGGCGGCGGCGGCCTCATCGCGTCCGCGGGCGCCGCCGCCTGGACGACCTTCTTCCGCACCACAGGACTTGCCGCGGGCAAGTACGACTTCAAGGTCAGCATCACCGACAACATCGGACACTCGGCCGAGACGACAGACACGTTCTTCGTCGGCGCCGCCGGCGCGCGGGGCCCGCCACAGCCGGGCTTCCAACTCTCAGCCTCGGCCACCACCGCGGGCGCGCATCTCGCCTGGACGGGTGGCGCCGGGTCCGTCTACCAGGTGCGCCGCGCAGTCGGCGCAAGCGGCAAGTTCTCCTCGCTGGCAACAGTCGCCGGCTCCACGTTCGACGACACCAACCTCATCGTGGGCCTGACCTACGCCTACCAGGTCGTCGTCCTCGACCCGAGCATCGTCGTCAGCAACACTCGCACGATCGCGGCGACTCTCGCCCCGCCGACGTTGGTCACCTCCATAGGTGGTTCGGCCTCGAGCGCGAGTGGGGCCGCGAGCGTCACCTTCGCCGCGGGCACCTTCTCAGGCGGAGCCGCGATCTCGGTGGTGGAGAGCAGCGCCTCGGTGCCGCAAGGCCTGGTCGCGACGTCGAAGGTGTACGACCTGAGCGCGATCGACACCGCGACCGGCGACGCCATCGTGACGTTCGGCATCCACCCCGTGCTGACCATCCACTACGACCCCAACGGCCTCACCCCGAGCTCGATCTTCTATCTCGCGCCGGACGGGAGCATGGTCGCCATTCCGTCGGTGGTCGACACCGTCAACCACACGATCAGCGCAGAGATCGCGCACTTCAGCAGCTACACCTCCGGGTCGATAGTCGACGTGACGGTAACGCCCAGCTCGGCATCGGTGGATGCGCCCGGATCCGTGAACCTCGGCATCTCGGTCGTCTTTGATGCCGCGGACCCGAATTTCCCGAGCGACGTCGCCGAAGGCGCGCAAGTGACGATCAGCCCCAACAACCACGGCTATCTCAGCTCGTCGAGCTGCGTCACCGACTCATCAGGCAACTGCTCGGTGACGCTGTTCGATGACCACGGCGGAGAGACGGTTCACGTGACCGCGTACGTCGCCGACGCCGACGCCAGCAGCACCCAGGGCAGCACCGACGTGACCTTCACCGCGCACTCGTTCGACGTCACCGCCCAGGACATCACCATCGACGCCGACGGCTCAGCCCAGACGGTGACCATCAACGGCACGACGCGCTTCTTCGACACTGTGACCACGATCGGCCTGACCGGCAACTCCGGGGTCGCCGACACCTTCACGATCCTGCCCGGAGCGGCCGCCATCCCCGGTTCGATCGCCATCACCTACGACGGCACCAGCGGCACGACCGCGGCGCTGTCGGCCACCCGTGACGGCAATCAGACGCTGACCAGCAGCAACCCGACCAACGCGAGCCTGGTCGCAGGCCCAACCTACACGCTGATCCACCTCACGAGCGTCACCCTGAACGGCAGCGCCTCGAGCTCCACCGGGCACACGATTGACGCGTCGGGCTACACCCAGGCCGCCACCCTCAACGCCGGCGGTGGCGGCGACACGCTGAAGGCCGGCACCGCGAGCAGCGGCAACGTGCTGACCGGCGGCGCCGGCAACGACAGGCTGTTCGGCAACACCGGTGACGACACGTTCAACGGCAGCGCCGGCAAGGACACTTACATCTTCGCCGCCAACTTCGGCCACGACACCCTGCAGGGCGGTGACGGCGGCATCGACACCCTCGACTTCACCGTGTTCACGCCTTCCGACCTCAAGGTCGACGCCAGCAAGACGATCAAAGACACGGGCAGCGACCAGCTGACCCAGACGACGCCCGCGGAGCGCATCGACCTCAAGCTCGAGAGCCACCTGAACGATGTACTCGGCAGCTACAGCCAGCTGGCGAGCTTCCTCACCGACCTGCGCGACAACATCGCCGCCCTCACCAATAACGTCCCGCTGCTCGACTCGAGCCAGCTGCACGGCGTCTCGGACATAGTCGCCCTTGTCGAAACGGCGAAGAACTTCGCTGACAAGCTGAAGGCGGCCGTCACCGGCACCCCAACGACACTCGGCGGCATCTACTCCGCGATCGACACCTTCACGAGCACGCCGGCGGACGAGGGCGGGTTGGCGCTGAGCGGCATCGACGTCACAGCCGACTACCGTCCGGCAAACGGCGGCTCGACATCACTGCCCATCGAGGTCCTGTTCAAGGTCGACTTCCACACCCAGAACTTCGCGCGCGACATCTCGTTCGCGCTGGGCGAGCAGGGTCAGCAGCTCGGCATCAGCATCGATCCGACTCTCAAGTTCCACGTTAGCGGGCACATCGGCGGCGCGGCCGAGTTCGGCTGGCTGTCAGGCTCCTCGACCGTCTTCCTGGTGCCTACGGTGACGAACATGACCGCCGGCCTGAACGTCGATGTTTCAGGTTCCGACATCGAAGGCAAGACGATCGGCGTCAGCCTCCTCGAGGCGACGTTCGCCACCGGCTCGGCCATTCACTTCAACGGGTCGATGACGCTGAAGCTCAAGGATGTCAACAGCAACGGCCGCGTCTTCGTCACCGACTTCGCAACCACGTCGCTCAGCAACCTGATCGACAACCCGAACCCGATCGGCGCCCTGAACGTTAACCTGACCGCCGACATAGGCGTCTCCGCGGGCTCGAGCTCGAACGTCAAGGTCATCGCAGGCACCGGTGGCACGCCGATTCAGCTCGCGACGGCGAACTTCACCGCGATGTCGTCGAACATCTTCAACGGGACGGCGCCGGTCATCACGTTCAACGCAGATCCCGCGGGCGACGGCTCGACGGCGATGAACCTGTTCAAGAACTTTGGCAATGCGAGCCCGAACGACATCATGGGCATGCTCGGCTCGATCGGCGACCTGTTCGCCTCGATCTCCAAGTCGCAGGGCCTCAGCGGGATCAAGATTCCGTTCACGTCGCTGACCATCGGCGACGCGATCAATTACGCGACCGCCTTCAAGCACGAGGTCCTCGATCCGCTCTTCAAGAGCGGCGACGCCACGAAGCCCGACTCCAACGGCGACGGCAACGTCGATATCAACGACTTCAACTTCAAGGGCATCAACAGCCTGCTCGACCGGATCTCGGCCGCGGTCGGCCTTAGCCCCGGCACCCTGAGCGCGACCTACAACGTCGACACCGGCGACTTGAAGTTCAACTTCACGCTCGACCCGTGGTTCGGGCTCGGCACCGGGGCGCAGGTCGTGACCGGCCCGCGCGCGGTCGTGACGACGGCCCAGAACGGAGACGCCACGCACAACGAGAAGCAGGAACTCGTCGTCAATGCCACCAATGGCGTCTTCAAGCTGAGCTTCAAGGGCCAATCGACCGGCTTCCTCTGCGCCGGCACGATCCCACTGGTCTGCCCCGGCGGCGCGAGCACGCAGACCGATGTCAAGAACGCGCTCGCAGGTTTGAGCACGGTCGGCTCCGGCAACATCGATGTCCACCTCGTCAACGGCGTCTTCGAAATCGAGTTCATCAGCACCATGCAGCACACTGACGAGCCCGAGATCGGCGTCGACCTCGGCGTGCTGGGCCTGGCCAACCTCGGCCTGATCAACGACGGCACGCACCAGACGATCATCGTGCCCAACAACGCGGGCAATATCTGGCTTGCGTATCCGGACGTCTCCGCCCCGCGGATGAACATCACCGACGTCCTGACCAGCGACCTGACGGACACGCAGATGCGCGACGCCATCGCCGGCTTCAACTCGGTCGGCAACGGCCACGTCACCGTGATCAAGCACTCGACCACCGGCGGCCCGACGACCTACACCGTCACCTTCAGCGGCATCACCACGCACGACCTGGTCGTCACCGGCGGCCTCGACCTCAACTTCGGCGCCAACCTCGGCGGTCTGGCTGGCGTGCAAACGAGCGGCGACGTGATCCCGCTGGTCGGCCTGTTCGCGCACGCGTCGTTCGGCATCAACCTCAAGAGCCCGACCGAGAGCGTGCAGGTGGTGCCGGGCACCTTCCAGCCCGGCCCGCGCGTCGACGTGACGACCGTCGGCGATGGCGGCAAGACCCTCACCGTCAGCACACTTCGCGAGGGCGGCTCAAGCGTGTCGGAGATCGAGATCCTGACGGTCCGCGGCAAGACCCACAGCGACGACGCGACGAGCCAGTTCAAGCTCTCGTTCAACGGCACCACGTCGGCCCTGCTCGATGAGGACATCTCGGAAAGCGACCTCGCGACTGCGATCAGCGGTCTCGGCGCGACACTCGCCTCGACCGATCCGGTGATCGAGATGAACGAGCCCCAGGGCCGCGTCTACTGGATCACGTTCGTCGCCGGCACGCTGCCGAGCAAGCTGACCGGCGACGGCAGCCTGCTGAAGGCGCGGAACGAAGTCCAGCGGGTACAGGTCTTCAACGCCAATGGTGGCCACTACGCGCTGACCTTTAAGAGCCAGGTCAAAGACGTCGCGTTCGACGCCACCGGGCTCAGCGCCGGCGACCAGGGCACGCTGGGCTGCGACGGCACGTGCACCATATCCGGCTCCGCCGGCGACTACATGGTCACATTCGACAGCGGCTCGAACGCCGGCAAGGACGTGGACCAGATGACCGCCGACAAGACCAACGGCGGCAGCGGCGGCCTGACCGGCGCACTCGACAACGGCCGGCTCGTCGGCTCGGTCAACTTCGGCGCCAGCCTCTTCAACGGCCCGGCGGTCGTCGTCCTCACCCCGGTCGACGGCGTCGCCGACGTCACCGCGTCGACGGTGATCGACGGTGGGGTCATCGGCACCGTCCGCACGGTGACGCAGGGCGACGGGAGCACGAACGAGGTCCAGGAGGTCAACGTCCTCGGCGGCGGCGGCACGTTCACCCTCACCCTGTACCACTTCGTCAGCGGCGTCGCGACGTCTCTCGGCACCACGGCCGCGATCGCCTTCAACGCCGCCGCCTCGGCCGTGCAGAAAGCGATCCAGGACGCACTCGGCGGCGGATTCCCCAACGCGGTGGACGTCACGGTCTCGGCGGTCCCGGCCGGCAACCTGTACGAGGTCACCTTCAAGGGCGGTCTGGGCAACCAGGACGTGCCGCAGATGGACATCGACGGCAGTGCCCTCGCGACCGGCAACGAGATCCAGAAGATCCAGGTCGACGGTGCCTCGAGCGGAACTTACAAGCTCGGCTTCAACTTCCAGGGCCAGGACCTGACGACTGGCGCGATCAACGTCGGCGACAACGCCTCGGTGATCGAGGCGGCGCTCGACGGCCTCGCCAACATCGGGTTGCTCGGTGTGACCGTCATGCGCACCGGAAGCACCTACCTGGTCGGCTTCAACGGCGTCGGGCTCGCGGGCAGCGACGTCCCGGCCCTCAGCGTCAAAGAGAAGACGCTGACCGCCCAGAACGAGCAGCAGACGGTTCAGATCCTGAACACGACCGATGGCAAGTTCACGTTGAAGTTCGCGGCGTCGGGCGGTGCGACCGGCACCAGCGATCCAATCGCGTTCGCCACCATGACCGCGGCCGATGTAAAGACCAAGCTGGGGGCTGCGCTCGCCGCGGCCGGCGTCGCCGGCGGAGCGACCAACATCGACGTTTCGCTCGTCGGCAGCACGCTGACGATCACGTTCAAGGGCGCGCTCGCGTCGCCCCGCTGATCGCCGACGCGGGCCAGCTCCGCAACACGACGCCGCTCGGCTCGATCAACGCGTCCGTCAACGCCAGCGACACGAGCAACTTCGTGTCTCCGAGCGACCTGGTCTCACTGCTCCAGGGCAACATCAACACCGCGCTCACGAACGCGGGCATGACGGCCGGGTTCGTGGCGACGAGCTTGCTCTCGAACGGCACCAACTTCACCGCCCCGCTGGTGCCTTTCGGCGCTCCGATCTTCCTCCCGCAAGGAATGCACATCCACCATGGCCAGACCGCCGGCTTGCCGGACAACCCGGTGAACGGCGCGGTATCGGCGATCGCGGTCCACCCGACGCAGCCACAGATCCTCTGGATCGGCACGGTCAACGGCGGCGTCTGGCGGACGACCAACTACCACGCCGGCACTGGCATCGTGCCCTGGCGGCCGCTGCTCGACCTCGGTCCGAGCATGTCGATCGGCGCGCTAGCCCTGGACCCGACGATCGCCCCGAACGCGTCCACCTACAACGGCGCCGTCCTCGTCGCCGGCATCGGCGACGTCAGCAACTTCGGCAACACCGGCAGCCCGCTGACCGGCCTCATCCGGACGACGGACGGCGGCGACACGTGGTCACAGCTGGGAAGCGGTGAGCTGAACGGCCAGGCCGTCAACGGGGTGCTCGCACGCGGAAACGTCATCGTGGTGGCAACGTCGGGCAACCGGGGTGGCGTCTGGCGCAGCACCGACACCGGGCAGACGTTCCTGAGAATGTCCGCCGACATCACGGCGGCCGGGGGGGCCATCTTCGGCCTGCCGATCGGCAATGCGCTGGACCTGGTTGGGGATCCGCGCAACCCGAGCCGCATGTTCGCCGCGATCGCCTTCAAGGGGGTCTTCGAGAGCGACGACATGGGCGCGAGCTGGCAGCTCATTGACGCAGCGACCACCAACAACGCTGCGACAACGTTCGCCAAGCAGCTCGCGAAGACGACCCAGATGCAGATCGCCCTCCATGACTCGAGCAACACGGCGCAGGCCCTCTACGTCGGCATCGTGAACAACACCGACCCCTGCCTCACCAACGGCGCTGGTGGAAACTGCCCAGGGGACGACCTCGTCGGCCTGTACCGCTTCGACCTGCACACGCCCACCACCTGGACCGCCATGCCGCTGCCGGGCACCTGCGAGCCGAACCACCAGGCAAGCGACAACCGCTTCACGGCGTGCGGCGGAGGCTCGTTCTTCGGCATCAACCCCGGCGGGCAGGGCGTCATCAACTTCGCGATGGCCGCCGACCCGACCAACTCGCAGGTCGTCTACGTCTCGGGCGACCGCCAGCCCGCGCCCGCCGGCGGGTTCACCCCCGACACCACGAAGCACACCAACCTCTCCGGGGCGATCGACTTCACGGGCAGGCTGTTCCGCTGCACGGTCGGCGGTGCGGCCAACTGCACATGGATCACCGATTCCCAGGCGACCGTGTCCGCCGTCGGTACGGCGCCGCACGGCGACTCGCGTGTCATGGTCTTCGCCCAGGGTCACGAGCTGGTCGAGGGCGACGACGGCGGCATCTACTTCGAGACCGACCCGACGGGCAACAACACCGGCCACTGGCAGTCTCTCAACGGCGGCCACGCCGCGCAGCACCTGCAGGCGACCGAGAACATCTCCTGCGTCTACGACCACATCGCGCTGGTCATCCTCTGCGGCAACCAGGACACCGGTACTGCCGAGCAGGTCTTCTCGGACGACTCACAGTGGATCGACGCCGCCACCAGCGACGGCGCGATTGTCACGGTCGCGTACCTCGGGCTGACGTCTGCGCGCTACTCGAGCTTCCAGTCGCTCGGCGGCCTGATCCGGCGCGAGTGCACGGCCGGGAACGTGTGCACCCCAGCGAGGTTCATCGGGGGCAACGCCGCGGGCCAGGTGGCGCTGGTCGGGCCCGGTGGCGACATCCGTAGCACCGATCCGGGGGTCCAGGAGAACACCCCGATCACCGCCGGCACCGTTCAGGACAGCCTGAAGGGGGACCGGCTGCTGATCGGCACCGCCAACCACATCTGGGAATCCGACGACAGCGGGGCCACTGTAACGGCCGTCCCTCTGCTCGGGGACACCGCCTGCGGCGCGGCGAGCGCGAGCACGGCGTTTCTGTCCGGCTGTGACTTCATCCACTCGGTCGTCTACGGCGGCCACGACTCGGGCGGCGACCACTGGGAGGTCATGTACGCAGGGGCCGAGACCGGCCTGTACGTCCGCGACGCGCACGGCGGGGCCGCGATCGGCGATGTCTTCACCCGGCACAGCACGACCTACCCAGGCGGCGCGGTGGTGGCGATCGCCGTCGACCCGCGCGATTGGCACAGGGCGTACGTCACCGACGGCGCTCGCGTCTTCCTAACCACCGACGCCGGCGCCACCGCGGGCGGATGGACCGAGCTGACCGGCAACCTGCAGACGCTCGGCCAGCGCCACATCTTCACGATCGCGTTCATTCCGACCGGCACCGGCACCGACGGCATCCTGGTCGTCGGCACCGACATCGGTGTGTTCGGTACCGCGATGAAGACCGATACCGTCTGGTCGCCGCTCGGTACGACCCTTCCCCGCACCATCGCCTCCTCTGTCAGCTACGACGGCAGCGCGGACATGCTCGTGGTCGGCACCCTGGGACGCGGAGCATGGGAACTGCCGCACGCGAAGACCGTCCTGACCGCCGGCGCTCAGCTGTGGGGCGCAGCGCCGTCCGACCAGGCCTTCACCGTCGACGTGGTGCTGCCGGTCACGACCTCAAACGCCAACAGCACAGGCACCTTCAAAGTCGACAGCACCGGCGGGACGTTCACCGTCTCCTACACGGCAAACGGGCACTCCGGGACGCCGCTGACCGAGGTCACCGACCCCATCGCCCTGAACGCAAGCGACGCCGTCGTCAAGGCGGCGCTCGAGGCGTTGACGCTCGTCGGTGCCGGCAACGTCGACGTCGTCAAAACCGACATCCACTACGCGATCACGCTGAAGAACGGGCTGGCGGGCACGGCGGACAAGCTGGCGGCGGACGCGCTGGTCTCCGGCGTCGCGCCGCGGACGGCGACGACCGGCCCGTCCTCGGTGGATGCCCCGATCAGCGTCATCCGCACGGTGCCCGGCAGCGGAACCTCGGACGAGTCGCAGCAGTTCACGCTCGCGCCGGACGCCGGGACCTTCACTCTCACGATCTTCTTCGACGCCAACACGAACGGCAGCTTCGAGAACAGCGAGATCGACACGACTGCCCCGCTGCCTTTCGACATCTCGGCGGCCGACCTGCAGACGGCGCTCGAGGCGTTGACGTCTGTGCCGGCCGTCGGCGACGTTACCGTGGTCAAGGACGCGACGAAGCCCATCTACACGGTGACCTTCACCAACAACATGGGCCTGCGGGCGATCCCGCTGATGGTGGGGACGATCACCTACTCGAACGTGGCCCACTACACGCCGACGACGCTCGACTTCGCCTCGAGCCTGCGGACGTCGGTCAACGATGCGTTGAAGGGCGCCGGCTACGACATGACCATCGACGTGGACCTGGTCTCCGCAGAGGTAGGCGCCACCGACCTCGGCCACCTGAACGGCGACGAGCCCTCGCCGGCTCCGTCTGCAGATTCAGGAAAGCTACACATCACGGCGCACTCGCCCAGCGCGAAGCAGTTCACGCTGCGCTTCGACCCGATCGTCAAGCCCGACCCGTCGCCGTCGCGCTGGGCGCTTTCGACCCCGACCGTGAAGTACACGTACGACGCCGGGGCGCAGCAGGTCTCGATCGACCGCGATACGAACGCGAACGTGCGCTGGCTGGACGGCTCGTTCCAGGAGCTGGGCCTGACCGCATCGCCGACGGCGTTCGACTACACCAACGACCCCACGAATCCCGGCACGCCGATCACCACCGACAAGATCGAGTTCACGCTCCACGTGACCACGTCAGGACCGGAGAAGCTGGTGCCCGTCACGCTCGATCACCAGGTGCTCGGCTCGGACGACGACAGCACGGGCGAGCCCGACGGCGACGACCCCTTCAAGACGCCGGACAGCATGGCCTTCGCGCTCCAGGAGGCCATCGACCTGGCGCTGGTCGCCTACGGCTTCAACGCCGGCGACGTGAAGGTGTGCCGCATCAACCCCGACGTCGCGCCGGGGTCACCTGATGAGTGCAAGGGCCTCGGCAACCGGCTGATCCTCCAGGGCAAGGCCGGCACGGTCACGGCGTTCTCGATCGACGTCCCGAGATACGTCGACACCGGCGACGGCGAGTCGCCGAAGCTCAATGGGGCCATCACCGAGCTGGGCTTCCTGCCAGGCGTCGGCGAGCGTCACCAGAACCGCGCCAGCAAGTTCTTCCTGGACAACGTCGACCTGACAGGCCGGTTCGAGTTGATCGTGCCCGACGCCACGGCGTCGGCGCACTTCAGCTTCCTCGCCATCACGGCCGACGGTAGCGGCACCCTACCCGGCGGCGCCGTCGACACCGGCGACGACAGCCGCCTGGTGAACCTCGCGCTGACGGTCAACCTGAAGAACCCCATCGCCGAAGGCAACCTCGTCCAGGCCAGCACGACGACCGACGGTGACTCCGACCCCAGCAACCCGGTCAAGGAAGAGCAGGTCGTCAAGGTCCCGCAGGGCCAGGACTTCACCCTTTTCCTGCCCACCGTCAACGGCGGCGAGCGGACGGACACCATCTCGGGCACCGCGTCCGACCCGAACAAGGCCGTGAAGGATGCTCTGGAGGCGCTCAAGTCGATCGGCACCGGCAAGGTCGACTCTGTCACGCATACGACCGAGGTCATCGGCAGCCACACCTACAACGACTTCGACATCACGTTCGTGTCCGCGCTCGGGAACATCGGCCAGGTGACCGGTGACACGGTCGCCGAGAACCGGCTCGACATCTCCACACTCGGCCACGCGCTGAGCCACGGCAAGTTCCTCTACCACGCCTCCGACGCGAGCCCGTCCGGCGACCCCGAGTCGCCGCCGACCGGCTTCATCGAGGGCGTCCTTGTCGGCGGTCTCGCCTTCGAGGCCACTGTGTCGCCCGACGGTGCGCTCGAGGACCTCGCCAACAGCCTCGACCTCTCGGGCGCACTGGACGCCTCCCTCGCCATCAACGCGACCAGCTCGAACTGGTTCACGGACCCTGCGTTCCGGCTCTGCGACGACGCCAACGGCATCAGCCACAACTGCGTCCGCATCGACTTCACCGGTCCCGACTTCGACCGCATCGTCGACAAGTTCAAGAACCTGGACCTGAGCTCGATCATCCAGGCTCTGCGCGCGATCGTGAACTTCCTCAAGACGATCGACGGGCCGGCCGACAACGGCATCGCCAAGGTCCTCGACACCAAGCTCCCGCTGGTCGACCGCAGCATCTCGGACATCCTCGACATCGCGAGCAAGTTCGCCGACAAGATCGAGGAGATCGCCAACGACCCGGCGGGCAGCGTGCAGGAGCTGAACAACATCATCGCCGCCGCGCTGGGCGAGCCGATGGCGTCGCTGACGATCACGCCGAGCGGGTCGCACAACGTGACCCAGGCGATCTCGATCACCGGCGCCATCGAGGGCAAGTTCAAGCTGACCTTCAAGAACGCGACCACGACCTCGATTTCCTACAACGCTGCGCCGGCCGATGTGAAGAAGGCGCTCGAGGGACTGAAGACGATCGGCAAGGGCAACGTCAACGTGACCGGCAGCGCCGGAAGCTACACGGTCACCTTCGTCGGCAAGTTCGCGTCAACCTCGACCGACCTGCCGGTCCTGGTCGCCGACACCAAGATGCTGGTCGGCACCAACATCTTGTCGCTCGACACCAAGACGGGCGTCCTGAACTTCAGCCTCGACATCCCGTTCAGCGTCGGCCTGGCGCGACCGTTCAGCTTCGATCTGTCGCAGCTCAGCGCCCTCGGCCTCCACCTGCCGGACGCGATCTCGGCGATCACGAGCTTCGTCAGCCTGAGCGCCTCAGGCAACCTCGACGTCAACGCCTCGGCGACGATCCACCTCCGCCTCGGCCTGGACCTGGCCGGCCCGATCGTCATCAACACGCCGACCTCGGGAAGCTCGGTCGACGAGATCGAGACGATCACCGTGCGCACCGGGTCGACCGGCACCTTCAAGCTCTCGTTCACCAACGGCTCGACGGCGACGACCGGCAACCTTCATCCCGGGATCAGCGCCGCGGACCTGCAGACCGCGCTGACCGGACTCAGCACAGTCGGCTCGGGCAACCTGACCGTGACGGCGGAGGACGTCGTGGGCGGCACCCTCTACACCGTCGACTTCACCTCGGCGCTCGGCCACATGAACGTCACCCAGATCGCGGCCGATACGTCCCTCTTGACCGCAGGCGGCGTCGACATCGCCACCAAGCGCGACGGAGCCGCCACCGACGAGGTCCAGACCGTTCGCGTCAAGGCCACCGCCGGGACCTTCACGCTGACCTACGACGACGGGACCACCACCCACACGACGCCGGATCTACACGTCGGCATCAACCAGGCGGACATGCTGACGGCGCTGAGCAACCTGGTCGGCGGGGCCAATGTCAACGTCACCCTGACCGACACCAACCTCTACACGGTCACGTTCGTGGGCACCCTTGCCCACACTGACGTGAAGACCCTGACCGCGGACACGTCGAAGACGGTGGGCGGGGAGAAGTCCTTCTTCCTCAAGACCGGCTCGGACGGCACCAGCATCGACGCCAAGGCGACCGCCGCCGGCACCAACCTGAACTTCGAAGCCAAGCTCGGACCGTTCGGGCTGTTCCTCAAGAACGGCGTGGTCAGCCTCGGCGGCGCGATCCACATCGGGCTTCAGGACGCGACCGGCAACGGCCGCCTGGTCGTGCTCGGCTACGGCAACAGCGGCGTGTTCACCGACCTGGGCCGGATCGGCGCCTTCCTCGGCATCACCAGCACCACGACCGCGATCCTGCGCGACGGCGCGCCGTCGGTGGACGAGGTCGCCGCGGTCACCGTCATCGGCACCGGTGGCACGTTCAAGATCTCGGTCGACGGCGTCCAGACCTCGGACATCAACTACGGCGCCAGCGACACCGACGTGGCGAACGCGATCGGCTCCAGCATCGTCGACGTCGTCAAGACCGGCGCGACCTACGTGCTGACCTTCAAGGGCAGCAAGGCGGGCACGCACGTCGAGGTCGCCGCCGACGGCAGCGGCATCACGGGCACCGCCCCGGACATCACGTTCACCAACGCCGCCCCCGGCCACACCGGACTCTTCGCCTTCCTCGACCTGCCCGTCTCGGTCGGCACGCAGTCGTTCCAGGTGCCGATCGACTTCCTCGACGGCTCGCCAGGGACCGACGCGGACGGCATCGGCGTCACCGTGTCGACGACGACGCCGGGCGTGAACGGGTCGACGGACGAGGTCCAGCAGATCTCGGTCACTGGCACCTCCGGCAAGTACCAGCTCGACTTCGGCGACGACAGCACGGCCGCGATCGACTTCAACGCCGCCGCGAGCGTGGTCCAGTCCGCCCTCGAACAGCTGCCTTCGATCGGCACCGGCAACGTCCAGGTCACCGGCGGATCGGGCACCTACTCCGTCCACTTCACTGGCACCCTCGGCAAGAAGGACGTCGCCCAGCTCGTGCCGGAGGGCAACCTCGGCGACCGCGACAACCACCTTCGGGCGAGCCTGAAGATCCACCTCAAGCCGCTGCTCGCCGGCGACTTCGGCAACGCCTTCAGCTACACGTTCGAGCTGCCCGGCTGGGACAACTTCGACTTCCAGCCGCCGAGCATCTTCGCCCTGCTGTCCGACCCGGGCATGGTGATCGACGGCCTCGACGGAGCATTCAGCGCCATCCAGGACGCCCTCAAGGGCCAGATCTTCGGCTCCAAGCTTCCCTTCCTGTCCGACGCCCTGGCCAACAACCCGCTGGCCGCGGACATCGGGTCGTTCCGGATCAACGTGCTTCAGAAGCTGGCCCAGGTCATAAAGGACAACAACCTCGACCTGGACCACCTGACCGAGCTGATCCAGAAGGGAATCTTCTCCGCCATCAACGCGGTCGCGCCCGACCTGCTGAAGCACGAGGACCCGGTGACGCACCTGCTCAGCCCGGCGGTGGACTTCCACGACATCGGCTTCAACTTCCTGGACGCCTCCCGCCACTCGACGTCCGTCTTCACCGCCAAGTCGGCCGAGTTCGACTTCGTGCTCGACAAGGCCTACAACTGGTCACCCGACCACGACATCCCGTTTGACATCGGCATCCCCGCGCTCGGCTTGAACGGCAGCTTCCGGCCGCAGTTCAACCTCGCCTTCACCATGCACTTCGGCTTCGGCCTGAATCTGGACGACGGCTTCTACTTCGTGACCGACGGTGGCACGCCGGGCGTCACAACCGACGATGTCGAGCTGTCGCTCAAGTTCAGCGCCACCTTCTCCCACGTGACCTGCACCGGCACCGCCACCGCCGGCACGGTCGACAGGGCGACGATCAACGGCAACCTTCTATTCCTCGCCCTCCACCTGACCGACGGCATCGACATGAACGGCGACGGCAAGATCGCAGCGGCCTGCTCAGGCGGGACGCCGAACAACCCGAGCTCGAGCGTCAACCCGCAGAACGACGAGCTGACCGGCCTGTACTTCGCCGGCAGCCTCGACGTCGTCGACCCGAACCACGACGGCATGCTCACCATGGCCGAGCTCGTCTCGGGCCAGCCGCTCCAGACCTTCCGCGCCTCCCTCGCCGGCGGCGCCGTCCTGCGGGCGAACGCCCAGGTCGACTTCAGCACCCTGGGCGCCGACTTCGCCAACGTGCTGCCCTCGATCTCGGCCAAGATCCTGGTCGACTTCGCCCTGAACTGGACGCCGGGCGCGGCCCTGAACATCGCGCCGCCGCAGGTCGTGTTCGCCGATATAACGCTCGACCTGGGGTCGTTCATATCCAGGTTCGCAAAACCGATCTTCGACAAGATCAACGCCATCCTGTCGCCGCTGGCCTGGCTCATAGGGCCTGACGGGTTCCTGAACAAGCGCATCCCGCTTCTCTCCGACCTGGCCGGGCACAAGGTCACGGGCAAAGATCTGATCGTCCTGTTCGACCCCGACGACGGTCCCAAGGTGGTCGCCTTCCTCGACTTCGTCGATCAGCTCTTCTACCTGTCCAACCTGATCGAGAAGGCCGCCAGCGAGGCCAACGTCGGCTTGAACTTCGGCGACCTGGTCCTGTTCGAGAACAGCAACACGAACCTGAAGTGCAGCAACACGCTGACGACCGGCTGTATCCCGGACCTTTCCAAGCTCAGCTTCGTCGATCGGAAGATCGACCTGTCCGGCTCGCTGCCCGGCGGGGCGACGGACCTACGCCAGCTCCATGGCCTCAGCAACGTCAACCTGCCCGACCCGAGCCAGCTGCTCGCGCCGGCACCACAGGGCAACATGGGCTCGTCGACCTCCAGCTTCACCTCAGGGGTGACCAAGTCGGCCTCGATCCACTTCAGCCTGCTGGAGCCGGCGACGATCTTCCACCTGATCCTCGGCCAGCCCGCCGACCTGGTGATCATCCAGCTGCCCGAGTTCGGGTTCAACTTCTTCTACCGGCAGCAGTTCCCGATCATCGGCCCGTTGGTCGCCACCTTCGGCGGCGGCATCGGCGCGACCATCTCGCTCGCCTTTGGCTACGACACGACCGGCCTGGTCGAGTTCATGGCCAACCACAATGCGGCGAGCCTGCTCGACGGCTTCTTCATCGCCGCTCTCGACCCCGTGAGCCACACGCCGAAGCCGCAGGCGACGCTGCATGCCGAGATCGCGGTCGGGGCCGCCATCTCCCTGGGCCTGATCTCGGCCGGGGTCGAGGGCGGCATCGCTGCCGACATCTTCTTCAGCCTCTCGGACCTCGACAAGGACGGCAAGGTTAGGCTCGCCGAGATGGAGGCGAACCTGCTCGCCAACGACTTCGACCCGCTGGCGGTGTTCGACATCAGCGGCGTGCTCACCTTCTTCCTGCGCGCCTACGTGAACATCAACCTCGTCTTCACGTCGATCACGCTGACGTTCGAGTTCGCGCGCCTGAAGCTCCTCGACTTCACGATCCCCTTCAAACGCCCCGCCTTCATGGGCACGCTGCAAGGAGGCGTGCTGACGCTGGCGATCGGTCCCAACGCTCACAACCGCCTGCAAGGTGACGTCACCGACATCTCGGAGGCGATCTACGCCAAGAGCGACGGCGCGGGCACGGTCAAGGTCTGGTCGCCGCAGTTTGACCGCGATGAGGGCAACGCCCAGACCTTCACGGGCGTGACCAAGATCGTGGGCGACGGCGGCGCCGGCGATGACACCATCGACTTGAGCGGGATCAACGACTCGACGATCTCGGTATCGGTGACGGGCGGCGACGGCAACGACACCATCAAGGGCCCGGCCGCCTCGATGCCCGACCCCCAGGCGTCGGCGAACAACAACGACGCGATCGCCGCCGGCGACACCACGATCAACTTCTCGGCGCCCCCGACCGGGTTCACCGACGGCCAGACCGTGATCATCGACCCGAGCGGCAGCGCCGAGTCGGTGATCATCCGCGCAGGGGCGACGTCGGCCTCGTGGGAGCTCCGCTCACCGACGACGCTTGCGCACGCGGCGAGCATCACCATCCAGGGTGCAGCGCTGTACGCTAAGCTGACGGGCGACGCCGGCGACGACCACATCACGAGCGCGAGCTCGCAGACCGACGTGCTCGACGGCGGCGACGGCACGGACACCCTCGACGGCGCCGGCAGCAAGAGCATCCTGCGCGGCGGCGCCGGCAACGACACCCTGAGCGCCGCGGCGGGCGGGACCGTGACGATGGACGGCGGCCCCGGCGACGACACGTTCCATGGCGGGGGCCACGCGGGCACGACGATGCTCGGCCAGAGCGCCGGGAGCGCCGACATCGTCGACGGCACGCCGGTCCTCGACTTCACCGGCGCCGCCCAGAACATCGTCTTCCTGCTTCAGGGCGGCCGCCTGCTGGCACATTGGGGCAACGCGGTCGCGCCAGGCAGCACCAACGAGAGCACGGTCTTCGGCGCCATGGGCGTGAACTTCGAGCACGAGGTCTACGACCCGGACGTCAGCTCGATCTCCCTGGTCATCGGCGGCAACGGCAACGACGTGTTCGACGTCTTCCAGACCGGCGCGGGTCAGACCACGCTCGACGGTGGCAAGGGGAGCGACACCTTCCACTTCGAGAACTTCAACAACTCGGGTCCGACGGTCAACGCCAAAGTCTCCGACCACGGCAACGGCTGGAACCTCGCCAACGCGATCGTCGTCGACGGCACGAGCGCCGCGGACACGATGTTCATCGAGGCGGTCGACGGCGACCACGGGCGGATCTGCTCCACAAGCGGCTGCGGCGGCGCGCAGATGAAGATCGATTACGACGCACCCGCCGCCGGCGACGAGCTGTTGTCGGTCGAGCTCCACGGCAATGCCGGCAACGACCAGGTCATCGTCGACAGCACCAACGCCACGGTGCCTGTGCGGGTCGAGGGCGGCGCGGGCAGCGACCTGGTCAGCGTCGGCACCACCTCTCACCTGCTTACCGGCATCAACCAGACCTCGCGTCCGGGCCTCGACCCGCCGTTCGGCATCGGCCCGCTCGTGATCGTCGGCAGCCCACGGGACGACCACGGTGTGCTCGCCGACAGCGGCATCGACACGCTGGTGGTGGACGACGGCAGCGACGGCACGGGTCGGAGCGGCAACCTGACCGCGTTCCAGGAGCAGCGGAAGACCGTCGGCGACGACGGGCTCGGAGACGGCATAGTCGAGGTCGGCGTGCTCAGCGGCCTCGGCATGACCCTGTACAAGCACGACGACTCCGGTACGACGACGTTCCCGGGCAGGATCGAGTTCGAAGGTATGGAGGTCGTCGCCGTCCACATGGGCGCCGGCGCGGACACCTTCAGCGTCGGCGGTGACAACGGCCTGCTCGAGAGCACCGGCCTGGCCGCGGACGGCGCCCTGCCGCAGACGCGGCAGGCGCATGTCGCCCAGTTCGTAAACACGCCGACCGCGTCGATCTCAATCGACGGCGGCGACGGCGCGGACACGATCAACGTCCTGTCGACGAACCAAGTGAACCGCACGAGCCTTTCGACCGCGCTGAACCTGGTCACGGATGTCGAGCATGTGAAGGGGAATGGCTCGACTCCGGAGGAGCAGTACCTCACCATCTCGTCCCTGACGGGCACGGCCGGCTACTTCACCCTCAAGTACCAGCACCTCGACCAGTTCGGGCACGTCGACGAGGTGCAGGAAACGCAGGCCCTGCCGTTCGATGCCGGCGCGGGCGCGATCCAGACCGCGATGCGGGCCGCATTCACGACCGTCGGCGACGAATCGTTCATCAACGTGGCGTCGTTGGGCGGCGGGAGTTTCGACGTCACCTTCGACAGCTCGCTGGGTGACGTGATGCCGCTGCTCCCGGTGACCATACCGTTGCTGATCGGCGGCGGCGCCGGCACCGACCGCCTCCGCGTGCAGTCGACCTACGAGGACCTGTTCTGGAAGGGCGGCGATGGCTCGGACAGCGCCGACTTGAACACCAACGCGACCACGCTCGCGCCGTTCGCGCCCACCGACCTGGTCGCGCACATGGACATCAAGGAGCTGCAGGCGGGGGTCGCGAACTCCGACCCGCTGCTGGCGAAGAACGAGAAGCAGCGGATCAGCATCCGCGACGTCAGCGGCGGCACGTTCACCCTGAAGTTCGGCCCCAACACGACCGTGCCGGTCGCGTGGGACGCGCCGGCGGCCACCGTGCAGGACGCACTCGTCGCGCTGCCCAACATCGGCAAGAACGCGGACAACGCGCCCAACGTGGGCGTGATCAAGTCCGGCTACACGTACACCGTCGAGTTCGTCGGCGACCTGGCCGGCAAGCTGGAGCCGATGCTCACCTCCAACTTCGTCATCACCACGCCGCAGACGGGAGACGGGTCGCACGACGCGGTCCAGCACGTCGTGCTCCAGCAGCTCAACACCGGCTCGTTCCAGCTCGACTACACCTACGACATCAGGCCCGTCGGCCTCGAGGCCGACCCGAACCACGTCGGCTCGCTGGCCGCAGGCCGCTACTACTACCGCGTCACGGCGATGGTCGGCGTCAATGAGACGCTCGCCTCAAAAGAGACCTCAAGCGCCGTGGGCCCGAGCGGCGCGATCGAGCTCACGTGGGGCGACGTCGCGGGTGCCGTCACCTACCGGATCTACCGCAGCACGACCGCGGGCGCGGAGACGCTGTACGCGACGTCCGACTTCGCCGACTACCTCGACACGGGCGGCGGTTCGGTGACGGCGACCCCGTTCCCCAGCACGACCCAGGTCCACGGCATGCAGACCACGGTGCCGATCTCCTACAACGCGACCGACGCAGTCCTGCAGTCGACCCTCGAAGCGCTGTCCCAGATCGGCAAGGGCAACGTGCTGGTGACCGGACCCGTGGTCACGACCGGCCCCGGCGGCAGCTCGGACACGGTGCGCGACTTCACCATCGAGTTCACGGGCGCCCTCGGCCTGCGGCCGATTGCGGCGCTTGGCGGCGGCACGTCGCTCCTGCGCTCGTTCGGCATCCACTCGTTGATCACGCTCGACGGCGGGGACCAGTCCGACGCCTACCGCATCAACCTGATCGGCGGCCGGACGGCGTCCCTCGTCAACGTCATCGACTCGGGCGCGACCGGCTCGGACTCGCTGACCGTCAGCGGGACGCCGAATCCGGACGTGTTCCTGATGCGCGCCTCCGCGGGGACGACGGCGCTGGCCTTCGTCGCCCTGATCAACGGCCCGACCCCGCTCACCCCGCAGCCTGGCGACCCGGTCGAGCGGGTCAACTACAACTTCACGGTCGAGGCGATCACCGTCAACGGGAGCGACGGCGACGACCAGTTCTACATGGACGACACGCGCGCCGCGATCACCGTCAACGGCGGGCAGGGCAGCGACTTCTTCCAGATCGGACAGCTCTACAAGTCCCGCCGAACCCCTGCGCTGGCAGGCGTGGCGCCGGAGGATGTCTTCGCGACGATCGACACGACGCAGGGCTGGCTCAGCGACGGCATCAGCAAGCCGATGACGATCAACGGGGGCGTCGGCGATGACAACTTCATCGTCTTCCATAACAAGGACACGCTCAACCTCTACGGCGACGCGGGCAATGACACCTTCCTGGTCCAGGCGTTCGCGCTCGCCGGCTCGCAGGAAGACCACCGCGCCCTGACCGACTTGAGCGCCGGCGCCGGCGCCGACTTGATCCAGTACGCGGTCAACGCGCCCGTCAACATCGACGGCGGCGACGGATTCGACACCGTGGTCGTGATCGGCACCGAGTTCAACGACGACTTCGTGATCACGGCCAACGGGGTCTTCGGCGCCGGGCTCAACGTCAACTTCGTCAACATCGAGGCGCTCACCGTCGACGGCGGAGCCGGTGACGACCGGTTCTTCGTCCTCGGCACCAGCCCCGGCTGGACGACGGAGATCGACGGTGGTCTCGGTTCCGACCTGATCAGCGTGATGGGCCCGACCCCAGGCAACGGTGTGATCAGCAACGACCTGCTCGGCCACAGCGGCATCCTCACCCACAGCGTCGAGAGCCTCACCGGCGGCGTGGCCGACGGCGGCCCGTACGGAGGCATCAATGTCGTCGGCATCTCCGCGCATGTCGCCGACAACGATTCGCCGGGTGTCGTGGTGACGGTGCCCAACGGCGTCGCGCAGGTCGTCCAGGGCGATGGCAGCTCTTACTCTCTTGGCGACCAGACGCTGGGCGAGTACACGATCGTGCTCACCCGGCCGCCCGACGACAACGTGCAGGTCGTCGTCACGGCGACGCCCGCGCCGGGCCTGGCCCTGTGGGACGGATCGCAGCTGCTGCGCACCATCAACGACGAGACCCAGGTGGTGACGGTCTTCGGCGCCATCGACGGCACGTTCACGCTGACCCTGGACGGCAAGACCAGCGACCCGCTGTCGTGGGACGCGTCGGCGAGCGACGTCCAGACCAAGCTCGGCGGCGTGCTCACCAAGCTCGGCGTCGGCAGCGCGTCCGACCTGGACGTCAAGCAGGACGGCACCAGCTACGCAATCACGTTCATCAACGGGCTCGCCGAGCACGACATCCACCTGCTGAGCGCCGACGGCACCAGCCTGGTCGGCGGCACAGTGTCGGTCGACACCACTGTGCCAGGAGGGGTCTCCACGCCGGCCGGCGAGCAGTTCACCTTCACTAAAGACAACTGGTGGGTCCCGCAGCCGGTGCTCTTCGGCGTCGACGACAAGGCGGCCGGCCAGCCCAAGGGTGCCGACATCCAGAACGCGGCGGTTGCCTCCTGCATCCTCGACCAGCTGCAGCCCGACCCGAAGCCGTGTAAGACGCCGACGCCGCGCCCGACCATCAAGGGCCAGGTCGCCGCCGGCGCCAGCGTGGACATGAACGCGCACACCGTCGGCGATGAGTACGCGACCATGATCGCGTCGAGCGACGTCTTCTCTGCCGACCTGCCTTCGGCGACGCTGCCCGAGGGCCTGCGCGGTCAGCTGCTGTCGATCACAGACGGCGACAGCGAGGCCGCGGGCCAGATCCGGCTCGTCCTCGGCAGCTACCGGCAGACGGTCACCATCAGCGGTGGCACCGGCACCGACACCTTCAAGATGAAGTTCGGTGACCAGAAGACCGCCGCCCTCGCCTTCGGCGCCTCGGCCGCGACCGTCCAGGGCGCTCTCGAGGGACTTTCCAACCTCGGGACCGGCATGGTCACGGTGACCAAGAGCGGCAACGCCTACACGATCGAGCTCCGCGGCAAGCTCTACGTCTCGAACGGAACCCAGTTCTCGGCCACCGACCTGACCGGCGCCGAGTCGACGACCAACCCGATCGATCCCAGGTCGGTCAAGCTGAACTCGCCCTGGGATGTCGAGCCGCTGGCCCTCAAGGCGAACTTCGAGGTCGGCCTCTTCTCCGACGTCCACGTGCCGAACGTCAAGGTGCGGATCTTCTCTCACGCGCACGCGGCCGTCGTGGTCGACGAGAGCGAAGGCAACACCAACGTCGCCGAAGGATCCGGATCGGTGGCGACCAACAACGACACCATCCGCGTCCGGCTGTCCTCCGATCCAGGCGGCAACGTCGACGTGACGCTCGGGGACCACGCGGCGGGCCTCCTGCAGTACTTCCAGGGCGGCGTGCTCAACAACGTCGTCCACTTCAACTCGACCGGCAGCGGCGCCGGCTATCACCGCTGGGACCAGTTCATCGCGGTCGAGGTCCGAGCGGTCGATGACGGCGTCGTTCGCGGATTCCACAAGGCAGACCTGGTCGCCACGGCGGCGGCCTATAACGACTACGTCTCGTCGGTCAGCATCGCGGACGACAACTGGGTCGGGGCCAGGGTCGTCGAGTCCAACGGCGGCACCAGCGTGATCGAGTTCAAGGACAGCGACTTCGGCCTGACCCAGTCGCAGGCGCACACGGATGGCCTGCCTTTCCAGGACTACTACGACATCTCGCTGTCGAAGGCGCCCGACTCAGGCCAGACGATCCGCATCACCACCCAGGCCCAGCCGACGCGCACGTCCGAGACGGGCGGCATCGTCTCGTTCGCCCAGCAGGTCGAGGTATGCCTGGGCAGCAGCTGCGAGAGCGCTGCCGACTCCTCGTTCTCGCCCATGGTCAAGGTGAGCTTCACCTCCGCCAACTGGAACGCGCCGCAGAGGGTGTGGGTGCGGTCGTTCGAGAACGATCGCGTCGACGGCGGCGACACCAAGGTGTTTCCACCCCAGCTGGCGCAGCTCAACAACATCCAGGGCCCGCTCTTCGTCAATGGCGCGGCGGGCAAGGACCGCACCGGCCTGCTCGAGCGCGAGCCCGTGATGCTTCCCGGCGAGCGCAACGAGACGCCGTCTATGGGCAACGTCGTGACCTCGACGCCAGGTGCGCCTGACGGCTCGGTACCGGGTACGGTCACCATTGACCCGTCGACGCTGGCCAAGATCTCCGTCGAGGCGGAGACAGGCACGTCGAACACGATCCAGGACGTGCACGTCAACGCGACCGGCGGCACATTCACGCTGACCTACGGCGCCAATACCACCACGCCGCTGCCTTTCGACGCGCCGAGCGTGACCGTGTCCGACGCCTTGAAGAAGCTGCCTGGAATCGCCAGCCTGCTCAGCGCCCCCAACGCCGCATTGCGGGTTTCTTCGAACGGCAGCGTCTACCAGGTCAGCTTCATCAACACGACCAGCCCGGTCAGCCTGCTGACCGCGAACGGCTTCGGACTGAAGCCGGTTACAGCCGCAGACCTCGTCGGCTTCACGATCCTGATCACGCGCGGCCCGGCGAAGAACAAGACGCGCATCGTCACCCACGGCGACGTCATCAGCTCGACGGCATGGCTGCTCACGCTGGACAAGGCGTGGTTCAGCCCGTTCACCAACGACAGCTCGCGCCCTGACGCGACGAGCAAGTACACGCTGCTGAAGACGAACCCCAACCTGCTCGTCAAGGAAGAGCAGCAGGCCAACCTGCTGTTCCTCTACGACACCGACAACCCGGCGTCGTACAACGACCCGAACTTGACACCGAATCCTTTCGGCGTCGGCCGCATGTTCTTCGACAGCTCGCAATTCGGGCCGCGCGACGAGAACGGGAACATCGCTGCGCTGAACCAGTTCCGCATCACCGGCTTCGGCATGGGTCACGACCGCTGCATCGGCGGACCGGGCGACGCGACGAGCGGGCTGTGCACGGGCCCGGTCGGCGCGAACGAGCCTGGCGGCGTGACGTTCCAGGGCGTGCAGGACCTGGAGCTGAACCTGGGCGCGGGCAGTAACCACTTCACCATCGAGGACACGCAGGCGGGCACCCTGACGAAGATCAACGCAGGCGGCGGCGCCGACCTGATCGACATAAAGAAGATCTCCGGACACACGATCGTCAATGGGGGCGCCGGCAGCGACGTGATCAACGTCCACAACGACGCCCAGCAGCTGAACCAGATGTACGGCCTGCTCACGGTGAGTGGCGACAGCCCGCAGGCGAACGCGGTCAACGTCGCCAACGGCTCGCCTGCGCAGGGGACCGCGGTGAGCGCGGTCGACGCGATCCAGCAGTTGACGGTCGACGCCACGGGCGGCAGCTTCACGCTGACCTACGCGCCGCGGCCGTTGCAGCTGACCGCGAGCCAGGCGGCAGGGACTGGCACGCTGGCGGCCGGCACGTACTTCTACGTCGTGACCGCGATGACGTCGCTCGGCGAGACTCTCGCGTCGCCCGAGACGTTCGCGATCGTCGACGCGAACGCGGCGGTGGACCTGGCGTGGTACCCCGTGCCGCTCGCGACCGGCTACCGCATCTACCGCGGCGGGGGCCCGGGTGCCGAGAACGTCTACTACGCCCCCGCCGGGACCAAGACGTCCTTCACCGACACCGGCGCCACCGGCAGCGCGGGTACGCCTCCGGCCAACAGCACCGCCACGCAGACGGTGACGCTCAATGCGAACGCCTCCGCGACCACGCTCGCGAACACCCTGGGCGGTCTTACCCTCATAGGCGGCGCCGGCAACCTGGACGTGCAGAAAGCCGGTGGCATCTACCGCATTCACTTCCAGAATGTCCTCCGCGGCACCGCCATCCCACTGCTGCTGACCGACCCGGCGCAGCTGACGAACGGCGCGAACGAGCAGGACACGCTGAACGTGTCGAACAGCGGCGGCACCGCGGACACGGCCGACGTACTGACGTCGCAGTCCCTGACCGGCCTGGACATGCCGGCGCCGAACGCAACCCAGGAGCTTGTCATCGACGCCACGAGCGGCACCTACACGCTGGAATACTCCTTCTGGATCTTCCCGACGAACGTGGTCGCGAACGGCGGGCTGGGCGGGACGCTGACGGCCGGCACGCACTACTACGTGGTCACGGCGGTCACGGCCGCCGGGGAGTCGATCGCCTCGGCCGAGGTCTCGGCGGTCACCGCCGACACGGGCAAGGTGAGCCTAACCTGGCTTGGCATCGCCGGCGCGACCGGATACCGCGTCTACCGCGGCGAGCACGCGCGCGCCGAAGACAACTACCAGCTGTCCTCCGGCAGCGGCACGAGTTTCACCGACAACGGCGCGGTGGGCATCGCCGGCACGCCGCCGACGACCAGCAACGTCGTGACCACCGTTTCGACGCCGCTGCCCGGCCTGAACTACAACGACCCCGCCGGCGTCGTCCAGCACGCGCTCGAGCTGCTCGCGGGCGCCGGCAACGTGGTCGTGACAAAGAACGACGACATCTACGTCATCCGGTTCCAGGGCTCGCTCAGCGGAAAGCCGGCGCTGCCTCTCGTGGTCCATCCGAACCTGCAGAAGCTCTTCGAGCCGCTCGGCGGCGACCCCCTCGGCGGTCCGTTCACGTCGACCACAGGTACGGCGACGATCACGGTGCGCAACACCGGCTTCTCTTCGCCGGAGACCAACCAAATACAGCTGCTCACCGTCGATGCGACGGCGGGCTCCTACCGGCTCTCCTTCAATGTCAACGGCGTGCCCTACCAGACCGCGCCGATCCCCTACAACGCGGGAGCCGAGGCGCTGCGACAGGCCCTCCAGAACGCGATCGCCAACGGCGAGCAGCCGCTCGACCCGAACCTCCGCCTGTACCTCGCGGCGAAGGTCGACGTCACCGTCGACCGCTACCCGGCCGGTAACTGGTACGCGGGCCGCAACGTCGACATCTACATGCTCAACTTCCAGGGCTTCCTGCGCAGGGTCGGCGGCGGGTTCGGCCTCGACACCCTCGCGGTCGACGCGTCGGGCCTCACCGGCACGGCGACCGTCACCACGCGCATGGACGGCATCGACTACTTCGGAGTCGAGACCCTGAACGTGCAGGCCGGCTCGGGCATGGACGTGTTCAACGTCGAGGGCACGACGCCCGGCAGCAAGGGCTTCGCCGACCTGGGCGGGGTCGCGGTCACCAACGTCGCCCTGAATGCGGGGGACGACAAGGTGTTTGTGTCCTCCAACTCGGACCTGGACGGGAGCTCATGGGCGCCCGTCAACTTCCTGACCGGCAACGTCGACGACGTCCGCGGCGCGCTGAACTTCGACCTCGGTGGGGGCCGGCACAAGCTGTTCGTGAGCGACGAGTCGGCGACGATCGGCGACCCGAACGTGCGCATCACCGACACCGCGCCGGCCACGCTGAACGGCCTTGCGTCTAACGCCGAGATCTGGATCACCGGCCTGGCGGCGGCCGGCATCTCCTACCGTGTCGACCCGTCAGGCAACCTGTACGACGGCGTCGCCTACTGGTCGGGTGCGGGCAACGACACGATCTTCATCAACGGCACGCACGACCGGCCGGCGCTTGTTTCTGGTCACCCGACGATGCGCACGACCACATCCCTCAACACCGGGCTGGGCAACGACAGCGTGACCGTCAACCTGACTGCGGAGCAGGACGGGTTCTTCGTCCTCAATACCTCCGGCGGCTCGGCGACCGGCGATCCCGTGGCCCACACCGCCGGAACCAGCGACAACGACACGGTGGACGCGTCTACATCGACGCTGCCGCTCGTCATCTTCGGCGGCTTCGGGGACGACACCATCCGCGGCGGCCAGGGCAACGACGTCATCGCGGGCGACCTGGCGAGGGTGCAGTACACAAACCTCGCCGGCACGCAGCTGATCGCGCAGTTCGGATACGGCGGCCGCGGCGACCTGTTCAGCGACCAGGTGCTCGACCCGCGCTGGGTGTACTCGTTCGTGCTCGACCTGAACACGGGCGGCCAGGACACGGTCTACGGCAACGGCGGTGAGGATATCCTCATCGGCGGAGCCGGCAACGACAAGGTCGACGGCGGCCTGGGCGACGACCTGATCTTCGGCGACGCCGTGCAGCTGCTGCGCGGTGACGTCAACCCTTACGCGGTCGGCGACATCACCAACCCACGGTTCCAGACGCTGAGCGGGACGCAGATCTACAGCATGGTCACCGCCACGCTCGGCCAGGCCCTGAACGACAACATCGCTCGCCAGTACCGCGACGCGGACGGCGTCTACGCGCCCGACTGGGCCGAATACCAGATCCGCAACCTTTACCAATCGGACAGCATCTTCGCCACCCTGACCAACAGTTATGGCAGCGACTACCTGGCCGGCGGCGCCGCCGACGACATGATCTTCGGGCAACTCGGCGGCGACGTGATCCAGGGCGACGGGTCGATCGACCTGCCGGCGGCCGTGAACCTGACCTGCGTGAGCGGCAACACCGGAGCCGCGCACACGCCGTTCGCGAACCTGGTTGGCGCGTGCCGCGACGGAAGCAACAACCTGCTCTTCAACCCGTCGCAGGACAACTACGCCGGCGTCCTCTCTGACGGGGCCGACTACGTCGAGGGCGGCGGCGGCAGCGACACCGTCTTCGGCAACCAGGGCCAGGACGACATCCTCGGAGGCAGTTCAGACCTGTTCACGCTGACGACGCCTGCGCAGCGCAACGACTCGCCGAACATGATCTTCGGCGGCTCAGGCACGGACGTCGCGCGCAACGACCCGGGCGCGACCGACGTCAACGCCCACTCGCACGACTCGGACGCGATCGTCGCCAACAACGGCGAGATCATCCGCCTGGTCGGCACGAGCGGGGCTCCTCTGGCCACTGGCTTCCTCACCTTCACCTACGACAACTTCACGGGCGAGACCGAACGGATCGTGCCTCGCGCGATCAAGTTGCTCGACTACACGCCGGGTGGCCCTGACCTGCTCGGCCAGGCGGGACCGGTCGTCACGGGTGCCCAGTCGGCGAACGGTTTGCGCGACATCGGCGCGACAGTGAGCGGCACCCAGGCGCAGGGCACCGAGATGCATGGCGAGAACGGCGACGACTTCATGTACGGCGGCGCCGGCAACGACGTGATGTTCGGCGACGGCCAGAACGACACCATGATCGCGGGCTACGGCAACGACTGGATGTCCGGCGGCAACGGCGACGACGGCATGCTGGGCGACGACGGGCGTCTACTTACCAGCCGCGAAGGCCTGACCGAGCCCCTCATCGGGCTGGCGACGCCCACGGTCCAGGCGCTGATCGCGACCGGCGGCAACCTGCAGCAGGCGCTGATCAACGTCAACGGCGAGCTGTTGTACACGGCCGTGCTCGTGCCTGACAACCTCGACCCCACCCACACCGCACCGCACACGACCATGCCGAGGCCGCTCTACGCGAGCGACGTCATGTACGGCGGCCTTGGCAACGACATGATGCACGCCGGCGCGGGCGATGACGCGATGTCTGGCGCCGAGGCGCCGGCGACCTCATTCACCAACAGCTACCGCCCCGACGGTTCCAAGATCAACAAGGCGCCGATCGAGAGCGACTACGGCCGTCCGTTCAACCCCGGCAACGTGCTCGGATACAGCCCCACGACGACCAAGTTCGCCCAGTACGACGCCGCCGACCCGCTGCGCAAGATCTTGCTCAACGCCACCACCGGCGCCCTGGACAAGACAGGCACCGGCCTGAACTGGCTGCTCAACTTCACCGCTTCCGAGGGCCCGCTCGACGCCCAGTGGATCGTTGGGCAGAGCACCTACCCGGCGGTGCCCACCGACGGCAACGACGCCCTGTTCGGCGACCTCAACCACGACTGGCTCGTCGGCGGCACCGGGCGCGACCGGATGTGGGGCGGCTGGGGCGACGACCTGATCAACGAGGACGACAACCTGGACACGCACGGCGGGCTCAACGATCAGCCGGACACCAACCCGTCTTACGAGGACCTCGACTTCGGAGGCGCCGGTCGCGACGTGCACATCGCCAACACCGGCGGCGACCGGATGATCGACTGGGTCGGCGAGTTCAACAGCTACATCGTGCCGTTCTCACCGTTCGGCATGAACATGATCAGCGACCAGATCCAGCCTGGGCTTCCCGAGTTCCTCTACGCGCTCTCGAGGAGCGACGGCGCCGACCAGACCCTCGCGGCCCGCTACGGCAGCGACCCGACGCGCAACGGCGAGCCGTTCGGTGAGATCGCCCTGGTGCTCAAGCAGGATGCCGCCTGGAATGACCAGCGAGGCAACCCGCGCGACCCGCAGGCGGGCAACCTGAAAGGCACGCGGGACGTGCTCCGCACTTCCGGCACGCAGGTGATCAACTCGCCTGGGACCTGCTGCGACCCGCCGGTCGGTGGTGCGACCACGCCGAATCAGGTGTCGGCTCCGGCGGCTGTCGACAAGAACAGCCAGACTGCGGTGCCGGCGGTGATGAGCGGCCCGTCTGGCAGCAGCGCGACCTACACCGTGACCGACGGCACGACGACGGTCAAGGGAAGCGGGACGATCGGCGCGGACGGCATGCTGCCGGCGGTCCTGGACCTCTCCGCGATGGCGGACAAGACGCTGACCGCCACGCTGACCCTAGGCGGCGGAGCGGTCACCTCCAGCACGATGGTCAAGAACACCGTCGCGCCCGCGCCGCCGGGCATCTCAGTCGGCGCGTTTGTCGGCCAGGGAAACGTCGCCAACGTGCTCTTCAGCATCGCGTCGGCGAGCGGGACGTTCGCCGGCCTGTCGCTTTACGACGGCGTCAGCTGGAATGACGTGGCGGGCACTGTCGACGCGACGGGCGTGATCTCGCTGCCGATCGACGCCTCGCTGCTCGCGGACGGCAACCTCGTCGCGACGGTCACCTTGATGAACGCGAGCGGCAACACGAGCTCGACGACGGTCTCGCTCATCAATGACACCATCGCGCCCGCTTCGCCGGCGGCGTCTTTACCCGCTTACGTGAATCTCTTGAACCGTGGCGCGGTGCCCCTGCAGGTGGCCGGTGAGGCGGGGGATACGGTCAACATCTCGATCGGCGACGGCGTCACCACGCTCGCCGCTCAGGGCGTGGTTGCGTCGACCGGCTTCGCCACGCTTGCGCTCAATCTCTCGACCCTCAGAGACGGCCTCATCACCGGCGGCATCGGCCTGACCGACCTCGCCGGCAACGCCGGTGCATGCGCCTCGGTCATGTCGACCAAGGACACGGTGGCGCCGACGGGCACGCTGACGATCGCGGGCGCCGCCCCCGTCATCAACGGGCAGCAGGCCACGGCCAACCCGAACCTCTCGCTTCAGCTCGCGTTCTCGGACGCCGCCGGGCTGACCCAGGTGGCGTTCTCGACCAACGGCGGCACGACGTACGGAGCCGCGGTCGGATACGCCGGCGCCGCGTCACTGGCGCTTCCCGCCGCGGACGGCCTCTACACGGTCGCCGTCGCGGTGACCGACGTCCCGGGCAACCCCACCGTGGTCACGCGCACCATCCGGCTGGACAGGACAGCGCCGGTCATCACCGCTTCGCTGCCCGCCCCCAACAATGGCTCCTACTACGACGTCGGGGCCAAGATCACCCTTGCCTACAGCACCACGGACATCGACAACGCAACCGCGAACGTGGTCCTCGACGGCAAGACCACGATCACCCGCGGGCTGATCGACGTCGACACGTTGACGGCCGGCACACACACCGTTGTGGTCACCGCGACCGACGGGCTGGGCAACACAACGTCGATGACGATCACGTTCACGATTCACGCCACGATCAAGGGCCTGATCAACGCCGTCAACGATGGCGCTTCGCGCGGCTGGATCACGAGCGCCGAAGCTTCGATCCTGGTTTCCGAGCTCAACAATGCGCTCAACAGCGGCAGCAGCACCAAGACCAAGCTGCAGCTGTTTGTATCCACGGTGCAGCAAGCGAGCGGCAAATCTGTCACCGCCGCGTATGCCTCACTGCTGGTCAACTGGACCCAGGACCTGATCGCCCGCACGCCCTGATCCGGCGACATCGACCGCGAGGTCATCGCCTTGCGCAAACCCTGGAGCATACTGGCGCCACGTAACTGTGCCGGCTGTCAGTGATCTGAACGCGAGGTGCGAGTGCCGCAGGAGACCTCACATGAGCCTGTCGGCTCTGGGAGCCCGCGCATATTCATCAACTACCGTCGTGATGACGCGGCAGCAGACGCGGGAAGGCTTTTTGACGCGCTGAGCGCGCGCTTCGGCGAAGGCTCCGTCTTCATGGACATCGACACGATCCCGCCCGGAGCGGACTTCGCCGAGGTTATCAACCAGGCAGTCGGGTCGTGCGAAGTGCTGATCGCCGTCATCGGGAAGCGCTGGCTCAGCCTGGCGGACGCCGCCGGCGTGCGTCGACTGGACGACCAACATGATCTCGTTCGCATGGAGATTCTGGCCGCTCTGGATCGCAAAGTCCGGGTGGTTCCAGTGCTGGTGCAAGGGGCGCAAATGCCTCGAGCGGACCAGCTGCCAACCACACTCGCCAGGTTGGCCGGTAGACATGCTTTCGAGATCAGCTACCCGCGGTGGCAGTACGACGTCGAACGGCTGGTCGCGGCCATCGACAAGCCGACTCGACAAAAGGTAGTCACGTTCATGGCCACCGGCGTCGAGGCCTCAATCCGGACGCGCGAAGTCAACCCCATTGCGATGCGCCGCGCCATGCTCGAGCACGACGGCATCGTCACGCGTGCGGTCGCTCACCACCAGGGATCCATGGTCGAGTCGGGACGCGAGGGGGAGAGCATGCTCGCGGCATTCCGCTCCGTCGGCGATGCTCTTCGATGCGCGATCGACGTCCAACGAGCGTTTGCCGATCAACGCTGGCCGCGCGGCGCGCGGCTCAAGATCCGGGTCGCCATCAACACAGGTCAAGCCGAGCTGCGAGGTGGGCGCTACTACGGCGAGGCCCTGTACAGATGCGCCGGGCTGATGGCCATCGGCCACGGTGGCCAGATCCTCCTCACCCAGGTGAGCGCAGAGAAAGCGGTCAGCCTGCCGGCAGGATGCAAGCTCGTCGACCTCGGCGTGCATCGTCTGCGAGATCTGGATCGACCGGAGCGCGTTCACCAGTTAAGACAGCGCGCCCTGGAGGGCGACTTTCCCGCCCTCAAATCGCAGGCACTCCTACGTGACACCGTACCGATTCAACTGACCAGCTTCATCGATCGCGAGGCGGACGTCGAGCAGGTCACGAAGCTGCTCCGCAGCCATAGGCTGGTCACGTTGGTGGGGCCTGCCGGAGTCGGCAAAACCAGGCTCGCATTGCGCGTCGCGGGCGAGTTCGCCAGCTCCATCTCCACGACTCTGGCCGAGCTGGCAGCCGTTGGCGATCCTGCTTTGCTGCCCTCAACCATCGCCAACGCCCTCGGCCTGCGCGACGAGTCACGGGTGGTCGATGCGCGGGCCATAGCCGACTGGCTTGCCGGCCTTCGCGTCCTTCTCGTGCTGGACAACTGCGAGCACCTCATTGACGCGGTTGCGGCATTTACCGAGGACCTGCTGGCCGCGAGTCCCGGCCTGACCATCCTGGCCACCAGCGGAGAGTCGCTCAAGGTCCAGGGGGAAGCGATCTGGAGAGTCGGTCCACTCGCGGCGCGGACCGCAGCGGTTCAGTTGTTCAAAGACCGGGCCCGGCTGCGGCGGCCCGGTGTCGGCAAAGACGATGACACCGCCGCCGTGGTCCAGATCTGCGAACGGCTAGACGGCCTTCCGCTCGCGATCGAGCTGGCGGCTGCCCGGGCAGAGGTCATGTCGCCGCGCGAGATGGTGGCGCGACCGAATGACCGGTTCGCGCTGCTGGGGTCGGCGACTCGAAGCAAGGACGCGCGCCATCGAACCCTGCGCTCGGCGATCGACTGGAGCTTCGAGCTGCTCAGTGCGCCCGAGAAGACGGTGTTCGCCCGGTCGGCCGTCTTCGCCGGCGGCTTCGATCTCGAGGCGGCCGAAGCTGTTTGCGCTGGAGATGGAGTGGCCCGGGCCGATGTTACTGAGATGGTGTGGAAGCTGGTTGACAAATCGCTAGTCGCGGTCAGGCAGGCGCGCGAAGGCCAAACGCGGCACATGCTGCTGGAGACGCTGCGAGAGTATGGCCTGGAGCGCCTTGCTGACACCAAGGACGATGGCGCTACTCGCAAGCGTCACGCTGCATATTTCCTCGCCCTCGCCGAAAAAGCGGCGGCGGGCCTGAACAGCCCGGAACCTTTGAACTGGCTGAGGCGGATGGACGAAGACAACGACAACTTCCGCGCGGCGCTATCAGGCGGAGGTCTCGACGCCGAAGGCCGGCTGCGGACGGCCGTGGCCCTGACCGAGTACTGGGACAAGCGCGGCCGCTATAGCGAGGCCAGGCAGTATCTCAGCGAAGCGCTCGCGGCCTCCGGCGAAGCGTCCATCTTGCGCGCCACGGCGCTCCGAGGTCTCGTGCTGATGGCACTGTCGCAGAGCGATCTTGATGAAGCCGACGCACGTTGCCACCAGAGCCTGGAGATGTGCCGCCAAATCGGCGATGTGGCGGGCGAGGTTTGGTCGCTAGAACAGCTGGCTCGGATCAGTCATCAACGGGAGGATCTCGTGCAGGCCAGGGAGCTCGCTGGCCAGGCCTTGGCGCTGGCACGGTCGCTGAACGACGACAGGCTGCGGGCCCGCTGCCTCTTTCGCATCGGATTGATCGATATGTATGAGGGAAAGCAGGCCGACGCCGCCCGCAATCTCGAAAGTGCGAACGCCCTGGGCGAACAGACCGGCGACGACGGGCTGGTCGTGGCGTCGATCGTCAACCGGGGCTACCTTGCCGCGACACGGGGTGACGTGCGGGTCGCGGGTGCAATGTTTACTGATGCTCTTTCCCGCTGGCGCGAGAATGTAAGCCCTCGCGTCGTGGCTCGGATCCTCGACGGCTTTGCCCTCACGGCGGCGGATGCCGGCCAGGATGAGCGGGCGTTGCTACTGGCGGCGGCGGCTCGGGCCCTCAGGCGGCGGATCGGCACCTCGGCCGACAGCCGATCACAGCAGCTCCTGCGACAACGGCTCGGCCGCGCGCGCAAGAGTTCGCAGTCGCGCTCGGCTTCCGCCCGCGGCGCTCGAATGACGCTGGCGGCTGCCGTCGCGTACGCCCTGGGTGAGGACGACTAGGCGGTGCCCCCGCCGGGGGGGCACCCACACGGCGTGATCGAGTCGGGCATGACCTTCTCGTCGAACAGCTCCGAGGAGAGCTTTTTGGTGGTCTCGATCGCCGCGATCTGCTCTTTTGTAGGCTCGCCATCTAGTGCCTGGTGGTCCAGATACCCGTCGAATATGTCGTTGCAATCTCTCCGGTATTTGGGGGTGTCAAGGATGTGGTTGTGCCACACCTTGTCGGCCTCGCTTCCCGGGATTGCCAGCGGACGCCGGCCGTTCAAGTAGCACATCCATAGGAGTGCTTGTACCAGCGCTCGGCATCCGCCGCCTTGGCGTCGTCCCAATGGTGCTCTTTGCCAGTGCATGCGACGATCTGCGTCAAATTGAGGCCGTAAATCAGGTTCTTTTTTTCCAGATCTGCCTTGGTCAACTCAGCCATCTCGCTTCCCCTCCATAACCGGTCGAACTGCGCGGCCCAGCTTATTCCCTTATCGGCTGATCGGCACATCCGACTCAACAGGCGCGGGCCATATGCTTTTCATTCATGTCCAGCGTCACGGGCGTGGCACCTGCGGCCACCGAAGTTGTCCAGCTGCCGGCGGTGTGCCTTGCGGCCGACAGAGCCTCCTCTTCCGGACAGCGGCTGGCCCTTGGTTTCCGGTCGTCGCAGCTCATCGCTCTCGTGCTGGCGGCGGTTCTGGGAGCGGTTCCAGCATCGGTAGGGAAAGTCCAATGGGGAGCGCTTTTCGCCGGTGTCCTGTTCGGCATGGTCGGTCTCGTGGAAGCAACGATCTTGACGCTGCAGCCGGAGCGGACCTGGTATCAGGGCCGAGCGGTAGCCGAGTCGGTCAAGTCACTCGCCTGGCGCTATGCGGTCGCCGGCCTGCCTTTCGGGCGGCTCAACATGGGCGCCGGCAACGTTGACGCGCTGCTGGCCCAGCGCTTCCGGCAAATCCTGACCGATTTCGAGGATGTCCACCTTGTCCCGCTTGCCGCTCCTTCTGATGAGATTACTCAATGGATGCGCTCAGTCCGAGCGTCGTCCCTGGCGACCCGCAAACGGGTCTATCAAAGGCAGCGCATCGAGAACCAGCGCGCCTGGTATGCAACCAATGCCGTCTGGAATCAGCGGCGCTCCGTGTCGTGGAGCATCACGCTGCTGGTTGTTCAAACGTTCGGCATCGTCGGCGCCATCCTCAAAGGAACAGGAGTCATCGATTTCGAGGCACTTGGCATTCTTGCGGCGGTAGCAGCCTCTGCGCTCGCGTGGCTCCAGATCAAGCAGCATGCGACGCTTTCACAAAGCTACTCGCACGCAGCCCATGAGCTGTCGGTCATCGAAGCATCGATTCCCACCGTGCACGCAGAGGCCGACTGGGCGCTGTTCGTGGACGACGCTGAAAGCGCGATCTCGCGCGAACACACGGCGTGGCAGGCCAAACGAACCTGAAAGGAATGAGGCGGGACCGACTTCGATCCCGCCCTCTTCTACTGCTACTGTCCTCGGCTCACGCCGTTGCCCGTCGAGTCTGCATCACGAACAGGCTTCCCACCGCGAGCACCACCAGGATGGCGATGATGTACGCGGACCAGGCCAGCGCTGTGACTCCGGTAAAGCCGAAAGCGAACGGGCTTACGAACAGGACCACGGCCAGCACGGCCGGGATGAGCTCGAGTCCGGCCGCTTTGCTCATCGCCGCGTTGAGCAACCCGGCGAGCGCGATCAGCACGCCCAAGACGTACGCGGTTGAAGCGGCGACCGTCTGCGCCGTTTCACCAAATGCGAAAGGAGTCAGGACCGTAATGACTCCCAAGCCGACGACGACCCAATCTTGCCAACGCCTCCATGTGGTCATGGCAGCAACCTCCTGGGCACGACCGCGGATCTTTGGGATGCGGTGGGCGCGCCCTCCGGGGGCCCGCACTCCAGGCTCCGCCACGGAGTCGAGCATCAAATCCCTTACGCCTTCCGCCAAGCCTTGTTCGCTCATCACGCACCTCCTGCTGAAGCCGTCAACAGGTACTTGCGCGCGCAACCAACTATTCCCGTGCAGCGGAGAGAACCTCGCGCTTCGGTGACGCGCGAAGGCTTCTAAAAGCAGGTCGAGCCGGCACGGCGGCCGCGAAGGGCGTATGAGTGAGCGGAGGAGGAGTTCATGAGCAGAGTTGTCGTGACCGAGTTCGTATCACTCGATGGCGTCATGGAGGACCCCGGCGGCGCGGAGAGCTATGAGCACGGCGGCTGGACCTTTCAGTTCGACCGCGGCCCCGAAGGTGGTAAGTTCAAGATGGACGAGCTCTTCGCGTCCGACGCGCTACTGCTCGGACGGGTGACCTACCAGGGGTTCGCGAAGGCCTGGCCTTCGATGTCGGACGCGTTCGCCGACAAGATGAACGGCATGCGTAAGTACGTCGTATCGAAGACGCTGAAAGAGTCCGAGGCGACATGGAATAACACGACGATCATCAGAGGTGACGTCGCGGCCGAGGTCACCACGCTCAAGGCTGAGCCCGGAGGCGACTTGCTGGTGGCAGGCAGCGCACAGTTGGCCCGCGCCCTGATCGAGCATGGCCTCGTCGACGAGTTCCGGCTCATGGTCTTCCCGATCATTCTCGGAAGCGGCAAGCGCTTCTTCCCGGGCATGAGCAAGCCGGCCAGGCTCGAGCTGGTTGAGGTCAAGACCGCCGGAGCGGGAATTCTGCTCCTCCGGTACAAGCCGGCCTGAGCGCCCGGGCGCGGCTAATCGACCAGAACGATCACCAGCCCGGCGTCGATGGGAACCATCTTTTTGAGTGGGTCGCGATCAACGATCTCGTTCACCACCGCGACGACCGCTTCGATCTCGGCCCTCAGCGCGGCGACGTCTTCGCCGGGCGCTTCGATCATCATCACCGAGTAAGCGTCCGGCTCCGCCTGGCGATGGCCCCTCCATTTGAAGTCCCAGTCGTCCCGATGAGTCCGAAGCAGGGTGGCAAACACGGCTCCCCACGTAGCGTCCTCGGCAGCAGGTATGTCGCCGACCGTCGCCCTCATCATCCCCGATGATAGCGTGGCGCTCTGCGCACCGACGTCGGGGCGAGCGCCAGAGCAGTCGCCGCCGGCTCCATGGGGGGAGAGAAATGTTCATTGGCCACTTCGTACCGGCGGAGCTGCTCCAGGTCCTCACACCGAGCACCCCGCGCTGGGTCGCACTCGCCGGCGTCAGCTTTCCGGACCTGCTGTGTGCGGTACTGTCCTCACCGGCGTGGAGAAGGTCGAGTGGAACCGCGATTCTCCGCTCCAAAAAGACATCAAGTTCGTGAAGTACCCGTACTCGCATTCGTTGGTCCTCACGACTCTCATCGCTTGCATTCCGGGGCTCGGCATCGGGCTGTGGTTTGGGCCGGCGGCGGGCCTTGTCTTCGTCGCTGCCTCCGCGTCCCACTGGCTGCTTGACACGGTCGTCCACCTACCCGACCTACCCGTTCTCGGCTTCAACAAAGACAGGAAGGTCGGTTTCGGACTGTGGCGCTACGGATGGGTGGCCCTGGTGGTCGAGTATGCGTTCTTCGCGATAGGAACCCTGCTGTTCGTTCCACGCGCGAGCTGGCCGTACGTGCTGATCGCCGGCCTGATCCTGCACCTGATGAACCTCAATTCATTCATCGGGATCACGAAGAAAAACCCCATACCGTCAGGGAAGGCGTACGCGGCGCTCGCATTCGTCGGTTTCGGAGTCGCGATCTGGTTGTTCAACGCGGCGTTTTGAAACGTCCGCGCGTGTCGTCGGCGAGCTCGGCGCGCCACGGTGGATCGGCCCCTACCAGCGTGCAGGTGATGGCGGCGACCAGGTTGGCAAAACTCAGCATGGATTCGAGGTCGTCCTCGGCCAGGTCGAGATCCGGTCGCAGCACGTTGTGATCGTGGAGCCACGCAAGGACCGCAGCGCCGAACGCGTCGCCGGCGCCGATGGTGTCGACCACGTCGACCTTGGGGGCTGCGACCCGAATCCGATGCGTCGAGGTGGCGGCGAACGCCCCGGCCGCACCGAGCGTCACGAGCACGAGACGGGCGCCGCGTGCAAGGACGCGGCCGGCCGCGACCTCGCATTCCAGCTCAGGAAAGAGCCATCCCATATCGCTCTCGCTTGCTTTGACGATCGTGCTGTGCGCGATCAACTGATCGAGGCGGCGGCGGTACACCTTGGTATCGGTCACCAGGCTCGATCGAATGTTGGGGTCGAGCATCAGCACGCGGCCCTCACTCTCTCGCAGCGCAAGCTCGGTGAGGGTGGTCGCCATCGGCTCCAACACGAGGCCCAGTGTGCCCACGTGCAGAGCAGTCACTCCGGGCGGAAGGCTGGAGGGCAGCATCTCGGGCGTCAGGTTCGGTGCCGAGGTTCCGCGCACGAAGAACTCGTACTCGACAAGCCCTTCGCCTTGGAGACTGGCCACAGCCAGGGTGGTCGACTCCGGGCCGTACCAGCGAAAGGTCGACTCCGTCCGCCGCCAGCTCCCGTGCCAGCATCACGCCCAGGGCGTCCGTCGACAACCGGCCCAGGAATGACGTCGGTGCGCCCAGGCGAGCGAGCGCCCGCGCCGTATTGAACGGGCCGCCGCCCGGTACGGAACGCCGTGTTCCATCGCCCGCCGGGATGATGTCGATCAGCGCCTCGCCGCACACGACGATCAAGGTCGGATCTCCGAGCCCCGAGTGATCATCCTGGTCGAGGATCGCATAGGCAGGGCCGACAAGACAGCAACGTTCTAATTGATTGACAATCGCCGGCCGATGACTTTACATGGCGGCCAAGGCCGCCATCGGCGTCGTAACCGGGTTTGTCAGGAGGTTGGGAAGGGATGCGGAACCACCGCTGGCTGCGACTACTGCTTGGCATTGCGGGCGTGCTCGTCATGCTGTCGATCCCCATCACAGCCGAGGCAGCCGGCGGACCGCCGCCCAAGCTCCAGCAGGTCAGCTCGGATCCCTTCACGAATCCCGGCAGCCAGCCTCAGTCCGAAACCGAAGCGGATACGGTCGCTTTCGGTGCAACCGTCGTCGCGGCATTCCAGGCGGGCCGCTTCTTCGCCAACGGCGGCTCATCCGCGATCGGCTTCGCGACCTCGAAATCGGCCGGCGTGAGCTGGACCAGCGGGTTTCTGCCGGGCATCACCATCTACACGGCGCCGCCCGGCCCCTTCACGCGCGTGACCGACCCAAGCGTCGTCTTCGACGCCAAGCACGCGACCTGGCTGGTGTCCGCTCTCGCCTGTACGCCACCGGATTGCCTTACCGGCCCGGACTCGATCGTCGTGAGTCGGTCGGCGGACGGGCTCACCTGGTCATCACCCGTCAACACCCTGCCGCCCGCGTTCTACGACCACGAATGGATCGCCTGCGACAACACCGCCACCAGCGCTTTCTTCGGACGCTGTTACGTCTCAGTGGTTGGCGCCGGCGGCATCCTGACGGTCAGAACTGCTGATGGCGGCGTCACGTGGAGCGCGCCCATCGCCGCCAACGCGCTGTTCGGGCCGCAGTCGACGGTTCAGCCCAACGGCACCGTGGTGGTCGTGGGCAACGGCGGCGCCGGGATCGGGAGCATACGATCCACGGACGGCGGCCTGACGTTCGGCCCCGTCGTCTCCGTGTCGAGCGATCCCTTCCACCCTGTCACCGGGATGCGCGCACTGCCCACGGCGGCCGTGCAGCTCGACGCCGCCGGCAGGCTCTACGTCTACTGGAGCGACTGTCGCTTCCGCGCCGGCTGCTCCGCCAACGACATCGTCTACAGCACCTCGATGGACGCGGTGACCTGGTCGGCCGTGAAACGAATTCCGATCGACGGACTCACGAGCGGGGTCGACCACTTCATACCCGGCCTCGGCGTCGACCCGGCCACCAGCGGAGCCACCGCTCATCTGGCTCTGACCTACTACTACTTTCCCAAAGCTGCGTGCACCTTTCCAACCCCCGACACCTGCGAGCTCGACCTCGGCTTCACCTCATCCAGCGACGGAGGAGTGACCTGGCGCCATCCCCATCGACTCAACAAGCACCCCATGGACCTCGCTTGGCTGGCGAACACTCAGATCGGCCACATGGTCGGAGACTATCTCGCCACCGCCTTTGCGGCAGGCCGCACGGTCTCCGTATGCGCCCTGGCTTCGGCGCCGGTGGGCGGCGTCCTGCGGGAGGCGATGTTCGCGGCCGTCAGCTGAGGGGTCGCGCGAACGTCATGGCTGCCACTTTCGCTCACATGCCTTGACGAACGCCAGGAAGTCGTCCAGCTGGCTCTGCAAAGGCCGATTGGCGGCGCGGAAGGTCCGGAGGTCGGCCATTTTCCTTGCGTAGAAGATGTAGTTCTCGCTCATCCCGGTCACCAGGATCCCCGCTCGAGCGAGCGGCCGTCATCGGTGGAGGTACTGAACTTTAGCCTGGCTCGCGCGTCATCTATCAGTGGGGCCAGAGCCCGATGTTCACGGACCAGGCGAACGTGCGTTGCCTGCGTACCGGCTGCAGATCCATCCTTGACAGCGCGCACGACAGGGCTATAATCCCCGTCCTGTAAGCGCTTACCGGTAAGCGCTTACCCGTAGCCTCGGTGCCGGCAGTCTGTTTGAGGCACTGCTAATTGCCAGACGCGTTGCGGGCCAAGGGGACGCTCACGATCTACGACGTAGCCAGGCGCGCGGGCGTCTCGATCGCTTCCGTGTCCCGCGTGCTCAACGGCCAGGGCAGCCCGCGCGCCGACACCCGCGACCGCGTGATGCGCGCCGTTCGCGAGCTCAGCTTCGTCCCGGATGGCGCTGCGCGCGCACTCTCCAACGGGCTCAAGGAGGTGGTCGGTGTCGTCTTCCGGCGCGGCGGGGAGACGCTCCTCGAGGGTGAGGACGAGAGCTTTCTGTTCATCGACGTCATCAACCGGGGCATCGAGGTGGGGGCGAGGCGTCGCGGATTCGACCTGTTGATCAGCTCAGTCGGGTTCAACGACGACAATGTGCTAGCCCGCATTGCCGCGCTCGCGGGTAAGGCGGACGGTCTCATCCTCCACGACCGGATGCTGTCGGCGGTCGGAATCGCAAAGCTGGCAGACACCGTTCCGATCGTGACCCTGGCCGGGAGCCCCACCCCCGCGTCCTTGAACGTCCGCTGTGACAACGAGTCCGGCATCCGAGCATTGGTGCGTCACCTGGTGATCGACCACGGGTATCGGAGCCTCGGCTATGTCAGCGGACGAGCAGACAGCCCCGACAACCGGACCCGCTCGCGCGCATTTGAAACCGAGGCTGCGGCGACCGGCGCCGAAATCGAAACCGGGCCGGCCTGGCAAGGTAACTACAGCGCCGCGGGTGGCGCCAACGTGATCGCGTCGCTGCTTAACGCCGGCCGAAAGCTCCCGCGGGCCATCTTGTGCGCCAACGACCAGACCGCATTGGGCGTGATCCACGCGCTTGCTCAGCGGGGTATCCATGTGCCGAGGGACGTCGCGATCACCGGGTTCGACGACGTGCCTGTCGCTCGCCACCTGCACCCGCCGTTGACCACGGTCCGGCAGCCCATGGAGGACCTGGGCGCGACCGCCTTCGACGTTCTCTATTCCACGATCAGCGCAGGTGGCGGCACGCGTGACACCGTCCTCCCGGTCGAGCTCGTCGTGCGAGAAAGCTGCGGGTGCGCCATCGGCGCCGCCAGGGACGGGGCCTGAACCCATGCGAGCCCTCCTACGCAGGCTCGGCGTCTATCTCCTTGCCGCCTGGGTGGCGATCACCGTCAGCTTTCTGTTGCCTCGCGTGGTGCCTGGCAACCCGGTTGCCGGCGCCGTCGCCCGGGCGTCGCAGTCGGGCAACTGCAACTCCGCGTGCGTCAGCGCTATCGAGGAGCAGCTTGGCTACAACGTCCACGCGAGCGTGTGGGACCAGTACGTTTCGTATCTCGGCAACCTCGCCCATGGCGACCTCGGGCGTTCGTGGTCCGAGAACGCCCCGGTCAGCAGCCTCATCGTCTCCTACCTGCCGTGGACGCTGGGCCTGCTCGTGGTCGCGACGACGTTGAGCTTCGTCGGCGGCACGACGCTCGGCACGGTGATCGCGTGGCGGCGTGGCTCATGGATCGACTGGGTGATGCCGGCCGCGACCTTTTTCCAGGCGATTCCCTACTTCTTTCTCGCCCTCGTGATCGTCATGCTGGTCGGACAGACGGGGACCATGCTCAGGTGGTTCCCGAGCCTTTTCGGATACGACATTTATGTCGTCACCCCCGGGCCGAACCTGCCTTACATCCAGAGCGTCGTCTCCCACGCGATCCTGCCGGTGGCGACCCTCATCCTGGCCTCGATCGCAGGCTTCACGTTCGCGATGCGCAACCAGGTGCTCACGACGATCGACGAGGACTTCGTCCTGGTCGCGGAGGCCAAGGGCCTGCCGACTCGAACCGTGATCTGGTACGCCGCCCGCAACGCGCTTCTGCCCGTCGTCGCCAACTTCACGATCGCCCTCAGCCTCGTGGTCGCCGGACAGATCCTGGTCGAGATCGTCTTCAACTACCCAGGCATCGGCTTCCACCTCTACGACGCTCTCGGGAAGCTCGACTACTCGCTGGTGCAAGGGATCTTCGTGGTCATCACCCTGGTGGTGCTGGCGGCCAACCTTGGGGCCGACGTCGTCTACGTGATGATCGATCCCCGGGCCAGGCAGGCGGCCTGACGATGACCATCGACAGCACGACTCTGACCACCGCGCCTGTCGCCGGGCCGACTCCCGAGCCGATCTTCCACCGGACGCGGATCCTGCGCCTACCGCGCTCGCCCAAGATCCTGGCGGGGCTCGTGATCCTGGCCCTCTTCGGTGTGGTGGCCATCATCGGTGGATGGATCGCGCCCTACTCCCCCAACGCAACCGACCCGCAGAACTGGGTCCAGCATGTCCTGGTCCCCGGCACTGGGCCTGGCACCGACTTCCCAGCCAGCTTCTATCCTCTCCCGCTGCCGCCGACGGCTGCCCATTGGCTTGGCACCACGGTCTTCGCGCAGGACGTGTGGTCGCAGGTCCTCGCCTCCACCCAGGCCACCTTGTTCGTCGGTCTCATCGCCGCCGCGATCGCCACGATTCTCTCCATCCTGATCGGGGTGTCCGCCGGCTATTTCGGCGGTGGTGCCGATGAGGGCCTGTCGCTTCTTTCCAATGTCTTCCTCGCGATCCCGGGCCTCCCTCTGCTCATCGTCCTCGCCGACTACGTGCCGTCGGCAGGCTCGAGCATCTTTCTGGTCGCGGCCATCATCGCGATCACGACCTGGGCCTATACGGCGCGGACGCTGCGAGCTCAGACCCTGTCGCTGCGCAACCGCGACTTCGTCGAGGCGGCCAGGGTCTCTGGCGAGAGCCGCACCCGGATCATTCTGGTGGAGGTATTACCCAACCTCATCCCGATCGTCGCCGCGTCGTTCCTCTTCACGACGCTGGCCGCGATCGGCGCCTACGTCGCGATCTCTTTTCTCGGTCTCGCCGGCTCGCCGACCGGGTCTCCCCCGGGTCTGTGGAACTGGGGCGAGATGCTGCGCGAAGGCTTCGCCAACAACGCCGTCCGCGGCGGGTGGTGGTGGTGGTGGGCGCCTCCCGGCATCTGCGTCGCCCTGCTCGGGACGGGCCTGGCGCTCCTCAACTTCGGCATCGATGAGTTCATCAATCCTCGACTCCGGGTCGCGGGTCTTTCGCGGCGCGTGGCCAAGAAGGCCGGCATCAGCTCCCCGGCGACGCTGGGCATGACCCCCGTCGCGCGCAGCCGCGCGGCCGTGCCCGCAGTGACGGCACGCCCGCAAGGCGGTCCCGAACCGGTGCTCGAGATCCGCGGCCTGTCCGTCGACTACGGCTACGGCGCCGAGGCTGTCCACGCGGTCATGGACTGCGACCTCGTCCTACGCCGCGGGCGTGTGCTCGGCCTGGCGGGCGAAAGCGGCAGCGGCAAGACCTCCCTCGCCCTCGCCGCCATCCGCCTTCTTCGCAGCCCGGCGGTGATCACAGGCGGTCAGGTGCTGTTCCACTCGAAGCCGGTCGGCGGAGACGGGCCCAAGGGGACCATCGACATGCTGGCGGCGGGGCCGGATCAGCTGCGCGCGGTCCGGTGGTCCGAGATCTCAGTCGTCCTGCAGAGCTCGCTGAACGCGCTCAATCCCGTCATCTCCATCGGCGCCCAGTTCGACGACCTCCTCCGCGTGCACCGCCCACATCTTTCGCGGTCCGCGCGACGTGAGAGGTCGGGGCAGCTGCTCGACATGGTGGGGATCAACGCCGACCGGCTTCGCAGCTATCTGCACGAGCTGTCAGGCGGCATGCGACAGCGAGCGATGATCGCGATGGCGCTTGCGCTCGAGCCCCAGGTCATGATCCTGGATGAGCCGACCACCGCCCTCGACGTCGTCACCCAGCGGGAGATCCTCGAGGAGCTCATCGGCCTGCGCGACCGGCTCGGCTTCGCCGCTCTTTTCATCACCCACGACCTCTCGTTGCTGGTGGAGCTCGCCGACGAGATCGCGGTGATGTACGCGGGACGGCTGATGGAGCGGGCGCCCGCGGCGTCGCTGTTCCACGCCCCGCGGCTTCCGTACACCCACGGCCTCATCCACTGCTTCCCTCCGATGCATGGCAAGCGCGCCCGGATGGAGGGAATCACCGGCTCGCCACCCGACCTCAGGGACCTGCCGGCGGGATGCGCGTTCCATCCGCGCTGCAAGTGGGCGATGGAGCAGTGCCGGCACGACGTGCCGCACCTCGCGTCCCTGAACGGGTCGGTCAGGGAGGTCGCCTGCTGGCTCCACAGAGGAGACGCGAAACCTCCCGCGGAGCTTTCGCTGCCCGATCCGAGTGTCGTTGAGGTTCGTGCTCAATGAGCGCGGTGACTCCCGTTTTGGAGGGCCGCGACCTCACGAAGTACTTCTGGGTCAAACAGGGCCGCGGGCCGTTCGCGCGTGGCGTGCCGGTACATGCTGTGGATCGGGTCTCGGTGCGCCTGGACAAAGGCAAGGTCACCGCGGTGGTCGGCGAGAGCGGGGCGGGGAAGACCACGGTCGCTCGCCTGCTGGCAAGGATCATCAAGCCGGACAAGGGCGAGGTCCTGCTCGACGGCCGGCCGGCGCCCGCGGGAAGGCCGCGCTCGTACGCCGCGCAGGTCCAGATGGTGTTCCAGGACCCATTCGCCTCGCTGAACCCGGTGCACCGGGTCCGCCATCACTTGATACGACCGCTGCAGATCCACCACATGGTCAACGGCAACGTGGACGCAGCTGTGGCCGAGCTCCTGCGTCGGGTCGCGCTGAAGCCTCCGGCCAACTTCACCGGCAAGTTCCCGCACGAGCTCTCCGGCGGCCAGCGGCAACGGGTGGCCATCGCTCGGGCGCTCGCGGTCCGTCCGCGCGTGCTGATCGCGGACGAGCCGGTCTCGATGCTGGACGTCTCGATTCGCCTGGGGGTGCTCAACCTGCTCGCGGACATTCGCGACAAGGAGCACCTGGCCATCCTGTACGTGACCCACGACATCGCCTCGGCGCGATACCTGGCCGACACCATCGTGGTCATGTACGCGGGCCAGCTGGTGGAGTCGGCCCCGAGCGCCAGCCTGACCGACAACCCGGCGCACCCATACACGCAGCTGCTGCTCTCGGCCGCACCCGATCCCGACCGCGTGAAGCCGCCGCACGTCGAGGGACGCGGAGCGCCACCGAGCTTGAGCGCCCCGCCGAGCGGGTGCCGGTTTCATCCGCGCTGCCCATTTGCCATGGAGATCTGCAAGAGCCAGGCGCCGCCGAACATCGCCATCTCGGCGGACCACATCGCCGCGTGCTGGCTCCACGTCGACGCGGCCCAACGACAGGCGAGCGCAAACGGCTTGCTGGTGAACGCAAGCGAACCACTCGACAAAGAATCGAAAAAGAGGTGAGGAAGGATGGATGTGCGTCTGGCGTTTCGGTCCCCGCCGGTCGTGGTGGGGAGAGGGTGTGCACTGCGGGTGTTCCGTCAGCAAATTCACGGCGTCACGGAGGTGACAGATAGATGAATCGGAGAGCTTTGTCAGGCCTGGTCGGGATCGCGGCGCTGCTCCTTGCAGTCGGCTGCAACTCGACCTCCACATCGTCGACGTCGGGAGGAAAACCCCTCATCGCAGAGCCGACCACCGGGGTCACCTTCTCGGAAGACTTCAACCCTTATGACAGCAACTCGGTCGCGGCCAGCATGGGCACACGCACCATGGTCAACGAGCCGCTGATCGAGTTCGACCAGCTCGATGCCACCGCGGCCGGCACCCACCCATGGCTCGCGACCTCGTACGCGTTCCAGAACGGTGGCAAGGACCTGCAGGTGACGATCCGCCAGAACGTCAAGTTCAACGACGGATCTTCGTTCGGCCCGGCCGACGTTGTCGCCACCTTCAAGGCGATGGAGAACCCCAAGGCCGACACCACCGGCGTTCCGCCTCAGGCGTCGGACCCGACGGTCAACGGCAACACCGTCACCCTTCACTTCAAGACGGCGCAGTACACGTCTCTGTTTCCAATCCTCGGCAACACCTACATCCTGAAGGCGTCGGTGGCGAACCAGATCGCCCAGAACCCGACGATGACGATCAAGGTCCCGGTCGGGACAGGACCCTTCATGCTGGCGAGCTACTCGAGCTCGCTGATCAAGTGGAAGCCCAACCCGAACTACTGGGGTGGGACGCCACCAGAGTCTGAGATCGACACTCCTTCCATCGCCACCAACGCCGCAGCGAGCGACGCGCTCATCAGCGGCCAGCTGGACTGGGCTGGAAACGACATCCCGAACGTCTACGCCAACTACGTCAACCTCAACCCTCTGACCAACCACGCCTGGTTTGCCGCAGGCAGCACCGTCACCCTCTGGTTCAACCTGAACCCCGGCAACGGCGGCGCCACAGGAATCAATGACCCGGCGGTCCGCAAGGCCGTCAGCTACGGCGTGGACCGCAACGCTTTGGGCCTCCTGGGCGAGTCGGGCTACGAGCAGCCCGCAAGCTCATCGAGCGCGCTCATCCTGCCCAACCAGAATGCGTTCCTTCCGACCGACGGCAGCCTCAAAGGCGACCTGTCCACCAGCGGCAGCGTGCCCGACGCGGCAGCGGCCAAGGCCGCCAACCTGCCGGCAGGGATGGACGTCTATGACATCCTCAAGACCGGAGGCTGGACCCCTCCCGCCACCTCTCGCTATGACAGCAGCACGGGAACGTTCAAGTCAGGCGGGAACTGTGACGGCACCAACACCGGCAACTGCTGGACCAAGGGCGGCCAGATCATCAAGTTCTCGGTCTACGATCCCGTTCCTTTCTCCGACTACTGGGAAAACGCCGCTCTCATGTCGCAGGAGCTCCAGCCACTGGGCATGGACGTGACCACGAAGCCCGCTCAGGGCTACTCAGACTGGAACACCAACATCACGTCGAATCCCGCCAACTGGCAGACGGCCATCCACTGGGGTAGCGGCGGGAGCATCCCCTACACCCAGTACCAGAACTGGCTCGACAGCTCGGACTCGAACTCGACCGCGCACTTCATCGGCTACTCGAACCCCGCGGCGCAGGCGGCCCTGGCCAAGTACGCGGCCACCGATCCCGGCGACACCGCATCCCTCTACCCGGTGGTGCAGCAGCTCGAGAAGATCATGTCGACAGACGTCCCTGAGGCCCCCCTGCTTTATGGTGCCGACTGGAACGTCTACAGCAGCGCCAAGTACACGGGCTGGCCCAACCAGTCGCATCCTTACATGAACCCGTCGCCGAGCGACCCTCAGATGCCTTACATCCTGATGCAGCTAAGGCCCGTTTCCTAACCGACTTGATTACTCACGACGCGGCCGGCGTTGCGCCGGCCGCGTCCCGCTCATGATCAGCGACAAGACCGGGATTCCCGGCGAGGAGTCACGTCTGGTCGCGCGGCTCAGCCTGGAGCAGAAGGTTCGCCTGCTCACCGGGGCCGACAGCTGGAGTCTCTACGCGGAGAAAGAGCTCGGCCTACGGCCGATCGTCATGTCCGACGGACCGGCTGGCGTGCGCGGCATCCGCTTCGATGCTGCTCGGCCGTCCTCCTCGCTGCCTTGTCCCGTCGCTCTCGCCGCGACATGGGATGAGCAGCTGGTCCACGACGTCGCTCTTGCCCTCGGTCACGAGACCCGCGCCAGGGGCGTCGACGTGCTTCTCGCACCGACCATGAACATCGTCCGAACGCCGCTCAGCGGTCGCGGCTTCGAGTGTTTTTCCGAGGATCCCTTGCTCACCGCGCGCATGGCGGTGGCCTACGTACGCGGCGTGCAGGGGGCGGGTGTGGCGGCGACCGCAAAACACTATGTGGCCAATGATTCAGAGACTGAGCGCAGGAGCTACGACGTGCTCGTCTCCGAAAGAGTGCTCAGAGAGCTCTACCTGCCTCCGTTCGAGGCGTGCGTCAACGAGGCCGACGTCGCGCTGGTGATGGCGGCCTACAACTCGGTCAACGGCGCCTTCATGACCGCCAACCGGCCGCTGCTCCATGACCTGCTCAAGACCGAGTGGGGATTCCGCGGCGTGGTCGTTTCCGATTGGTCAGCGACGTATACAACCGTGCCCAGCGCGCAAGCCGGCCTCGACCTCGTCATGCCAGGACCGCATGGCCCCTGGGGTGACAGGCTGATCGCGGAGGTCAAGGCCGGCACCATGGCCGAGGCCGACATCGACGACAAGGTCGCCCGACTGATCGGACTGGCTCGTCGAGTCGGCGCGCTGAACGGGTCGGTCGATGGGGAGCAGCAGCAGTCAGCCGGGTCACGTGCACTCGTCGACCCGGCGGTGCTGCGCGAGGTAACCGCCCGATCGTTCGTCTTGCTCAGCAACCCGCGCGGGTTGCTTCCGATGCGCAGCGGCGGCATCGAGCGGCTCGCACTCATCGGTCCGAACGCGGTCGAGCCTCAGACACAGGGAGGGGGGAGCGTGCGCGTTCTTCCCGTCGCCGGCAGAGACCTCGCGGAAAGCTTGGGAGAAGCGCTCGACACCTACGTCAGCGTGCACCAGGGCTGCATCACCAGCGCCACCATCGCCGTCCCGCATGACGGAAGCCTCCGTGACCCGGTGAGCGGCGAGGCCGGTGTGCGTGTGGAGGTTCGGACCGCCGACGGCGCGGTCGTGAGCGATGCGCGGTTCCCAACCAGCGTCCTCACGTGGTGGGACGACCTACCTGCCGCCGTTCACCTGCCTGACTCGGAAGTGGTGATGCGCGCCAGGTACCGCGCTCGTGTCGATGGTCCGCACATGCTGGGAGTGGCCGGCGTCGGACTGCTGCGAGTCAAGGTCGACGGAACCCTCCTCGCCGAAGCCAAGACCGAGGTTCGCCGCGACTCCGTGCAGGCGCTGTCGCAGCCACCGGAGGTGCGGGTGCCACTGCAGCTGCCGGCCGGCCGCGAGGTCGACGTGCGAGTTGAGCACTGGCCTCATGCTCGAGGGCCCCATTCAGGTTTCGCGACCTTGCGGCTTGGCATCGCCCCGGTGCAAGAAGACGACAAGCTGATGGCGGACGCAGTCGTCGCCGCCGCCGGCGCGGACGTCGCCGTGGTCGTTGTCGGGTCGGCGGACGGCACCGAGAGCGAGGGCTACGATCGCGATGACATGGCCCTGCCCGGCCGGCAGGACGAGCTGGTGATGCGGGTCGCCGCCGCCAACCCAAACACGGTGGTGGTGGTCAACTCGGGGACCGTCGAGCCAGGCGGCCGCCTCCCGGTGTCGGTGCCCAGGGCCGAAGCCGACTCGCCCGTCCTGCTCGCTCACCCGGAGGCGGGCGATCTCGTGTATGGGGAAGGTCTGCTGGTGGGCTATCGCGGATACGACCGCGCCGAGATCGAGCCGCTCTTCTGCTTCGGCCACGGCCTGGGTTACGCGGACTGGACGTACGAGACACTGGCTGGGCCGGCCGAGTCGATCACCGAGGGCCAGGACGTCACTCTCTCGGTGATGGTTCGCAACTCCGGCGTGCGCGCCGGTCGTGAGGTCGTGCAGGTGTACCTGGAGGGTCCGCATGACGACCCGAGCCGGCCGCTGCGAGTCCTCGCGGCTTTCGCGTCGGTCTCCGCCCGGCCGGGCGAGCAGGCCGAAGCGCGCTTGACGGTTCAGGCTCGCTCCTTCATGCGATTCGATGAAGGGCGGCGCGAGTGGGTGTGGAGTCCCGGGACCTACACGCTGCATGCGGGCCGGTCTTCGCGGGACCTTCGGCTGAAGACCCAGGTGGTGTTGCGATGAGATAGAGGTAACCGCGCGCGAACCGTGATGGCTGCAGGGAAATTGATGGATGGGGAGATGAGGCAATGAAAATGTTTCGCGCGATCCTGGTGGCAGGGACGATCGTCGCCGCTGCCTGCTCGGCGGCCACGACCGCGGTCGCTGACGCGCCGTCGGCGCCTGACTTCGGCTCGAACGTTCACATCTTCACTCCGAGCACGCCGCAAAGCGAGATCCAGGCCACAGTAAACGCGGTGGCGAGCCAGCAGGTCTCGAATCAGTTCGGCACGCAGCGCTACGCGTTCCTGTTCGAGCCCGGGACGTATGGATCGACGGCGAATCCACTCAACTTCCAGGTCGGCTACTACACGAGCGTGGCGGGTCTCGGGCTCTCCCCGAACGACGTCGTCATCAACGGGTCGGTCTTCGTTCGCAACCAGTGCTTCGGTCCAGGCAACTGCACCGCGCTCGTCAACTTCTGGCGTTCACTTTCGAACCTGACGATCAACGTGACCACGCCGGGCTTCGGCTGCTACTTCGGCGAGTTCTGGCCAGTCTCACAGGCCGCGCCGATGCGGCGCGTCCATGTCAATGGATTTGCCACGCTGATGGACTACTGCACAGGTCCGTCGTTCGCGAGCGGCGGCTTCATCGCCGACTCCGAGTTCGACGGCAGCACCATCGTCAACGGCTCACAGCAGCAGTGGGTGACCAGGAACAGCAAGGTGGACGGCTGGACCAACGCGGTCTGGAACCAGGTCTTCTCAGGCGTCATCGGCGCTCCGGCGCAGAGCTTCCCTCACCCGACTTTCACCACGCTGGCGACCAGCCCTGTGACTCGCGAGGCGCCCTTCCTCTACACGGACTCGGGCGGAAGCTACAACGTCTTCGTGCCCGCTGTGCAGCACAACTCCAGGGGTACCACGTGGGGCGGCGGAGCCACGCCTGGCACGTCCATCCCGATCAACAAGTTCTTCATCGCCAACCCGAATGACTCGGTGGCGACCATCAACGAAGCGCTGCGGGAGGGCCAGAACCTGATCCTCACCCCGGGCGTCTACCACCTCGACGAGAGCATCCAGGTCACCAGGCCCGATTCGATCGTGCTCGGTCTCGGATTCCCGACTTTGATCCCGACCAACGGGAACCCATCGATGACCGTCGCCAGCGCGGAAGGGATGCTCATCTCGGGGATCCTCTTCGATGCCGGCGCCACCAGCTCCGCGGTTTTGCTTCGGGTCGGTGATGGGCGCGCGCGCAGCGACAACGAAGCATCGGACCCATCGGTGTTGTCTGACGTCTTCTTCCGCATCGGTGGAGCAACCCCAGGCAAGGCCACGACCGCTCTCGTCGTCAACAGCAACAACGTGATCCTCGACGACATCTGGTCCTGGAGGGCCGATCATGGCAATGGCGTCGGATGGACGGCCAACACGGCTGACACCGGGGTCGTCGTGAACGGCGACAACGTGACCGCTTATGGACTGTTCGTCGAGCACTACCAGAAATACAACGTGATCTGGAATGGCAACGGCGGCACGGACATCTTCTTCCAGAACGAGATGCCATACGACCCGCCAAGCCAGGCGGCGTGGATGGAGGCTCCCGGCGTCGACGGCTGGGCTGCATTCAAGGTCGCCGACGGCGTGACCAGCTTCAGCGGATACGGCATGGGCAGCTACAGCTTCTTCAACCAGGGCCTGAACATCTTTGCGGAGCGCGCGTTCGAGGTGCCGGACACGCTGCCCGCGGGGAGCCTGAACGATCTCCTTACGATCTTCCTGGACCCCTCTCACGGGATGGGCGGCATCCTCCACGTGGTGAATGAGACTGGAGGCTCGTCGACGATCGCCAACCCTGACGTCCCGGTCACCGTTCTGAGCTACCCCTGACGTAGACGTCTCACGACCGGACGATCTGCTTCCGCCGGCGGTCAGCCGCCGGCGGGAGCTTTCGGCGTCCGTGCCGCGGCAGCGGAGTAACGCTCGTACTGGAGGCGGAGCAGCTCGATGACGCCGGCGGCGTCGTCAGGACTTGAAATCCAGCAGCTCACCCACCCCGTCTCTGGCAGTACGTGATGGGGCTGGGCGCGACCGGCTGCAATCACCTCGTCGCGAAGCTTGCGCGGCAATGGGAGGTCCGCAAGACGATCGCCGTGCACGTGGCCCATCTCCTTCCGGCCGAATCGGTATTCGGTGCCACCGAAGCGGTGTGGGACGGCGACCACGCCGGGCCATGATATGACCGCTTCCCTGATTGCCTCGCCAGCGCCACGCACGCCTTTTGAAACTCATCGACGGGACGCGCTAATCCCCGCCCGCGCTCACGCCCTGCGGGCTGCCGCGATCGCCATCACGGCGATCTGCCCGCCCAGGCCCGGAGCGCGCCGCTCAGCGACCACCGTCATCCCGGCAGATGCCAGCGTGCGCTCGAGTCCCTCGCGCTCAGGGAACTGTCTGAGCCTGAGGAGCTTGCGAACCAGGCTCATGAAGCCGGTGGCAAAGAAGTCCGCAAGGAGCCAACGGCCGCCCGGCGCCAGTACCCTCGCCACCTCGGTGATGCCCCTGGACTGGTCGCGCCAATGATGAAACGTCATGGTGCTGAACACCAGGTCGAACTGGGCGTCTGGAAACGGCAGCTCCTCGGCCGTCGCCTGCTGGAAGTGGATCGTGCTGCCGGCCGGCCTGACATCCTCGGCATGCTTCACCATGCCGGCGGCCGCATCGACGCCCTCGAGCCTGGCGCCCGGGAACTGAGATTCCGCTGACCGCAGGAGTCGCCCGGTGCCACATCCGATGTCGAGGATGGCGGCGGGCCGGCCGACCTCCTGCGCCGCCAGCTGCAAGACCGTCCGCTGCATCGGCTCGAAGATCGCGCGCTGCATCCAGTGCTGGTCGTAGGTGTCGGCCCAGCGGTCAAAACGATCGACACCGTGGCCGTGAGCCATCGGCTCAGATCGTAGACCCGCTCGCCCGATGCGTGATTGAATCAGGCGCAGCGCTCACATGCGGTGGAGCAGGCCGCGTGCGCGAATCAGCTCGGCCACCGACCACGCCTGCATCGGACAGCCGGTGGCGCCGTGGGGTGGGTCGCCGTCGGCGGTTTCCGAGACCGAGCCAAGTCCCCACTCATAGAGATGCAGCTGCAGGGCGTCCAGCACTCCATCGACCGGCACGGCCGTCTTCAGGGCCGCTTCGACATACGGACCGATCAGCCACGGCCACACGGTGCCCTGGTGATACGCGGCGTCGCGCTCCTCAGGACCGCCTCGGTGCCGGCCGAGGTAGGCCGGGTCGGACGGAGCCAGCGAACGAAGCCCCAGTGAAGTCAGCAGCTCACGGCCGGCCGCGCGGACGATGCCGGAGTCCGCAAGAGGCGCATGCGGCAGGGAAACCGCGAACAGGCAGTTCGGTCGCAGCTGCAGGTTTTCGGGATCGACGACGTCAGCGCAGCCTGTGGGCCGAACGAACACGCGACCGAACGAGTCCCGAGCCTTCTGCTCGAGCGCCCGCAGCCTCGAGGCGTCGTGGCCGAGCCGGTCCTCGAGCTCTGCCACGACGGCCAGGCCGTTGATCCAGAGCGCGTTGATCTCGACCGCCTTGCCCGCGCGCTGCGTGACCGGCCGGCCGTCGACGCGGGCATCCATCCAGGTCAGGGCATAGCCGTCGGCTCCCTGACGCAAAAGCGAATCCTCCGCATCCACCTGGATTCCGTAGCGGGTGCCCGCGATGTGGTGGCCGATGATTTCCAACAGCGACGGCGACAGCGTGGCCGCCAGGTCAACGTCGCCCGCCCGCTCGACGTGGCGCCCGACCGCGTGCAGGAACCACAGCGTTGCGTCGGCGGTGTTGTATTCGGTTCCGCCGGCGTTGGCTGTGTTCGCCAGCATTCCTTCCGACAGCGTCTCCGCCGCACGGGTCAGCAGGTCGCGTCCCTCCAGGATCCGGCCGGTTTCGAGGAAGAGGCCCTCGTAGGAGGTCATGGTGTCTCGTGACCAGGCGCCGAACCACGGGTATCCCGCGACGACCGCCGGGCCCGCCACCCTGAACTGGTCCGCGGCCAGGGCCAGCAGACGGCCCTCGTCGTCGTCGGCATGAGCCGTGGCGGTGATCGCCCTCGCGCGGACGGTGGAGCGCTGGATCATCGTGGCCGCTGCAGGCGGGGCTTCGTCGAGCGGGCCGGACCAGGCGACCAGGTCATGGGACTGACCGGCCTGCAGCCTGGTCACGAACCGGCCGGGATGCCACAGGTCCTCGACATCATCGAGACCGCGCTCGGCTTCGACCCGGTAGCGAACGCCCCGGTACCATTCGCCGTTCGGCTCGAATCCTCGGGCGGCAACGCGATATGCGCCTTCGAACACAAATCCCAGGGCCGTGTTCTCCACGTCGGGCGCTCCATCGCCGAAACGTCCGCCATGCGAATCGCGCCACGTGCAGAGCGGGTGAACCTCGAGACCGACCGGCCCCGGTGCGCGGACGACGCGATGGGTCACCGCCACGGCCGAGCGACCATGTGCCATGGCGACCGTTCGCTCCACGACCACGTCGCCCACCGCCCAGCGCCAGCGCGGCAGCCCGCTTTCGAGCGTGAAGCTTTCGAGCTGCAGATGGCCGGCCGGATCGATCGCGCCCGACGCCCACTCGTGAACGCCCAGAGGGATGCGGCGCTCGCCCACGATCAGGACCGCGTCGAGATCAGCCAGGCCGAGCATCCGGCCGCCCGGCGGATGCGTGGCCACCACCAGCAGGCCGTGATAGCGCCGGGTCCGCAGGCCGCCCACGGTACCCATCGCGTAGCCGCCGAGGCCGTCGGTCACCAACCACTCGCGCTCGGAAGCGGCGTCGAGGTTTCCGCACAGCTCGCGTCCGAATCTCACCCTCGTAGGGTGACACCGGCGGCCTTCGCGTAACAGCCCGGCCGACCGGCACACTATTCGGCGTGCCTTCAGCCGAGAAAGCGCGACTCCAGGAGGTTCCCAAGGGCCGCGCTCCGTGGCGCCGGTGGGGCCCTTACCTCAGCGAGCGCGCGTGGGGCACCGTGCGTGAGGACTACAGCGACAACGGGACGGCGTGGGACTTCTTTCCGCACGACCATGCCCGCTCACGGGCCTACAGGTGGAGCGAGGACGGCCTCGCGGGCATCTGCGACGATCGCCAGACGCTGTGCCTCGCGCTGGCCTTCTGGAACGGGCAGGACCCCATCCTCAAGGAGCGAATTTTCGGCCTGACCGGCAGCGAAGGCAACCACGGCGAAGACGCCAAGGAATACTGGTACTACCTCGACTCCACGCCTACCCATTCATGGATGCGCTGGCGCTACCTCTATCCGCAAGCCGCGTATCCCTACCAACGCCTCCTGGACGAGAACCGCCGGCGCGGCCGCAATGACCCGGAGTTCGAGCTCATCGACACCGGGATCTTCGACGACGATCGCTACTGGGAGATCTCGGCCGACTACGCGAAGGCGAACCCTGATGACATCCTCATCCGAGTCTCGGTCCGCAACGCCGGCCCCGATGCGGCCGAGCTCGACCTCATACCAACCCTCTGGTTTCGCAACACCTGGTCATGGGGCCTCGGCGACCCCACCCCGACGATCCGGGCCGACAACGCTCGCATCGGGTTGGTGGCTGAGCACGTCGAGCTCGGCGTCATGCGCCTCACGAGCGACGGTGCGCCGGAGACTCTCTTTTGCGACAACGAGACGAACACGGAGCGACTGTGGGGTTTGCCAGGGCGCAGCGTCTACCCGAAGGACGGGATCAACGACCACATCGTGCACGGTGCGGCGAGCGTAAATCCGGCCGGCTACGGCACCAAGGCTGCCTTCCGGCACCATCTTTCGGTCGGACCGGGGCTCACAGCGGTCGTCCACCTCAGGTTGAGCCCCGACGGCAAAGGCCCCGAGGACTTCGATGCGATCATGGGCGCCAGGTCGCGCGAGGCGGACGAGTTCTACGCCGAGCTCACGCCGGCGCGGGCGACCCCGGATGAGGCGATGGTGCTGCGAGAAGCCCTGGGCGGAATGCTCTGGTCGAAGCAGTTCTACCACTACGCCGTCGAGCGCTGGCTGGATGGAGACCCGGCCGGCCCCACGCCGCCTGAAGCGCGCTGGCACGGCCGCAACGCGGATTGGCTGCACCTGCGCAATCGCGACGTCATCTCGATGCCGGACAAGTGGGAGTACCCGTGGTATGCGGCCTGGGATCTGGCGTTCCACTGCGTCGCCCTGGCGTGGGTCGATCCGGAGTTCGCGAAGCACCAGCTGATCCTGCTGTGTCGTGAGTGGTACATGCACCCCAACGGTCAGCTGCCGGCGTACGAGTGGGCGTTCGGTGACGTCAACCCACCCGTGCATGCGTGGGCTGCGCTGCGCGTGTTCGAGATCAGCGGCGGCGACGACCATGAATTTCTCGAACGCGTCTTTCACAAGCTGCTCCTCAACTTCACGTGGTGGGTCAACCGCAAGGACAGCGAGGGCAACAACGTCTTCCAGGGCGGCTTCCTCGGCCTCGACAACATTGGTCCCTTCGACCGCTCGAACCTGCCGGTCGCGGGCCACATGGAGCAGTCCGACGGCACGGCCTGGATGGCGATGTACTGCCAGAACCTGCTCGAGGTAGCGATGGTCCTCGCCGAGCATGACTCCACGTACGAGGACATGGCGATCAAGTTCTTCGAGCACTTCGCGCTCATCGGTTCCGCGCTCAACGACAAAGGGCTCTGGGACGAGGAGGACGGCTTCTACTACGACGTCCTCCATTTCGCCGACGGCCACATGGAGCCGCTGCGAGCACACTCCCTCGTCGGGCTCGTGCCTCTGTACGCGGTCTCGACCATCGGACCCGCCACGATGGGTCGCCTGCCGGAGTTCACCCGGCGCACCGAATGGTTCCTGCAGCACTGGAGCTCCCTGTCGGAGGTCGTGCAGCACATGCACGACCCTGGTCATGCCGGCTGGCGGATGCTCTCCATCGTCACCCCTGACCGCCTGCGCCGGATTCTGGCGCGCGTGCTCGACCCATCCGAGTTCCTCTCCGACCACGGCATACGCGCCCTGTCCAGGTATCACCTCGACCATCCCCTCGACGTCGACCTCGGCGGCGCGATGGCCGCCCTGAACTACGAGCCGGCGGAGTCGACTACCGCGCTGTTCGGCGGCAACTCCAACTGGAGAGGCCCCGTGTGGATGCCCGTGAACTACCTGCTGGTCGAGGTGCTGCGCGTCTACCACCGCTACCTCGGCTCCGATTTCAAGGTGGAGTTTCCGACCGGTTCTGGGCAGATGCTGGACCTGGCGGCTGTCTCAGACCAGCTGTCCGACCGGCTCGTGGGGCTGTTCCTCGACACCAACGGCAGGCGGCCGGTGTTCGGCGCTTATGCCAAGTTCCAGGACGACCTCGCCTGGCACGACCTGATCACGTTCCACGAGTACTTCAACGGGGACACCGGCGCCGGCCTGGGCGCCTCGCACCAGACCGGCTGGACCGGCCTGGTCGCCGACCTGATCATCCGGCGTCACAAGGAGGGCTGAGATGGCCGATATGGACATGGGAGGCCGTGTGGCCATCGTCACCGGAGCCGGCAGCGGAATCGGCTACGCCATCGCCGAGCGGCTGTCGGCCGCCGGATCTGCCGTGTGCGTGAGCTACCTCGGCTATGAGGACGACGCCAGGGCGCTGGCCGCTCGCCTGCCCAGGGCCATCGCGATCAAGGCCGACGTGTCCAGGCAGGCCGAGGTGCAGGCGATGGTCGACGCCACGGTAAAGCAGCTCGGGACGGTTGACGTGCTCATCAACAACGCCGGGCTCGAGAGGTCGATGCCGTTCCTCGACATCGATGAGGCGACCTGGGACCTCATGCTCGATGTCGACTTGAAGGGCGCATTCTTCTGCGCCCAGGCATGCGGGCGCGTGATGCGTGACTCGGGCAAGGGTGGTTCGATCGTCAACATCTCATCGATACACGAGGACGTGCCCTTCCCAGGCTTCACGCCATACTGCGCGGCCAAGGGCGGGCTGCGCATGTTGATGCGCAACGCGGCGATCGAGCTGGCGCCGTACAGGATCCGCATCAACAACGTCGCGCCCGGAGCGATCGCGACGCCGATCAACGCGGACACGCTCAATGATCCTGAGCGTGTGGCGATGCTGAAAGCGATCGTGCCGTTGATGCGGATGGGGACGCCCGAGGAGGTCGCCGAGGTCGCGCTCTTCCTTGCCTCCGATGCCTCGTCGTACGTCACCGGTTCCACCTACTACGTCGACGGAGGCAAGGTCCGCTACCAGCAGCCGCTCTGATCGCAGCGACTGTCACATCGCGCTGAAGGTCTCGCCGATCTCCACCTGCTGGCCGGCGACCACCACCGGACAGCCTCGGGCCAGATTGACCGCGGCCTCGAGGCTCTCGGCCTGGATGACCGTGTAGCCCGTCACCGGGTTGGCGCCGCCGCCTTCGACGAGGCCGTCCTTGCCGCTGATGGTGGCGATTCGCCCGATCGGGTTGCCGCGGTCGACGAGGGCCGAACCCAGCTCGTCGAACCATTCGCCGAACCTGACCATGACTTCTCGAATGCCTTCCTCGGTGTCGGCCAGGTGTCCGCCGTGATACGAAAGCAGGTAGTTGGCCATGCCCACCCTCCTCAGTGCCTTGTGAGTTACGTAACCCAAGAGTAACATAGCTTGAATGCAGGAAATCCTCGAAGCGCTTGTCGACCCGACACGCCGGCGGATCCTTCGCCTCGCGTCGCGGCGCGAGCTCACCGCCGGTCGGATCGCAGGGCATTTCAAGATCACGCGACCGGGCGTCTCCAAGCACATCCGAGTCCTTAAGGAAGCGGGGTTGCTCCGGGAGCGGCGACAGGGAACCCGCCGGATCTACCAGACGGATCCGGCGGCACTGGGCTCGTTGAAGGCGATGCTCGACGACTTCTGGCAGGAGGGTTTGCATGAAATCAAGACGGCGGCTGAGGCCGGCCGGAAGAAGGCGAATCGTTCCAGGTGAACCGCCCGCCGGTGCGGTCGTTCGCGAAGTTCGAATCGCGGCGGCGGCGGTTGACGTCTTCCCGTTCTTCACCGACCCCACGAAAATGGTCTCTGGAAGGCCAGGGCCGCCTGGATCGACGCCGCGCCCCGCCGGGAATTCCGCATCGACGTCAATGGCCGTTCGATCGCGCGTGGACAATTCATCGAGATAGATCCCCCGCGCAGGATCGTCTTCACGTGGGGCTGGGAGGGTGACAATGGCCTGCCACCAGGCGCAAGCCGCGTTGAAGTCACATTGAGCGAGGTGGACGGCGAGACCGTCGTGCGCCTGGTTCATACCGGAATTCCGGAGCGGCTGAGGGAGACTAACGCGGACGGCTGGGACCACTATTTACCCCGCTTGCGGGTGGCTGCGGAGGGCCGGAGCCCAGGACCCGATTCCTGGGCCGCTCCGCCAGGCAGATAGGGCGCCTGGAGTACCGTTCCGGCCGTGGCGGCCAAGGCCATGGCGTAGATGCCGATGATCAGCTCATGGAACGACTACTTCATGATGGTGGGCGGCGGCGCCGCGGCCCTGACCGGCCTCGTGTTCGTGGCCATGACTCTCCACCTCGAGCAGATCACCGGCGACCCGGTCCACCGGCATCGCGCCAGGACCATCTTGACCGGGTTGTCGGCCGTCTTCATCCGGTGCGGGCTGGTGCTGATGGGCGGTCAGAGCTACCAGGCGGTGGCCCTGGAGCTCATCCTGGTGCTCACCGTCGTCGAGCTCATCCTCTATACGAGCATCCGCCAGGCGATGAGCAGCGCCGATCGGGGGGTGCTGCTGCGGGCGATCGGCAGCTTTGCGTGCCTACTGATCGAGGAGGCCGGCGCCCTCGTCCTGTTCTTCGGGAATGCATGGGGGCTGTACGCGGTCGGGCTGGGGATGATGTCGTCGTTCATCTTCATGGTCACCGGGGCGTGGCTGCTGCTGGTTGGGGTGGGAACAGAGCAGAGCGCCGCCGCCGGCTCGGCCTCAGGCGCGGCGGACTAGAACCGCGAGGCGCCCATCAGCCGGATCCAGCGGGCACAGGCAAGCGAGTGGAGGCCCAGTGCGACGAATCCCAGCGCGATGATTCCGAGCAGGAGGTGTCCGTAGGGGTGGGCCAGGAGGAACAGGAACGCGCCGCCGAAGCCCTGGACCTGGGCCGGGTTGTGATTCACACCGGCCTGGACGACGGACCAACCGATGATCAGAAAGGTCACGCCGCGCGCGAACGTCCCGAATCGGCCAAGCCCGACCGCCAGGTCCATCTCGGAGGCGGTCATCTCGGCTCCTTTCAAGTCGTTCTTGAAGGGCGCCCGGACCGCCTCGACGAACTCGCCGATGCCGAATCCGACCGCGGCCAGGCCGATACCGACCGTGACCCAACCGCCGGCGGGGTGCTCGAGGATCGAAATGATCATCTTCTGCGTGCCGGCTCCCGAGGCTCCGCCCGATCCGACCAGGATCTGGAGCGCGAACACCACGATGACCCCGTACGAGAACGCGCTCGTCAAGAAGCCGAACCTCGCGGCGTATCCGGCTGCGTCGCTGCCGCGGTGCAGCGGGTCGTAGATCGCTCGTAGGAAACCCCACAAGGAGTAGGCCGTGAGGCCGACGACGACCACGACCAGGATCAACCTTCCAAGTGAGTTGTTGATGAGGAACAGAAGGCCCCCCGTCAGATCGGTGGCCTCGCCGCCTCCCTGCCTGAGCGCAACACGCAGTGCGAGGATGCCCACGACGGCATATAGGACGCCCCGGACCACGTAGCCCAGCCGCATCAGGAGCTCGAGGAGTGGGTTGGTGGCGGCTGCGGCTGCGGCGGTCACGGGACTTGTGGAACTTCTGCGGATCATCATCGCCTCTGCCGAGAAAACGCCTGACGAGGCTCCATCCGACCAGAAATAGACGCTTTCTTTGACAATCGCGTAGACTTGTGGACCTCGGCCGAATCTTCTTCGGCCCGCTCGCTCGGGTCCTCTTCCCCGTCCCGTGACGGTGTCCTGATCGCCGCGCCAAATACGACCCTGGAGAGGATCAGGAGACCACGTTGCAGTCATTCGCAGACGCGGGCGTACGCCCGCATACACTCGCGGCCCTGGCCGCCCTCGGCATCACCGAACCGGTGCCCGTTCAAGCCCAGGCGATCCCGCTGCTGATGCAGGGGCGGGATGTCGTCATCGAGGCCCCCACAGGGTCTGGCAAGACCCTTGCGTTCCTCATCCCGATGATCGAGCGCCTGCCGCGCCGAGGAGCAGGACCGCGTGCCCTCATCGTCACACCGACGCGAGAGCTCGCTCTGCAGGTGGAGAAGGTGCTCCGCTCGCTGGCCACCGACCTGCGCTCGGCAGTGCTCTATGGCGGCGTCGGCTACACGACACAGCGGCTCGCCCTGAAGGGCGGCGTCGACGTCGTGGTCGGCACTCCAGGGCGCATCCTGGACCTGGTCGGCCAGGGTCGCGTCTCGCTGGCGCGGGTCGAGTACCTCGTGCTCGACGAAGCCGACGAGATGCTGGACGCAGGCTTTGCGCCGGCCGTTGAGAAGCTGCTCGGCCTCACCTACGAGCCCCAGACCGTCCTCGCCTCGGCGACGATGCCGGCGTGGGTGGCGCGCATGATCGACAAGCACACGCACGACCACGCGGAGGTCCGGGTCGAGTCCGAAAAAGAGGCTGACCTCGAGCACGGCCTCCTGCGCGTGGCCCGCGAGAACAAGCTGCAGACTCTCAGCCGGGTGCTGCGCCGGCATGGCGGCACCGCGATCGTGTTCGGCCGCACCAAGCACGGCGTGTCGAAGCTCAACAACCACCTGCGCCAGCTCGGGCACAACTCGGTCGAGCTCCAGGGCAACCTCTCGCAGGCGATCCGCGACCGCGCCATGGCCTCGTTCCGAGACGGCCGCAGCCAGGTCCTGGTCGCAACCAACGTGGCCGCGCGAGGCATCGACGTCGACAACGTCGGCCTTGTCGTCAACTTCGAGCTGCCGGACTCCGCGCAGTGGCTCACCCACAGGGTCGGCCGCACCGCGCGCATGGGAGTCGCCGGACGGGCGCTGACATTCGTGACCCCGGAGGACGAGCTGGCATGGGTCAAGCTCAGCCGCCAGGGAGCTCCCGAGATCCGCGAGCT